>Ga0194126_10008932_pt1 | contig 13494 bp, 9 predicted proteins | sample TA2KigC150mmetaG_FD_148641 | JGI IMG/M metagenome (GOLD analysis project Ga0194126, IMG submission 148641) | Freshwater microbial communities from Lake Tanganyika, Tanzania - TA2015035 Kigoma Deep Cast 150m | ecosystem: Environmental > Aquatic > Freshwater > Lake | place: Tanzania: Lake...
GGTCGACTTCCAGGAGCGCGAGGGGAAGGTGGAGTGGTGGGAGTTCTTCAACCGCATCAATGGCATGAGCGCGGAAGAGCGCGATGACGACACCGAGGTGATTGCGGCAGCGGTGCGCGATGGCGCGCCTGAACAGCTCACCAGCCAGAGCCGTGGCTACCGCTACCGCTTCTCCGCCCAACAGCCCCTCAAGCTGGCGGCCAAGCCTGGTCAGCAGCTGCGCTTTGCGATGGCACCGCTGCTCTTGCAAGCCAGCGGCGCGCTGACCACCCAGGACATCGTGCGCCGCGTCGATGGCAAGGCCTTCGATGTGGATGGCGTGTTGGATGCCGACGACCCCTGCGTCGTGACCCTGAAACTGAGCGGTCGCAAGTTGCAGGAGCTGCAGAGCCTCGGCCATGCCGATCTGCCGGACATCTGCGATCTGATCCCCCTGCCCAAGCAGATCTACAAACGTATGCTCCCGGATCTGGTGCGCCAGGCCCAGACCTGGGTGAACGGGCGACAGCCTTTGCCGGCGGCCATGCAGCACCTGCTGGAACGTCGAGCGATTCCGGCGCTAAGGGACCTCAATGCCTCGATCCGCCTGCAACCGCAGACAACGGCCACCCAGTTGGCTGCCTTTCTTGGCTCAGCGGATGGCCTGGCGCTGTCACTGCAGGGGCCGCCGGGAACCGGCAAGACCACCGTGACCGGAGAGTTGATCGCCCGCCTGGTGCAACAGGGGCAACGGGTGGCCGTCAGCTCCCAGGGCCATGAAGCGATCAACAACCTGCTCAAGCGCACCCAGAGCCAGATCGAGCAGCTTGGCGGCCCGGGGCTGGTGGTGAAACTCTCCAGCAGCACCAGCGAGATGAATGATCAGCGCTCCCTCCACGGCTGCGCCGTGCAGGCCCTGCGCGAGTCGGCGATCAGACAGGAGCCCGACGTGCTCGGCGCCACCGTGTTCAGCCTGGTGAAGGAGAGCCATGCCGACGCTCCTTTTGACCTGCTGGTGATTGATGAGGCCGGCCAGGTGTCGCTCAGCAACCTGCTGTACATGAGTCAATGCGCCCGCAACATCCTGTTGGTGGGTGATCAACAGCAGCTCTCCCAGCCGAACCGCGCCAAGCACCCCGGTGACAGCGGCCTCAGCTGCCTGGACTATGGGATGGACGGCCAGCCGGTCGTGCCGCCCGAGCGCGGCGTGTTTCTCGCCACCAGCTGGCGGATGCCGCCTGTGCTCACGGATCTGGTGTCGCAGCTCTTCTATCAGGGCGAGCTGCAGGGCAGCGCTGAGAATGCCGCCAACCGGGTGCTCTGGGATGGCCTCGAGCAGGGGCTGCTGTTTCAACCGGTGGAGCATGAGGGCAACGGCAGCGCCAGCGACGAGGAGGGGGAGGCCATTGCTGCCCTGGTCGAGCGCCTGCTCGAACGCCCTTACGCGCGCATGCGCTTTCGGGATGGGGTGTTGGTGTGCGAGGAGCACACACTCACACCGAACGACATCCTGATCACCGCTCCGTACAACCTGCAGGTGAACCGTCTGCAGCGCCGCCTGGGAGACCTGGCCCGGGTCGGCACCGTGGATCGCTTTCAGGGTCAGGAGGCGCCGGTGGCCATTCACTCGCTGACAGCCAGTGATGGCGACAGTGCGCCCCGTGGCCTGTCGTTCGTGCTCGATCCGAACCGGCTCAACGTGGCCATCAGCCGGGCCCAGTGCCTCTGCATCGTGGTGGGCTCGCCTCGGCTGGCGACGGACATCAGCAGCTCCGTGGACGGCGTGCGCCAGCTCAACCGGCTGTGCCGGCTCATGGCGGCAGACTGCAAGGCTCTGCCCATGGAGGTGAGCGCATGACCCGCTTGATCCACACGGCCGACTGGCAGATCGGCAAGTCGTACCGGCAGGTGGGCGATGAGCAGAAGCGCTTTCGCCTGCAGCAGGAGCGGCTGAGCGCCATCGGCCGGATCCGCGATGCCGCCCGCATCCAGGCGGCCCAGTTCGTGGTCGTGGCAGGGGATCTCTTCGATTCACCAACGCCGCCCACCACAGCAGTGCTTGAGGTGCTGGAAGCCATCGGTGAGATGGAGATCCCCGTGCTGGTGATCCCCGGTAACCACGACCACGGTGCCCCAGGGACGGTGTGGCACCGCGACGACTTCCAGCGCCATCAGCGCCAGATGGCCCCGAACCTGCAGCTGCTGCTGGAACGCCAGCCCGTGGAGCTGGAGCAGGCGGTGGTGCTGCCCTGCCCGCTGCTGCGCAACCAGGACTCCGCCGATCCCACCCTCTGGCTGCGCGGCCTCGACTGGAGCGCTCTGCCGCAGCAGAAGCCGCGCCTCGTGCTGGCCCATGGCGGTGTGCATGGCTTCAGCGGCCGCGACTACAGCATCGATGAAGAGGCCCAGGCCGGTGCCAACAACCTGATCGATCTCGACGCCCTGCCGGCCCGCGAGATCGACTACATCGCCCTGGGCGATTGGCACAACCTCAAGCAGGTGTCGGAGTGCGCCTGGTACTCCGGCACCCCCGAGCCCGATCAGTTCGATCAGGGGGAAGACAACCAGCGCGGCCAGGTGCTGCAGGTGGAGCTGGAGCGGAGCGCCGCTCCCCAGGTACAGATCGTGCCCACCGGCCGCATCAGGTGGCACAACATCCGCTTCCGCTTCAACAGCGATGCGGATCTCGATCGTTTCGAGCGGCAGGTGGAGGAGCTCACCGCAGGGCGTGTCGCCCGTGATCTGCTGCGGGTTGAGGTGAGCGGCAGCCTCAGCCTGGCCGGTCACCAGCGCTACGACCAGCTCGTCAGCGACCTGGAGAACCGGCTCCTGCGCCTGCGGCTGAAAGGCGAGTGTCAGCAGGCGCCGGAAGCCGCGGAGCTCGAGCAGCTCACCGGTCGGGTGGAGGACCCCCTGATCGCCCGTGTGGCTGAGCAGCTGCAGCACCGGCTGCAGCGCGATGACGACCCCGAATCTGAGCAGGCCGCCATCGCCCGGGCGGCGCTCTGTGAACTCTTCCGCTTCACTACCCGCTGACAGCCATGCGCCTTCTTCACTGCCAACTGCAGAACGTGAGGCTGCATGGGGATCTCAGCCTCGACTTCTCGCCCCGCATCACCCTGATCGGCGGCGCCAATGAGAGCGGCAAGAGCACCCTGGTGGAAGCATTGCACCGCGCCCTCTTTCTCAAGGCCTCGGCCACAGGTGCGCCCGTGGAAGCGCTGCAGTCGCGGCTGCATCTCGGGCAGCCCGTGGTGTCCCTCGCCTTCGAGGCCAAGGGGGATACCTGGACGCTGCGCAAGCGCTTCAGCGGTACCTCCGGCCAGGTGAGCCTGCTCTCTGAGGCCAGTGGACAACAGCTCAGTGGCCCGGTGGCGGAGGAGGTGCTGGCTGAACTCGTGGGTGTGAAGGAAACCGTTGGCAGTAAACAGGCCACCACGATCCTGCCCACCCGCTGGGCCCATCTCTGGGTGATGCAGGGCGCCGCCGGCGACAACCTGCTCGAGGCCGGAAAGGCCAGTTACGACTTCGATGCGCTACTGGCCCAGCTGGAGCAGAGCGGCGGGGCTGTGGTGCAACAGTCCGCCCACGATCAACGCGTGGCCCAGCGCGTTGATACCGCGCTGGAGGAGAACTTCACCACCCGTGGAGTGAAGAAGAATTCGCCGCTCTGGCAGCGCCAGGAAGAGCTGGAGAATGCCGAGCTGGCCATGAATCAGGCTCTGGCACGGCTCGCCGACTACGAAGACGCCAGCGCTGAGCTCGCCGAGATCGGCGAACAGCTCGAGCAACTGCAGGGAAGGGACCTGCCGGCGCTGGAGGAACGCCGGCGTCTGATCAGCCAGGGGGCCGAGGCCTCGAGCCGCTTGGAGGCGGCCGTTCAGTTGGCCGCCCAGGCATTGGAACCGCTGCGCCTGCGCCATGAGACCGCCCAGAACCAGCTGCAGCAATTTGATGCGTTGGCCACTGAGCTCAGTGAACGCGAGCAGCAGCTGCAACAGCTGCAGGGCAGTCAGCAGGGAGCCGATGCCCGTGAGCTGGCCCTCGCCACAACGCTTGAGGAACGGCGCACCAGCAGGGCTGCACTGGCCTCCCAGAAACTCACTCTTGAGCAGCGCCATCAATTGGTTCAACTGCTGCTGGAGCATGCCCGCACCCAGGAGGCCCAGCAGCGGCTGGCCAAGGAGCTCGAACAACTCCAGCAGGGCCATGCCAGGCGCCGGGAGCTGGAGCAGCAACTGGCGGCACTGCCTCCCCTCAGTCGCGCTGACGTGCAACAGCTGCGCGACCTGCAGCAGCAGAGCCGTGATGCCCGTACAAGACAGCAGGCCATGGCCGCTGGGGTGCGGTTGCTGCGCAGCGACCAGCCCGTCCGCATCAATGGTGAACTGCTGCAAAGCGGTGACCAGCATCAGCTGAGTTCCACCTTTGAGCTGCAGGTGGGCGAGGGGGTCGCCCTGGAAATCACACCTGGAGGTGGCAAGGCCTTAGGGGATCTGGAGTCGGCCTGCATCGCGGCGGAGCAATCGTTTGACGAACGGCTCAGTGAACTCGCGGTGAACTCGGTTGAGGCCGCTGAGCAGGCGGCCGACCAACGATCAACCCTGGAGCAGCAGCTCTCGGCCCAAGCCGCCACACCACTGTCGGACTTGCAGGCACTTGAGCTGGACCAGGACAACCTGGCGCAACAGCTGAGCCAGTTGGAGCCGCAGCTGGATGCCCTGCGCGAGTGCCGGCAGCTGCTGGAGCAGGAGCAGGCTCTGCCTATCGGTGCGGCTGAGCTGCAGACCCTGCATCAGCAACTGAGCCAGACCCTCAGTCACACCACGGCTGCCTACCGGCAGGCGGAAGTGGATCTGGATGCCGCCCAGGCCGCACTGCAGGAGTTTCAGCAAGCACGGCTCAGCGAAACCAGCCAGCTGCAGATCCTGCAGGCCGAATGCAGCGATCGGCGCAGCCGGCTCGAGGCACTGCAGCAAAGCCATGGCAGCCGTGATGGCCTGGCCGCCCAGCTCACAACGTTGGCCCTGGAACGGCAGCAGGCGGAGGGGGAGCTGCAGCGGCTGCAGACCGAACGCGCCGCACTCGGCAGTGGAGACAACGAGCAGGAGCTCAGTGCCCTGCAGGAGCAGCTGGAAGCGCTGCAACGTCAGATCGAACAACTCATTGATCAGCGTGGCGCCGCCAAGCAGCGCTGCGACAGCATCAGCAATGAGGATCCCTATGCCGCCGCCGAGCAGGCCAGGGCCCTGCTGGAGGCAGCCCATGGCGATCACAAGAGCCTCAAGCGGCTCACGGAAGCCCACAAGCTCCTGCAGCAACTGTTTCTGGAAGCCCAGGCCGATCTCTCCAGCCGCTACAGCGAACCGCTGGCCCAGGCCATCGGCAGCTATCTGGGGCCATTGATTTCCGACGGTCCCGTAGCCCAGCTCAATTACGACCAGAGCAAGGGGTTTGGCGGACTGCGGCTGCGGCGCGGCCAGGAGTTCTATGCCTTCGAGCAGCTCAGCGGTGGCATGCGCGAGCAGCTCGCAGCCGCCCTGCGGCTGTCGATGGCCGATGTGCTGAAAGGCAGCCATGACGGTTGTCTGCCCCTGGTGTTTGACGATGCCTTCACCAACTCGGACCCTGAACGGGTGGACCTGGTGAAAGGGATGCTGGGTACCGCCGTGGATCGGGGGCTGCAGGTGATCCTGCTCACTTGCGATCCGGCCGCCTATGGCGGTTTTGCTGATCAGGTGGTGGAGCTGGGGAGCTGATCGCCAGAGGCATCGCCTGGCGGGTTTCCTAACCTCGGTGGATCAGGGCCTGAGCCATGGTGCCCAAGCACAGTCTCTTCCAGCGCCTCCAACACCTGGGTCAGGCCGGCAGCGCCGAACGCCAGGCTGCTCGGCAGAAGCGGCAGCAGCACAGCAGCGGCGAGATCCTGCAGACCTTTCTCGCCTACAAGCTCGATCAGGCTGCCGAGAAGATGGCCCTCGGCATCGCCATCGGTGATCCGCTCACCCTGCGCCATGAACCGGACAACCCGTGGGACGCCAACGCCGTCAAGGTGTTCTGGCGGGAGCAGTGGATCGGCTACATCCCCAAGGACATGGCAGCCCTGATTGCTGCTGAAGTGCCGGAGGCAGGTAGTGGACTGGAGGCGGTTGTCACCGGATTGACCACCACCTCGCAGCGCGATGCCTTTCGGCTGCAGATCTCCATCCCGATCCGTCGTGCCAGCCGCCGCCTGCGAGGGCTGGGGGTCACCAGTGCTTTCGCCTGGGATTTCGATCGCACCAGCGCCGGGGACAAGCTGCGGCTGGTGATCAACTGCACCGAAACCGCCCTGCGTGAACTGCAGGAGCTGCTCAGCGCCAGCTACGACGTGAGCAAGTGCGGGTACAGCTATTACCCCACCCAGGACGGACGCCATTACCCCTGGTATCTCAGCCTGACCGACAGCAGCGGCAAGGCTCCGGATGATCCCGCCAGGGTGGAGCAGCTGATCCGTTCACTGTTCGGCGTACCGAGCGAATCCACGCGGGTTCGCGAGCGGCAGACGCGACTCCGGGAACTGGAGGAGCAGCAGGAGCAGATCAGCCGGCGCCTGGAGGCGAGCCGCTCAGAAGAGCGGCGGCTGCGGCGGGAGTTCGAATTCAACAAAGCAGCCTGGGAACGGCGTACGGAAAAGGCCCAGGAACAGGGCGAGCAGGCCATGGAGCTGGCCTCCAGCGTCGAGGGCGAACTCAAGCAGCAGCTGGATCTGCGGGATCAGGAACTGCAGCTGGTACTGGCGGAGAATCAGGCCCTCGAGGACCAGCTGGCCCAGACTGGCAATCAGCTCGATGCTCTTCAGCTTCAGCTGGACTACCTGCAGCAGGTCGGCTTTGTTGCCGGCTCAGGTGATGGCCCATCACCATGGAGTGGTGCTGCTTCCGGCGCATCTGAACAGGAGCTGAGCGAGAGGCTGTTCAATAGCCTCCGTGCGCTGGCAGCGAAAGAGCGCCTTAAACCGAGGCAGTGCCTGCAGCTGGTGAGCGAGGAGCTCTGCCCGGGCCATCTGCTTGTTCTTGAGAGTGCCTGGAACTCCGCGGACCAGGCCAAGGGGTTTGAACACGGCGGACAGCTGTTCGAGCTGCTCTGGGTGTTGGCTACCGGCTTTCGCCAGCGCAAACTCGACGGTGCACCGGACATGGTGGCCGGCCAGGTGTTCGGGGCCAACAGCTATGCACCCCGGGAATCGCAGACGATCGAGCGCAACCCCCAGGCCAGGCGTGCCCGCACCTTCTCCTATGGCGGCAAGACAGTGGAGATGTGGCAGCACCTCAAGATCGGTGCCAAAGACTCCGAGAACCGCACCCTGCGCCTGCACTTCTGCTGGGACGTCGACCTGGGCCAGGTGGTGATCGGCCATTGCGGCAAGCACCTCCACAACCCTGCCCACTGATGACCTCGCCCGATCCCTCTGACGGCCTAAGTGCCTGAGGCTCCCTCAGCCGAGTCCGTTTCGGAGATCGCTATTCCCTCGATCTGAGCCTGAATGAGGCTGAGCCGCGTGCTGTCCTGAAGCCAGAGCAGGGCAGATTCAAAATCCCCCTCACGCAGGCGGCGAGCCGTTGAGCGCAGGTGGTAGTCATGCATGAAGCCCACCAGCTCGATCAGCAGTCGCTTGTGGAACCGCTCGTTGAACAGCTCGTCATCATCGCTGTCGAGCAGGGAGTCAAGCAGCTGTTTCTGGCGCCTGGTGTAGCCACCGGCCTGCGCCAACTCTGACTGGCGTTCACTGAACCTCTTTACCAGTTCATCAGGACTGTTGGGGGTGGAATCGCTCTGCATCGGTGGCTGGCTCAAGAGGCCACCACCATGAACTGAGCGCGGATCAACAAGGCCCAATCACCTGCGAACAACCACCCCAACCCTGAGCCGCTGAACTCAGGGATCGATCACATCCAGAAGACTGCCGTTCTCATCCGTGAGGCGGTGGCGTTTCCCCGTGCTGCGTGCACGGTTCTGCGCTGTGCGAAAGGCATTGGCTTGATTGTGCATGGTCTGGTAGTGCTGCCAGCGACCGAACTGGTCCTGGTACTCGATTTCAATACGGTGCATGAGAAAGCGATCTCAGAGGAAGGATGACAACACCGCCTTAGCCTTGTCTTCATCACACCACTCCTCCTCGCCGTTGTAATTGCTATACAACACAGTCGTCTCTCCATCCTTGACGGCGAAGAACGTGAGCTGGTCGTCATAACCGCGATCCTCCACTTCTCCTTCGTATTCCTCAATCGGCTCACCGCGGAAGCGGAAGCCGGTGATGATATTGAAGTCGGGATGGCCGTAAAGTCTATGAATGATCTCTCCTGGCAGCTTCACGGGCACCGAAATCTCCTCGAACTCGCCTCGATCGAAGCCACCGCTTGCGTTGAATTCGAATTCAATGGAGCACTTGCTGAGACGCATCCAAACGATATAGACGCCATCCTCGAAACTTCCGTCATCTTTCAGGCTGGGGCCTAAGGCTGGCTGATCTGCACTGAAGACGATCGTGCCTTCGTTTCCTGAATCCCCTTCATCACCACTATTGACCACGCCGTCGCATTCATTCAGCGAGCCGTAGGAGTTGTCACGCAACTCCTCAAGCTCCGAGACCAACTCTCCACTGGCAATCGACTCCAGCAATTGCTGCATCTGACCCAGATCCAGGGCGCCGAATGCAATCCGACCACCAGGCTCTGTCTTGATATAAATGGAATGGCTCTCGTCATCACTGTCTCCAGCGAGTGCCGAACCCGAAGGGCCAGGGCCATCCAGGCGCTGAACAATCCAGGCCTTGAAGTCTGCAAGCTCAGACTCGGGAATCTCTTCGATCACATAGCCCTTGCCTGACTTGCTGACAACAGCGACCTGATATGGACGCTCTTCGCGGGATTCAAAGTAATTCGAAAAGTAGCCAGTACCTCGATCCTCATCGAGGCAGGTGCTTTCACGCTCTTCCCATTCAAGATCATTAGGCATGCAGATATGCCAGGTACCGTCTTGCTTAAGGAATCTGATCTCAGATGGAGAAGTGGATGTTGATCCATAGTCGACGAAAGACGGACTGAGGGATTCATCAAATGTCTTTTCGCCATTGACCTTGACCTCTGACCAGTCCCTTTCAAGGTCTGCCAGAAGATCCTGCTTGTCGTCGGGCAGCTTCCAGCCCAAAACGACTCTCGCCTTGCCGTGTGAAACAACATTGGCGACATGCCTGCCGTTCTCAATGACACAGTCGCCAGGCAAAAGTGCAGTGGTTTTCTCTGACAGTTTCATCAGATACTCATCGCACTCTTCTTCGATGACGCCGAGGTTGACCAGTATCAGCTTCTCGCCATCCGAGAGTGGCTCGAGCAGGTGAGGGACATTTTCAAATGGAGACCTCTCAAAGCCATCCTTGTCTTCATCAGCACTGAACAGCTGATCCCAGGCAATTGATGAATCAGTACTTTTATCGCCAGCACCACGTTTCTTCAAGCTCTTACGGGCTGCGCTTTGAACATCGTCATCGTCATCCTGAAGCAATTCTCGGAGCGTCACTTCCGCTGTAGCGCTGTTTTGAGCCACAGCCTGTCGAATCGTCCAGCGGCCTGACTTCGCAAGGATGTCAAGAATGCTTGGGTCTACGCTCCCTTCGTTGAGGCGCTCAACTTTTTCGTCCTCATCCAGCACCTTCCATTCTGCAGGTAGATCACGCTCGCGAATAGCCGACTGGACGTCAGTGTCTTCATCGGCCGCAAGCCGCTCAAGAACCGAATCGGGAGTAGATGGAGAGAGTGCTACCGCCTGGCGAATGGACCAGTTCCCAGAACCAGCCAGAATTTCCAAGACGCTCTCAGGCACACCTGGCTCTCTGAGCGCGGCTATACGGTCATCGTCTTCGAGCGCTTTCCACTGATCAGGAAGCTGGCGTTCTCTGATGCCGGATTGGACATTGACATCATCGTCTTCGGCAAGCCTGTCAAGAAGCACCTGCGGTGTGCCTTCATGGAGCGCGACGGCCCGCCGCACCTCTGTAGCGCGAGCCTGCGCTAGCACACGGAGAATGCTCTCATCAACAGATTGCTCGGCCAGGCGTTCAGCTTTTTCCCAGATCGAAAGGAATCTCCATTCAACGGGAAGTAGGCGTTCCTCGCTGGCGGCAAACTGAACATCCTCATCATCGTCTTTCTTGAGTCTGGACAACACTGCATCTGAGGTGCTGGGACTCCAGGCCACAGCCTGCCGCAGTGACCAGTTTTCGGAGCTGGCAAGCGCCTCAATGATGTCTGCATTGATCTCATCACTCTGCAGAGCCGAAATCTTTTCATCCTGACTGCGATAGCGGTATTCCCGTGGCAGAGAACGCTCACCAAGCGCTTGACGCACATCCGAGTCGTCGTCATCTGCCAGGGTGCTTAACACCACTTCCGGGGTGTTGTCATGCCAGGCGACTGCGCGCCGGACTTCCCAGTCGTCGGATCCTGCCAATGCGGTGAGCACTTCGGCGCTGACATCAGCTGAACTCTTGAGGCGTTCAACGATTACGGAATCGTCCAGTTTCTTCCAATCATTGGGCAGGTTCATGAGTCGTTCGTTAGTCGGTAAGTCGTCGTCAGCTTCGTCATCTGATGTGTCTCCTGAGGCATCGATTCCCTTGGCCTCCAGGAGTGCTTCGTAGAAAGCGGTGAAATTCAGGCGCTCTGAGCCATCAGGCCGCAGGCCTACATAGCCGCATGCACGCACGATGTCTGATTTGCCGACATCGCCTATCTCCTTGATCCTGGCCAGTAACTCACTTCCGGCAAGAGGCGTGCCTGGCTGATCAGCCAGAGCAGGCTCCGTCTCAGTCAGCTCTTCGCCCTCTGCCATCTCGGCTGCAACCTCGGGTTCTTCCTCATCTGGCAGAGCAGTGGGTTGAAGACGCCGATCAGTGCCGTCTGTTGATTGCAGGAGCGATCGGTCCGTGATCAGCGCCCATGCCACTGGAATCAGCGCGAGGAGCAAGGCAACCAGGCTTCCACCTCTATTCAGAAGCAGCAGCACCGAGGCAAGCCCAAGCGCCAGCGAGGCCCACTCGATCCGCCCCAGCCTGCCGAGACCAGATGCCCTGGCTCCATCCGTTCTGCTCAGGAGAGGACCGCCAACCCCGACAAGCAGAACGAGCACTAGGGCCCATGGGGTGATCAGCAGACCAAGAGCCAACAGGCATCCACTGATCACCGCAGCGAATCGGTGATCAGACCACAATCGCAACAAAAGCCGGCTCACATCCCAGGCGCAGCAAGGGCTTCACGCTAGCAGCGCTACAATTAAAGCTTCATAAATGAAATCTTAATCTTTATTCGTCCAGCGAATACTTCCTTAATCCCTACAGCCTGACTTGCCTGTCGTTGGCCTCCGGTCGCACTTCCCTGTTTCATGTCCCCACTTATGATCTCTGCACTGCTGGTCGTTCTGAGCTGGTCTGCAATCCTGCTGACTGCTCTCGCTTGGTTCGGGACAGCCAGACAGCGCCTTCAATGTCACGGCCTGGCAGGGCGCTTCCAGGCAGAGCTGAGGCGCCGGGGCCTGTTCAGTGCTTCGGTGGTTCGCACGTGATCTGACCCGTAAACCCCTTTGCACCGAAAGCATGGCTGCAGCTGACAGCCCATGCCATGACCACCACCAGCAAGGACGTCGCCGCCGATCGGCGCCTGGTCGAAGTCATTGAGCTCCATCCACACCCGCACTTCTCCAACAGGTTCGCTGGCTTCCGGTGCCTGGATGGTGCGGCTGCAGAAGTGCTCCGCCAGGAAGATCCTTCCGGCGAGGTCGTCGATCTCAGCGCTGCGCTCGAGCATTCAGGTCAGAGACGGCCTAAGGGTGCCTTCCTGCCAGGGTTCCTGGGTCAGTCTCTTCCACAGCCCAGACCCTTGCCCGAGTGGGGCTGCCGGTGACCGACTGGAACAGCCAAGGCGGGCACGACAGTGGGGCAGGCTGATCAAGCCCTGGATGCCGGGTTATGCACAGAACTGGCGGATGGCGAAAGGCCTTGCTGGCGGTGATCGTGCCAGCCGCACTCTGGCTGGCACCACAGGCCGCGAGGGCGGCTGATGGCTACTGGCTTGATCAGTACAACGCTCTGGGGTTTCTTGGCTTGTTCAGGTTGGACCCCGAACTCCAGGCGATGCGCCAACAGGGCGCAGCCGTGGTGATGGTGCATGCCGATTCCCTGCCGGATCCGTTGCTGCGTTGGATCGCCTGGCGGGCACGGCGTGCCGGACTGCAACCGGTTGCCTGGATCCAGCGGCCCACCCCGGCCAACCTCAAGCGGGTGGGAGCCCTGCGCAGCTATAGCGCCCTGCAGGTGGATGACCACTTCTTTGCCCAGCCGCCTGTGGCGCTCTCAACGTTGAAAGCAAGTCTTGCCCCCAGGCAGCTCTGGTGCTCATTCCAGCCTGGCCAGTATTCCTGGCGGGCCGCTCAGAACTGCGACCACGTTGACATCCAGCTCTACCGTCAAGACTGCAGTCCCACTGTTGACAGCGTCTACCAGCTTGGGGTTGCCGGACGAGCCGATACAGCCATAGCCGTCTATCACGATGGTTCTGCCGCGGACGATCGCCGCTTGTCGTGCTTTCGCAAAGAGATTGGAGCGATCGGCAATCGGCTGTTCGTCTTCAAGTGGAAGAATCCCGAGCATTGGCTCACACCGATCACCCGGGGCCTCTGGCAGACGCTTTCGCGGCTCCGGTCCAGCTGAGCCTCAGGGTTGATCAAGCCCGTGACTACGGGTGACAAGTTCGCCGCCGCTGCCGAGCAGGAACTTCTGCTGCGACCCACTCAGCTGCATCCAGGCCCCGGTGTGGCGATCCTCAAAGGTCACAGCCCGCCGGCGGGGATTGAGTCCACGCTCGTCGAACCAGGTGCGCTCGCGGCGGGTCCAGCTGAGGAAGCCTTTGGCACGGAAGCGCTTGAGCTCAGCGGCCGCCCAGTCTTCTGCTCGCTCCCGAGCCCACTCGCGGTCTTCTGCACTCTCACGGGGGGTGCAGAACGCTTGGGGGACCTCCCTTACTCCGTAGACCGCCGGGATGTAGCGGATGGTGAGGAACGGCTCGATCGGCTCATCGCTCCAGAGTTCCCAGGCAATGCGCTCACGCTCCAGCTGCTCTGCTGCCTCGGCCTGATCCAGTTCCAGGCAGTGGAGCAGTTCAGTGGTATCCGGCTGCAGTACAGCCACCAGCTTCTCGAACCAGTGGTCGCTCAGGGGCTCGCCGAGCTCAAAGGCCCGGATCAGGCTGCCTACCTTGGAGACATTGCTGGCACCCAGGGAGGCCGCCAACTGGCCGGGCTTGAGACCGCGCTGCTGGCGCAGGAAGGCGAGATGGCGCGACAGGTGGCTGCTGCACCGCACGGTGCTGGACATGGGGATTCGCAATGGCGTTCCTGCTCATCAACCCCTCGGGGTTCCAGGATTGACCACCTTGCCCAGCAGGAACGGACGGCAGGTTGGTGACCGGCAATCCCCTGGAGGAT
>Ga0194126_10008933_pt1 | contig 13493 bp, 11 predicted proteins | sample TA2KigC150mmetaG_FD_148641 | JGI IMG/M metagenome (GOLD analysis project Ga0194126, IMG submission 148641) | Freshwater microbial communities from Lake Tanganyika, Tanzania - TA2015035 Kigoma Deep Cast 150m | ecosystem: Environmental > Aquatic > Freshwater > Lake | place: Tanzania: Lake...
TGCCGCAGTTTCGCCTTGAGCGCCCGCAAAGCAACCATACGGGCGTGAGTCTAGCATAATAGCAAGCACTTGTAAAGGTTATTTATTGACGCGCCCTTAGTTTGCTTGCGAGGTTCAGTCGCAGTGGTTTGCGACGACGGCAACCAGCGGCAAGAGTTCCTCCTGGAGTCACCCGAGCTGGGTTTATACCTGCCGCCGATGGTGTGGGGCGTCCAATACAAGTTCACTGGCGATGCCGTGCTTCTCGTGCTTGCCTCGCACAAGTACGATCCCGCTGACTACATCCGGGACTATGCGCAATTTCTCGAGGCCCGCAGGCGAAGCACCTAACAGCACAGCGGGAGAATGGCCCTGCGCTGCTGCGGAAGCCGCTTTAGTTTAGCGGGAGCAAATTGAATGGCGCTGGGTCGGAGATTCGACGGCCGTGGGTGATTGGTCGTCGAACCCTCACTCCTCGCGAGGTCCAGAACGTTTACCAGCTCGTGGTCAAACATCGCGAGCTGCTTGGCGAGTCAAGGCGGCCATGAAGGTCGGTGTCACTGTTTCCGATCCGGCGTCTGGATTGCTCTTTTACCCGGTTCGTCTGGCCGTGGCGTTTCGAAAGCTAGGCAGTGAGGTAGAGGCATACTCTTGGACGGAGCAGGGCCAGACCCCGGGCCTGGCAAGGCAGCTTCATGAAGCCGGAGTGGCGCGACTCAATGTTCCGGCGCTGCAAAAGAGAGGCTGGCGCGGACTTCTGTGCCAAGGTCGGCCCGAAGGGCTCTCTGACCCACGGCCTGGTGAGGTGGACCTGCTACTGTGCTTTGGCCCTGTCGCTGCGTGGCAAATGCGGCGGCGAGTTGGGGGCACGGGACGGGTCATTGCGATGGTGGAGGGTATGGGCCACGACCTCGACAACGTTTGGGTGGATCGATTGGGAGCGTTGCTTCTGAACTTGTGTTGCGACCGGGTGGCTGCCCTTTGCCACCTCGAGCGGCGACGCCTAAGCCGTGCCGGTGTTCGAGCGGGGAAGTTGACTGTCATTCACAACCCCGTGGATTGGGAGGCGGTCCTAGCGATGGCGAGACTCGACGACCTGTCCGATCGCCCGGCAGTCCTTTCGCGCTACGGTCTGAACAGCACCAGGCGCCACCTGATCTGCGCTGCGAGCTTCCAACCGCGCAAGCGGCAGGACCTGCTCCTCCGCGCATTCGCTTGCGTGAGCAACGACTTTGGGGATTGGGACTTGGTCTTTTGCGGAACGGGCTCGACGCTGGCAGAGGGCCAGGACCTGAGCCGCCGGTTGGGTCTCGAGTCAAGGACCCATTTCCTCGGAGCACTGTCCAACCAGAATACGATGGAATTGGCGGCGCGCACGGATGCGGTCGCCCACCTATCCTGCATCGATACCTTTGGCTACAGCATGGTGGAACCGCTGCTGTTGGCTAAGCCCGCGCTGGTGACCCGGGTGGGGATTGGATACGAGCTGGAGCAGGCGGACGTGGCTACCGTGATCGAGCCAGACAATCTCGAGGCTGCAGTCACGGGCCTGCGAAAGATCCTGCAGTCGGACCCACAAGTATTGGACCGGGTCAGGCGCGCCCCAGCCTTTGTGCGGGAGCGATTTGACGTGAACAAGATCGCCCAGGCGCTGCTGGATCTGAGATGAAATACCTCGTTACGGGGGCAGCCGGCTTCATCGGCTGCCACCTGGTCGACCGGCTACTGGAGCGGGGGGAGACGGTTGTTGGGTTGGACAACCTTCGGCTGGGCCGGCGCGACAACTTGCGGGCGGCGCTGGCGAACCCGCGCTTCAGGTTACATGTGGTGGACCTGAACGAGGTAACAGCCTGCGCGGTTCTCGTGGCGGAGGAAACGGCAACGGGGCCTTTCGATATGGCCTGGCACCTGGCGGCCAATTCGGACATCCGCAGCGGTGTTGCCGATCCGGACGTGGACCTGCGGGATACCTTCCTGACCACTTTCAACCTCCTCAAGGTTCTACGCGGACAGGCAATCCGGACGCTCGCGTTCGCCTCGACGTCGGCGATCTACGGTGCGCACCCGTCTTTGTTGACCGAAGACCTCGGACCGTTGTTTCCCATCTCGAACTACGGCGCCATGAAGCTGGCCTCGGAGGCGATCGTGTCGGCCGCCCTCGAGACCCACCTCGAGCGTGGCTGGATTTTCCGATTCCCGAATGTCGTGGGAAGCCGGGCCACGCATGGGGCGATCTGCGACTTTGCCCAGAAGCTCCGCCGCAACCCTACGGAGCTGGAGGTTTTGGGGGACGGATCGCAGCAAAAGCCGTACCTGCACGTGGACGACCTGGTGACCGCGATGCTGTTCATCGTCGAGAATGCCAAGGACCGGCGCAACTGCTTCAATATTGGCACCGACGGCAGCACGACCACGGTGCGCTATATGGCCGAGGCGGTGGTGAGGCGTATCTCGCCCCGAGCGCGCATCCGCTATACCGGGGGCGACCGCGGCTGGGTGGGCGACGTGCCCAAGTTCAACTATTCGATCGCCAAGCTACGGGCGCTGGGCTGGGCGCCCAGCCGGACCTCAGACGAAGCAGTGGATTTGGCGGTCGAGGAGGTGGCCGCCGAGGTTTGGGGATGAAGCAAGCGCTCATCCTCGCGGGCGGCAAGGGCACGCGGCTCAAGGACCGACTCGGCGATCTGCCCAAGCCGCTGATTCGCGTCGGCGGGAAGCCCCTGCTCGAGCACCAGGTGGCACTGGCCTGGCACCACGGGTTCACCGACATCCTGGTCTTTGCCTGCTACCGGGCCGACGCCATCCAGGAAGCCTTGGGTGACGGTGCACGGTGGGGCGTTCGCATCCGGCACGAACTCGAGGCTGAGCCTCGAGGGACCGCCGGTGCCGTCCTGGCGGCATACGACCGCCTCGCCGACACGCTCCTGGTGTTGTACGGCGACACCATGGTGAATGTCGACCTGAGCCGGCTCTGGCAGGCGCACCAGGCGAACGGGGCGGAAGCCACGCTTTTCCTCCATCCGAACGATCACCCGCTCGATTCGGACCTGGTCGAGGTCGATGCAACCGGTCGCATCAGTGCGTTCCACAACCGCCCACATCCGCCCGGCCAGTGGCGTCAGAACCTGGTCAACGCCGGTCTGTATGTCGTTAACCGCCGCGCGCTCGAGCCGTGGGTGGCGACTGCGGACAGGAGTCCCCCGTGCGCTGGAGCGACCGGGGTCAAGCCCGGAAGCCGATTGCTGGATTTCGGGCGGGACGTGTTCCCCGGCATGCTGGCGGCGGGGGTACACCTTCACGGTTATGCAAGCCCCGAGTACATCAAGGACATCGGCACGCCCGAGCGCTACGACAGCGTCTGCGCCGAGTACGATGCCGGCGTGGTCCATCGGAGCTCGCTCGAGGTTCCGCAGGTGGCGGTGTTCCTCGACCGTGATGGCACGCTGGTGAGCGAAGTCAGCCGGCAAGGGGTGTGCAGCCCGGATCAACTCGAGTTACTACCCGGCGTGGCTGAGGCGATCCGATCGCTTAATCGCGCCGGGGTGCGGGCGGTGGTGATCACCAACCAGCCGGTGGTGGCCAAGGGATTCTGCAGCGAGCCCGAGCTGCAGGTCATCCATAACAAGCTCGAGACGTTGCTGGGTCGCGACCACGCGTTTCTCGACCGCATCTACTACTGCCCACACCACCCGGAGAAGGGCTTTCTCGGCGAACGCCCCGAGTTGAAGGTCGATTGCGGGTGCCGCAAGCCGCGGACGGGCCTCATCGAGCAGGCCATAGGCGAGCTGAACATTGCTCGGGAGGAATCCTGGCTCATCGGGGACAGCACGACCGACCTTCAGACCGCCCGCAACGCCGGCCTCCGTTCGGTTCTGGTCGGAACAGGCTACGGCGGCAAGGATGGTCGCCATAGCGCGACACCCGATCACGCGTGCGCAACGCTCTTGGAAGCGGTGAGACACGTCCTACAGCATTCAACCAGATGATCATTAGCCGGACCCCGTTGCGGATGAGCTTCGTAGGGGGCGGCAGCGATCTGCCCTCATTCTACCGCCGGTTTGGGGGAGCGGTGGTGTCCACGACCATCAACCGCTATGTCTATGTAACCGTTAATCGGAAGTTCGACGATCGAATCCGCGTCAGCTACTCGCGGACGGAGGAGGTGGCAAAGGTGTCGGCCATTCGGCATCCCCTCGTGCGCGAGGCCATGAATTTCCTTGGGCTGCAAGGCGGCGTCGAGATCACTTCGGTCGCAGACGTCCCGGCGCGCGGCACTGGGTTGGGATCTTCGAGTTCGTTCACGGTGGGTTTGCTGCATGCTCTGCATGCACACCAGGGACGCTATGCCTCGGCGGCGAGGTTGGCGGAGGAAGCTTGCGCCATCGAAATCGAGCGTTGTGGCGAGCCGATCGGGAAACAGGATCAATACGCGGCGGCGTTCGGCGGGCTGAATTTCATCCAGTTCCGGCCTGACGACACGGTTTCGGTGGACCCGATCATCTGCCGTCGGGAAACCCGGCAGCGGTTGGCGGAGCGACTTCTCATTTTCTACACAGGCATTAGCCGGCGCTCGGCCAGGGTCCTCGAGCAGCAACAGGCGTCGATGGCAACCCGGAAGGAGACACAGGCCATGGTGGGACGGATGATGTCATTGGCCTATGACCTACGCGCGGAGTTGCAGAAGGACAACCTTGAGGCGCTGGGAGAGATCATTCATGCCAACTGGGAACTGAAACGGCGGCTGACCCCGAACATCAGCAGCACTCAGATTAACCGTTGGTACGACATCGCGCGCCGGCACGGCGCGGTGGGCGGGAAGCTGCTCGGCGCCGGCAGCGGTGGCTTCCTCATGTTCTGCGCCCCACGCGAGCGCCACGAGGCCATCGCCCTCGCCCTCAAAGAGTTGCGCCGAGTGCATCTGAACCTCGAGCCCGAGGGCAGCAAGATTGTCTTCGTGCACGATTGAGCCGATGTGCGGTATCCTAGTCTCCCTCAAGGTGCGGCCTCAGGACCACGACAGGTTCGAGGTCATGCGCGATGTGCTCGGTCATCGGGGCCCTGATGCCCGGGGGCTTTGGTCCAGTGCGGACCGGAGCGTGTTGCTTGGCCACCAGCGGCTCGCGATTATCGACTTGAACGCGCGCGCCAATCAGCCGATGGCGGACCACTCAGGACGGTGTAGGATCGTCTTCAACGGTGAGATCTACAATTTCAGGTCAGTTCGAGAAGTGCTGGTTGAAATGGGACACCGGTTTGAGACCGATTCGGACACGGAGGTAATCTTAGAAGCTTTCAAGGCGTGGAGAACCGATTGTCTGGCGCGGTTGTCGGGGATGTTCGCATTCGCTCTCTATGACACCGTCGAGCAGGTCTTGTTTGTGGCGCGGGATCGTGCTGGGGAGAAGCCGCTGTTTATGTGGCGGACGGCAGACAAGCTGGTGTTTGCGTCCGAGTTAAAGGCGATCATGGCCGATCCGGATTGTCCGCGGCGGCTGGATCTGCGGAGCCTCGAGTACTACTTGACCCTGGGCTATGTGCCTGGACAAAGGTGCATCTTGGAGGGTTGCCAGAAATTGCCGCCAGCCCACGCCATGCTGGTCGATTGCCGAACGTTAGAAGTTCGGCGCTGGCGGTATTGGGACATGCCGGCCTTGCCGGTCGATGGGCCGGTCGATCAGGCTGAACTACTTGAGGAACTAGAGATCTTGCTCCGGGACTCGGTTCGACAACAGTTGGTGGCGGATGTTCCGCTGGCGATTCTGTTGAGCGGCGGTGTGGACTCGAGTCTGGTGACGGCTTTGGCGGCGGGTGCAACTGGCAGGCGGATCCGAACCTTCACAGTGACCTTTGGCGAGAGCAAGACGCACAACGAGGCCCTGTTCGCGCGGCGTGTAGCCAAACATTTCGGAACCGACCACACCGAAGTAACGGGTGAACCCCCGGGCCCAGAGACGCTGGCCACCATTGCGCGCCAAGTGGATGAACCGTTGGCGGATTCGTCGCTGATTCCGACCTACTTGGTGACTCGGGCAGTACGGCGGGTTGCCACGGTGGCGGTGGGTGGGGACGGCGGCGATGAGTTGTTTGCCGGCTACGTGCGCTATCGGGGTTTGCATGGGCTGGCGAAGCTGCGGCGCGCGTTGCCGTGGCCGGCCGCCCGGTGCATATCGTGGCTCGCGCGGAGGGCGTTGCCGCTCGGCTTTCCGCGCCGCCATTACCTGGCGACGCTCGACCAGACCGATGCGCAGGCGTTGAACTCGGCGGCCACGGTCTTCGATCGGGATCAGCGGCGTCGGTTGCTCGCTCGCGGTGCACAGGTGTTACTGGACTCGATGGCGTCAGATTCGCCCGACCATTACAAAGACGCCCTGGTACCGGGTCATTTCCCCGCGTTGAGCCGTGTGACCCGAACCGATTTTCTCACCTATTTGCCCGAGGACATCCTGGTGAAGGTGGACCGCGCTTCGATGCTCAACTCGCTCGAGGTGCGGGCGCCTTTCCTCGATCCGCGGGTTATCGAGTTCGCCTACGGCAAGGTGCCGGACGGCTGCAAACTCGCAGGCGGGCGGACCAAAGTCCTCCTCAAGGCCTTGGGCAAGCGCTTGCTGCCGTCCGACATCGAGCTCGACCGCAAACAGGGTTTCTGCATTCCGTTTGACCAATGGTACCGTCAGGGCTGGCGGGGCACCATCGAGGGGGCGCTCGAGTCGTTGCCAGCCAGCCTGTTTAACCGGCCGTACGTAAACACGCTGCTCGATGGCCTCAAGACCTACATGCGGCTGGGTGAACGGGTGTTTGCACTCGTCATGTTTGAACTCTGGCGGCAACATTACCGGATTGAGTTGCCCTGACTGCGAGCGGCGGCGGTTAGCCGCAAGCGTATGACCGAACACCTGGTTAGCCTCCTGGTTTGTCCCTATTGTCAGAGTGGGCTCGTCCTTTTCCGGCAGGAGCAGAGGAACGACCGCGTGCTCGAGGGGACACTTACTTGTCAGCCCTGCGCGAAGGAGTTCCCGATTACCCGGGGAGTGCCTCGGTTCGTTGGAGCCGAGGGCTATGCCGAGAGCTTCGGGTTTCAATGGAACAAGTTCGGTCACACTCAACTGGATAGTCACTCGGGAGTGCCCATATCTCGCGAGCGGTTCTACAGCCAGTCCGGCTGGTCGCCGGGGAAGATGGCGGGTCGCCTGGTGCTCGAGGTGGGCTGCGGTGCCGGAAGGTTCACCGAAGTGGCCCTGACCGACGGAGCCCGTGTCGTGGCGGTAGACTATTCCTCCGCAGTCGACGCCTGTTTCCGCAATCACGGCGACAAGCTGTCGTTCGACGTCCTGCAAGCCAGCCTCTACGAGCTGCCCCTCAAGCGCGAGTTGTTCGATATGGTGTTTTGCTTTGGGGTCCTCCAGCACACCCCGGATGTGAAGGCCGCCTTCATGGCTTTGCCGCCGTTTGTGCGTCCGGGCGGGGCCTTGGCGGTGGACGTTTACGAGCGCAGCCTGCGGTATCGCTTCCACCCGAAGTATGTCCTCCGCCCCTTGACCCGGCGGTTGCCGGCTGATGTGTTGTTTGCGTGGGTCGAGCGCTGGGTGCCGCGATTGCTCCCCCTGAGCCGGGCGCTGGGATGTGTCCCCCGCATCGGGCGCCGGCTGCGCTATCTGGTTCCCGTGGCCAATTACCAAGGTATTCTGCCCCTGTCGCCGGAGCATTTGGTCCAATGGTCCATCCTGGACACCTTCGACTGGTTGTCCCCGCGGTACGATCAGCCGCAGACGGCCGGGACCTTGCGGCGCTGGTTCGAGGAGGCCGGCCTAGTCGACATCGAGGTGCTCAAACCGCACCATCTAACGGGCCGAGGCAAAAAGCCCACCGTGGCTCCGCTGCGCTCGTGATTACGATCGGCATCGATGCCAGCAACCTCCGCCTAGGCGGTGGGATCACGCATCTGCAGGGTTTGATTGGGCAGGCCGGGGCGGAGGAGAATGGGATCGGGCGGTTGATCGTGTGGTCCGGACGGGCAACCTTAAATGAGCTTACGTCGGCGCCCCGCGTCACCCTGGCGCACGACCCGCGGTTGGACGGGTCGGTATTGGGGCGGAGTCTCTGGCAGAGGTTCGGTCTACCGCGGGCGCTGCGGCAACACGGCGTCGACATTCTGTTCCAGCCGGGCGGCATCATCACGCCCGTGCCGGTGCCGGTCGTGACCATGTCCCGCAACCTGCTGGTGTTCGACGCGCAGGAGCGGCGACGGTACGGTTGGTCGTACACGCGGATCCGGTTAGGGTTGCTCAACCGACTGCAGCGCCGGGCGTTCACCCGGGCTGACGGTGTCATCTTCCTAAGCGAGTATGCCCGGCAGAAGGTGCTGGCGGGCCTCGACCGGCCGCCGCGCTGGTCGATCCTCCTGCCGCATGGTGTCAACACCGATTTCTTTCGCGAGCCGCGCCCGGCGCGGTGCGCCGGTGAGTTCAGCGCGGAGCGGCCGTTCCGCTGGCTTTATGTCTCGGCGTTAGCGCCATACAAGCATCAATGGCTGGTAGCCGCGGCCGCCGCTCGCCTCCGACGCGAAGGCCTTCCGTTGGCGGTGGATTTCTGCGGTCCGACTACCTGGAGCCGGTCGCAGCGAGAATTCCAGAAGACCCTCGCCGAGCTCGATCCCAGAGGCCAATACGTCAGCTACCATGGCCATGTGCCGTATGGTCGGCTGACCCAGTACTATCACAGTGCCGATGCGTTCGTGTTCGCATCGACCTGTGAGAATCTCCCGAACATCTTGCTGGAGGCGATGGCGTCGGGATTGCCCATTGCGTGCTCGAACCGCAGCCCGATGCCCGAGGTGCTAAAGGATGCCGGGGTCTATTTCGATCCTGAGAAACCTGAGGAGATTGCCGGGGCGATGCGGCAAATGATGGTCGACCCCGACCTGCAAACACGCCTGGCGACCAAGGCGCACGAGTACGCCAAAGAGTATTCTTGGGAAAAGTGCGCGCGGGCAACGTTCGCTTTCCTGACACAGGTCGCCAGGGAAGTCAGATCCTAACGAACCAAGTGCCCGACCTCCACCACTTTGGCGCGGCGGACAAGAGTGGCCCAGGCAACGGAGTCCAGGAAGCGCTATGAAGACTAACAAACGCCAGGTTCACGATTTCTGGAACCAAGCTGCCTGTGGCGAACTGCTGTTAATGCGCGGAGACAGCCTGAAGGAGCAGTTTGCAAATCAAATGCGACTCCGGTACGAGTGGGAACCGGAGATTCTCAGTTTCGCTCAGTTCGACAAGTATGAAGGACGGAGAGTTCTCGAGATCGGGGTCGGCCTCGGCGCCGATCATCAAAAGTGGGCTGAGGCCGGCGCTGTGCTATCCGGGATTGACCTCACGGAGCGGGCAATTGAATTCACCAGTAAACGCCTCAACTGTTTCGGCCTTCAATCCGATCTGCGAATTGCCGATGCCGAGCATCTCCCTTTGGCCGATGCGAGCTTCGACGTAGTGTACTCGTGGGGGGTTTTGTTGTACTGCCCTGACATGTTTAAGGCGGTGAGTGAGGTATGGCGGGTGCTCAAGCCCGGAGGGGAAGCCCTCATCATGCTGTACCATAAACACTCACTGGTTGGATACATGCTCTGGGTACGGTACGGGCTGCTGAAGCTCCGTCCGTTCCGTTCGTTGGATGATATCTATTTTCATCACTTAGAAAGCCGGGGCACACAGGCTTTCACGACCGGCCAAGTGAAGGAGTTTTTCCGCCAATTCAGTTCGGTCGAGATTACAATCAACCTCTGTCACGCGGATCTGCTAACATCGGCTGCAGGGCAAAGACATCGAGGTGTTCTGCTCGACATTGCTAGGCGACTGTGGCCAAGGTGGATCATAAGTCGCTGCTTTCGCAACCACGGTCTGTTTATGAAGATCAAAGCAGTAAAGTGATTTGTTCCTGCCTATATCGAGCCGAAAAGATTCTGCCTCGGTCACTCCGCAGGACGCTAGTGCGAAGATAAGAGACTGCTTACAACGAGAGTTCAGGTCTTAAGGTGCTACTGACGAGAGCTTGGGATAGACGACAATCCGCTGGTAGGGCGCGCAGTCCTCTGCGCGCCGCAAACCGCTGTGGACACACGAGGCCACGGCGCGCAGAGGACTGCGCGCCCTACCGCCGACTTGTAGTCCATCCCAGTAACTCCTCAGTAACACTGTCCCCGGCTATCGGCGGAGGTTTTAACCTGCGGAACGAGCAAGAGCGCCGATCTCGCTCACCGACGCAGGCTAAAGCCTGCGGCTACAACTGCTCGCACACCACCAGGATGCGGCCTCTTTCTTTGCGTTCTTTGTGGGCACTCGGGGACAGTTATCGGTTATCGGTTCTAAGTTATCAGGGGGGAATCGGAGTTTGTGCTGGAGTCTCGTTCTTGCGTTATTCTGCGTCATGTTGCGGAGATGTCGGCAAGCACAATCTACCGCGTGCGGCTGGATCGAGTCTTGTGTCGGGATGGTACGGGTTTCTGCGGTTGAGTGATCTCTGGCCTCTGAGTGTTGGCGCGTGAAGCTGCCGATCGGCATACAGGATTTTGAGCGTTTGCGGCGCGAGGGATATGTATATGTGGACAAGTCTCGGATTGGTGGGGGCACGGGCGCCTCGTGTTGAATCCGTGGTCGGTCTTGAGCGTGCTGCAGCGACAGGAATTGGGGGCATACTGGATGGCCACGGGCACACCTACGATGTTGGTTCGCCTGCTGCGGGAACGCCGGACCGCGCCGGAGGACCTCGAGTGCGTTCGCGCTGACAGTAGCGTCCTGGAGGCATTCGACGTGGAGCGCATCGATGCGGTCCTGGAGACCCCAGACCGCGTTTGTATCCTCGAGTTCAAGTTGGGAAGCGCAGAATCGGCCTTGGCCCAGATCCAGCGCAGGAAGTACTTCGAGAGTTGGCTAGGAAAGGGTAAGGAGCTGCTATTGGTCGGTGTGGGGGGCTTCGAGCGGCGGCAGATCGAGTGTCGTTGGCGGCGGATCGAGTGAGCCTGGAGGGCGGAGCTCCGTGGCGCCCCGACGTGGCCTGGGCTTTCAGACATCGGGTTCGAGACTCGAGATCCAGGGCTCGTAGAACTCGCCCCTCCAATAGTCTCATGGGCGATATCCCGACACGCCCCGGCCGTAGGCGCAGGTTTTAACCTGCGGGGCCAATGCGAACATCACCCCCCTCCTTCTTTGCGTCTCTTTGCGGCCATTCAGGGGCAGTTATCGGTTATCGGTTCTCAGTTATCAGGGGGCATTGAATTCTGTGCTGCAGCGTTTTTGTGGCCCTTTGTGTTTCTTGCGGCCATTTGGGTGGTTATCAATTTCGGCCGTGCAGCGGCTTCAGTCGGCGGTTCACTGGTTCGTAGTCCGTGGTCCGTAGTCCGTAGTCCCGTAGTCCCGTAGTCTCCCCTATGTGCGGCATCGCTGGCATTCTGTCGTTCGCGTCACCGGTGGACGCGAAATTGCTCGAGGAGATGAGCCGGGCGATTCGGCATCGGGGTCCGGACGACACCGGGTTGTGGAGGTCAGCCGACAATCGGGTGGGGTTAGCGCATCGGCGGCTGTCGATCATCGATCTCTCGCCCACGGGGCACCAGCCCATGCTGGATGCGTCCGGGGAAGTCGTGATTACGTTCAACGGGGAGATCTACAATTACCGGGAGTTACGACAGGAATTGGACCGGAGCGGAGCTGGCCCGGCCAACGGCGCGTGGGAGTGGCGGGGCACGTCGGATACGGAAGTGCTGCTGAATTGTTACCTCTGGCTAGGCCCGAAGATGTTGCCGCGGTTGAACGGGATCTTTGCTTTTGCGATCTGGGACGGGCGCAGGCGCACGTTGTTGTTGGCGCGAGACGGGCTTGGGGTCAAGCCCTTGTACTACAGTCTGGACAATCGCCGACTAACCTTCGCGAGCGAACTCAAGGCGTTGGTGAAAGAACCCGGCTTATCGCGCGAGCTCGATCCGATGGCGATCGCCGAGTACCTCGCATACCTGTACACGCCCGGGGAACGGACGATGTTGGCGGCGGTGCGCAAGCTGTTGCCGGGCCACGCCCTGACGGTGAACGAACGGGGTGAACGGGCCGAGGTCGTGTTCTATCAGTTGCCGTTCCTGAAGAACTCGGCGGGACGGGCGTCGCTCGCCCGGACGGTTCAGGGGGTGCGGGAGCGCGTGCGAGCAGCGGTGCACCGGCAGATGGTGGCGGATGTGCCGGTGGGGGCGTTCTTGTCCGGCGGATTAGACTCGAGCAGTGTGTGCGCCTTCGCCCGGGAACCATGCGGTCCGCGCAGGCTGCAATGCTTTACCATCGGGTTCAAGGGCCATCGGTTGGTGGAGGAAGGTATCCCGGACGATCTGCCGTACGCGCGGCGGGTGGCGAAGGAGCTGGGGTTGGATCTCCACACGGTGTGGGTGGGGCCGGAGATGGCGAAGAAGTTCCCCTGGATGATCGCCCAATTGGACGAGCCGCAAGCGGATCCGGCCGCCCTCAACGCGTTTTTCATCAGCCAACTCGCGCGCGAGAACGACATTAAGGTGTTGCTGTCCGGCGCTGGGGGCGACGATGTCTTTACCGGCTATCGCCGGCATCGCGCGTTGCCCCTCGAGAAGTACTGGACGTGGTTGCCCCAACCCGCGCGCCGCTTGCTGCGTGAAGCCACCCAGAACGTCCCCGTCACGACCGCCGCGGGGCGCCGGGTTGCGAAGGCCTTCCGGTACGCTGACCTGGCCGGCAACGAGCGGATCGCCAGTTATTTCCTCTGGCTTGCCCCCGGCGAGATCGAGCGTCTGCTCAGCCCGAGTCTTCGCGAGCAAATGGCCGGGCGGCGCGTGCTGGATTCGATGGCGCGGTTTTTGGCCGATGCCGAGCCGAGCGTGGATGACCTGAGCCGCATGCTCGCCTTGGACTGCCGCTATTTCCTCACCGATCACAACTTGAATTACACGGATAAAATGAGCATGGCCACCGGAGTCGAGGTGCGTGTGCCATTGATCGATCTCGAGGTCGTCGACTACGCCGCGCAGATCCCCTCCCGTCACCGGCAACGCGGGGGGCATGGCAAGTGGGTCTTCAAACGCGCCATGGAAGGGATTCTGCCGCAGGACGTCATTTACCGGCCCAAGACAGGTTTTGGCGTTCCCTTGCGGCGTTGGCTGAGTCACGAGTTGAAGCCATATTTCGAGGAGATGTTGGCCGAGGCGACCGTGCGCGAGCGCGGGTTATTCGATCCGGCGGCCGTAACGGAACTGGTGCGGCGCAACGAATCGGGTCAGATCGACGCCGCGTACCCGCTCCTGGCCTTGGCGTGTATCGAGACTTGGTGTCGGGCGTATGTGGACTGAGGACCGACGTGTTTGGCTGTAGGCGCAAGGGGCCGTCAGGGAGGTGGATTTAGGATTTAGGATTTTGGATTTAGGATTTAGGACACGCCCCGGTTCTCTTGTGGCGATCCTCGGCCTGGAGGGCGGAGCTCCGCGACGCCCTGACTTCGGCTCGGATTTCAGACAT
>Ga0194126_10008942_pt1 | contig 13485 bp, 9 predicted proteins | sample TA2KigC150mmetaG_FD_148641 | JGI IMG/M metagenome (GOLD analysis project Ga0194126, IMG submission 148641) | Freshwater microbial communities from Lake Tanganyika, Tanzania - TA2015035 Kigoma Deep Cast 150m | ecosystem: Environmental > Aquatic > Freshwater > Lake | place: Tanzania: Lake...
GCTTTTGTTGGAATAGCTGTACCCCATGTAGCTCGAATGCTCTGGAAAAGTTCGGATCACAGGTTTCTTTTTCCTGGATCTGCCTTACTTGGGGCACTCATTCTCTTGCTATGTGATGGATTGAGTCATCTGCCATTTTGGTCCAGTGCGCTACCCATCAATGCACTCACCTCCTTGATTGGCGCGCCTTTGGTGATTTCTATGGTTCTCAAGAAAAACTTTAGCAAAGATTTTTGAGCCATGGCTATTGATCCACACATCGCACTAGAAGGTAGAGGAATTTCTCTTGGATATGTTCAAGAGGGGCGAAGAAAGGAGATTTTACAAGACCTAGATTTTCAACTTTTCACTGGAGAGTTTACTTGCTTGCTTGGTCCCAATGGGGTGGGTAAATCTTCCCTAGTAAAATCCATCCTTGGAGAACTCCTACCCTGGAAGGGTAACATGCTTTTGCAAGGGAAGGCGCTGCGATCCCTGGATATACAAGAGCGTGCCAAGCAAGTTGCTGTGGTGCTCGCACAAAGCGCCTATCCCGGGACCATGACGGTAGGACAACTCGTAGCCCTAGGAAGAACGCCATACTTGGGCTGGGGGGGGAAATTGCAGGAGGAGGACCGGAAGAAGGTGTATCAAGCCATGGAAGATACCCGAATCAGCCACCTACAGGACGAACGATTGAGTGAGCTCAGCGATGGACAGCGGCAAAAGGCGATGATTGCACGTGCCTTGGCGCAGGATGGATCTGTGATTGTATTGGATGAGCCTACCGCGTATTTGGACCTGGTCAATCGCTTGGAAATCATGCATTTGCTTCGTGAGTTCACCAGGACAAAAAGAAAGGCAGTCTTGGTCGTTACCCATGACTTGGATATTGCTTTGGAGACGGCGGATCGATTCTGGATTCTGAATTGTGGTCTTCCACTCTTGTCTGGAAAGCCGGAAGACCTAGTGCTTTCGGGACAGATTCAAGCCCTTTTTCCTTCGGATCGCTATCGGTTTAATGTAGCCCGAGGGCGGGTGGAGTGGAGTCAAGTGATGCCGGATTATTTGATTGAAGGACCTGCCGAAAAGGTGTATTGGGTCAAGAAGGCCTTGGTAAAGGCGGGGATTACCACCTTGGATCAAACGTTGGTGATAACGGAGCCTTTCGGCCTGAGAGTCGGGGAGGAATCCTTCCCTTCGGTCCAAGCCTTTTTGGGGAACTATTTTTTAAACCAAAAATAAAAGCAATTAGAAGGCTACCGAATGATGAAAAGCATAAAAGTGACCCCATTCATCTATCTTGCAGCATTAATTTTGATTTAACATGAAGCGTCTTGCAATTCTCGCCTCTGGCTCTGGTAGCAATGCTGAAAAAATCATGGAGTACTTTGCGCATTCCTCCAAAGGAAAAGTGGTGTTGGTGGCCTCCAATAAGACTGATGCTGGGGTATTGTCTCGAGCACAAAAATTTGGAGTTCCCACATTAACGTTTACTCGACCCGAATTGGAAGAGGGCCTACTTTTGGAAAAGCTCAGAGAGGCCCAGGCAGATTGGGTGATATTGGCTGGTTTCTTACTCAAGGTTCCCGACGCATTGATCCGAGCCTTTCCCGATCGCATGGTGAATATCCATCCAGCCTTGCTTCCCAAGTACGGAGGAAAGGGCATGTATGGGCATCACGTGCACGAGGCCGTAAAGGCTGCTGGGGAGACCGAGTCAGGGATTACCATCCACCTAGTCAACGAGCACTACGACGAGGGCAAGATTATTTTTCAGGCGGCTACTCCCCTGCTTCCTGAAGACAGTGCGGATACCATCGCCGCTAAAGTGCTGGCTTTGGAGCATCGATTTTTTGCTGAGGTAATCGAGAGTTTACTGTAATCGTTATTCTCTTTCTCATCTTCGGTTGGAGATTCGAAGGTAGGCATTACCTTAAGTTGAAAATAATAAATACAAATCTTTTTGTTAGTAGATAAACTATTAACTGAATGGATTAGAGCAAGGAGCTTTAATTCTATATATTATTTTTAGCTAACAGCTTGGGCCGATCAAATACTAAAATGTCAAATTACAGTCAATTCATTGAGGAATGAAGTTAAAATTTGATTTTCAAAAACCGAGTTCATACCACTTATAGCCTCCCCAATTTTTTTGAAAAAACTAAATAATTGAATAAATTACATCCAATAGAAATCAATTTGATACCTATAAACCAAAATCCTAATTTAGGATTACCCTACATTTAAATCTTCCTAAATAAAGGTAGATTTTCAAAACAAGAGGTTAAAAAATTAACTAGATTTTATGACTAGAATAAAAGGGAAAGAGCAATTATGTAGTTGCGAAAAAAAGTACTTCAAGTCTTTTCAAGGATTTGGAGATCGTACCTTAATTGATCGGTATCCCGATATTGAAAGTATCGTCTTAAAGAAGGTTAGTGAAAAATATCGACATTTTTTAGCAGAACCCGACGATGAAGGAGATACCATCACCTGGTATTCCAAACCCTACCAAGAGACGCCCAGACGATTTTCCGAATTAAATGAGGAGGATAAGGTCATCTACGAGCAAATAAAAAATGAAACCCTTGCTCATTATCAAAAAGTAATTGGTGAACTAAAAAGAGAAAACCAAACTAGCGAAGCGGAAGCCTTAGAAGGTGCACTCAAGTACATCAATGAGGATTTTATTTTTTGTTACGATGAAGCGGTAGTACTGGGCACCTGGGGAATGCAATTGAAGGAGAATTTTAGGGAATCTCTAGGCACGATTTCTAAGAATTTATTCAAAATAAAAAAGAAAGCTCCTGTAGTTCCTCCCGCAGTAGAGGAAGTGCCTCAAGAACAAGAAGAAGTCGCCCAAGCAGAAGAAAGTCCACTACAAATTCGATTTGATGCAGGAGAACAGGGACAACTCATCGGGACCGGTGAATTTCAAAAAGCGAAAGGAGAATCCATTGCAGAACATGAAATACCGAAAGTTGAACCCAAGGCAGGGTACCAGTTTACAGGATGGGATATAAATCCAAGCAATTTTCTGGCAGAGGGAGATGCCGTCTTCACAGCCCAATATACTCCCATCGTCCCACCCGTGGTGGCCGCACTGCCCTGGTATACCCGACTATGGAATTGGATTAGGAATTTTCTTTTCAGCAGAGGCTGTTTACGTTGGTTGTTATGGCTATTGCTGTTCTTATTGCTATTATTCTTATTGCTTTGGCTGTTGCAATGCTGCGAAAGAGAATCAAAGAAATTGGAGGATTGTTCGGAAAGAATTGAGGATTTGGAAAGGCAAATAGATAGCCTAAACCGCAGTCATAAGGAATATAGAGATAGTGTAGCAATTACTGACAGCTTGGAATTTGATGCTATACAAGAAGAATTAGATAGCATTTCAACTGCCATATTTTTTGAAGGTAATACAGATAATATTATAGAATATTCAGAACAGCAATTGAATGCGATAGTGGAGAAATTAAATAGAATCAACGGTTGGAAACTAGAAGTAAGGGGATATTGTAGTTGTTGTACCTCACAAGGTGACCCTGAACTTGATGATCAAAGAGCTAATAAGGTAAAAGAACTTTTAATTAGAAAAGGGATTCCACCCGAGTCTATTCACGCCAATGGTTTGGGGGATTCAAACCTTGTACCTTGTAATAGAGAATTAATTAAATGGATCAATGGGAGAAGAATTATTTGGAATGAAAATATGCGTGTAGAGATTAAAATTTCTAGGATATAATTAATCAAGCAATGAAATTCATATTTTTATTCAGCGTATTTTTTTTATTGTTGAGTCAACTCATGGCTCGAGAAATTGAAAGTGTGAGCGATTCTTCCCAATCCAAGCCGGAAATTACAGTAGGGATGTGGATTGATCAATTGGGGAATTTAGATTATGAAAATAATACCTGTGAAATAATAGCGTATGTCTGGGTGACTTCTGAGGGCTCAAAGTACGATTTAGAAAATAGTGCAGATTTTACCAATTCCTGGGAAAATGAAATCTTATACTATGAAATTGACTCTGTAATATCCAATGGAAAATTAATATTTAACGAACTGATTAAAGTAAAAATTAATAACATTTCAAATTTTAAATTAAATAGTTTCCCTTTTGATACCAATGAAATACTAATAAATGTAGAACTAACAGGCCACTTTACGGGAGATTTAAAAATTGCTGTAGATCAAATTAATTCAATCATCAATCCAAGCATAAATCCAGAATGGAAAATTAGTCAGTCACCTTTAAGCTATCAAAGGAATATCTGGAATTCTGACTATGGAAATCTGAGGGAAATCAAAGAAGTGGATGCCATTCAAACCAAGCTCGTATTGAAGAGAAACGCTTGGCCCATCTATTTTAAGCTATTCTCTATTTTATTTTTAGCTTTCATCTTAGCCTCCCTTTCCTTTTTCTTACCCAATCAAAAAAGTGAAGAGAAGGTGGCTATTGTGGTAGGAGCACTTTTCACAGCTATTGGAAATAAATATATTACCGAATCCATCATCCCCATGTCCAATAATTTTGGATTATCGGATCAAATCCACTTCACTACTTTATTTTTTATCTTATTAATCATCATGTTCGCTATTTACGAACAACGTAAGAAAATCAGAGATTCCATCTTTTTAGATATCACTATATTTACTACCTTTTTGATCTCCTATGTCGTTACGATTATTTTAATTACAAAAAGTTATATGATAGGATAAAAAACGAAGTAAGTCGTTTAAATAACCTGAAATTTTATTATTCCAACATCAAATTAAGAAAAGAAATTTACTTAAAATTTTTCCTTGAGATAAGACAAATCAGCATCTATATCTCTTTGTTTCTTTTGAATAATCTCAGAAATTATACTGGTCAGGTAGGGATACTCATTAAAGGTAAATTCATATTCATAAAAATAAATAGTGAGTTGATCGAGAATATCGGCAAACTTTCTATCCCTAAGGACATCATTTCCCGCTCCAAACGATTTAGAATCCAGACTGATTAAATTTACTAAAACCTGTTGCAGAGCTTCATTTCTAATTCTATAATTATTTAAAAGTTCAATAGACTTTACAGTAGCACTGGTTTGCTCAAGCGCATTTAGTTGCTTTATCAGTTCTAACACCCGCCCTTCATCATATTTTTTTGCTAGCGCAAGTCTAGACGCATGATACACTTGAAGATTCTTTAATTTTTCTAAAACTTGAGGATTACTGCCTAAAAGTACTAAATCTCTTTGAATACTACTTTTGGAGGTGATTTCTTGTAATTCATCGAAAGGCTTGTCATAAAAAGTTATCAGTTCGCTTATAATAACTTGCTTTCCCTCTTCTTTTTTTGCAACCAATTCTTTCGCATGCGCCGCTTTAATTTCTGTTAATTCTATCTCCTTATCCTGAATAATTTTCTTGTTTGCAGACAGTTCCTGGTTTCGCACCTCTAAGTCTTTATCCCGTTTATCAAGTTCTTTTTTTAAATTACTTTGCTCCAATTTCTCTTTCTCATTTTTTAAATTTGAGATTTCTTCATCTTTCTTTTTTAAATCTTTAGAATAAGTTGCTTTTTCTTTTTCAAAATCTTTTATTTCAGCTTTTAGTTTCTCTATTTCTGCATTACGGGTTTGAATTAAACTGGAATCTGAATTTATCCTTCCTTTAAGCTTATCATAATAGCTAAGAGGTATAGTGACTTGAGATTCCTGCCCATAAACTTGAATAGAACAGAGTAACATTAAAGCTAAGAATACCACATTTTTCATAATTGGTTCGTATTATATTTTACATGTAATCATCTGCTTTCACCTCATAATCCTTGATTAAATTGGTCAATTGACGATGGTTTCCTAGAGGAAATTTTTGTTTAAATGAAGCAACTTCGTTTTTCAGTTTTCTAGTAATGGCATTTTGAAAGTCAGAAGTCTTACTAAATTCGGTATACCTTCCACCATGATAATTTATTTTTTCAAGTAGGTAGTTATAATTATTGTCTGATAGGTACTGCCGAACATTCCTTAAATCTTCTTTTAATCGAGCGCAATTGTTGACATATGCATTTTCTAAATTTGCCGAAAGGTACTGTTCTGATCTTTGAATTTTATCCGTCACATCAGGGAATTGATTGTCCAATTGTTGTACAGGAATTGAGAAAATTTTACAAGAATTTACAAAAGCTGAAATCTCGTCATACTTGGCCAAAATGGATCTTATTTCCACAAATGAATTGGACATGTCACTTCGCGATTCCAAATAAGGAGATTTACTTAATTCCCTCATTTCAGCTCTAATTAGATTGAGCTCTTCCACTTTCCATTCAGATCTGCTAAACACATACTTCGCTTGTGCCACAAATTTGGGAGCATAGGTGGAATATAAAGTTTTATGTAAAGATTCACTGACCTGGTTATTCTCACTTTCAGTCTGACCAAAATGTTGTTGGCTTGCAAAGTCAGTAATCCGGTAATGAATATCCTTATAAAATTGATGACTAAAGGTACTTTCAGGTTGATTGGCCAAAGAGTCTATTTTTCTATCGATTTCTTCAATAAATTGGTTTTTTTCTATTCCTGGTGGGACTATAACACCAGTTCCTCCTTCCCCAACCATAGAATTGATCAAAAACCCAATCAATGCTAAAAACCCAATTAGCAATATTACCTTTACAGCCTTCATAATTAATTATTTAAATTATCTCTGATTGATTTCAAATCTTTTCTATCGTCACGATTTAGATTCTTAATTTCTTTAAGGTTAGTAATTATATATTCAATTTTATCTTTATTTTTCTGATCAATTGTTTCATTTAAAAATTCATCCCATACCATTTTTATTGGAAATGGTTCGCTACTCAATAATTCTTTTAATTTATCGTCGAATTTCTTATTGAGAGTTGTTTGATCATTACTATTCGAATCATTTTTCCCAGTGGAAGGATTATTTTGTTCTGTTGGCTGATCTGAAGATGAATTTTTATTGTTTGTTTCCTCTTGCTGACCTTCATTTGATGAGGCTCCGTCTCCTGATGTAGTTTCAGAAGAATTTTTAATATCAGCAATACGTTTATCTAATAGTTTCCCTACATCATCAAGAGTATAATCCTTAATCTTAACCCCCCAAGTAATTTCACGAATAGAGCTAGTGTCATTGTCCTGTGCTAGAAGAAGAGAATCAATTTTAGTTTTTATTTCTTTTTGTTTAGGATAACTAAAAAGACCCCTTCCATGCTTAATAAGTGAGTCTAAATTACCGTTATCAAGGTACCTTCTAAAAGCGATGGCACTATCTAATTTGGAACATAAATCTTTATTTTTACTTAGAAATGTTGAATCTTTTGTTGAATCATTTTTGCAAATTTTCTTTAGACTATTCAAGGAATCTAATTTCATCTCGTTCCCAGCCAAATATTTTTCGATTTTTTCTCTATCTGTGAGGCGATCCGGCTTCCATATATCTTTCAGTAGAAAGTATGCTCCTAATGCGATGAAAATGGGAAGTATTCCCCAGACTACTTTGGGAACTTTTCTATACCATAATTCTTCAAAAGAAGCTTGGTAGTATTCGCAGTCCCCTCTTTTTCCCATCGATTCCCATCCGGAAAATTTATAGCCGTACTTTGCATCACAGCCTAAATCTTCAGGAAGTTGCCTTCCCGTAAGCTCCAGAGGCTCCCCTTTCCAGGTGTTCTTCCCCTTACGCTCATCGATCTTTAATTGGTAAGATCTTCTTTCAGAAAGAGATCCTCTTGCCGATTCAGGTAATTCTTCTAAATCCACCGTCTTTTCTTTGTGATCCGTTGCGGGGGAAAAAGTAAATGTTTTTGATTTATAGTCGGGATGGGAGACAGTAATTTGCCAAGTCCTAGTGACTTCATCTCCTCTAAACTCAATAAAATCATCAGTAGGCCGAACGCTCTTGTTGCTCACTGTTATTCTAGCGTCACCTAGAAATTTGTTCCTATCTCTACTATCAAAAACCCTGATTTTTAATCTTACCGTTTCAAGGAGGGTAATCGTAATCTCCTGGTTTGCAGACACCTTGGATAGCTCCTTGGCTTCGGATTCCAAATTGCCTTTGATTCCTTTAATAAAATAATTTTCATTTAGTTCTTCTTCTCTCAGGATAATGGAATTATCTACCAGGTTTCTTTTCCTTTTGGTAATCGAGGAGAAGGCAAAAAGTTCGGCGTCTAAGATCGGACGAGAAAATTTATCCTGTGCTTTGACCTGAAACTTGAAGGTTTTTTCATTTAGAGCAATATCCTTGATCGTTATGGTTTTACTGTCCTCATTAATGAGCAAGTAGGAGGATCCAATTTCTACACAGGTTCCCTTTTTGACCACTGCATCATGGTAGGTTTTGGACCAAGTGATTTCTAATGGATCATTTCTCCTTACCTTTTTATTCATGAGTGGCACCCCATTTACCTTTACCTCTAGCCTTACACCTCCTTGAGACATCGTGGAATAAATAAGTCTATAGCTTTGGTTGTTTAGGTCAATTTTCCCTGTCAAATTCCCATTGGGATGATGGCGAATTGACTTCAATGGGTTTTCCAATCGATTTTCTAAGGACTTATCAATAAAAAATACCTGCTTAAATCTTGTGTATTCTTCTTGAGACGGTGCGTCAAAATATCGCTCTAATTCTAAATTATCGGAATAATAGATGTGGGCTGGGTCTTCCCCACCTGTCGGGTAATTTTCTCCCGCATGGACAACATCTCTTAATTTGTGACTGTAATTTTTAACTATATTTTCAAAAATGCTCCAATCTTCTTGTACAAAATCTAAGAAATAATCGGGGCAATACTTGGTAATGTAGGTTTGCACTAACTCATCCAACAATTCAATCACCTGAATTCCCGGTAATTTTTTATTGTTCGATATAAAAAGGGAAAAACCAATATTGCCTAGCCCCTGTCTTTGTACATCTTGAATAATAAGCTGCTTGGTGAAGATTTGACCCCCTGATGCGAAGGCTAACGTATAAAAAAATTTCCCTAGTAATAGATTATTGCTACTGCCATCCGGGCGTAAGTCCCCTGCAAATTGGAAAAATTCGGGGGGAGTAGGTTTGGGATACAGTACTTTGTAGCCATCTTTTCTTCCTTGAACAAATAATTTCATCTGCATCACTTGTTAAAAATATCAAAAAGACTTGTTTTGCTCCCTGGAATCCTTTGCATCAAAATTTCCAGCAAATTCTCTGCGGAACGTCCGTCAAAATCACCAATTTTCTGGAAATACACCTTTCCTAAGGAAAAAGGTTCAATAGTTACATTTCCACCATTTATTCCTTCTTTTTTACAAATATCCTTTAAGGTTTCAATAAATGCCTTGTAATTATTTTCATTAAGGTAATTCTTTGCATATTCCACCCACCTTTCTCTTTTTACCTCATTGCCTGATTCATCTCGAAGCAAATCACTTTTAGTAAGTACTACAAAAATGGCATCGGTGGACTTACCAAAAATTTTATGGTCTTTAAAATAGGTGGTCGCTGCCGCTAAGTAATCACTTTGGCAGAATCCATTGCCATCAGGTCTATTTTCCCTATTGTAATCGATAAAGAAAAAATGGATTTTTCTATTGTTATTTCTTAAAAATGATCTGAGGGTATTGAAAGTTTCCTCGTGAGAAACAGTTTCAAGAGGATGGCCAGAATTCAGGTCAAGAAAACATTTGAAAATCTCACCACTCAATTCAATCAAGGAAACATAGCGTAAGGCCTTTTCATTGGGTCTTTTAAGGGTAAAGGGCAAATACTGGGTACTTTCCAAAGCTGTGGGCGCAGGCAAGTAATCGTTGGCAAGTCCATCATCAGAAAAAATATTCGTCAATTGTGTAGCATATCGGTATCCCGGGCCTGTAGCAAGATTTATAAAACCTTTTTTTCTAGATACATTCAGCAAGGCTCCCAAAGCACAGGTTTTCCCAGAACCAGGTGCACCCCAGAAATATACTTCAGTGAAACCGGCAGGGATAGCGGTAGGTGTTTGACCAAGAAGTAATTCAACATTTTCTATATTCTGCAAATTTTCAATGGCGGAAAGTGGAATACCACAGTTGATCAAATCATCTTCAGAAATTACGTGTTGTAAAAACTCAATAATTTTTGAAGGGGGGTAGGCATTTGGATTTCTTTGAAGGTTACTCAGTATGGTTTGTTTCTGAGCCTGGTAATTTTCTTTCTGCCTTTCCAAAAAAGAGATGATTTGTTGGGCTTCAGCCACATGCCTACCCGCAGGATATTTCCTAAGGTATTCTCTCAAAGAAACTTCATCTCCTCCACGCTGAGCAAGCTCCCAATCCTCTTCGTCTCTCCCCTCCAACTCTCTTTGCAAGGCAGTGATTCTATTTCGTTTTACGACACTCAAATCCCCCGTTTGCATCAATTCCTCCAAGGTTATATTTCCCTCCTTGATTTCTGTAAAGAGTTGTTCTGCAGTTAGGCTATCGATGTTTGCTAAAATTATAGATCTTTCTAATGGCATAATTTTTCTGTTAAAGCTTTTAAAGTTCTTTATCGTCTGTAGTGGAATCCCCAAAAAATAGTTTCAATACATTGCCTCTTATTCTATAATGCCTTTTTGAAATCAAATAAGAAAATAACATTAAAAAATATAAGCCCAAACCAACACCTATTCCCATTGGATTTGCTGAATTCTTAGTTGTAAAAATAGTTGAAACTTCATCAAAAGAAATAGGAGAGTCAAAATCAGTAGTTTCCTCCCCTTTTTGACGATAGATGGAATTTTCGTTTAGCTTGGAATTCCATGATTTCACCCCGCTATTTAAATCATTTACAATTTTGACCACTTCAATTGGTGACCAATTTTCCACCTTACTTTTTGAATCGGAAAGCCAAGTCACATTTTCTTTCATTTCCTCATAATTTGATGGCTTCAATTTGTATTCCAATGCATCTACCTTTGCCTTAATTTGAGTTTCATCGGAAGTTCCTGAGATAAAACCAAAATCTTCGTACTGGGAAGGATTTACAATTTTAGCTTGAACGATACTTTTTAATTTGCGCTCGTATAAACTTATTCTATTGTCTGCATACGCATCGTAAGCTTCAAAAAGCCCCTCTGCCTCAGTAATATTGGAAATGATTTTATTTTGAATTTCTTCTTTTTGTTGGCTTACTGCAAAGTAATGTACCAAAGGAGAAATAGAGAAATAAGCTACGACAGCGTAGGTAATAAATAAGATCAGCTCGGTAAGGATAGTGGTTTTAAAATTTCTTGAAGCTCTTTTGAGTATCTTTAACACATAGGCAATCATGCCAAGACCAAAGGCAAAGGCTGAGGCCATAATAATGCTCTTGGTTAAATCTCCGAGGGTTAAGAAATTATAACCTAGGAAAAAAAAGAATCCAAAGGTAATCGCCCCCATCAGGGTAAGTAAATCTGCTAATGAAAATTTAGATTGATTCATTTTATTTTTATCTATAGTAAGTTTAGTCGTTAATATTTCTCAATTCGCGTTCAAGTAACTCTAACTGTTTTCTTAACCTCTCCATTTCACGTAATAACTCATTTTTTCTCTCTGATCCAGAGGCAGGGGGTTGCCCAGGATTTGGGCCAGTACCCAAGGTGAATGATCCTATAAAAATTCGTCCATCTTCTGCCTTAATTACTCCAGTGAATTCTTCCGTTTTATCCCCATATTTAACTTTAATTTTATAAGGAGAATCATTGATGCTGGTATGTTTTTGGTAATATGTTAGGTACACGTTATAGGTACCACCAGGAGCGCCTCCCGTAGGCCAATAAATATTTTCAATGGGTGTTTCACTATCAGGATATCCTCTATTGGTATCTATTTCCAACATTCCCCCGCTTGCAACCCTGGTATTTTGATAACTTACCGTACTTCCTGAGGGATCCATACAACTCAAATCCAGATCGTTGTAATTGTCCCAACTTAAAAGGACTTGTACATCTCCCGTTGAAGGAATTTGAGGTTGATTCTCTTGGCTTTCACAATTAGAAAAATCTCCCGATTTTACTTTTTCCAATACTTTATCAAGCTGAACTAAATTACCCACATTTCCTTCCACAGGCTTGCCAGTCCCTTGGAGTATGCATTTGATTTGTTCTGCCGTTAAATCATTTTTCAAACTTTTCATCAAAGCAATGGTACCCGTGATAATGGGAGTAGCCATACTTGTTCCATCCATCATTTTATACCCATCGTCTCCTACAGAACTGTAGATAGAAACCCCTGGTGCCGAAATGGTGGAGTAATCCCCGTAATTACTAAACACAGCCTTATCTAGATTTTGACTGTCTTTATCCAAGGCAGAAACAACCACAAAATTCTTGGGTCTATTCATGGGATTGATCCCTGCTAGCATATCATTATTTCCGGCGGCCATAACCACAATGGCATTGTGCTTTTCCGCAATTTCCATGACTTTTTGCCAAAGTCGCTCCTCTTCTTTAAATCGATTGTTTTGTAAATTTTCTTGTTCACTCTCAGGAAGTGATCCCGAAAATTCTAGTCCTAGGGAAACATTGATTACATCAGCTCCTTGATACAAGGCATATAAAATGCCATCTAGTATGGAGGTGGTAGTCATAATTTCCTGACTATCTGCTACTTGAATGGGCATAAACGCACAATTGGGTGCAATGCCGCTTAAGCCCTCCTGATTATCCATCAGGGCTAAGGCGGTACCCGCCACGTGGGTTCCATGGTCCACCTCTTGAGCAAAAATTTCGGAAGAATGTTCCCAAACATTATAGGGCATCACAACTTTACTTTCCAATTCGGGATGGTCTAAACTAAACCCATTATCAACAATGGCTATGGTCAGATTGGAAGAACCTTTTGTAATATCCCATGCCTTAGGTGCGTTTATCGCATTGAGGTACCAGGTATTTTCCGATGAAGAAAATGCAGGATCGTTTGGTATATAGCCTCCTTCAAATAAAGATTCATCAAAAACAAATAATTTGTATTCTGGGGCAAATTTTTCTGGAATTTCCGTCTTCAGGTTTAATCTTTCTGAGGGAGGAATCTCAATTTGCATTCGCTTTACTACATCGTCATAATATACTACCTTATAATTCTCGTCAGGATACTTAACTTTAAAATCTCGCGCTAAATCCATAATGGATTTATCCTCATTTTCCATTAAAATATTTAATCGATTACCAAGAATAACAGGATTTCCAGGTTCTCGAATGATTTCAGTACTATCTACAGGAGGCAATTCACCTTGATATGGAGGCAAGATATCTTCGTATTCAGGAGGAGTGGGGACTCTTTCGTATGGATTACCTGGATCATAAATTCCACCACGATCACTTACTAAAGAATCCTCTCCTATCCAAGGTTTACTGTCTATAGGATCAGGAATTGGCCTTACTTCTCTTTCGCAGCATTGCAACAGCCAAAGCAATAAGAATAATAGCAATAAGAACAGCAATAGCCATAACAACCAACGTAAACAGCCTCTGCTGAAAAGAAAATTCCTAATCCAATTCCATAGTCG
>Ga0194126_10008948_pt1 | contig 13480 bp, 12 predicted proteins | sample TA2KigC150mmetaG_FD_148641 | JGI IMG/M metagenome (GOLD analysis project Ga0194126, IMG submission 148641) | Freshwater microbial communities from Lake Tanganyika, Tanzania - TA2015035 Kigoma Deep Cast 150m | ecosystem: Environmental > Aquatic > Freshwater > Lake | place: Tanzania: Lake...
GGCGCCAGCGGCTCACCGCTCACCAGGGTTTTCTTCAGTGCCTTGTAGGTGTCCTTGGGCAGGCGGTTCTGCATGATTTCGTCATTGAACACATTTGATCCGAAAATTCTAGTTACGTCCATGGTGCCTCCAGCAATGGTCAACGGGTTTCATACCCATTATATTGTTTATTATTCGATCGGGTCGTTCTCCTTGAGCGCCCAGATACCGCAGGGACAGGCCCCCGCGCAGAATCCGCACCCGATGCAGCGATCAGGATCAACCGCGTATTCATAACCTCCGGCCGGAAGGTCATTGCGGCTGATCGCCTGCTGGGGGCAGATCGTAACGCACAGGCCGCAATCCCGGCACCCGCCGCAGGATGCGCACGTGGCCGCGCACGCGGCCGGATCGTCGCCGGGCCGCAGCTCCGGGCTGTAATAGGCCAGCTTGACCCTGTCCGGATCAAGGGCCGGCAGCCGGTCAAATGTCTGTTCAAGGCCCCGGGCGCGGGCGTCGATAGCAGCGGCAACCGTTTTGCCCGCGGCGATTGCCTCGGTAATCAGACCAGGCCGCACACTGTCGCCAACTGCATACACGCGAGCGTCTGTGGTTTGAAACTGCTCATTGACGCCGATATATCCGTTGCGAACTGCAATGTCCCCGGGCAGAAACGCCAGATCAGGCACATCACCGATAGCGACAATAACGGTGTCAGCCTCAAGAAATGTCCCCTCCTGCGTCTCTACGCCCTTCTTGCCGATAGCCGTGGGTGTAAGCGGCCACAGAAAACGGGCTCCGGCCTTTTCAGCCTCCGCGCGCTCCTTGCCGAACGAAGCGGGCCTGCGGATATCAATCAGGGTAATATCACGCGCGCCGAGCCGGTGTGCCTCGGTCGCCGCATCGCAGCCCACATTGCCGGCGCCGATAATCACAACACGCGCTCCGGCCTTTGCCCGTCCGAGCTTGGCCTTCCTGAGAAAATCAAGCGCATCAAGCGCGCGCTCAGCACCCGGTATAGAAAGTGTGCGTGCCTTGTCCGCGCCCGTGGCGATCACGGTGAATGCATGGCTGTCGCGGATTTCAGCGAACCGCTCAGGGTTGAGCGTGTCCTTCAGCTGCGCGAAAGCAACGGTGCGCAGCACGCGCTGCAGCTCTTCCTCAAACACCTCGCGCGGAAAACGGCTCTCCGGGATAACGCTTGCGATCTTGCCGCCGGGACGCTCGCTGTGATCGAACACCTCAACCTCATGGCCCTTCATCCATAGCTGCCAGGCAACTGAGAGTCCCGCGGGACCGCTGCCGATAATCGCCACGCGATTCCTGATCGCAGGCGCAGGCGTCGGAACAGCCGCATTGCGGCTGGACCGTCCCAGCACGGTCACGTCAATGGCAGGGAGGCGCTCGCGCGTACGGGTGCAGTTCTGCATGCACAGGTTCGGGCACAGGTATCCGCACACCGTGGCCGGAAACGGCGTGTGCTCAAGCGCAAGAGCCGCGGCCCGGTCAAGCTCTCCGTTGCGGATCAGCTCCCAGCGCTGCTGCACGGGAATACCGGTCGGGCATCCGGCCTGGCACGGAGGCAGATATTTATGGTTTTCCCACACAGGCACGAACCGGCGCAGTTCACCCGTTGTAATGACCGGCACCGGGCTGCGCTCAATTGCGGTAAGGTCGCCGATCAGGCCGCCTTCGCCGAGTTCGCGGTCCCAGACCTCGGTGCGGAACCGTGCCAGCGGCATATGCTTTCGTCCAGTGCGCTCAAACGGCTCCAGCGCCTTGAGCAGCTTCCACGCAGCGCGCTCAGCCGTCAAGGTCTTGAGCACATCCCTGCGGCCGATTGCCTCCAGAAATTTCTGCATGCCGGCGCACAGCCACTGCCAGTCCTCATCGCTGATTTTCACCAGGCGCGCATCCGCGCTGCTGAAATTCTCCTGCCTGCCACGGAAAAATATTTTGCCGCCCACCATGCCCACGCAGGGCCGGTGGCCCAGGATATTGCCGCGGTACTGGGACTCAAAACCGCACACCACGGCAACGCCGCCGGCCATGAACTCAGCGAACGAATCACCCGCGCCGCCCAGCACCCAGAGCTCGGGCGGGCAGAAGCGCGGATTGCTCTTGGTCATGGTCATGCCGCGGGATCCTATATCACCGGCAATAAAAATGCTGCCCTGCGCCATGGCATTGGCGACGCCGTTGGTGGCATCGCCGTGCACCACGATTGTAGCCCCGGCATTGAGCCAGCCCACGTCATCGGATGCCTGGCCGTGTAGGTTAATCCTGGTTCCGGCGAATCCCATGGAGCCGACCCGCTGGCCGGCATAGCCGTAAATATCGATCTGCACGGGAGCGGCTTCAGCCGCGGTCAATCGCCCGCCGATACCGTGCTGTCCGAAGGCATGCACTTCAATGCTGCGGCATCCTTCGGCAAGAGCGCTCTGTATGCGCTCTTCCAGCACCCGGGACTCTACCCGGCGGCCGTCTTCCGTGCCCTTGATAATGAGTGTATCTGTGTTGCTCATAGCATTCCCTGTCTGCTCATACCACGTGGCGGATCTGCAGCCGCTGGGCCGCCTGATAGTCATCTATACCAAGCGCGTCTGCCATGCCGATCGGCAGCGACGTGGAGCGTCCCAGCGGCGCCAGGATTTTCTTCAGCTCGGAATCAAAACTCAGGTACACATCCACAAGCCGCTGGGCGACCTGCTCGGGATCGATCCTGCGGTACAGGCGCGCGTCCTGAGAGGTGATGCCCTTGGGGCACAACCCGATATTGCAGATATTACAGCGGTCGCTCTCAGTGCCCACGCAGCCGGCTGCGGCCTGCATGATATATTTGCCGGTCTGCACGCCCGAGGCGCCCAGCATGATCAGGGCCGCTGCATTGGCTGCAAGGTTGCCGTTCTTGCCCGCGCCGCCGCCGGCAAAAATCGGGATTTCATTCTGCTTGCCGATCTTGACAAGGTTCAAATACGCATCGCGCACATTGCTCGCGATGGGGTGGCCCATGTGGTTCATGGACACATTATAGGCCGCGCCCGTGCCGCCGTCTTCGCCGTCAATCGCAAGACCCGCAGCATACGGGTTGCGCGCCAGGTTATTCAGCACAGCAAGCGAGGTGGTGGTTGCCGATATTTTCGGATATACCGGCACGCGAAAACCCCAGGCCATGGATATGGACTGAATCATCTTGGCCACAGACTCCTCAATGGAGTACTTGGTCTGATGGGTCGGCGGCGACGGCAGGCTCACCCCCGTCGGCACGCCCCTGATGGCCGCGATCAGCTTGTTGACCTTGTACCACATCAAAAGGCCGCCATCGCCCGGCTTGGCGCCCTGGCCGTATTTGATCTCAACGGCGCAGGGGTCCTCTTTCATGTGCGGCAGGGCGTGTATGATCTCATCCCAGCCGAAGTAGCCGCTGGCGATCTGCAGAATCACGTATTTCAAAAAGCGCGAGCGCAGCAGCCGCGGCGGGCAGCCGCCCTCGCCGGTGCAGATGCGCACCGGCATGCCCAGCTCTTCGTTCAGGTAGGCCACACCCATCTGCAGGCCTTCCCACATGGTAGGCGACAGGGCACCGAAGGACATACCGCCGATGATCAGCGGATAGATCTCGCGCACCGGCGGAATCCAGCCCTGCTCAGTTGCTGCTGCTACGGCCTGCTCAGGCGGCAGCACCCGGCCAAGAAGGGTCCGGATCTCGAACTCATGCCGGCCCGCGTCAAGCGCCGGGTCGGTCAGCATGGAGATTCGCACAAATTTGATCCGGTCAAGAATGCCGGTTGTGTCATTCCTGCGGCCGCCCCTGCGGCGCGGCTCACCGCCCTGATTATTGTGAAAGCGCAGCCGGTCGATCTCAGCGCTGCGCACCGGAGCAATCGCGTCATTGGGGCACACAAGGCCGCACATGCCGCAGCCCACGCAGGCGCGCTCGATCTCGGTGGAGCAGTGCACGGCATGATATGCGCCGTAGGTGTTTGAGGGCTTCTCGACCAGCCCGGGGCTCAGGTTCAGGGCGCGCGAACGGCACACACGCAGCTCAAGCGCGCGCACCGGGCACACGGCCGTGCAGCGGCCGCACAGGGTGCAGCGGCCGCGGTCCCAGACCACCTGCCAGAGGTGATCGGTCGGGCTCAGTGTTGACGGATGCATGTGTCCCACTGGTTCCATCGCTGTACCTCCGTGCGGCGGGCATCGACAAATGCCACATCATATTTCATGGGCTGGAATTCAAAGCTGCGCTGCTGGTCAGGTATGGCCTCCTCAAGCCCGCACATCTCGGATGAAAACGCGAACATTCCCGGCCGTCCGCCCACCACGCCGGGCCTGAGCTTTTTGCTGTCCTGCGTCATGAAGACGGTTTTGTCCGGCAGGCAGCCGATCACGCAGTTGGGGCCGTCAATCGTCAGGAAGCGGCAGCTGTGCTTGAGCCGGCGCAGAAACTCCCGGTCCGGATGCGACACCAGCTCCTGATCGGTCAGCGGCGTGATAATATGCTTGTAGGCCTCAAGTCCCAGGCCCAGTTTTGTCTTTGTGTAGTGCAGTATATGGGCAAACACCTCGGAGTCTGACTCATAGCCCGAATAGCCGGGGAACCCGCGCGAAGACAGATACTCTCGGATCGGGCCGAAGGCCGTGTTCTCGCCGTTGGTCATGCTGGCCACGCCCTGCAGGAAAAACGGATGGCAGGCATACAGTGTGATCGCATAGTTGGTGTTCTGCCGGCCCTGCGCCATGATAATGCGCGCCTGCAGATTGATGCGGTCAAGGCCGAGATAGTCGGCAATCTGCATCGGATCGCCCACTTCCTTGATCATGATCACATCCGGCCAGAAGGAAAACACCATCATGGACTGGTCCTCAGCGCCCATGGCTCTCAGGTCGAGCCGTATCTTCATCAGCCGGAAATCAATCTCAGCCTGGCTCAGCCCGTCCCACTCATAGGGGTATTCATAGACCCGGATAAGATATACATCCCGCTTGGGCGTACCTGTGGGCGGCTCAACCGTGGGACGGATGGAAAATTTGTACTTTGTCAGAAGCCCGATCTCCATCATGTAGCGGTCAAGCTTCTTGATGCCTTCCTGCGAGAAAATCCCCGACAGAATCGGAGAGTTCTTGAACGGCTCAAGGTCTCCGCCCAGATCGGTCATAAACAGGCCCACGCCGGAGCCGTCATGGCCTTCCTTCATCACGTCCAGGGCCTTGATCGCGACCATGGGGGACAGGGGTTCTTCACTCGTCACCGCAAACAGCCTGCACATCCTGAATACCTCCTTTAGTAATATCCGCTTTCAATATATAGCGAAAACCGTGCCATCGGGCAGCAAAGTACATTTTTTTGCCGGAACAGGGCGGCCGTTTCTATTTAATAAAGCTATTACATATAGTTATATATTTCAACAGATAGAGAGGTACGGTGCAGGTTCAGCCTCCTTTTAAGCGGTAGTGCGACAAAAATGTTGTTAAGTTCTATCGTAGCACATTTTTGTTTAAAAAAGTTTAAGCGTTTTTAAAGACAGTCAAACCTGATGAAGGATGAACCCCTGCACGGCATGGAAATGAGCGCTGTTATGTGTTTACAGGGGGGGATTTTCATCCGACAATAGCAAGCCGCAACCGGCCTGTCAGCCGGTATGGCAGAGGATCCAATTCACACGAAACAGGGTATGTACTTATTGAAGGATGTCCCGCTCCATCCGGGTCTTTATCGCGCAGAGACGCTGAAGCGCGGATGATGATGTTGAGCAGTCGCAGTCCCTCTGCCTGCCCGAAGGTTCACGGGTTCAACGTTTTTAAATCGCTGTCGATATCGCCATCCGGATCGTCCCGTAACTTTGCTATTCTGATCTCAAGCCAAAGCTTCTCCCCTGCTAAAGGCCGTAGTATATGTCCAGTGCTCGCTCCACGCCTTCTTTTTTCCCGAAGAACATGATGTTGCCCTTCACGCCGGGGTCATGGTCGATAACGGTTTTCAGGTACTCATCGAATGAGGCCTGCAGTTTCGCGCGGGCGATGCCGCTGACGGGTTCGGCCGTTTTGACAAGATCAAGATAGGCCGCGAAGTATTCCGCGAAAACAGCGTTTGCCTGATCATCGAGCGCGCGCGGAATCGTTACCCGCACGGCTGCCGGTGACTGCAGCGCAGCAAGGCCCCCCGAGGCTGCTCTTTGGAAGCGCAGCAGTTCCGGGTAGCGCCCGCGGATTTCGATTAGGCTGTCGTAGAACCGGTCGTATCGTTTTTCCCCTCCAGCTCCGCTTGCGTGCGCATCGATCACGAGGACGCGTTTGTTAGCCAGGACAACCGCTTCACAGATAAATACCGGCAGGTCATATTCTATTTTCGGGGATATGAATGTTGAAAAAACCCGCATGAATACTGGCGGGGTTATTTGCAGGAACACGGCCCGGGTGAGTTTCTCCGAGCTGAATACCTGTCCGTCGAATTTGATAAGGCCGAGCATGCGCCCCGGTCGCACCGGAAAGGGGTATTACAGCGCTACGGGCGCGACCTGCATGGCCTGCTGTAATTGCGCGATGCCATTTTTTTGCAATGCGTGTATGCCGTTCATGGGATATCCCTCTGCGATAGTTACACGTCCGTGTGCCTATGGTTTCCACGCCTGCACGATGCAGTCCATGCGGGGGCCGGTTTTGATCGGTTTGACGCTGGAAAAACCTGCGGTCTCAAGCATGCCCTGCACCTCAGCGAAGGTGTAGGTGTCGCCGGCGGGAGTTGCCACAAGCATGTTGATGGCGAAAAAAGCGCCTGCAGGCGGGCTCGTGCGCGCTTCATCCATGATGTGATCGCGGATGAGAACGCAGCCGCCGGGAACAAGAGCGCGGTATATTTTGCGGAACAGGTCAGTATTCTCCTGCGGGCTGTTCTGATGGATGATCGCCGAGAGCAGCGCCAGATCGCAGCCGCCGGGCAGTTCATCACGGTAGAAATCACCGGGCGCGAAGCTGACCCTTTCCGCAAGCTTTGTTTCTGCGATGCGCTCGCGCGCAAGGTCGAGCACGCCGGGAAAGTCAAAGATTACAGCCCGCATGCCCGGATTCTTTTCAAGAAAGGCCATGGTGTATGTGCCTGATCCGCCGCCGATGTCAAGCAGCATGCTGAAGGCCGAAAGATCGAGTTCTCCGGCTATCTGTCGGGAAAGGCCCTGCCCGATTACATGCATGGCACCGATAAAGGCGTTCATTACGTCTTTGTCCTTTTCGCCGATTACGGGAGTAAGCGCGGAATTCGTGCCCAGGCGGATCGTTTCGGTCAGCTGCGACCAGTTGGCCCACATGCAGCTCATGTGCCGGATCATGGGCAGCATGGATTCAGGGTGCAGGCTCGATAATGGGGCGCCGCGTTCGGTCAGGCGGTAGCGGCCGTCGTTGTTATTGAGAATGCCCATGACCACGAGACAGTCAAGTACGCGCCTCAGGGCCCGCTCGTCGAGGCTGATATCTGCGGCAAGATCGCAGGCTGTGCGCGGGTTGCGGTCAAGCTCGGTGCACAGGTCAAGGTCGGCCGCGCTCAGCATGATGCGCGCCTGCATGAATGCGCCAACTTCATCGATCAGGTCGAAGCCGAAGCTCATCATGGTCTCCTATAGCAGAAACATATTCGGTAGTCTTTTTGTTTCGTAGTTCGAAATGATAATTTGTAGGCTGGACTAATCCGCCGTGGCGGAGTGTCCGGCTCCTTTTGCATGAGTCGAATGCTGCCGGACACGCAGTCGTTTTGTCCGGCGATTATTATATTAGACACCCTGCAATCGGTAGGGTGGGTGAAACCCACATTCAATTATTGAAAATAATCGGTGGGTTACGTTGCGCTGTACCCACCCTGCGTGCTATCCGCTCACGCGGCCGACAAGATCATAGGTCAGGCTGCGTGTGACGGTGACCGTGGCGAATTCGCCGATCGGCACGTCATCGTTGAGAAAAACCACGCCGTCGACCTCAGGGGCCTGGAATTCCGTGCGCGCCTGCAGTGCGTAGGCCTCGCGGGGCGATATGCCGTCGATGAGCACACGCAGCCGGCAGCCCTTCATGGCGGCGTTTTTTTTTCGGGTGATCTTTTTCTGCAGGCTCATGAGTGCGGCGTAGCGCGCGAGCTTGACGTGCTCTGGAATTGCCCCCGGTATCTTTGCGGCAGGCGTGCCTTCTTCTGCGCGGTAACAAAATGCGCCGAGGTTCTCAAACCCGACATCGCGCACGAAATTAAGCAGCTCGTTGAAATCTTTTTCGGTCTCGCCGGGAAAACCGACGATGAAGGTGGTGCGCAGGGCAATCTCGGGGCAGATCGAACGGGCCTTGTCAATCAGGGTTTCGATGCGCCTGCGGGTTTCGCGGCGGCCCATGCGTTTTAAAACGGGATCAGCGATGTGCTGCAGAGGCATGTCGATGTAGCGGCACAGTATCGGCTCCGAGGCCATCATCCTGATAATATCCGTGTGCAGGTGCGCGGGATGGCAGTACAAGAGGCGCACCCATTCAAGCCCCCTCACACTGCACAGTTCGCGAAGCAGCTCGGGAAGGCCGCTGTAGCGGGTGGTGTCCTGCGCGACCAGGTTTATCTCCTGGATGCCGCCTGCGGCAAGCCTGCGGGCTTCCTGTACGATCGACGTGCGAGAGCGCTGGCGATAGGGACCCTTGATCGCGGGAATCGCACAGTAGGTGCAGCCGTGCGAGCAGCCCTCGGCGATTTTTAGATAGGCTGATGAGCCGGGCGCTGAGATCACGCGGGGCGTGGACGCCGCCTGCAGAAATGCGCGTTTGCCGATGACCACGCGCGGTTCGGATGCAGGCCGGTCGAGCGCCCGGATGTGTTCGGCAATGCGGCCGTATTCGCTGCTGCCGAGAAACAGGTCAACCTCGGGCAGTTCGCGGGCGATCTCCGTTTTGTAGCGCTGAGGCAAACAGCCGCACACGATCAGGCAGCGGCACGATCCCGTGCGTTTCAGGGCCGTGTATTTGAGGATGGTGTCGATCGATTCGCGGGTCGCCTCTTCAATGAATGCGCAGGTGTTGACGATGATGATGGCGGCTGTATCGATGTCGTCATGAAGCGCGAAGCACTCCTTTTCAAGACAGCCGAGCATGACTTCTGTGTCGACCTGGTTCTTGGCGCAGCCGAGGCTTTCGATGTAAACGGTTGGAGGCATAAAGGAATGTTCAAGGTTTAACGTTTAAGGTTCGGCAGGGGCGAAAAATTTTTCGCCTCTACGTTCAATGTCGTTGCCGTGGATGCCGTAGGGGCGGCCCCCTGTGGCCGCCCGACTGTCAATCATCCCAGCACGGTTAAATCCTTGCCGGTGCAGGTGATATATTTACAGCCGTCTTTACAAACGGCAAGCGTGTCTTCGATGCGGATGCCGCCCCAGCCGGGAATGTAGATGCCGGGCTCGATCGTGACCACCATACCGCGCGCAAGCACTGCATCCGAGGCCGTCGTTACTGATGGAAATTCATGTACACACATGCCGAGGCCGTGGCCGGTGCCGTGGGTGAAATATTTCCCAACGCCGTTTTTTTTGAGGTAATCGCGGGCGGCTGCGTCGATGTCACGCGCTGCGCAGCCTGCGGCAAGGGCCGCGATTGCCCGGTCATGAGCCTGCCTGACCAGTTCGTAGAGTTTTTTCTGGCGGACGCCCGCTTTGCCAACGACAAACGTGCAGGTTTCATCCGAGCAGTAACCCTCATACAGCGTGCCGTAGTCAATGGTCAGAAGATCACCGGCTCTGATTTTTTTATCGGTCGGAGCTGCGTGGGGCAGGGCGCTGCGCTCACCTGAGGCCACGATGGTCGGGAAGGCACTGCCCTGGCCGCCGTTACAGCGCATGCGGTAGTCAAGTTCAGCTGCAAGCTCTACCTCACGCAGGCCGGGTTTTATCAGCGGCAGCACCTGCGCAAGACTGTCTGCGGCAATGCGGGCCGCTTTTTTGAGCAGGCTGATTTCAGCGGTGTTCTTGCAGGCGCGCAGGCTGTCAAGCACTGCCGACACAGGCGCGAGTTCGCATTTATCGGCATGTTTTTCAATATCCTGCAGCATCGCCACGCTGACATGCCGCGCCTCATAGCCCAGGCGCGTGATTTTGATTTGGGCTGCAAGGCTGCCGATGCGTTCCCATTTTTTTTTGAACGTGACAACGGGAAATCCGCGCACCTCTTTGCGCGCCTGGGTGGTATAGCGGCCGTCGGTCAGGAAAAATCCTTGAGCGCGCGTTATCAGCAGCGTGCCCTCCGTGCCGCTGAACCCGCATAAATATCGCACGTTCTCAGGGCTGGTCACGAGCATAGCATCAGCGTTTTTGCCGATCAGCTTCCAGAATTTTGCCAGGCGTTTAGGGGAGTTCATGCGTTCCAGTGCAGCAGTGTAAGGTTAGATGCGCAGCCAGTATAGTGATTTCACAATACCAAAAAAGTCGGGCAATTAAAAAGTTTTTTTAAAGGCTTGTATCAGCGTGTCAGCTTGTGTTTTTGATTTTTTTATTGACAAAAATGTACCTGACAAGTACCTTGTTAAGTCTGTAAAAGCGTTACCGCACGGCCATGGCCCTGTCAGGCACGGCCGCAGTGATACACAAACACTACCTATGCTGAAGGAGACTGAACATGGACATGAACGAACTTGCCAAAAAGGTACAGCGGCTTGAAGCCATTGAAGCCATCAAACAGCTCAAAGCCGAATATGCGGACGCCTGCGACGATATGTATAATCCGGCCCGTATGCCGAGCATGTTTACCCGGGATGCGGTCTGGGACGGTGAAAAGGAAGGCTTCGGCAAGCATGTCGGCATCGACGCCATCTGCAAGTTTATGGACGAGGTTAAAAACGGCCTGAAGTTCGGTGTGCACTGGTTTTTGCAGCCCCGCATAACGATCCTCAGCGACACCGAAGCCGAAGGCGCCTGGTACCTTTGGCAGACCAGCACCATGGCAAGCGGCAAGGATATTTTTCTGGCCGGCATGGAGTATGACAAGTACCGCATTGAAGACGGCGTGTGGAAAATGAGCTACATGGAATTGAAGCTGTTCTACGCGGCCGACATCAAACAGGGCTGGAAGGACAACCGCCGCAACGGCCTCGAATAAATTATTTTTTTAAAAAAATTACTTAAAACGCCCGAAAACAGCATTTTTCGGGCGTTTCTTTATGCTCAAGCCGTAGGTAAACTTTGCATAATTTGCACAAGATATAGTATCAGGAATGCAGGCAATAACAGAGCATGATAATCATCAGATAAATTGGCCGGTATCGGGTATTCCTTGAAGTCGATTATTATAAAAATAATCAGAAGTAGTTTTTTTTGCTTGCAATTTGAAATTCATTAACTATAATTATGATAAATATAAGGCAAGGATATCGGATAGTACAAAATAAAAAGCAACATGATTGATGCGTACACGAGTGCAACGACGATGAGTCAGGCCGACGGGAAACGGATGCAACCTTTGGGGAGGGTCAGCACATGCCGAATGCAGGTTTAGCCGCAGAAGCGTTGCCAGATACCTTTGTGATAAGAAGACGGGGCAAAAAGAAAAAAAATGATGCGCTTATTATGAAATATGCGCCGCTTATCAAGTATATTGCCGCCCGCATCGCCGCCCGCCTTCCCATGCATATTGAAATTCAGGATCTGATCAATTCAGGTGTGCTGGGCCTGATGGATGCCATTGAAAAATTCGACCCTGAAAAGGGGGTCAAGTTTGAAACCTATGCCGAGTACCGCATCAAGGGTGCGATTCTCGACAGTCTGCGCGCCATGGACTGGGTACCGCGCTCGGTCCGCAAGGTTGCAACCCTGCTTGAGAACACCTATGCTGATCTGGAAAAGAAGCTGGGACGCCCTGCCCGGGACGAGGAGGTTGCCGAGGCCATGGACGTTGAAGTTGAAAAACTGCATAAAATTATGAGCCGCGTCAGTCATGTGTCCATGGTCAGCCTTGAGCGTGACAACAAAAACTCCTCACATCCTTCGCTGCTTGACCGGCTTATACATCCTGAGGACGCCTCCGGCTTTAACAAACTGGATGTCGAGGAATTGCGCGACATGCTGGCGGAAACCGTTGAGCGCCTGCCTGAAAAAGAGCAGACCGTTGTTTCTCTGTATTATTACAACGAAATGACCATGAAGGAAATCGGTAAAGTACTCAATTTAACTGAGTCACGTGTTTCCCAGATACATACCAAGGCGGTGTTGCGCCTGCGCGGCAAGCTGCGCAAATTTTACTACTGTTGAAAAATATTGTCCTCCGGCAGGCGTCCTTCGTTCTGCCGTCCCTTCAGACATCACCGGCGGCTGCGCTGCGGCATGGCGACCGGTCCGCATCTGGTGAGCCCCGGTTACATCTGCAATCCATAAAGGAGCAGCATCGTGCCTGTGTATGAGTTTTTTTGTGAATCGTGCAATACGATTTTCAGCTTTTATTCCAAAATCGTGCGCTCATCGGCTGACTGCCCTGCGTGCCCCCGCTGCAACGGCGGCTTGCACAAGCGCGTGACAGCGTTCAGCGTTGTCGAGCGCAGCCGGAGCAAAAAAACTCTCGATCAGATGCCGTTTAATCAGCAGCGGCTTGCCGACGGGATGAAAAAGTTCAGGGCCGAGCATGAACGCCTGCGCGATGAGAATCCTGCGCGGGCCGAGGCCATGATGAAAAAATTTTCCCGATGGCTGGGAGGTGTCCATTTGGAGGAGGACAGAAAGCGCGCCCTGCAGCGCGTGCTTGACTCTGACGGGACTGACGAGCAGAAGGTCGAAGCACTTGAGTCGCTGACGCGTGCCGCCGATGAGCCTGAGCGCGATGAACATTTATATGAATATCAAGGCTGATGGCGAACCACACGCACACGTTTGTTGAAGGCCATACAGGGATGCTTTGTTTCGGCGCTTCACGCCCGCAGGACGAGGCAACCCTTATGTGCTGCCTGCAGAAATTCAGCGACGATGCGGTTATAAAAGCCCTGGTTCCGCGCCTGAGCGATGAAGACTGCGCGCTGCTTTTCAATATGATCACCGGTGTGCTCAAGAAATATTTTTCAGAAGATGAATACCACCGCCTTTTTTTAAAAGACACACCCGCCCCGGGAGAGTAGCCTGCCCGGCCGAAAAAATCCTTATCGAAATCGCTGTCGGGATTGGGGTTCTTAGAGCCTTTTCCTTTGTACTGGAAATCTTTCCGTTCGTGGTGAGCTTGTCGAACCTTGAACGGGGCTGTACGATACGTGGTCCGTTCAGCCCTGCGACAGGCTCAGAGCGAACGGACGGTTTTTTTATAGTATTCAGAAACATGTTATAGCCCTTCGATTTCGATAGCGATGCCGAGAGCGTTGACCACCTGATAGCACGAAGCGAAGAATGCCGTTGTAATAATAATCACAGGTAAACCCCCGGCTTTGCCGGGGGACTCACAGAGTTTGACATTTGCGGGAATATAAGAAAACCTCCTGATTCGGTGAACCGCTCAAAGTTAACCGAAAGGAGGTTTTCAGTGG
>Ga0194126_10008950_pt1 | contig 13477 bp, 7 predicted proteins | sample TA2KigC150mmetaG_FD_148641 | JGI IMG/M metagenome (GOLD analysis project Ga0194126, IMG submission 148641) | Freshwater microbial communities from Lake Tanganyika, Tanzania - TA2015035 Kigoma Deep Cast 150m | ecosystem: Environmental > Aquatic > Freshwater > Lake | place: Tanzania: Lake...
GCATTAAAGTCAAGCCGAGGCCTCGACGCCAATGCACTCATTTGATTTCCGAGCAGTATATCATCGAGCAACAGCCATCTTCTCCCAGATCCAGCGGTTGGGATCCACCCGCGCCTCGGTTAGCTTGCGTGCGCCGCTTCCATCAGCGTTCATGATGTAGATGCCCCACTGCCCATCTCGCAAGGAGCGAAAGGCGATCTGCTGGCCACCCGGGAGCCAAACGGCCAACGCGTCCGGTCCTGGATGCTGGGTGAGTCGTGTCTGACCATTGCCATTGGGGTCCATGACGTAGATCTCGTGATTGCCATCCCGCTCCGACGTGAATACGATGCGATTGGTATCTCGCGACCAGTCGGCATTGCCATCGTTAGCGCACTTGTCGCAGGTTGTAAGCCGTCGTTTGCCGGTACCATCGGCATTGACGACCATCAGGCCACAGAGGCTCCCTGCGCATCCCTTGTACACCAGCCGGCTGCTATCAGGTGACCAGGCTGCCTGTTCGCCGTCCACCAGCATCCGCTCGCCAGAACCATCAGCCCGGACAATATAGATATCAAAGCGGCCAGATCGGCCGCGCACTGAGTGGAAGGCGATGGATTTGCCATCCGGTGACCAAGCCGGGAACGCCGCCTCGCCATCATTTACAACGCGATGCCGATTGCTTCCATCCAGATTCATCACTTCCAGTCCCCCTGGCCAGGAATAGAAGATCACTTGCCGTCCATCTGGGGAGAACGAAGGCTCACTGGCCAGTTCCACCAGTACCCTATGCCCGCTTCCGTCCGTATTGATGAGCTCAATGCGGTAATCCTTGCGGAAGGTCTTAGTAACAGTATAGGCCAAGAGGCCTCGAGAGGCAGGAGCTGGCTTGGGCGTTGAACCCAGCGGCATTGGTGTAGGTGGAATGGGCGTCAGTGTAGGAAGCGATGGTGTTGGCGAGGGCGGCACGGCTACTGAAGGCGTATTAGTTGGAGACATGTCAACCGTCCGCGGTATTCCAACGGTGGGCGCGATTGCCACTCTCGTCATTGCCTCTGCTGTCTCGGCGACATAGAGTTTCGCCAACTTCCTGGCAGTAGCCTCCACATTGGGTGTTGCTGCCAACGCTGTTTCGATTCTCTGCACCGCCTCTGCCTGGGCAGTTTTCGTGAGTTGGATAGCCGTTGGCTCCGCTGTCATCGTCTCTGATGGCAGAGGTCTTACGCTTACACTCGGAGCACAACTCACCAAGCATGTCCCTAGTGCTACTCCACTGATCATGCCGATCAGCAGACCTAAATAAGCTGTGCGTGTCATGGCTTCTTTTCTCCCTGGCTTCTACAACCTGGCATTCTACATCAGACGGATGCGTTCTACTTTCCAGCGCCAATCCGCATAGATCAGACCATAGACAACCACCCCCTCGAACACCTCCTCATCAATCAAGCGATCTCCATCAACAGCAGCTCGGTAGGTTCGCAGGCTATACCGCTCCTGCACCAACGCCCCGGCTGTCCGATGGTCGCGCAGGACGACCTGCTGTATATCCAGTTGTTGGACACTCAGTTCCTGATACAACCCGTCGGCTTTGAGTTGCTCGATACGCTCCATGACAGCCGCCAGCGCTTCGCCGTGGGCAAAGGTGGGCAGTTGCTCGATCGCGGCCGGGTCCAACCTCCTCAGTGCCGCTTTCTCGGCCAGCCGGTATTCGCCGATAGCTATCTTGAACTCGATCAGCTCGGGGATTCTGGTCGTTTCGATACGAGGCGCGGGTGTCTCCTCTACGAGCCGCGACCCAAGCGTAGGTTTTGGCGTTGGTGTATTGCTTGACCGGCTGGGGAGGACCGTCGGTGCGTGCGTTGGTGTCGGTATACGCGTTGGCGTTGCTGTGGACTGCATGGTGGGCGTGGATGTCGCCTTCGCCGCCTCTGGCGCTGTAGATCGTGATGTGAGCAGCGGTGTCAGTGTCACAACCCGTGTTGGTGCAAGCACGGTTGTCGGTATCTTGCCCCCAGACAAGGTGGACGTCGCCATGAAAGCAGATATGGCCGTATGGGTCGCAATGGGCAACGGCGATGCGAGAGTGGGCGTGTCGGAAGCCATTACGACCACGGCAGGCGAGGGATATGGGATACTACTCACCCGACGGACGAAGTCAAGCATATCCAGCTTCATGAGCAAGTATACCAGGCCAGCCACGAAGAACATCGCCACCCCCACTAGGATCCATCGGCGCTCGCTCTGACCTCTCACGACTGGTCGCCCGGTCAGGGCGTGCTTCATCTCCCGCGCGCTCTGGAACCGCTGGCCCGGATCGGCGGCCAAAGCTCGCTCCAATGCCGCCTCGGTTGTTGGCGTGATCCTGGAGCTGTACGCGCGGGCGGGTCGAAGCGGGTCGGGCTGACCAGGGATCACCCGTACTGGAGCCGGCTCCGGCTCGTGCTTGGTCAGCAGGTGGTAGAGGGTGGCGCCTAAGGCGTAGATGTCCGAACGGGCGTCCGTCTGCCCCCGGCCGTGTTGCTCCAACGGAGCATAGCCCGGCGTGCCCATGTTCACCGTGTCGGCCGCCTTACCTCCTTTGAAGTGACGGGCGATCCCGAAGTCAATCAGCTTAACCGTGTCGCTGCGGTCGAGCATCACGTTGGACGGCTTCAGGTCGCGGAAGATGATGGGCAGCGGCTGCCGGTGCAGGTAGTCCAGCACGTCGCAAAGCTGGCCGGCCCAACGCAACACGGCCGCCTCGGGCAAAAAACCGGGCGTCTGATCCAGAACCTCTTGTAGCGTCTGCCCATCAATGTAGTCCATCACCAGGTAGGCGTTGTCGCCCACCTGGAAGTGATCCCACACGCGAGCCAGGTTAGGATGGTTCAGGCTTGCCAGGATGCGCGCCTCGACGCGAAACTGGTCATAAGCAGCCTGTCGTTCTTGCGGCGTGACAGCCGGATCGGGCAATAGCTCCTTGACCGCGCGCTGAACCCCCAGATTGAGGTCTTCGGCCAGATACACGATAGCCTGGCCGCCGCCCCCAAGTTGGCGAATCACGCGATAGCGGTTTTGCAGCATTGCGCCACGAGTCAACATCGTTCGTTTCCCACGGGAACGTTCGGTGAATAAGCTGCAACGTTCAGGCCCGAAGCGCGCCGGAAGTGTCCGACACCGCTCAGCGATTTCGCAGGTACCGCACCCCGGCCACGATCACGACCAACACCACAAGCACGAGCAGGGCATACAACAGCAGCGTCCCCAGTCCGACGATCAGCATGATGACGAAGTTCGCCAGCACGTACTGGACGATCACGGCGACACCCGTCGCGGCGATCGCCAGGGGCAGGGTCATCTCGGCCGAAAGCTCGGCCAGGGTGAGAGAGGCCAGCGTCGCGCGCCAGTGGCCCAAGGTCACTGCACCGGGCAGTCGGATGGCCGGCAGCCGCCAGATGCGCTTGCTCGGCCCCAGGCTCGGCGCCGCGCCGAAGAGCCGGCGCCAGGCCCCGCGCAACGCGCCTGGCAGCAGGGCCACGATGCGATCCCAGCCCGCGGTCAGGGCGCGGCCTGCTTTGGCCAGGGCCGCTTCGACCTGCGGCCGACGAAAGCGCAAGGCCCAGGCCATGCCGGCCGACGCGGCCAGGACGACCAGCAAGTTGATCCACATGTGCAATCCGGCATCGCGCAACGCGCTCGTCAACAGGCTGAAGATAATGTAGACCAGCAGGCTGGCTGCCAACTGGAGCCCGGCCAGCCCGACGAACAGGCGCGGGGCCTTGCCCCAAGGCTGCCCAGCGCCTTCGGCTGCCCACAGGCCGCCCAGTGCGCCCAGAGTGGCCGCTACGATGTAGACAACCAACCAGAGCAACTCGGACACGCTGATGAAGCGCCAACCCAGGTAGCCGTAGCCGAGCAGCGTCCAGGGCGCCTGCCACCGGAGCAGACTCACGATGCTGAGCGCGGCATAGGCCCCGAGGATCGCCCATGCCCCCAACCGCGCCTGCATCAGCAGCCAGCGCAGCCGGAGGCTCAGCCAACGGTGGCTTTCGCTGCCCATCAGTAGACCGAGCAGGGCGCCTCCTACGGCGATCTCCGGCCGGATGCCTGTGGGCGGGACCAATCCATCGGCTAAGAGACCCAGCAGGGCGCCGGCCAGCGCCACGAGCACGCTGCGCAGAATGGCATACGTCGGGCTGGCGGCCAGCGTCCCGCCCCGCCAGAACCGGCCGGAGAGGGTTGGGCCACCGCCGCCCTCCGCTGCCAGCAAGCCGCCGGCCACCGCGCCGGCGACGGCGCCGGCCAGCGCCCACAGCGCCGTTGCATCGTGCGGCCGTAGCCCGCCAAACCGCCAGCCGAGCAGCCCACCGAGCAACGCGCCCGCGCCGGCCAGCCACGCCAGCTTACGGACGCTGAATTGGCTGGGGAGGAGGTCGTCGGCCAGCCGACCGCGATGGTGGTAGTCCTCCATTTCGTCGAGCCGCGCCACCGACCGGCGAGACAGCCAAAACGCGGCCGGCGCAAGAAGGAGCAGGACTGCCAGCAGAACCAGTATCGTCACGCCCGGTCGCTGCCAGCCAATGAGCATCGCTAACCCGGCCGACAACGGCACGGCCGCCCCCAGATAGCCCAACAAGACCAGCAAGCCGTAGATGAGCCAACTGCGAATGCGCGGCCAGCCCAGATACCAGGCTTTCTGCACGCGCACCGGCGCCCATTTGTCTACGCTGCCGGCCGAGCTGGTGATGTGGATGACGCCCTCCTGCGCCGTCACCAGCCCCAACCAATTGGGGTCGGCCGTGGCGGTGACGCTGACCGCCGCGCCGCTGACCAGGGTGAAACTATCCTGGTCGAGTCGAATCCACGGGACGCCGGCCGCCAGTTGGCCTGTCAGCGCGCCGCCGCCCGCGTTGCGCACCGTGAAGACGGTGGCGACGGACTGATCCTGGCCCTCGATCACCGCGCCGAAGTCGAGCTTGCCCGCTGGCAGAACCTCCAGCCTGGGCTGCCAGGTCACATCCGCCTTGAGCGCGACCGCGGCCTGGCCTCCGTTGGACGTGGCCTCGAAGATCGTCTGACTGAGCGGACCTTCGGCCAAAGCGCCTGAGTCCACCGTGATCGCAAGAGTCGCCTGCTGGCCCTCGCGCAGGCCGAAGCTACGGGGCGTGATCCTGACCCATGGCACGCTGTTCTTGATCTCGCCATGCAGATAGCCGCGATTGGCATTCATCAACTGGACGGTCACGACGCGTTTTTCCCCGCGTTCTATCGTCCCCAGGTCAATCGTGTTTTGAGCAAATGCCAGGGAGGGCATAAGCATGGTGTGATCTATGGCCCGGATGAACTCTTCCAGTCCGGCCGAGGGGTCGCCCCCACGACGCTTGATGGACGCGGCCCGATTGGCCAGGTCCGGCCGATTCGACTGCATCAGCCACGTCTCGAAGTCGCCGCTGAGAAGGTGCTCGACCGCCTCATCCCAGTGCCGGTCGCAGGCATCCGCCAGCTCGCGCAGGTTGGCTGCAATCGCGCCAGCGCGGAAGACGAACGGCTGGAACGTCGGCGCGCTCACCTTCGGCGCCAGCAGCGCATCCAGCTTGACCCGCAGCTCGATCGCGGTGGGCCGGAACGCGGGGTCCGACTGGAGCATCTCGGCGATGATTTTCTCCACCTCTGGCGCGACCCCCGGCGCCAGGGTGCGCACTGGCGGGAACTGGAACAGGGCCGCGTTGCGCGGATCGCGGCCGGTCAGCAAATGATGGAGCATAGCGCCCAGCGCATAGACGTCGGTGCGGGGCTCTGTCTGACCGCTGTATTGCTCGGGCGGCGCGTAGCCGGGCGTGCCCAGGATGATGGATTTGCCGGTTTGAGACGGCGCTGCGGCTTTGGCGATGCCGAAGTCCACCAGCTTGACCTGTCCATCATCGCCCACAATGACGTTGGCCGGCTTGATGTCCCGGTGGATGACAGGGGGACTCTGTTTGGCGATGTACACCAGGATACTGGCCAATTGCAGAGCATAGCCCAACACATCGGCTTCGGACAGCCGTCCTCCCTGCCGCGCCAGACGATCCTCCAGGTTTTCCCCTTCTACCCACTCCATCACCAGGTAGTAATTGTTGTTCTCAATGAAGTAGTCGTAGACCTGGGGGACGCCTGGGTTCCGCAGGCTGGCCAACAGCCGCGCCTCGCGCTCGAAGCTCTGTTCAGCCTGCTGGCGCTCGGCGACCGTGGTATAGTAAGGCAGCATCTCCTTGACCACGCACAGTCGGTTGAACACCTGCCCATCTTCGGCCAGGTAGACCGCGCCCATGCCGCCCTGACCCAGAAGCTTGCGCACCACATACCGGCCATGGAGCGACGATTGCAGCGCCAGGGTGGGCTGGCGGCTGACCGCAGGCGGCGTGTACGCCGCGGCTACAGGCGAAGGGGGCGCGGTGGCTGCGAGCGGTGGGGGCCCCGCAGTCAAGATCGGCTGGCCGCACGTCGCGCAGAACTTCGCCTTATCCGAGTTCTCGGCGCCGCAATTGGTACAGTATTGCATGATTTTCTCCTTCTTGGTGGTCTGGAGATCGGGTCTTTCCGAGAGAACCCGGCGCCTGCTTCAGTCCGACGGCACACCCCACAGGCGGACGATGTCATCGCCGCCTCCCGAGGCCAACAGCTTGCCATCGGGGCTGAAAGCCAGGCTGTTTATACCGCCGCTATGGGCGGAGAAACTGGCTACCCGCTGTCCGCTCGCAACTTCCCACAGCCGCAGAGTGCTGTCCTGGTTGGCGCCGCCTGAGACCAGCAATTCGCTGTTCGGACTGAAGGCAAGGCTGATGACGGCTTGCGAATGACCGGTCAGCAGTCTTTCCGGTTCCTTGGTGGCCACGCTCCAAACCCGCACTGTCTTGTCGGCGCTTCCCGATGCGATCCATCTGCCATCCGGGCTGAAGACCACCGCATAGATAGCATCCTGGTGTCTTGCCAGTTGGGCTAGTTCTTTCCTGTCGGTCACATCCCATAGTCGCACCGTGTTATCCTTGGCGCCGCCGCCCGAAGCCAGCAACTTACCGTCCGGACTGAACGCGAGGCTCGTCACCGGTCCTGTGTGTCCAGCTAGCTGACCGACTTCCTTCTTGCTGTTCACGTCCAACAACCGGACCGTCTGGTCGTCGCCAGCCATCGCCAGATGTTGCCCGTCGGGGCTGAAGATCAGGCTGTAAATCGTGGATTTCGCCTCCAGTTGCAATACGATGCGTTGGTCAGTCAGGCTCCACAACTGTATCATCTTGTCGCTAGTCGAGAAAGCCAGCCACTGTCCGTTGCTGCTGAGGGCCATTTCGCGGATCGGATTCGCCCCTCTGACCAAGGCAAGAGCCTCCTCCCCGCTGGCAGTATTCCATATCCGGATCGTGCCGTCATCGCTCGCAGAGATCAGGTATTGTCCGTCTGGCTTGAAACCAACTGCAGATACGTCACTGGTATGGCCAGCAAGTCGCAGTCGGGCCATCTCGCGCCGCCGAGCTACATCCCACAGCCGCATGGTCTGATCCTCACCTGCTGAGGCCAGCCGGCCGTCGGCGCTGAAGGCCACGCCGTACACCGCGCCGCTGTGGCCGTCGAGTGCGTCCACCTGAGGCCAAATCGGCGCCCGCCACAACCGCACCATGCTGTCGTTCTTGCCGCCGCCTGATGCCAGCCACTGACCGTCGGGGCTGAACGCCACGGCTTGCACGCTATCGAGGTGGCCCGTCAGCGTGATAACCTGCTGCGGGTCGGCGATGTTCCATATCCTGATGGCGGCGAGTGTACCTGACGCCAACCACTGTCCGTTCGGGCTGAAAGCCAAAGCATAGATTGAGCCTGGATGGGTCAATTGAGCAGTCGTCTGTTTGCTGGCGACGTTCCACAGACGCACGACAGCATCCTCGCCGCCTGAAGCCAACAACTCGCCGGTTGGATTGAAGGCGAGACTGCGCACAGCGCCCTTGTGTCCCGACAGGAAGGCCAACGATTGACCGGAGGAGGCAGCCCACAATCCTACGGCGAGCTCGTTGTAGCTGCTGCCGGTAGCCAGGTGCTGCCCGTGTGGGTCGAACGCTAATGCCCATATATCGGCCTTGTGTCCCGACAGCAAAGGCGGCACCTGTTGACCGCTTGCGACATCCCACAGCCGCACCGCTTTGTCATCGCCAATCGTGGCCAGGCGGTGTCCATCGGGGCTGAAGGCCAGGCCGTACACGGCGCTTCCGTGTCGGAGGAAACGCACCGGCAGCAGAGTTTGGCTGTCGAAGAGGCCGACGTGACCCTCTGCTGCGCGCAGTGCCAGCAGTCTGCCATCGGGCGACCAGGCGACTTCATTGATGGCGCCAATGCCGCGTCGCCAGAGCAGCTTAAGCCGCCCGGCGACGGCCGCGGTGATCGTCTCGACCCTGGGAGGCGTGATCGCAGGCAAAGGCGCCAGCGGCGAGCCGGTGACGCCGGCCGACGGAGAAACCGGCGTGATGCCGATCGGCGGAACTGGCGTAGCAGAAGGCGGCCGCGTGCCGGTTCTGGCAGGCGTCAGCGTGGGCGTCGCGGCTCCCAGCGCTGCGACAGGCGCCGCCGTCGTCAGCCGCAGGGTGGGACTGAGGGAGATGCCAGGAGCACGCGTGGGGCTGCTCGTCGCGACCGCGGCCACCCGCGTCGGCCCAGGTGTGGGCGTCGAACGTGGGCCGCCGAAAACCAACCGCGACAAGACGATGCCTACGATCAGGAACACAATGGCAGTCGCCACGAACGCCGCATACCTGGCTATCTTCCGCCATAGCGGGGTCGCAGTCACTTTGGCCATGGCCCCTGTCAGTGCGGCCTTCATCTCCTGCACGGTCTGAAAGCGTTGATCAGGGTCGAGATCCAGGGCCTTAGCGATGGCATGATCCATGTTCGGCGAGACCGCGGGATTGACGCTGCTGGGCACGGAGAAGACAAACGGCCGGCTGGTAGGGTCCTGTTTCGTGGTCAGGTGATGCAGGGTCGCGCCCAGCGCATAGATGTCGGACCGGGCGTCGGTCTGGCCATGACCGGCATACTGTTCTGGCGGCGCGTAGCCTACGGTCCCCATCTTGAGAGTGTCGGTCTTCTTGCGTGGATCGAAGATTCGCGCGATCCCGAAGTCAATCAACTTGACCGTGCCGTCCCGCGCCAGCATGATGTTCGCCGGCTTCAGGTCGCGGAAGATCACCGGCGGGCGGTGACGATGCAGGTAGTCCAGCACGTCGCAGAGCTGGAGGCTCCAGTGACGCACCAGGCTTTCTAGGAGAAAGCCGGCGGCGCTCGAAAGCAGATGATCCAGCGTCTCTCCTTCGACGTACTCCATGACCAGGTAGAAGTTGCCGCGCTCGCTGAAGTGGTCGTACACACCGGGCAGGTTGGGATGCTTCAACAACGCCAGAATGCCGGCCTCCTGTTGAAATTGCTGCTGCGCCTGGAGCTGCTCGGCGGCAGTGGCCGACGGGTCCGGCCGCATCTCCTTGACCGCGCAGGCGCGATTGCTCAGACGACTGTCTTCGGCCAGATATACAGCCCCCATTCCTCCTGCGCCCAGTGTGCGAACGATCCGATACCGGCTCCCTAGAATGTCTCCTGGGTTCAGCATGGTGGCGCCTCCTCATCGCAAAGCCGCATGCCGAAACTCATCCAGCTCCGGGAAGGCAGGACAGTCCCCTACCCGAAGTTGGCGCCATACCTACAGCTTGCTCAACAACTCTCGGGCGCGTTGATTGTTTGGATCAAGCGCGAGAGCCCTGCGTAAGCTCGCAATCGCGTCGGTGCGACGATTCTGCATCGCATGGCAGATAGCCAGACCGATGTGCGGGTCAGGGTCCGATGGCTCCATGGCGGCAGCCCGCTCGAACCACTGTGACGACTCGCGCCACTGATCCTGCGCCTGATAGGCGACGCCCAGGTAATAGTGCGCCAGGTAGTGGTCGCCTTGCAGCCGGAGCGTCTGCTGGAGCTCCTGGACGGTCTGAGCGAACTGCTTCTTGCGCAGCCGGGTCACGCCCAGGAAGTAGTGGTACTCCGCCGCCTGGGGCTCGAGGCGCACGGCCTCGGCCAGTGATTTCTCCGCCTTGTCCAACTGATCGGACTGGAAACACGACTTGCCCAGGTAGAAGTGGCTTGCCGCATGATTCCGGCGCAGCCGGACCGCCTGCTCCAGCTCGCCTATAGCCCTGGGATGCTGATCCAGATCCTGGTAGACCATGCCCAGCAGCAGGCGGCAGTCGGGATCCTGCGGCTTGATGCGGACTGCTTGCTCCAACTCCAACGCCGCATCTTGCATCCGGTCTACGATCGCGTAGACCCGCCCCAGTTGGAAATGAAGGTCGCCGTCCTTGGGATAGCGCCCCAACCCTTGTTGGAGGATGGGGACAGCCTCAGTCGCACGGTGCACGGCCACATGGACTTGCCCGAGATTGAAGTAGAGCGCTGGGTCGCTGAACCCGGCTGCCAGCGCCTGTTGGTAGGCCTGGATGGCCAGGTCGTGTTGATCATTGCGTGCATAGGCGTTGCCCATCTCGAAGGCGAGATCTGGCGCAAGGGCCTGGGGCAAGGGAGGCGGCGCAGCGACCGGCGCCACGGCCGGCTGCGGCACAATCGGAGTCCCGTCGCGATTGCAAAACCGGGCGCCCGGCCGGTTGACAAAGCCGCAGCGCGGGCAGACGAGACCGGCCGACACGGGCGGCGTGCTCACTACGGCCTGGCCGGTCAGACACGCCTGGAGCGCGTGCAGCAACTCAACCGCCGACGGAAAGCGGCGGTTCGGATCCATCTCCATCGCCTGCAAGATCACCCGCTCGAGGCCGGGCGACACCTGGGAATTCAGACGTCTTGGCGGAACAAGGGGCGCCTGCTTGACCAGCCGCTCCGAGAAAGCATCGGGCGGCACGGTTGCTGTGACCATGCAGTAGAGAGTGGCCCCCAGCGCATAGACGTCCGAGCGCGCATCGGTGTGGCTGGCGTACTGTTCATAGGGCGAGAAGCCGGGCGAGAAGGCCTTGGCGATGCGCGCGGTGCCCTTTTGCGGCTCATAGAGCTTGGCGATGCCGAAGTCCACCAGCACTGCCTGGCCGGCAGGCGTGATCTTGATGTTGGGCGGCTTGATGTCGCGGTGGATGATGGGCCGCGGCCGCTGGCCGTGCAGATGCGCCACGGCCTGGCACACCTGGATCATCCAGGTCAGCGCCTGGCCCTCGGGCAGCGGCGTGCGCCGGGTGACGGTCAGATCGGTCAAATCCTGCCCCTCGACGAAGTCCATCACCAGGTACTGGCGGCCGGTCGGCTCGACGAAGTAGTCGCTGACGCGCGGCAGGTTGGGGTGGCTGAGGTCCGCCAGCAGGTTGGCCTCGAGCTGGAACTGCCGCTGCGCCTCGGCCGAGCTATCGAAGCTCTCCTTCAGCGCCAGGCTCTTGCCCCCCAGCCGCGTGTCCTGCACCAGGTAGACCGCGCCGTAGCCGCCCTCGCCGAGCAGCTTCACCACGCAGTAGCGGCCCTGGATAGTTTGACCACAGATTAGGGTTGCGCTCATTTGACGGGTACTCCCAAACCAATCCTGTCGGTCAACGCGGAATCGGCGTGGCCCTGCTCCAACTGTCGGCCAGTCAGCCTACCGGAGGGAGCAGGGCCGGTGCGATATTTGGCCGGGGTCAACCGTACCCCGACCGGGAACCGACCGCGCCAACTCTCAGACCTCGGCCGCCGGCCGCGATGCGGGCGGACGGCATTTCCGGCTAAGAGGGGCGAGAGTCGTGGGGCGACTACCACCCGCAACCCCAGGTTGTTGTTCCTGTTGTTCGGGTTGTTCCTGTTCCACTGGGCAGGCCGGGCGTTAGCTAGTTGGTTGTTCCACGCACCGCCCCGCACTACCCGGCAGCCGCCGCCGGTCGGCCCCCACAGAACGACGGTCTACGCCGTCGTAACTGCCCCTTTCTTTTGCCAGGCGCCCAACAGGCGCCCGATCTCAGCTATCAGCCCCGCTGCGTGCGCGTATTGCTCGTGGCTCAATAGGCTCAACTCCTGTGCCAGGCGCAAGTGATAGCGCAGTTTGGCGAGGGTCACGTCGGCACGCGCCAGCGCGGCCTTGCGATCGCTCCCGTTGCTGAGCGCCGCCTCCAGCAGCCGCTCTTGCAGATCCAGCGCCGTGCTTTGCAGGCGCTGAGCTAACATGAAGCGGTGTTCCTTCGGAAAACGCAAAGTGCGCGGTATGAGCCACAGCAGCAAGTCATGCGTGCGGGCGAAGATGGGTGAGTCGTTCATCTTGGGCTCCGCGGAAGCGGCCTCGCCGAAATCAGCGCCCGCCGCAGCCCGTAGGTATTGCCGTGGCTGGCGTGCGCAACCCAACCCTGAAGCGAGGCCTGCAGCCGTTCTTGCGTGATTTCGCCTGCAGCGAAAGCGTGCAGCAGCGCCCGCCAGCGCCTGGCGAAGGCCACCCCCTTGACCCGCTTCAGGCGACGATGATCCACGTACACGCGGAACCCCAGGAACGGGATACCCTCTGTCACCGGAAAGACCTGGGCGCGCTCTTCGTGCAGACGCAGGCGCAATCCGGCCAGGTAGTCTATCGCCGCCCGACGCCAGGCGTGCAGGGAGGGCTTGTCGTCGGCGAAGAGCAGGAAATCGTCGCAGTAGCGCAGGTACGCACCGACCTTCAGCTCGCGCTTAACGAATTGATCCAGTGAGTTGAGGTAAACATTGGCCCAGAATTGCGAGGTGAGGTTACCGATGGGCAGTCCCCGCGGCCGACAGGCTGCCAGGAGGTCGTCGCCGGGGAACCAGTGCATTTCGTATTCGTTGGTCAACAGCCCTGCCCCGCTCTCCAGGATGCGATCTATCAGCCACAGCACATCGGGATCAGCGATAGGACGCGCCAGGCTTGCGCGTAGGATGGCATGATCCACGCTGGGAAAGTATGCCTGCACATCGCACTGTAACACATAGGGGTGGCGCCTGGCGAACTCCTGGCAACGGTCCAAGGCCCTGTGTGTACCCCTGCCGACACGACAGGCGTAGGAATCGTGGATGAAGCGCGCCTCGAAGATCGGCTCGATGACCCGACAGAGGGCGTGGTGCACCACGCGGTCGCGAAACGGCGCCGCGCTGATCAAGCGTCGCTTGGGATCATGGATGGTGAAGCTCTGGTATGGGCCTGGCCGGTAGGTCTTGTCGTGCAACTCCTCCTGGAGTCCGACGAGTTGCGCTTCCTGGTCGAACTCAAAAGCAGCTACTGACGCCGCGCGGCGTTTGCCCTTGCGCGCCGCGCGGTAGGCCAGATACAGGTTCTCGAAGGCCCATACCTGGGGATACAGATGCCGATAGGTCTTCACCCTTCTCCTCCGAAAAAACCACTCGTCTGGGGGGCGCACAGCGCCCCCCAGACCCCCCACACGTCAGAAATCAGCAATCCAGAAACCAGAAACCAACCCCTATTGGGGGGCGACTACCACCCGCAACCCCAGGCTGAGGTCCCTGTAGAACGGGGGGAGGTCCCGGAGCC
>Ga0194126_10008951_pt1 | contig 13474 bp, 17 predicted proteins | sample TA2KigC150mmetaG_FD_148641 | JGI IMG/M metagenome (GOLD analysis project Ga0194126, IMG submission 148641) | Freshwater microbial communities from Lake Tanganyika, Tanzania - TA2015035 Kigoma Deep Cast 150m | ecosystem: Environmental > Aquatic > Freshwater > Lake | place: Tanzania: Lake...
TCTTCTCGAACCGTTGAAAGTAAGCAATGCGCGAAGAATCGAAACGATCTAAACCAGGAAGCATCGTTCGCTCGATTCGGTCGATGGCAACCTCCATTGCTTCGGCAATTGGACGGGTGTATTTCTCCCCATCGATACCAAAGAGACATTGCGAGACGATATTAAGGGTCAGGGCCATCATCTCTGGGTTGAGATTAATTTCTCTCTCACCTTGCCAACGCGCAAGATGGTCATCAGTGATTTGAGTCATCAGCGCGACATATTTATCTAAGTTGCCATGATGAAATGGAGGTTGCATTAAGCGTCGATGGTGAAGATGGATTGGCTCCTCATTAGTCAAAAGTCCTTCGCCAAGGACTTTTCGCATTCGCAAGAAACCGACGCCTTTAACAAAGTTGGATTGCTGCGCGACAGTGACTTGGTAGGTCGCTTCGGGTGAGAAGAGACCAAGGAACAATCTTCGAGCGAGAAAGAAAGAGGAGTGATCGCCATAGCGCTGGCGAAGGCGGAGTAAGAAGTTTGGGGTATTAATCAAAAAGGTAGCGGTGAGATAGTCGCTCAACGCTGGTGGTGGCCCTGGAGGTAGCGAGAGGTGGGCCGCTGCTTTTCGCGTTATCCCAGGGGGAATCTCGCCATATTCCTCAGGCCTTGGCGTATGGAATGGGCGATTAAATCCCTGCGCAATCGTCATCGGGCGATCACTACTTCTTGCGCCAGCCCTTAGGACACTTCGGATTAAAGGCGGTGATTCGCCGAGAATCTTTCCCCTTTACACACATGATGGTGCTCATCTTCTTTCCTTTGGGTGCAGCCATTGATGAGCCGGAGTTTTGAGAGCCTGTAGGTTGTTGCGTGGTCATTGGTTTGAGTTTCACGCGCAATGTGGGCGATGAGAATCCAAAGTTATATGCGCGGATTTCAAAGACATCAAGAGAAGTCAAATACCGCGAGGTGTATGTGGCAATCTCAGCTTTACCATCGCCTTCAGAGATTTCTACCTTGACAATATTTCCTGCTTGCGCGGGATCAAGATTAAATGCTTTACGAATTACCTCACCCTTTACGGCGGTTTCCATCCATCCCTTATTAAGGGTTTTTCGATCAAATAAGAAGTGTGGTCCAAACATTGGAACTGTGATAATTCCCTGGTTTTGGTCGTACTGCACCTGACCTAGTGAACCTGTTGCTCCGGAGACAAATATTCCACCAGGGATAAAACCTTTGAGTTTTTCGAATTGGTAAATATATGGCATCACAGTGATGCTAAAACCTTGCGATGCAGTCTCAGCATAAGATTCTGGATGGTTGCAGTTATTCTCTGATGAGCGAGGATCAAAAGCCTGTCCTGGGATTTTGCAGCTATATTGATTGGGATATACCGAGCCAAGAATCACAGTCCGAGATACGCCATCACTTCCCTTACTCACCGAGATATTAGGATTTTTCATATTCGAGGTGAGAACGCCGGCGTTCTGCCCGAGCCCATTCGATTTCACGGTGATGCGCCAGGTTGAGCCATCGGGAACTGTGTTAGCCGTCCAACCATCTTCTCGATCCCAACTACGAACCACTCCTTTATCGACCCATTGATAGATATTGAATGATTCACCGCTCCCATTTGTCATCAACCGAAAGATGATGTCAGATCCATCCGGATTTAATCCGGAGGCGGTGTAGCAGGAATCGTGGTGGTAGCCCTCTGCATAGTTGGGGCGAGCGCCGATACATGGAATGCCAAACTCTTCTTGTTTCCACGCGCTCTCAGGTGCGAGAGATTTATAAGTGAACTTGGGATTGACAGAAACTGTTGCTTTCTTCCAGACGATGCTGCTGTAATCCAAGAAACCATTGGTATCACGTTTCTCACTCGCCGGATCACTGAACTCAACGCTTTCGATGCAATCGTTATTTCTAAATCCAGTAGAACAGTCGACCCAGTACTTGGTTTCAGAGGGGTAGTAATCCACTGCTTGCGCGCTAGGTATACCTGTGAGAAATGTTCCAATAAGGGAGAGGAGTGTGATCAGGGCTTTTAACGTCACACGCATGGGCCAAGGGTACTAGCGGTAATTAAAAAGTGGTAGGAAATGCGGCTAATTACTCGCCTCGATACCCTTAAGAAATAATGGAGAGAAGATTAATAGCTGGTCAATGCGCCCTGGTTCTTGCTGTTGCCTGCCCATCGTTCGCCGTTGCGGCTCCACCTTCGCTCACTGTTGAAAAAATTTCTACCACCAAAGTTCAAGTAGTTGCCCCTAACGGAGATCGTGGCGCTGCCCTTGCACAACTGCGCGATGGCCGCTTACTACTGGGTGGTGGAAAGAATGGTTCAAATCTTTATCTCTACGATCGAAAGAGTGAGTCTTTTTCGACTCTGGGTAGAGTAATCAAGTCAAGTGAGCGAATTAATGACTCACGTTTTGCCATTACTGATATTGCCATTCTCAATGAATCGGGGAATTCACTCTCTCTATTGATTTCTTTTCCTGAATATAACCGGACCAACTCCTGCGTAACACTCGTGCTCTACCGGTATTCACTCGCGCTCAGTGCAAAGCCACAACTCACTCGTGGAAAACAATGGTTTCGTTCTTCGCCATGTGTTCCGGTGAGCGCCGTCCAACATGCAGCGGGACGTATCGAAGTAATTGATAGCAAGAGCGCCTATCTGACTACCGGAGATCTGGGCTTTCCGAAAATCAATAACCGGAGTGCGCGGGGCACATTGGGCTCTATATATAAGGTGAGCGGAAACGGATCTACCCGAATCTCTCAGGGCCATCGCAATCCACAGGGAGTCCTATTAATAGGTAGCGATCTCTATATCTCCGAACATGGCCCTCGCGGAGGAGATGAATTGAATCTCGTCGAGCAGGGTAAAGATTACGGGTGGCCCTTTGTTACCTATGGCGAACCGTATGGATCTGGCGATTATGTCCGCCCAAGCGCAACCGGCGCTCATGATGGCTTTACCAAGCCGCTTTTCTATTGGGTCCCTTCAGTTGCACCTACCGAGTTGATTCAACTTCCACAGAATTCAGCATGGGGTAAATGGGCTGGCCAAATAGTGATGGGAACCTTGCGCGAGAACGCGTTGATATTTATCGAACTCACCTCAACAAAAGTTGTCGGCGAAGTATCGAATGTCAACGTGAGTGAACGTATTCGCGATTTAGAAGTAGATAGTGAAGGCACGATAATCGCCAGCACTGATAGCGGCGAATTACTTTTCATCTCACCAAGTTAAGTGATAAATATTCACACCTTCAAACTATCCACAGCGGGATAATTTCTCGGTTTCTTTATCAGACCACACACCTACATTTCCGCGTGCGTGTGGCTGTAGCTCAGCGGATAGAGCCCGATCCTAACGACATCGGTGGACGTAGGTTCGAATCCTACCAGCCACCCGCACCAAAAGTGGTTCTGGCATCGTTACCCAGGACCACTTTTGTTTTTATAGATTCATAGTTACATATTGTTTATTAGGTGCGATAATTTACCGATGAGCGATACACAATCTGTTAATACAAAAGTTGGTCGCGGCATGGGCTTGATGCTCATCGGCACCGGCATCACACATTTTCTCTTTCCCAAACCCTTCGACACGATTGTGCCGCCATTTCTTCCAGGTGATCCACGAATATGGACTTACTTAAGTGGATTTGCTGAATTAATTATTGCCGCGCTCTTATTTATCGCACTCGAAAAAAAGATCGCCGGGAAACCAGTTCGCCTCTGGGGTGTGTATGCAGCATTCGCGCTATTCGTTGCGGTATTTCCGGCAAATATTTACATGGCAATTGAATGGAGTGCACGCGATTTCCCTGCACCGCTCTTTGCTTACTTGCGCCTACCGCTCCAACTTGGCCTCTTTTATTGGGCCTGGGCGCTTGCGAAAGAAATCAACAAAATCACCAAGTCGTAAGAAAATTCCGCAGTTCTACAGTTCTTATTTATACACAGGTGAGAAAAATTTAGATTTATTAGTCAGCCCACGCACTTACATTTCCGCTCGCGTGTGGCTGTAGCTCAGCGGATAGAGCGCCAACCTAACGAATTTGGAGGTCGTAGGTTCGAATCCTACCAGCCATACGCGCCAATTGTGGTCCTGGAGTCGTTACCCAGGACCACTTTTTATTTCCCCTCACAATAAAATTACTTTCTGTAATTCCGCGCGCATAAAGTCCCATTCGATGTAACTATTAGTGGCGTGAAGCCCGCGAGAAAGAGCCCTGAAATAGTCATCATCTACGACGGTGAATGCGATTTCTGTGCTGAGTGCGTCAAGTGGGTATTAAAAAGAGTTACCGCTACTGCACTCCCTTTTCAAAGAGCAGATCTATCAAAATATCGGGTCACATACGAACGATGCAGCAAAGAGGTAGTCGCGATTATCAATGGGAAAGTTTTTGGTGGTGCGAGCGCAGTGGCAAAGTTACTTCGCGCTAGCGGCTACAAAAACCTCGCCACTCTTCTTACTTTAAGTGGAGGGCTAGGGCGCACGGGATATTCCTGGGTAGCTGCTAATCGCAACAGCGCGATCATTCGATTGGCACATTTCTTGCTACGCAACCTAAATCGCAAAACTCGAGCTGATTAGTTATTCACATAATTTTTTACTAGCAATTTTGTTATCAGACCACACGCATAGATTGCGCCATGCGTGTGGTTGTAGCTCAATGGATAGAGCGCCCTGTTGACGACACGGGAGGTTGTAGGTTCGAATCCTATCAGCCACACGCGCCAAGGCTGGCTCTGCAGTTCGTCGCGCAGGGCCAGCCTTCCTCTTTCAAATCGCTCACAAATCACCCAAAGTTCACCCACTGGGCAGATGTCAGCCACAGCGTGTAACTTTCCCCCTCCGATAAGTTACTTCCAGGAAGTAGCCACTCCTATATATAGGTGTATAGGTCTAGAGGTAGCGAGAGAACGAGGATCAATGAGCGAAGAACACGAGGCGAGCAACTCCAATAACGGGGAAGTACAAGAGAGCGAACTTTGGGAACGCATCTCAGCTACCGATGGAGTCGAGCGCGCCGAAGTCCTCGCTGAACTGAGCCACTTCGCCTACAAGCGCGACGATTATGCAGAGTGCATCCAACTCTGCGAAACCTCTATCGACCTATACAAGACGAGCGCGCCTAACTTACACCTCCACGAACTTATCCATCTTCACGAGGGTAAGGCGCTTTCGCTACGTAACCTCGAACACCATGGCGAAGCGGCTGAAACTTTTGAAGAGATCGCCCGGCTCCATAAAGAGCGTGACGAGGTATCAGGTTTTATCCAAGCAATCCGCGCCGCGGCATGCGAGTGGTTTGCGGCGAAAGAGTGGCAGAAGAGCCTTGCGGGGCATAAAGCTGCCCAAGATGCAGTCGATCCCGACTCTTCAGATATGTCGATGGGCATCGATGCAATCAATATCGGTATGTGCCTCAATAAACTCGAGCGGTATCACGCGGCAATTCCGAGTTTTCTCGATGCGCGCAAGCATTTCCAAAAAGCAAAGTCACCCTTAAACGTCAGCCACGTCGATAATCACCTCGCCATCGCATACATCAAAATAGAGAATGGCCCCGAAGCGAAGTTCTACGCCAAACACGTTTACAACTACGCGAAGATTGCTGAAGACATCAGTTTGCAGGGTTATGCACTCCTCTCCTTAGGTAAGGCGCTTGCACTCTCTGGTGAGTACGACGATGCCGAAACCCGACTTGTCGAAGCGCTGGAGATCTACACCGCTGAAGAGAATAAGGATTGGGAGGACATCATCGAGGCCAATCGTGCGCTCGCCGGTGTGCTCACGCAGCTAGGTCGCGATGACGAGGCGCAAGAGCGTTTGGAGCAGTTAGCTACCATCGAAGAGACCATGCTTAATGAAGGCTAAAGTCAAGAATGGTTTCGCACCGAAAGTTTGTGTCCGGTGCAATAAAGAATTTGAATGGCGAAAGAAGTGGTCTCGAGATTGGGAAAATGTAAAGTATTGCTCCGAGCGGTGCAAGGCAGGAAAATAGATCGCACCACAAGCGCCATTCACGTAGAAGCGAACAGGAGCATCTATGAAGATACTTGAAGGTCAGGTTGCCATCGTCACTGGCGGAGCTCAAGGAATTGGTTATGCCATCGCAGAAGAACTTGCACTCGCTGGTGCCTCCGTCGCGATTTTCGATCTCTCACTCAATCCAGCACAATCAGCTGCCTCTGCGCTTGTCGCGCATGGCATTGCCGCTCGAGGTTATGCCGTTGATGTTTCTAATTCGAAACTTGTCGACGAAACCTTTGCTCAAGTAGTGGCCGATTTTGGCCACTTAGATATCGTCGTTAATAATGCAGGAGTATCTTTTGTCGGGCCACATATCAAAGATGTCACCGATGAGGTCTGGAATACTAGTGTCGGCGTGATGCAAAGCGGAGTCTTCTATTGCATGCGCGCAGCGAGCAGATATTTTTTGCCGCAACGCTCCGGTTCTGTTGTGAACATATCCTCTATTCGCGGGTTGACATCTAGTCCTGGTCGCATCGCGTACTCGGCGACGAAAGCGGCCGTGATCATGATGACGCGCGTTGCTGCAGGCGAGTGGGCGCCGTATGGGGTGCGCGCGAATGCTATTGCACCAGGAGTTCAGCGCACGCCAATGTGGGATAAGGATGTAAAACTCGGCGTGATCGATGAGGAGTACATCGTGAGCGTCACTCCCGCGGGGCGATTGGGCGACCCAAGCGAAGTGGGCAAGTTGGCGGTCTACCTCTGCTCTGATGCAGCCGCTTATATAAATGGTACGTGTATCACGATCGATGGTGGCCTCACCACCGTTCCCATCGAAGGTTCCATCACCCGCCCTGATTCTGGACCTGGTTCGATTTCCTGATGGCAAGAATAGGATCTGTGCATCACACAGGATTGACGGTTCGCAATCTTGAGCGCTCAATCGCCTTCTACAGAGAAATTCTTGACTGTACTGTCATTCTCGAACAAGAAAAAACTGGCGGCTACCTCGCCGAAATCGTCGGATATCCCGATGCGAGCGTGAAAATGGCAATGCTCCACGATCCGGCTGGACATCACATCATCGAACTCTTTCAATACCTCTCACCTGAAATGCTTATCGCTGAATTAGAACCTCGCAAAATCGGCAACGCTCATCTCTGCTTTCTCGTCGAAGATCTTGATTCCTTTTACGCGCGAATTCAAGATAAAGGAGTTGCGTTTATCTCAGGCCCGGTCCGCGTTGATACTGGGGCTAATGCTGGTGGGGCTGCGCTCTACATGAAAGATCCTGACGGAATTACCATCGAACTCTTCCAACCAGCCTTTCCATGAAGAAAATCTCGGCGTACGCCGCAGCAGCTCACTTTGGCCCCACGATGATCGTCACCACCATCGCTTTCGTACTCGCGCTCGCACTCGGGCCATTCACCACAGCGCTAGGCATTGCCCTCACCGTCTTCCTTGGCCAGCTCATTATCGGTTGGAGCAATGACATCTATGACTACGAAGATGACCGCAAACATCAGCGGACCAACAAGCCACTTGTCGCTGGCACTGTCACGGTCAGAGAACTCACGCGTGCCACGTACATATTCATCCCGATTGCCATCATCGCCAACCTCATCGGCCCACTTGGCCTCACCGGTGGCAGCGTCTATCTCCTCGGTGTTGGTTGCGGCATTGCGTATAACTTCTACTTCAAATTCTCGCTCCTCTCACCCTTACCCTATGCAATTGCATGTGCAGCACTTCCCGCATCGGTCTTTTATGGGCTCGAGCGCACACCTCCGCTCTGGATTCTTGCCACAGGTTCCGTGTTAGGTGTGGCATTTCATTTCTTGAACGTGTTGAAGGATTTATCGCAAGATCGAGAGAGCGCAATCGGGGGATTGCCCCAAAGGATGGGAAAACGAAACTCTGTCGGAATTGTGGTGTTTTTGCTTTCTGTCGTGCTCGTAATTCTACTTACCTCTAATATTTCCGTATGAAACGCTGGGTTGCTCTTTTTAGTTTGATTTTCGCCAGTTTAAGTTTCCCTACACAAGCAAATGAGGCCTATAGCGCCACCTCGACTTCAGTTTCTTTCGGAGCCTCTTTCCCAATGACAGGTGCAGCAAGTCCCGGGATAGGCTCTTATTACGCTGGAATTGAGGCTTACTTCTCGTACGTAAATGAGAATGGCGGAATCTACAACAGGAAAATTAATCTTGTAAAAAAAGATGATATGAACACTACTGTGAGAGCCATCGCCAACAACAACTCTCTAATACTTAATGAAAACGTGTTCGCTTTGATTTCCACCTCACCATCTTGTGCTAACCAGTTAAAGGTATCGGAAACATTGAATCTCAGTTCACGAGGCGTGCCAAACTTATTTGTAGATTGTTATATTGAAAAGACCACGGAGACCTCGGATCTAGACTCTGTCGAGAATTTATCAACAACTTACTACGGACAATTAAGCCTAGAAAATCAAATGCTTTTGCTCAAATCGCATATTGACAAATATTATCCAAATAGAAAAATAGCGATAGTGCATCAAGATGATGATCACAGCCTTGGAATTGCAAAGATTAAATCCAGTTCACCAGCTATCTGCTTAAAATCTTTTTTAGCTGGCCTAGAACGTTTTATAGGAGCAGTTGAGGGTTTTTGTCGTGATGGTTCTAAATTGCAGAATGGTGATGTAATCCTTTATTCAGGCGGACCCGCGGGCCTTGCTTACCTTGTGGCATCAAGTGAAAAATGGTCCATAAAAACAATATTTTATGCCAATGATGATGCCTTAAATCAATCATTCTTGTCTGCTACCGGACTTCCGTTAGGGAAGTCAGCAGAGATTTTCTCCATTAGTAGCAATCGTTTAATTTCAGAGAAGAATGACCCGACTGTCGAAAAGTTAATCTCAATCGGTGAAAAGTATGCCGGCACAGTAAAAATTGATCAACGGTTTATAGAAGGCATGAACGCCGGATACATCATCGGGAGCGTGTTGGCAGCCGTGGGCCCAGACTTAACGAGAGAGCGTTTCATGAAAGTTCTTGATTTATACGGCGCAGACTCTGACGTTTTGGGTGTAAGCGATAGGTCTAAAGATCCCGCGACACGTTTCATGCCGCTGGGAGGAGTGCTAGTTCGAACTATGGGGTCAACGAGTGAGGCAATCTCAGATGTGATGACTTTGACAAGCAACTCTTTGACCTTGAAGCCGAGAAAACTATCGAGCCTTACTCTAGATGCTCTTCCGGTACAGGTTCAGAGACTTCCAAATACAACTCCGACTGTCAGTCCATCTCCTACCCCAATGCCAACTGTTGATAAGACACCAGAACCAAAGAAATCGGCGTCACCGCCCCCGTCGGCCTCCCCTATTCTCGATATCGAGGGGGATGAGGAAGTTCCGTTTGGAAAAATTGGGGTGAAGAAAGATAAGAATAGATACACAATTTCAATCTCCAGCAACTTACCTGAAGAGAACCTTCAAGTACGGGCGACAAAAAAAGGTCAGAAGTCAATAAATTTCTCAGTAGTTACGGACGAAGATGGTCAGGCGAAATTCACAACTTCTCGTAATCTTGCCGGTTTTCGATTAGCACTTTCGCTAGATGGAGAAATACTGACTTCCATTCGAGTGAATTGAACAGACGGCAGACATAGACTCACGCCATGGAAGGTTCCCTCGCGCTCGTTGGTTCCGGTGAGTACCTACCTGCAATGACAAGCTTCGAGAAATCATTACTCGATGATGGAATCAAAAATGGCAAAGCGCCCAATTACATTCAGATCCCTACCGCTGCTGGTCGCGAGAGCGATGACCGGTTGGCATATTGGAGGGAACTTGGCCAGCGCCAAGCCGATGCGCTCGGAGTCAAAGCGACCTTCCTCCCTATATACACCCGCAATGATGCGTTCAAGCAAGAGCACGTCGATGCAATCGCCAAGAGCGCACTGATGTATATGTCTGGGGGAGATCCGCACTACCTCGCCGAAGTGTTAATCGATACGCCGGTCTGGTCTGCCATGCTCGCAAACTGGCAGAGCGGTGCATCACTTGCCGGGTGTAGCGCAGGCGCGATGGTCCTGAGCGCACAAATCCCCAACTTCCGATTCCTCAATAGAGCGCCATCCATCGGATTAAATCTCCTTCCAGAAATCCGTGTCATCCCGCACTTCAACAAGTTCTTCAAATGGATTCCAGAGAGCGCAGCCAAGTTGCTACTCCATGTTCCCAACGATGCGATCTTGATTGGCGTCGATGAATTAACGGCAATCGTGAAGCGCTCGGGTAAGACACATTGGGTCGTCGTGGGCGAGGCGAAAGTGCATGTCCTCAAAGGGCTTCCCGATCAACAACTCCATCACGGGCAAGAGATTCACCTGACACGGAAGTAACCGGCACGCTTTTTCCGCCGCCACGGCTGCCCCAGTCTTTGTCATGAAGCGACAAAAACGGCATTTTCCGCGTATCGTAGGGGTAACCAGGACATCTGGATTCACTATCGAGGAGACATTATGGATGAGAAGGATTTATTAAACCTGTGGAATAAGAAGCGCTCACAGATCATCATGGCGCAAATTGCACCCACGCTTGCACTGATTGCCATCGTTGTTCTTTCGGCGCAAGGGACTTTTGGTTCAGCATCGGATGCCGCAAAGTATCTTGCTGTCGCGTTGGCAGCAACCACTGGATTCCTCTCCTTGATTTCCCAATATGCCGCCGTCCGTGAAGGACACGCCTTGTTGCGGGATCTCGCTAAGGTATCGAAGCCCTCAGAGATGGCACAGAAGATTGCTTCATCGCAACAGCTATTATCACTCTCCGCAGTGGCGATGATTGGGTTTGGCATAGGCATCTTCGCATTAGTTATCTGGAGCGTTCTCGGGTAGTTATGGAAGTTGGCTTCGTACTATTTGCCCTCTTCGTATTACTAGTTTCCTATGCAATCTTTCGGTATGAGCAGCCAAATAAACCTCGCGGCAAGATAACTGGGCGTGGGGGCGACTTTCAAGATGAGTGAAGTAATTCAGCACCAAGAAGAGGATCACCCGCATGGATAACAAATTAACCCGACTTGCTAGGGCATATTGGACCGCCGAGGAGAGCCGGGATATCAATGCGATCCTCTCCTTCTTCTCCAAAGATGCGCGCTGGACTGGCCCAGATGGAGTGGTCCTCGTCGGACACGATCAAATCCGCACCTTCTACGAGAACAGCGCCGCCGCCTACCCCGGACTCTCCGTCGATGTGATGCGTTCTTACGGCGATAAGCATGAGGGCACAGTCGAGTGGAGCGCGAAGTTAACTGCACCAGATGGGCGCGTGCTCAATCTCAGCGGTGTAAATATTATGAAGCGGAAGAAAGATAAGTTCACTGAACTCACTGCATATTTTAATTTAGGTGCTTTCTAAACCAAGGGAGACAGTCGAGATGAGCAGCAAGCGAACTGCGATAGTCACCGGAGGCGCCTCAGGTATTGGCGCCGCATGCGTTCGACGATTCCTCAAAGATGGAATATCCGTTATCGCTGTCGACCTCAATGAAGAGCTACTCAAGAAATTCGCGAGCGATCTCAACAACCCCAATCTCCAAGTCGTCGCCGGAGATATCTGCGACGAGAAGGTCCGCGCCAAAGCCATCGATCTCGCCATCAGCAAAACCGGCTCGCTCGATATTTTGGTCAACAACGCTGCCGTCTTCTTACTCTCCGGAGTTGATGCAAGTCGCGAGCAATGGCAGAAAACCTTCGAGGTAAATCTCCTTGCCGGTGCAAATCTCGTTGTCGAATCTCTCCCGCAACTACGGAAAAGCGCTCACCCAGCGGTAGTCAATATCGCAAGTATCTCGGCACATCGGGCGCAAACCGGTCGGTGGACATATAACGCGATGAAGGGTGCCCTTCTCGAGTTAACGAAATGCCAAGCCCTAGATCTCTCCAATGACCGCGTTCGCGTCAACTCGGTGAGTCCAGGGTGGATCTGGACGGAAACTCTCGATCAGGCAGCCGAGGGTGACCGTGCGAAGTGGGAACCGATTTGGGGGCGCTACTCCATGATGAGCCGGTGCGGTGAACCCGATGAAGTCGCCGCAGCTGTCGCCTGGTTAGCAAGCCCCGATGCAAGTTTCGTCACGGGTGCAGATTTAGCAGTGGATGGTGGCTATTTAGCGTTGAGTCCAGAGGCAACAGACACCCTTGTTTTGCAGCGTGGGTAACAACGTAATCAGAACCCTTTAATTCTTCTTAGTCATTTTGGCAATTAAACTGAGCGCTTCTTCCGAGGCAAATCCCGCAGCAAGTAATGACTTATAAATCTCATGAAGACGAATAGCTGACTCTTCGAGTGGTGAAATGTCGATGTTGTTAGGTTCTGAATTCATACTTGAAGTTTTACCAGTAAGCACTGACATCAGATCTATGCCTAATCAATTGTCACCCCCTTGATGTATCCTTACCTCAGGTCAAAGACGCCGAACGCTCTAGCCCTTTAGCTAGTTCGGCACCAACCGCGCACCGCGCACGGTGGTCCTAAAGGAAGACCCGCCTAGGGGCGAAATCCGCCCACTATGGAAGAGCGGATCTCCAGCACTTGCATCGGGGTCCAGAAGAAGGACCAACTATGAGCACGCCTAACGACGCACCTCTCGACAAGCTATTCCTCTGCACCACCTGCTTTAGCCTCACTTCACAAGGCGCCACCACCCAACGCTGCACATGCGAACCACAACAGGTCATCCCTGGTCTGGACTGCCCCAGTGGCTTTCACCTCTGCTACATCTGCTCCATCCGAGTCGCAGGGGGAACCAGCCGCTGGTCACACGAAGCCTGTTCGATCTGCCTGGATGCAAATACCTCACTGGCCAAAGAGGGAATCCGACTTCCACTCGGGCGCCACAGCGTCATGAATGGCCTTGCTATCCCTTTCACGATCTCCCAGGAGCGCTTCGAAGAGTTAGCAGGAGAGATGGTCGGCTTCGTCAACGTGATGACGCTCTTGAGTGAACTCTCAAAACAACGCGCAATCACCCTGTATCTCACCGAAGCAAAATGGCTCAATGTCCGATTTATTCCGGTACGGCAGTGGGAAAGAACTTTCGCGCTCGCCGTAAAGGAGGAGCGGAAGAAATCAAAAGAAATCATTCGAGAGATAGTTTCACATTGCACAGGAGGCAAAAAATGAATAAGAAAATCCACCTTGTCCATTCAGATGAGTACCAGAACTGGGTCTTCGATAAAACCCACCCCACGCAGGGGCGTCGCTTTACAAATGCTCGCAATTTATTGCGCGCAGCAAGTGATAGAGGAGAGTTTGAACTCATTGAAGTAGAACCGCGGTTAGCAACCCGACAGGAGGTGGCCCGAGTTCATGCCCAGGGCTCCTGGAACTTTCAGCTGGAGAGTGTCAGCGAATCTCACTCGCATTCACGCTAATGCCAGAGGTGCCCATATATCTTCTTGATGAACCGTTATCAGCACAGGATGATG
>Ga0194126_10008958_pt1 | contig 13460 bp, 14 predicted proteins | sample TA2KigC150mmetaG_FD_148641 | JGI IMG/M metagenome (GOLD analysis project Ga0194126, IMG submission 148641) | Freshwater microbial communities from Lake Tanganyika, Tanzania - TA2015035 Kigoma Deep Cast 150m | ecosystem: Environmental > Aquatic > Freshwater > Lake | place: Tanzania: Lake...
AAGTTGTCAGTGGTCAGTGAGTTTCGAGTTTCGAGTTTCGCGTTTAGAGTAGGAGGGGCCATGATTTCACATCCAGGTGCTGGTCGCGGCCGGCTATAAGCTATGGTTTTTAAAAAAAGCTGAAAGCTGAAAGCTGACCGCTGAAAGCTGCAATTCCACCACTAACCACTGACCACTGATTACTGATCACCGATCACTGATCACTGGCCCCCGGCCACTGCTCTCAGCGGCTCCTTATCCGCTCGCTTGATCTGACTGCTGATATTTAACAAGATCCCCACCGCCAGCATATTGGCCAACAGGCAGGAGCCTCCGTAGCTTAAGAAGGGCAGCGACAGACCCTTGGTAGGCAGCAACCCGCTCACCACTCCCATGTTGATGGCCGCGGGAAGGGCGATGACCAGGGTCAGTCCCAGGGCCAGGTAGGAGCCGAAGCTGTCCGGCGCCCGCAGGCTGATCCAGAGGCCCCGGGACACCAGGATGAGGAACAGGGCCATAACCAGGATAATCCCCAGAAATCCCACTTCTTCGGCAAAAATGGAAAGGATGAAGTCCGTGTGGGCGTCGGGCAGGTAAAAGAGTTTGGCCCGGCTGTGGCCCGGCCCCAGACCCGTCAGGCCGCCGGAGCCGATGGCCAGCAGGGACTGCTTCAGTTGATAACCCACATCCTGGCCGTGCTTCCAGGGGTCAATAAAGGAGAGGAATCGGGCGAATTTTTTGGGGTCTTTCATGACCATCAGCCCGGCCAAGGCTCCCCCGCCGGTTAAGGCCAGGAGGATATGGGTGAGCCGGGTTCCCCCCACGAACAGCATGGTAATAACAATGACCCCCAGGGTAATGGCGGTGCCGAAGTCCGGCTCCTTGCCGATGAGGCCGATAAACAGCCCGGCCACCAGCATGTGGGGCAGGAACCCGATGGCGAAATATTTCATCTTCTCCTGCTTCCGGGCCAGGGAATAAGCGAGGAACAGGACCACCCCCAGCTTGGCGAACTCCGAAGGCTGCACGGTCAGCGGTCCTAGCCGCACCCAACGGGCGGCGCTCCGGACCCGGGCGCCGACGCCGGGCACGAAGACCAAAAGCAGACCTATGAGACAAAGGATAAGGATGTGATAAACGTAGCGCTTGTAGTTGTGGTAATTGATGCGCCGGCCCAGCCACAGCGCGCCCACCCCCAGGATGGCGTAAATAAACTGGCGGGTGACGAAATAATAGGCGTCGCCGTACTGGCTCTGGGCCATGACGTTGCTGGCGCTGAATACCACCACCAGTCCCAGGCCCGCCAGGGTGAAGGCGGTGGTCTGGAGAATATGGTCGTAATGGACCGTTCCCGCCGCGTATTCAGTCCGTAGCTGCATCTTTCAACTCCCCCACGATTCGTTGAAACGCCTCCCCCCGTTGGGCATAATCCTTAAACATGTCGAAGCTGGCGCAAGCCGGAGACAGCAACACCACATCCCCCGGGGCCGCCAGCCGGTATGCCTGGATAACCGCCTCGGCCATGTCCCGGGCGAGGTATGCCGGGGCCAGGCCTTCCCACACCTGGCGGAGCCGGTCCCGGGTCTCCCCCATCAAGACCAGGGCCTTGACGTGCTCCCGGATGGGGCGGGACAGGAGGCTGAAGTCGCTGTCCTTGTCCCGGCCTCCGGCGATGAGGACCACCGGGCGGTGGAAAAAGGCCAGGGATTGGGCCACCGCCCCCACGTTGGTCCCCTTGGAATCGTCGTAAAAATCCACCCCGCCCACCCGGCCCACCCACTCCAGGCGGTGGGGGAGACCCGGAAACCGGGCCAGGACCTCCCGGCAGGCCGCGGCCGCGGCTCCCGCATCCAGGGCCAGCAAGAGCGCCGCCATGACGTTTTCCAGGTTGTGGCGCCCGGGAAGGCGGATGTCCGTTAACGGAAATATTTCTTCCAGTCCCGACTCCAGCCGCACCCTGACCTCGCCCCCCTCCACCCAGGCCCCTGGGGATATTTTTTGTTCCATGGAAAAATAATAAGTCCTACCCGGCCCGGGCCCCAGGGCCGCCACCCGGGGGTCGTCGGCGTTGAGGACTTTGAGGTCGCCGGGCCCCAGGTTCCGGAAGAGATTAGCCTTGGAAGCGGCATATCCGGCAAAGTCGGGATACCGGTCCAGGTGGTCCGGAGTGATGTTCAGCAAGGCCGCGGCCTGGGGATGAAAACTGGGCGCGGTGTCCAACTGGAAGCTGCTCACTTCGATGACCAGGCTGTCCGCCTCATCCTGGCGGGGGAGCAGGGAAATCAAGGGCGTGCCGATATTTCCCCCCACCAGGCATTTAATTCCGGAAGCGGTTAGCAACTCTTCCAACAGCGTCGTAGTGGTGGTCTTGCCGTTGGTGCCGCTCACCGCGTACACCGGCAGGGTGAGAAAATGACTGGCCAGCTCCAGTTCGCCCCACACCCGGACGCCGGCCCGCCGGGCCACCTCCAGCCACGGCGCTTCCGGCGGCACCCCGGGGCTGGGCAGGATGAGGTCGTAACCTTGCCAGTGGGGTTGGGGGACTCCCAATTCTTCTCTAACCCCCAGCCCTGCAATCTCCTCGCGAAACGCGACCAGGTCCGCGGCCGGGGCCTGGTCGGTGACCGTCACGCGGGCGCCTCGCTGGGCCAAAAAGCGGCACAGGGCCGCGCCCGTCCGGGCCAGGCCCACTACCAGGATATTTTGCTCTTGGACATCCATAAGAAGTATTTGGCCAGGGAGATGCCCAGGGTGCAGAGCAACACATAGAAAACCGTGCGCACTTCGGTTTTTTCCGTATCCCGGTCAATCATGGCCACCTCCCCCCAACTTTAATAATGTCAATTAAGTCGGTAGATATAAGCATCCTCAATCAAAGTACCATTGATGACGTTATTTTTAAAGCGTATGCCGCTTATACCAGGGCCGGTTCGAATTGCAGCTCGAAGAAGGACAATAATGGGTGAATCCGGTTTGGCGAGAGCTACATCATTTAACGATATGTCACTCATTTCGTCTTTGGATTCATCTAATATCTCCTGTATTACCCGATAGACTAATTTGGGCCCTTCTGAGCCTACCTTGGCCTCAGCAATGACAATCTTCCATTGCTCCTTATCTGGAAAATAAAGCCATAACGCAGCATTAGGTGGAAGACCACGGCTGTCAAGTTTTGAGACCAGCGCCCGGCCAATAGCTATCATTTTTTCTGTAAGAATTGTTTCTACCATCGCCTTTTAATCCAGGGCAGCACACCATGCCGTCCGGTGCACGCTAAAAACAAGTCACGTGCCTGTGCTTTGGTGATGTTAAAATCATATCGGGAAGACTCAGACCAGTCCTTCACTACCCCCCAATTATTTTCAAGATTTGGATTCGATTGCCTTTCTTGCTCAAAAGTACGCCAAAGACCGGCAACACGAACTAACTTCTCAAGGTCGTGGGTGAAAGCCTCGTTGGCAAGTTTTTTATCGGGAAAATCATACCTTTTAACCTGTTTGGCGACACAAGCTTTAAGGGCGCACTCAATAGCATAGCCAACGAGGTAATAGGCGCTGGGATAATATCCGGCGTTCAGGAGATTGCGGGCTTCCTGAATTCGGATTCTGGTTAGCTCCTGAAAAAAATTTCTATTCATAAATAGTTTACCTGAGCTTCAAGGCGCTCAGGGACAGAAGCCCCAGCACAATGGAAATAATCCAAAACCGGACAATAACCTTAGGCTCCGGCCAGCCTTTCAATTCGAAGTGGTGGTGCAAAGGCGCCATGCGGAAGATGCGTTTGCCGTTGGACACCTTGAAAAAGCTCACCTGAAGAATCACGGAGAGGGCCTCCACTACGAACAGGCCCCCCACCAGGGCGAGCAAAATTTCCTGCTTGGCGGCCAGGGCCGCGGTGCCCAGGATGGCGCCCAGGGCCAGGGCGCCCACGTCTCCCATGAAGACCTGGGCCGGGTAAGAGTTGAACCACAGGAACCCGATGCCCGCGCCCACCACGGCCCCCAGGAAGATGGAGATTTCCCCCACGTTGCTGATATAGGGGATGGCCAGGTAGGCCGCGATGTTCTTGTGCCCCGCCAGATAACAGAAGACCATGTAAAAACCCGCGGCGATGGTCACCGGGCCGATGGCCAGGCCGTCCAGGCCGTCGGTCAAGTTCACCGCGTTGGCCGCGCCCACGATGATGAACACCGCCACCGGGATAAAGAGCGCTCCCAGGTCCGGCTGCACTGCTTTAAAAAAGGGCACCGTCAGGGTGGTGCCGAAGCCGGGCGTCAAATACAGCCATACCGCGGGGATGAGCGCCACCAGGGTCTGGCTCAGGAGCTTTTGCCGGCCGGTGAGCCCCCGATTCTGTTTCTTGATGACCTTGAGGTAGTCGTCCATAAAGCCGATGAATCCGAAACCCAGGCCCACCGCGACCAGGAGCCAGATGTACAAATTGGCCAGGTCGGCCCACAACAAAGTGGCGGCCAGGGTGGCGAAAAGGATCATCAGGCCGCCCATGGTGGGGGTGCCTTTTTTGTTGAAATGGGACTGGGGGCCGTCTTCCCGGATGTACTGCCCGATTTGGAGCTCCCGCAGCTTGCGGATGAACCAGGAGCCGATGACCAGGGAGATAATCAGGGCCGTGAGTATGGCGAAAATCGTCCGGAAGGTGATGTACCGGAAGACATTGAACCCCCCGAAGACCGATTTCAGCGGATATAGGAGGTGGTAAAGCACCTAAATCATCCCCCCATCAGGTGCGCCAAATTTTGGCGGACCGCGCCGGTTTAAATTGGCGGGCCATGCCCACCCTACATGAGCAAATCAATCAGCCCTTCCATGTGCATGGACCGGGAGCCTTTTACCAGGAGCCAGTCTCCCGGCTGCAAGAAATCATTCAGGACCCTGGCCCCTTCCTCACGGGTGGGCACGGGAATGACTTGGGAATCAGAAAGGCCCGCCTCCCATGCCCCGGCGGCCGTTTCCTCTTTGAAGTTGCCGTAAATCACCAGGATGTCCAGTCCGGTTGAGGCCGCCAGGCGCCCCAGGTCCCGGTGGGTCTGGATGGAGTGTTCCCCCAATTCCAGCATGTCCCCCAGGGCCGCGGCCAGGCGGCCCTTAGTCCGCAGTTCCGCCAGGGTCCGCAAAGCCACCGCCATGGAGCCGGGATTGGCGTTGTAGCAGTCATTCAAAAGATTGATCCCCGAAGCCAGGGTCTCCACCTGGGAGCGCCGGGCTACGGGTTTAAACCCGGCCAGGGCCGCGGCCGTCTCTGTGGGGGCCAGCCCCAGGCACAGCCCCACCGCGGTGGCCGCCAGGGAGTTCAGCAGCATGTGCTCCCCGGCCACCGGCAGGTTAAGGGGCCAGTTCTGTCCCCGGTATGAAATAGTCGCGCTCTGGCCCTGAACCCCGTGGGAGCGGCGGTCCCGGGCCTGAAGAGCCGCCCCCGGCCCCAGGCCGAAGCCCAGGGTCCGGCCGGGGAAATCCCGGGCCCGGGGCGCCAGGCGCGGGTCGTCGGCGTTGTAAATCAGGGTGGCTGAAGGCTTAAGCGCGCCCACCAGTTCGGCCTTGGCCCGGGCCACGCCGTCAATGTCCCCCACCCCCTCGGTGTGGGCCGGGTGGGCATTGAGGAGCAGACCCACGGTGGGCTCGGCAATGCAAGTTAAGCGGTGAATCTCTCCGAACCGGTTCATGCCCATCTCCACCACCGCGGCGTCAAAGCCCGTATTCAGTTCCAGCAAGGTCTGGGGCATGCCGATCAAGTTGTTCAGATTCATGGTGTTTTTCAGCACCCGGTAAGCCCGGCCCAGCACCGCGGCGGTCATCTCCTTGGTGGTGGTCTTGCCGCAGGAGCCGGTCAAAGCCACCACCGGGATGGCGAAGCGCCGGCGCCAGGCCCGGGCCAGGTCCCCCAGGGCGGTGAGGGTGTCGGGAACCGCGATGACCGCGACTTCCGGGGGAATAACCTGGGAAACAATCGCCTCCGCCTGTTCTACATTATTGGTCTCTACCAGCAGCCCCCGGGCCCCCCGCCGCAACGCTCCGGGGATGAACCGGTGGCCGTCGAAATTATCCCCCTTAAGAGGAATGAACAGGTCCCCGGCCTGGCAGGTGCGGGAATCGGTGGTCACCCCGGTGAACCCGGCAAACTCCCCCGGCTGCACCAGGGAACCCTTGGTGGCTTCCAGAATTTCCAGGATAGTAAAATATGGCGGCATCCGACCCTACCCCAGTAAAAATTCCCCCTTAGGACATTTTAAACAAGGAGGATTGGGTGAGTGGTATTAGTCAAAATATTTGATTGCTCCCCTATTCTTTATAAATAGAGTTTTATTTATAGTCATACTTTTTTGCGCAAAAGAGACCTTAAAACCTTATCATCAAATACTAAAGGCCGTTCCAATTCAACTTTAATTTTAATAAGATCAGCCGAAGAAAGACTGCTTACATCGGTCTTGGGAAGCGGGTATTCCTGCTTAACCCCCGCAGATGGTATATATTTGGCTTGCCCGCTGTAGACACGTTTAACTTCATTTGACATTTTTAAACCTCCTCTTTAGGATTTAATTCTGGTGGATACCATAATTTGCGTTGAACCCATTTAAAGCCCTCATGCTTAGTAATTGCAGCCACATCAACTGGTCCACCAACTGTGGGAGGGCCAGGAGTGAAGCGGGAAAACATTATAGTAGCTTCAGCAAGAAACATAGCCAAATCGATTGCGTCCTTTATAGGCATAGGGGAATAGAACCAAGGCTTTGTAAGTCGTAACTTAAATATTTCTACTATTGTTGGTATTTGTTCGAAAGGGACTTGAAGTTCTGTTAGAACTTCCGATAGTTGAGTCCCATAACCGAAGATCAATCTGTTTATAACTTCCTGTTCGCCAGCCCAAGTGATTCCGGTTTCCTCCTTGGGTCTGACAGGCTTGGGATCAGAACATTCTCCCTTTTCAATATTTATTTCCCATTCTTCTGCCAGATCTTCGCCTGCCGAATAACCCGCTACAATAAATCCTATGGATAAGTTAGGTTGAATTTTCCTTAATTCTTGCGTGTATTTTTCCTCAAAGAAGAATTTTCTGACCAAGTTGGCCACCTGTTCCATTGAGTAATGTTCTTGGTCTAACCAATATTCATTATGACTTGGTTCTTTGTTTGTAAACCTTAGACGAAGGTCTTTTGCGAGGGTTGATATGGATGCAAGACCTATGCTACCAGCACCCCATGTCACAAAACCTATTGGCTGCCCCTTGTATAAGTTAAATACTTTCCTTGCTGTATTAAATATATTTATTACTGCCGTGCTACCATCAGGGTTTGGCGTAACTAGGGTCGAGGCACTGTCAGCTGCTAGAACTACTCCGTTATGAACTTTTAATGAGATGGCAATTGTCATTCTATTTTTCCTTCCTCCAAGCCTATTAAGGGGACTTTACTAAGGTTTTCGCTTTTCATATTTATTTTACTTTTGTTACCTTCCTTTTAATGCTTCCGCCACTTCCTCCCGATCATCGAAGTGAATCCGCTCCGCGCCCCGGATCTGGTAATTCTCATGGCCCTTGCCCGCCACCAGGACCGCGTCCGGCGGCTCAGCCAGGCTCACGGCCACCTGGATGGCCTCCCGCCGGTCCGGGACGATGAGATAACCCCGCTCCCCCCGCCGGGCCGCGGCCGCGGATATAGGCGCCAGGCCGGCGGCCTGGAGGCCCGGTTCAATCTCCCGGATGATGACCAGGGGGTCTTCGGTGCGGGGATTGTCACTGGTCACCACCACCAGGTCCGAGCCCCGGGCGGCGGCCCGTCCCATGAGGGGCCGCTTCCGGCGGTCCCGGTCCCCGCCGCAGCCGAACACCGTGATGAGGCGGCGGAAGTCCAGTTCTTTCAGGGCCGCCAGTGCCTGGGCCAGGGCGTCGGGGGTGTGGGCGTAATCCACGAAAACTGCCGGGCCTTCCGGCGGCCCGAAGCGCTCCAGCCGGCCGGGCACACCGTTCAGGGCGGCGATGCCCCGGGCGATGGTTTCCGGGTCCAGTCCCAACCCCAGGGCCGTGGCCGCGGCCGCCAGGATATTAGACAGGTTGAAATGGCCCACCAGCCGGGAATTGATCTCGATGTCGCCCGCCGGACTGGCCAGCCGCGCCTCCAGGCCGGTGCGGCGGTAAACGCATTCCTTAGGCCGCACCTGGCTTTGGGGATGGCGGCCGTAAGTTAAGGCGCCCACCTGGACCCGCCCCGCCAGGTCATGGCCCCGGGGGTCGTCCAGGTTAAGCACTGCCAGGGTCTCCTGCCGGCGGCCGTTGGCCAGCAGCTCCACGAAAAGCCGGGATTTGGCGGCGAAATAGTCCTCCAGGTCCCGGTGGTAGTCCAGATGGTCCTGGGACAGGTTGGTGAACACCGCCGCGGCGAACCGGGCGCGGTCCACCCTCCGGAGATCCAGGGCATGGGAGGAAACCTCCATGAACACGTGGCTCACGCCCCGGCGGCGCATCTCCCGGAGGAGGCGCTGCAGGTCCAGGGACTCGGGGGTGGTCACCGGCGCCGGCCAGGCTTCCCCGGCCACCCGGTAATTCACGGTGCCCACCACCCCCACCCGGTGTCCGGCGGCGGTGTGAATGGCTTCCAAAAGGTAAGTGGTGCTGGTTTTGCCGTTGGTGCCGGTAATCCCCACCAGGGTCAGGTCCCGGCTGGGGTGGTCGTAGATTGCCGCGCTGATATGGGCTAAGGCCAGGCGGGCGTGGGGCGTCCGGACTACCGTGACTCCGGGGATAGGCTCCAGGTTTTCCTCGGTGACGATGCCCCGGGCGCCTTGATTGATAGCCTGGGAAATGAAGCGGTGGCCGTCGGTGCGGTGGCCTTTCAGGGCCACAAAGATTCCCCCTGGGACCACGTCCCGGGAATGGTAGGCGACCCCAGGGATCAGAAGGTCTTCGTCACCCTGAATCAGACAGCCTTCCAGACCGGCCAGAAGGTCTCTTAAGGTCTTGGGGGACTCTTGTTCGTTCTGCACCGGCCCTCTCCGGCTTCCGGGGGGAGAAGCATTCCAGGGCCTCCAACCCCCTCCCTGAGGCCCCAAAAGGAGGCCAGGGATTCAAGTAGTGTGGTGAATTATGGTTTTATCCTATAAAAATTTCCCTTGTTTGGCAAGCCGGTCTAAAGGTTAAAAGGTTAAAAGGCGAAGAATGGAAAAGGGGAAAGAAACTGATTTTATTAACCTTTTCCCCTTTCAACCCCGGGTTCAGTCCACCCTAGGAATTTCCCTGGAACCTCACGACACAGGTTTCTCCCGGATTAATGGCGGTCCCCGGCGGAGGGTCCTGGCCCACGGCCAGGCCGCTGCCTTCGAAGCGGCAGTGCAGCCCGCAGCGGTGCAGCAGGTCCAGCACCTGTCGGATGGTATAGCCCCGCAGGTCCGGCATCACGTTCATGGGCCCTTGGAGGGCCGGAAGCTTGGGCGGGGTGAAATTCACTTCCTGGGCATTGGCCGCAGCTACGCCCACGGGAATAATGCCGCCCAATACTGGAGCGTTTTCTTTCTCTTTGCCATTTTTGGCCGCCTGGGCTGGTTTATCGGTTTTTTGTTCCTTTTTGCCCTTGGCATCTTTTTTGGCCAGGACCGACTCGTTTTCTTTCTTCGGCTCCTTCTCGGGGTAATAACCCAGGACCCTTAAGGATTGGGCTGCAATCTCCTTAAAAATGGGGGCCGCCACCACTCCGCCGTAAATGGCCCCTTTGGGTTCGTCAATAATGACGCTGATGGCCAGGACCGGCTTGTCCGCGGGCACCATGCCGATGAACAGGGCGTTGAACTTGCTGTGGGAATAGGCCCGGCCCACCAGCTTCTGGGCGGTGCCGGTCTTGCCGGCCACGGTGAAGCCCTCCACCGCCGCCTGGGTCGCGGTCCCGCCCTTTTGGGTCACCGTCTCCATGATGGCCAGCATCTGCTGGGCGGTTTGCTGGGACAACACCCTTCTTAAAGGCCGGGGCTGAATCTCCTTGATCTTTTGCCCCTGGGGGCTGACGATCTCTTTAACCAGCAAGGGCTCCATCACCACCCCGTCGTTGCCCATGGCGGACAGGGCCATGAGCAGTTGCAGGGGGCTCACGGCAATACCCTGGCCGAAGGCCACGGTGGCCCGGTCAATGAGAGTGCGGGCATGGCGCAAGGCCCGCATCACTCCGGAACTTTCTCCGGGGAAGATAATGCCGCTGCGCTGGCCGAACCCGAAGTTTTTGAGATACACGTCCATCTGCGCCGGGCGCACCTTGGTGGAAATCTTATAAGCCCCGATGTTGCTGGACTTCGTAATAATCTGCTCCACCGTCATGGAGCCGTAAGGATGGGCATCGTGGATGACCTCTTTGCCCACGGCCATTTTACCGTTTTCGCAGTGAAACTTGTCCGTGGACTTCACCGCCTGGGCGTCCAGGGCCGAAGCCACAATAAAGACTTTATAGGTGGAGCCCGGCTCCAGGGCGTGGGTGATATTGCGGTTGTGCCGGGCCTCTTCCGAATATTTGGTATAGAAGTTGGGATCCATGACCGGGACCTGGGCCATAGCCAGGATTTCCCCGGTCTGGGGCTGCATTACCAAGGCCAGGCCGCCGGCGGCGCGCCACTTTTCCACGCCTTTGGCCAACTCTTTCTCGGCAATGTGTTGGATCGTCCGGTCGATGGTGAGAACCAGGTTATTCCCCATCACCTCAGGGTCCCAGGCCTTTTCCCCGGTGGACACGATGTGGCCCCGGGCGTCGATCATCTTCCAGGACTGTTTGGGTTTGCCGTAAAGAGTTTCGTCAAACTGGCACTCCAGACCTTCCAGGCCCTTGCCGTCAATGTCGCAGAAGCCCAGGATGGAACCGGCTAAGGTCCGCTGGGGGTAAATCCGCTTGGCCTCGGGCAGGAGATAAATCGCATCGATCTCCCGGCGAGGGTCGGAAGGGTTGATTTTGTCCTTTTTTTCCACCTCGGCCTTCCAGGTCCGGAAGGCCTCTTCCCGCTCCGGGGTGAGGTGGCGCTTCACCCAGACAAAGGGCCGGGCCCGGGTGAGGAGCTCCTTCAGCTCCGCCTGCTTCATCCCCAGCACCGGCGCCAGTTCCCGGGACCAGCGGCCGGCGTTTTTGAGCTGCTGGGGGTGGGCCACCACGGAAGCCACCCGGGTGCTAACGGCCAATTCCGTTCCCCGGCGGTCCAGGATCAGGCCGCGGACGGGGAGTATGGGGCAGAATTTCTTATATTCTCCGGTGGCCTCTTCATAGAGGTCCGGCCCTTCCAAAATCTGGAGTTGGAAGAACCGTCCGGTGATCCATACGGACGCCAGCAAGAGGCCCAGGCCCACTATAACGATGCGCAGGCGGACCCATTTGCCGATGGTGGGAGTCACGGCAGTTTCACCACCTGGTGGCGCTGGGGCGCGCCCATGCCGTATTCCGCCGCCAGTTTTTCCAGGCGGGAAATGGCCTTGAGGTTGGCCAGTTCAATGCGCAGCTTGTTGTTCATGTCCAGGAGCTGCTTCTGGGTCTCCTGGGCCTGGGAAATCTGATAGCTGAGGGTAATATTCTGAAGGTCGGCGTAAGCCCAAAAAAGGGAGGTGAGAATGATCCCCAGGGCGGCCATGACCAGGGCCTTCACCACGACCCGGCCCCAGCGCCAGGGCTGGCCCAGGCGGCGATTGCGGGACACTATGACCTGCCCGACGGCACTTAACCGGAGAGTGAGGTAACTGGGCATCCTTTCCTCCTCAACGCAATTAAGAAAATTTTTCGGCGATGCGCAGTTTGGCGCTTCGGGCCCGGGGGTTGCGGGCCACTTCGGCAGTCGTAGGGGTGAGAGGTTTCCGGGTGAGGCGGCGCATCACCCCCGCCTGCTCCCAGGCCGCCAGGCGCTGCTTCACCCGGCGGTCTTCCAGAGAATGGTAGGAGATGATAGCCAGCCGCCCTTCGGGCAGCAGCCAGGCCGGGGCCTGGCTCAAGAAGAAATCCAGTTGGTCCAGTTCCTGGTTGACCGCTATGCGTAAGGCCTGGAAGACCCGGGTGGCGGGATGCAGCCTCCCCCGGCGCCGCCCCCCGGGTCCCAGGGCCTGTGACATGACTCGAACTAAATCCTGAGTGGTGCGAAAAGGAGCGCGGCGCCGGGCCTCCACCACACCCCGGGCCAGCTTCCTGGACCGGGGTTCCTCGCCATACTCCTTAAAAATCCGCTCCAGCCCCTCTGGCGGCCAAGTATTGAGGAGGTGGGCCGCAGTCACCCCCTCCTGGGGGTTGAACCGCATGTCCAGAGGCTCGTCCCCCAGGAAGGAAAACCCCCGGTGGGACTGATGGAGCTGATGGGAAGAGAGGCCCAGGTCCAGGAGGATGCCGTCCACTCCCGGCGCGCCTTTTTCTTCCAAAATTTCTCCTAGTTGTGTATAAGAGTAGTTGTAAAGGTGAAACCTGGAGGTATGGTGGGCCAACCGGGCTGTTGCCGTCTGCAGGACCGCGGGATCTTGATCCAGCCCCCAGAGCTCCCCATCCGGGGTGGAGCGATCCAGGATGGCCGCGGCATGCCCCCCCTCACCCACAGTGCCATCCACGTACAGGCGGCCAGGCCGGCAGTTCAGGCCCACCAACACCTCCGCTACCATAACCGGTTCGTGAACCGGGTACGGGACTTGAGTTAAATTATTTGCAATTCGTGCAACACCTCATCAAAATCTCGGGCTTCCAAATCCTGCCGGTGGGTGTCATAGGCCTGGCGACCCCAGATTTCAAAGCAGCGCACCGCCCCCGCCAGGATGACTTCCCGGGACAGCTTGGCATATTCCCGCAAGGCGGGCGGGATGAGGATGCGGCCCTGGCGGTCCAGGGGGCACTCCTCGGCGCTGTTGATGAAAAAACGCTGGAACTCGCGAAAATTTCGGCGCAAAAACGGCTGCTCCGCCAGCTTGGCTTCCACTTTCACCCACTCGGATTGGGGAAAGGCCATGATGTAGCCTTCGTAGTTGGTGAGGAATAGGAGGCGGTCCTGCCGCTCCTGCAAAAACTCGCGGTAGCGGGTCGGGATGCTGATTCTCCCCTTGTTGTCCATCAAAAGGGAGTGCCTACCCCGGAACATCTTCCCTTTCTCCCCACCTTATTCCACTTTTTCCCACTCGGCTTCAAATTTGGGGGTTTTCTAAGAATTTGTCAAGAAAAAAATTGCGCTTTTGTGAGGAATTGTTTGGAGAGGGGCTTGGGGAGCAGGGGAGAAATGGGGCAAGCCCCCACCTGGAGGCCGGATGAGCGGCGTAAGGCGCCGCCCTCTTCCCGCAACCGCCGGTTCAATCTCTTAAAGGCAGGAAATTTAGGGCGTAGAACCTACTAAAAGAAAGTTGCCAGTGGTCACTGTTTGACGGCAATCCGTAAGGCTATGAGGGGAAATGCAATTATTAATGGGAGCGGAAAAGGAGTTCCATTCACCCCCACCCCAGTCCCCCCCCTCCAGGGGGTGGGGGCTTAAGGGAGGAACTACTTTTATGCT
>Ga0194126_10008959_pt1 | contig 13459 bp, 11 predicted proteins | sample TA2KigC150mmetaG_FD_148641 | JGI IMG/M metagenome (GOLD analysis project Ga0194126, IMG submission 148641) | Freshwater microbial communities from Lake Tanganyika, Tanzania - TA2015035 Kigoma Deep Cast 150m | ecosystem: Environmental > Aquatic > Freshwater > Lake | place: Tanzania: Lake...
TGAAGTCTCCTGGAATTGCAACCATACCCCCGCCGGCCCGCCGCGCAAACACCATCCTGCGTCCGGGCCGCACAAACTCCACTCCGCGAACCGAGCCCCGCCGCTCGTCCGGAGTGCCACGGGCGGTCTCACGAACCCATGCGCTCGTCCGAAGCGACCGAGCGGTTCCGAGCTGCGCGGCCTGCGAAGTCGCGAAGGCGGCACGGTGCGCGACCATCGGAGGCGGGTGATAGCCCCGCCGAGCGACGCAGGAGGAGCGCGCGCGGAGCCGGGTGCAGCGCGCGCGTCCGCGCGGCCGGAACCCGAGGTCGAGGGAGGGCGAGCGCCTTACGCCGCGCTCACGCTGCGCCGCGCTGCTCCAGATCCTTCGCGAGCCCAAGCTGCACCAAGTGCTGCATCGGGCCGTGGGGCTTCGACTTCTCTTCCTCGAGCCGGCGCTTGGCGCGCGGGTTCGCGTAGGTGCTGAAGACCATCGCCTTCACGGTCGCCCACAGGCCGGGGAAGCCGGAGAACGTGTAGTCGACCGCGCTGGGCTCGTAGCCGCAGTGCACCATGCAGTTCTGGCACTTGGGGTTGCCGCTCGCGCGGCCGTAGCGCTCCCACTGCGTGTCGCGCATCAACTCCTCGAAGGTGTCGACATAGCCCTCTTGCAGCAGGTAGCAGGGCTTCTGCCAGCCGAAGATGTTGTAGGTCGGGTTGCCCCACGGCGTGCACTCGAAGTCACGCTTGCCCATGAGGAACTCAAGGAACAGCGCGCTCTGGTTGAAGCGCCAGCGGCGGCGGCCATCCTTGCGGTTCGAGAGGATCATCTCGAAGAGTTCGTGCGTGTTCTTGCGCTTGAGGAAGCCCGTCTGGTCAGGCGCCTTGTCGTAGGCGTAGCCCGGGCTCACCATCATGCCTTCCACGCCAAGGTCCATCATCTCGTCGAAGAACGCGCGCACGCTGTTGGGATCGGCGCCGTCGAAGAGCGTGGTGTTGGTGGTGACGCGGAATCCGCGCTCGACCGCCAAGCGGATTCCAGCGATTGCCTTCTGGTAGGTGCCCTCGCGACAAACCGCGAAGTCGTGATTCTCCTCTTGGCCGTCCATGTGCACGCTGAAGGTCAGGTACTTGCTCGGCGTGAACCAACCGGCCTCGAGCTTCTCCTTCAGGAGCAGCGCGTTCGTGCAGAGGTAGATGTACTTGCCGCGCTTGACGAGCTCACGCACGAGCTCGGCGATCTGCGGGTGCAGGAGCGGCTCGCCGCCGGGGATGCTCACCATGGGGGCGCCGCATTCATCGACCGCCTTCAGGCACTCCTCGACCGAGAGGTCCCGCTTCAGGATGTGGGCCGGGTACTGGATCTTGCCGCAGCCGGCGCAGGCCAGGTTGCAGCGAAAGAGCGGCTCCAGCATCAGGACCAGGGGGTACTGCTTGCGCCCACGAAGCCGCTGGCCCAGCACATAGGTCGCCACGGTCCACATCTGCGAGATCGGCACTGCCATTTTTGGCTCAACTCCTGTCCCGGCGCCCGAACCGGACGGGGTGCGGGATCGTAGCGACCCATCGTGGGCGCCATGATCGTTCCATCCCTGCTCTCCCCCGCCGGCTTCGGCGCCGTCAGCGGGTTCGGCGCGGGGTTGGATCTTGCGGGGCTCTTGGGCAGCGGCGGCCTGCCGATCACACCAAGGGGCGAGCACGCCGAACAGTCACGCGCTGGCGCAGCGAAGCGCTCGCGCAAGGGCACATCCGACCGAACCGCCGCACAGAACCCTCACACACAATGCGCGAACGGCTTTGATCGTTCCACTAGCATGCCACTTCCCATGGAGGCTTGGGAGTCACAGACCGACGAAGCGCTGCTCAAGGCGCACCTTGATGGTCGTGATGGCGCGTTCCGAGTGTTGCTCGAGCGCTACCGCGTCGAACTCCACCGCTTCCTGACCATGTTCATGGGCTCTGCCTCGGCGGCCGACGATGTCTTTCAGGACACATGGGTCCAGGTGCATGTGTCGGGTAGCACCTTCGACCAGGAGCGCACCTTCAAGCCGTGGCTCTTCACGGTCGCCGCCAACAAGGCGCGCGACCATCTTCGCCGCCGAAAGCGCCATGCCATGACCTCGATCGATGCCCCCATGCGCGGCACCGATGGTCAGGTGGCACTGGCCGACACGATCACGCGCAACGATGAGTCGCCGAGCGACCCGATGGGTTCGCACGACGAAGCCCAGATGGTCAAGACCGTGGTGGACGGACTCCCCGCCCACCTTCGCGAAATCCTCCTACTTGGGTATTTCCACAAGATGCCGTACCAACAAATCGCCGAGTCGTTGGGCATTCCGCTTGGGACCGTCAAGAGCCGACTGCATGCGGCCGTGGCTGCCTTTGCCGATGCCTGGAAGCGCACCCAATCCGGACAGGACGCAGCATGAGCCAGCACGAACCCAACCTTGACCCGCGCGATGCGCACATCGTCGACCAACTGGTGCAGGCCGGCTGGGATCCCTCCAAGGTCACGCCTGGCTCCTCCCAGGATGCCGATGCCCTGCGTGCGCTTGCACGCATCGGCACGTTGCTCGACCGCTACCCCACTCCTGCACCCGATGATGCACTCATCGATGCCACGCTGCTCTCGGTCGAGCGCGCCGATGCCGAGCGCAGCGAGCGCATGACCATGACCGATGCGCCGATCGCGAGATCGCGCTGGCGGCTTCCTGATTTCATCAGCGTGGCAGCGTGCCTGCTGCTCCTGATCGGCGTGGCCGTGCCTTTGGCCAATCAAGTGCGCAGCACCAGCTCGCGCGTGCTCTGCGCCAACGGGTTCCGTGAACTTGGCTCGGCGTTCACCGCCTACAGCACCGACAGCAAGGGCAACCTGCCGATGGCCGCGGGCCTGGGCTCGATGCTCAACGCGGGCCCCTCGGGCGATCTGCCCACATCGGTGCATGCTGACAACGCGCAGGCCATCCGCGTACTCGCCGACAAGGGCTACTGCCGCCCCGGCTGCCTGCACTGCGCGGGCGCGCGCCAACTCTCGTTCCGCGTGCCGCTGCACGCCTCGCATGTGCGCATCACCACGCTGGTGCTCTCGCCGCTGGCCGCCGATGCCAACCCGATCCTGCTGTCGCCCATGGTGGGGATCAAGTCCTCGAGCCCCAACCACGGCGGCGATGGACAGAATGTGCTCTTCAGCGACGGCGCGGTGGTGTGGAAGCCACTTCCCTTCATCAACGTGGGGCCAGAGGGCCGCTTGGACAACATGTGGACGCTCAGAGGCGTCTCCGGCAGCGAAGGCGTTGATCTGAAGGGCGTGAGGTTCGATCAGTACGAAGTGTTCCTCGGCCAATAATCGCCAAGTCGAACTTCGTCACCCGCAGCTCCCCCGCGCACGAACGATGCCCTTGCGGCGAACGCGCGCTGCCGCTACCCTTGCGATTCTCTCCAAAGCGGGTGCACTATGCCTAAGAACAAGAGCCACAAGGGCCTCCTCAAGCGCGTCAAGATCACCAAGAGCGGCAAGATCAAGTTCAAGCCGCCGCGGAGCCGCCACTTGAAGAGCAACAAGACCGGCCTGCAGGTCCAGTCGTACCGCAAGTCGCGCCATGCGCGCTCGGGCGACATGGGTGCCTTCGAGAAGCTGCTGTTCCGCGGACTGCGTTCGCAGGAACAGCATGAAGCCGATGATGCCAAGGTTGCTGCCGAAGCCACGGCTGCCACTGACACCAAGGCCGCCCCAAAGACCAAGGCCAAGCGCGCCGCCAAGGCCAAGGCCTGAACCGATCGTCTGACCAAACCGCCTTGGCCACGGTGGCCAAGGCATTCGCACAACGACCGACGGGAACGAAGCCTGGCTCAGCCAGCCCCGATCGGACAAGCAAGGAGTGAACCATGCCCCGTGCACGCAAGGGCGCAGCCCGTACCCAAGCCCGTCGTCGCCTGCTCCGCGAAGCTCGCGGTTACTTCGGCACCAAGAGCCGCCTGAAGCAGCAAGCCAAGGTCGCGCTGATGCGCGCCGGCCGCTTTGCCTGGCGTGACCGTCGCGCGCGCCGTCGCGAGTACCGCAGCCTGTGGATCACCCGCATCACGGCCGCGTGCCGCATGCGTGGCATGCGTTACAGCGTGTTCATCAACGGCCTGTCGCGCGCCTGCATCCTGCTCAACCGCAAGATGCTCAGCCAGATCGCCATCGAGGATCCAACCACCTTCGACACGCTGGTCGAGACGGCCAAGAAGCACACCACCTGCAAGGTGGCTGCCTGAGCCTCGCTCACCAATCCCATGCATTCCAGCCGCCCCGCTTGACGCGGGGCGGCTGTGTTTCTGCAATGCCCTGATGCAGCAACCCGACCGTGCACCGTCGGCCCGTCTGTCTTGGCTCGCCGCCGCACTCGCGGCGGGGGCCTGCGCGGCATGGTGCGCCACGCGCACGGGTGAGCTCGGCCCAGCACGCACTCCCGAACTGGTTCGTGTGGCGTTCCTCTCGGCGTGGCTCCCCTGCCTGTGGTTGCTGTCCTCAGCAGGATGGGGCCGACTTGCCTGCCGAGCGCTCTCCCTGCGCCGCAGCGATCCGGTCGAGCATGCCGCGTTGCTGGTCGGGCTCGGCGTATCGATCCACCTCATCATCGATGCGTGGTGCGCGTGGCTCGGCGTGCTTGCGTGGCAACGACCGATCGGTGCATCGTTGCCGCTCGTCGCGGGACTGGCCGGGCTGGTCGGCGCACCGCGCCGCGTGGCGATCGTGCCGCCGCGCCTGACATGGCTGCTGGCGCTCGCGCTTCCCGTGGGCGTGCTGATCGCGGCGGCCTCGACCGCACCCGGCTGGCTCTGGCAGACGGAGTTCGGCGGCTACGACGCCCTGACCTATCACCTGCTGCTGCCGCGTGAATGGCTCGATGCCGGACGCATGGCCACGCTCGAGCACAACGTGTACTCGGCGCTGCCCTCGTTCATGGAGGCGTCCTTCATGCAGGTGCTGGCATTCGCCCCCGATGCGAAACTCGCCGGGACCTGGGCGCAGTGGCTGCACGCCGTGATCGCGCTCGCGGCGGCGCTCGCGTGCGCGGGCGCGGCACGGGCCGTGGCGCGCGATGCGGGTGCATCGATCGAGGCGATCACCGCATCGGGATGGCTCGCCGCCATCGCGCTGCTCTCGACACCGTGGATCATCGCCACGGGCTCGCTCGCCTACACCGAGCTGCCGGTGGTGATGGCGATGGCGCTCGTCGTGATGCTCGTGGTCGATCGCACTGCGCCAACCCGGGCGACGGTGCTTGCGCTGGCGATCGTCTGCGCGGCCGCAGTCGGAGCCAAGGGCAACGCCGCGGGTGCGTTGGTGCTGCCCGCGGTGATCCTGGTGGTCGCTGCGCATCGAGTGCGCGTGCGAGCACTCGTCACATCGTGCGCAATCGGTGCAATCGTCGGCGCGGTGGCGCTCATGCCGTGGTGGCTGCGCAACTGGATCGATGCGGGCCAGCCGCTCTTTCCCTTCATGGCGGCTCTCGGTCCGGGCGACTGGTGGACGGTCGAGCAGCAGCGCACCTTCGCTGCGGCGCATGCGGCGCCACCGGGCTGGGGCATCGCGACGCTCTGGAACGAATGGCTGCGCTTTGGGATCGGCGCGGCACCCAATGCCGCCGAGCCATGGCGACCGCAGTGGCTGCTCTTGCCTTGGCTTGGCTTGATCGCGGTGGTGGTGAGCCTTCGGCCACGCGCGGGCCGCATCCCGTGGGGCGCCCTCGTGCTGGCCGTGCTCGTGGTGGCGAACCTCGTCTTCTGGGTGGGGTTCACGCACCAGAAGTCGCGCTTCCTCGTGCCGATCGCTGCGCCGATGGCGATCGCTGCCGGCGTGCTGCTTGGGTCGCTCGCAGTACGGCGAAACAATGCCGGCGGACACGCACCACACGATGCCTTCGCGCGCGCGCTGCGCACCGGCGTGAGCCTGCTGGCAATCGGCATGGCCTGCGCAGTGCCATGGTGGTACGCCTCTGATGGACGCGCCGGCGCACCGGCCGCCGCGATCGGTGCCGAAGGGGTGTTCACGGGCGAAACCCTTGGCGATCAACTGCGTGCAGCGAGCGCCGGCGACGACGCGTGGCTCGAGATGGCACGGGACGCATCGCCCGCGTTCGTCCTCAATGAAATGCTCGCGCCCTGTGACCGCGTGATCGCGCTCGGCGAGTGCCGTGGCTGGTACTGCAACCGCATCCCTGACTACCACACCGTCTGGGACCGCGGCCCGCTCGAGCGCATGCTCGCCGAAGGCACACCCGCGGCAGAGTGCGTGCGCGAGCTTCGCACGACCGGGTACTCGCATGTGGTCGTCGACCACTCGATGCTGCGCCGATGGCGCGCCAGTGGCTGGCTCGACCCAGGCATCACCGAGGAGCGCGTGCGTACTCTCCTTGACCTGCTCGATCCCGTGGCCGAGACCGTCGGCGAGTGCTCGATCCTCAGGATTCCAAGGTCTGAAATGCCATGATCATCATGAAGCCATCTCCATCCCTGGCCGCACTTGTGATGCTCTGCGCTGCGGCGATCGTCGTCGGTTGCGCCAGCGGACCGGCCGCCACGAGCGCACCTGCGGCGGCATCCACGCCAGCACCCGCCTCCGCGCCCGTGGCCGTGATCGATGGTCGCGTGCTCGACTGGCGCGCGTTCGGGCCGCTCGTGGCTGAAGCAAGCGGCGGACCCGTGCTCGAAGAGGTCCTGCTCGAGTGGCGATGCGAGAGCGAGTGCACGAAGGCCGGCGTGGCTGTCGGCACGGAGCTTGTGCTGGCCGAGGAACGCCGCGTGCTCGAGTCGCTTGACCAGGATCCCGAACGCGCCATGCGCCTGCTGCAATCCCTGAAGGCCCGGCAAGGGCTGGGACCGCTGCGCTGGCAGGCGCTCCTGCGGCGCAATGCGATGCTGCGCGCGCTCGTAGCCAAGGACATCGTGCTGGACGACGCCGTCATCGAGCAGGCACGCGATGCGCTGGCCGGTGCGCGACGCGATGGGCGGCTCATCGTGGTCACTGACCTCGTGGCGGCCGAGCGCGTGCGTGTGGCCCTTCGGGAGGGAGCCTCGTTCCCTGAACTCGCCGCGCGCGAGAGCCTCGACTCGAGCGCACCGCGCGGTGGACTGGTGACGGGCGTCACGCGGCGTGATGCCGCCTACCCGAGCTCGTTTCGTGAAGCGCTGTTCACCCTCGCCCCGAACGCCATCAGCGATCCCCTTCTTGTCGAGGACCGCTTCATGATCGTGCAGATGCTCTCTGAAAGCCTGCCCCCGGCGATGGATGCGGCTGAACTGGACCGGCGTGCGCGCGAGCGTGCGCGCATCGCGCAGGAGCGGGCGGCGATGGAGCGTTTGGCCGACCGGCTGCTCCGGACGACCGCCCTGAGCATCTTCGACGAAGCAGCCAAGAGCAGCCTCGATCGCATGCGCACCGAGCGCGCGCGCTGACCCGGACCCGGCGGATCGGCCCCATCGGCCCCCGGCTCGGCGAACGTCGGTCAGGTTCGCACGCCGCTGATGCGCCAGACCGCCAGCGGGATGAGGATGGCGATCGGGATGAGGACGCCTGCCGTCGGACCAAGGCCCGACAGAGGCACGGTCATGGCCACCATGGCACCCAAGGACATCGGGACGGCAAAGGCTGCGCATCGCACCGCCTGCCCGAGCACGTTGGCGGGTTCGCGCAGGAGGAAGTACGGGAGGCTCGCCACGAGCACCAGCACATTGGCGATGATGGCGCCCCAACGACCGATGACGAATCGGCGGGCATCAGCGGAGGAAACACTGCCCTCGGAGGCCATCGACACGATCTGCCGGGAGGACATCATGTGGGCGAACATGCGATTCTCGCGCATCACAAGCGCGCTGGGCGAAAGCGATGATGGGAACTCCTCCACGGGAGTGGTGACCGCGAGCCGCTGCGTGCGCTGATCGCGCGCATCGGCCGTCTTCACGCGGCGGCCATCCTTGAGCATCCACGCCTGGCGCGCTTCATCCCAGGTCGCCAGCGGTGCCTGCACCCGCGACACGAGCGCGCCCCCGGATCCACGCTCAAGCGCCACGAAGCCACGCATGGTCGAGGTGGATCGATCGAACGCCTCGGCGTGCAGCAACGCACCGCGATCGTCGGCGACGAGCTGGACCGGCAACTGCTTCACGGTACTCTTGGCCAGCTCGGAGTGATCGCGCATGAGTTTCGCTGCGAGCCGCGGCACGATGACCTCGTTGTCCAGCGCCTGAATCGATCCGAGCAAGACGCCGCCCACCACGATCGGCATCGCCACACGAGGAAGGCTGATGCCCGCTGCCATCATGGCGACCAGCTCGCGGTTTCGGTGCAATTGGGCGAGCGTGAAGCCCATTGCCCCAACCGCCACCAGGCCCGCGAGGTACTGGTAGACCTGAAAGACCCGTGGGCCGTGGAAGTCGAACACTGCCTTGAGGATGCCGAGGATGGTCGCCTGATTGTCCGAGCTGGCCTCACGGGCCGCGTTGACGAACTTCTGGGCCTGCACGATCGTGTCGATCGAGACGGCGAACACATACAGCAGCAGGAAGATCACGGCAAAGTTGCCGAGGAATCGCATGAGGATGGACCGATCGAGGATCCGCATGGCTGCCTCAGTGCACCGCCACCTTGCGCCAGGCCCACCAGACGATCCCCACGATCGCGGCGTTACCGCACCACATCAGGGCAAGACCGCCGATGAGCTGGCCGTCACGCATGAAGTGTCGCCCCGCGTTGATCAGCAGGATGTCGATGATCGCAGGGACGAAGGCCAGTGCATACACAAGCAGCGGGCTCGATCGGCGCATCAGCACCGCAAGGACCGCACCCATGAGCAGGAGAAGCGGCGCGCAGGCAGCCTGCGCAAGACGCATCCACGCGTGTGCGCCCGCCTCCCACACCACCTCGCGCCTCAACTCGAGCCAAGCGCCGGACATCGATCCGATCGACGCCGCCGCTGGACCGAGGAGGGCCGTGTTCTGCGAGGCGGCGATCGCCTCCTGCTCCAAGGTCTTGGCGTCGCCGGCTGCGGCCGGCAGCGTCAACTCGGGGCGCACCCCATCCAGGGTCTCCGGCCAGCTCGAGGTGAGCCCCTCGACCGTGGGCTCGACCAAGGTGATGGTCAGACGAACCGCCGTGGCGGGGTCGTCGTCGCGCTCCAGTGGCGCGAACTCAAGCCGTGCCGATGGTCCACGGCCGCGCCGGAGCAATCGACCGTCCTGGCTTTCCTCGATCATCACTGCCCCTCCGGGTGCACCCACTGCCTGGCCGCCTTGGATCCCGGCAGCACGCAACTCATATCGGCGGCCGGAGCGGTCATCCACGAAGGGCACGGCGATGCCGCGCCGCAGCTGGGCATCGACCAACGCCAAAACGCGAGCACCGCGCACCATGCGCGCGATCTCTGCGCGGCGCTGCGCACTGTCGCCGCTGACATCGGGATTGCGCATCAGCGAGACAAGGTCAAGGAGGTTCGCCATGTTTGGGCTTCGTTCTGAGCCGCTTTGGACCTCGACGGCATCGGGGTTGGCCTGTGGCACGAAGGCCACGGTCCCGTCAAGCAGGCGCACCACGCTGACCTCGCGCATCGACGACTTCATCAACAGGCGGGATTGACCTGCGCGGCCCTCGACTCGGTACAGGTCGATGACCGCCGACTCGGCGACGAACTCAGTCTCGGGCACGCCACCTGGGCTGAACTCGATCGCCACCACCCGACGCATGCCGATGCGGTCGCTCTCGCCATGTGGGGTTTCGAGCAACTCGACCTCGTCGGCGTAGATCATCATGCGACCAGCATTGAACGCCTTGCCCTCGCGGATGGTGGAGACGAAGACGGAGGCGGCATCCTGCGTGATGACCGCCTTCATCGCGGCCCAGAACGGGGGGATCACCGCATTCACCAGGATGGCCATGATGACCGCCAGGACAACGCCCAGCACCAGGTGCGGTCGGAAGATGCTGCGGTAGCTCAGTCCGGACACGCTCATGGCTAGGAACTCGTTGTCGGAGACCATGCGGTGGGTGACGAGCGTGGCTGCAAGGCCACCGGCAAACGGCAGGACGAACTGCAGCATGGGCACCGTCGCCAGCGCCACATACTTCACGACCCCGATCGGCCCGAGCAGATTCTGTGACAGCGGCCGGATGACGGCACCAAACGCCACGACGATCACCATGACGGCGGTCGTGAGCACGAGCACCTTCGCGATCTCCGCGATCACATGCCGGACCAGGATGCTCGAGTCGGTGCGCATGGGGGCCATCAGCGCAGGCCGTAGTCCTTGATCTTGCGGTAGAGCGTGCGCTCACCGATGCCCAGGAGCTGGGCAGCCTGCTCGCGGTTGCCCTGCGTGCGCGCCAGCGTCTGGCGAATGGCTTCCTTCTCGAGCTGCGCCATGTCGATCCCTGCGAGCGCGCCGTCGGCCGCGGCGGCCCCTCCCTCGTCACGATCGGCAGCACGAATCTCCTCGGGCACATCCCCCACATCGATCGCATCGCCCATCGCCGTGACGACCATGCGGTGCACGACCATCATGAGCTCGCGCACATTGCCCGGCCAGTCGTAGGCAACCAGTCGCATCATGGCGGCCTGCGACACCGGCATCGGGGCCCGGCCGAGTTCCTTGGCGTACTTGCCGATGCCGTGGTTCACCAGGAGCGGGATGTCCTCGCGCCGCTCGCGCAGGCTCGGCAACCGGATCTCGACGCCCTTGAGGCGGAAGAAGAGGTCCTCGCGAAAGCGCCCCGCCGCGATCGAGTCGCGCAGGTCGCGATTGGTCGCGCTCACGAACCGCACATCGACCTTGCGCAGGTCGTTGCTGCCCAGACGGATCACGTCGCCCGACTCGAGCACGCGCAGCAGCTTGGGCTGCATGGTCACCGGCATGTCGCCGATCTCATCGAGGAAAACGGTGCCCTTGTCGGCGTACTCGAAGATGCCCTCGCGGTCCCGGTCGGCGCCGGTGAACGCTCCGCGGACATGCCCGAAGAGCTGGTCCTCGAGCAGGCTCTCGGCCTGGCCGGCGGCATTGAAGGTGACGTAGCGCTTGTCCTTGCGCTTGGAGTGGCGATGGATCGCGGCCGCCACGAGTTCCTTGCCCGTTCCGCTCTCGCCGGTGATGAGCACCGGGATGGTGGAGGCAGCGACCTGGTGGATGGTGCGCAGGACCTGCTGGATCGCTGCCGACTGGCCCACGATGCCGTCGACGCCGTAGGCGGCATCGAGCTGGGTCTTGAGGCTGCGGTTCTGCTGGCGCAGCGCCACCGTCTGGGCCGCCCGCTGGACGAGGTTGCGGAAGACGACCAGATCGAGCGGCTTCTCGATGAAGTCGTACGCCCCGCCCTGGAGGGCCGCCTTGGCCGTGGGTACATCGCCGTGGGCGGTCACCAGGATCGTCTCGGCCTGCGGCTGGCTGGTCTTGGCCTGCGCCAGCACGGCCAAGCCGGCATCAGGTCGCTCCATGACCAGGTCGGTCACGATGACGTCGTACATCCCGCCCTGCAGTTCCTCGGCTGCGGCAGCCGCCGAGTGCACCACCGTGCACACATGGCCCGGCTTGCGCAGCGCCTCAGCCATGGTTTGGGCGTGCTCGGGTTCGTCGTCGACGATGAGCACCTGCGCGCGCACGGTTTCGTCGTCTTTCGGCATGGGTGGAGTGTATGGACTCCGGCGAGGGACAATCGTCGATGCACGGCGCCGGAACAAGCCGATGAAGCATCGTCGGTCGTGCACGGAGCCCCGGCACTTGGGTACGATCGACCAGCGTCGGGAACGGATGCCCGGCGGATGCACTCAAGACAGGATTCGTGGTTCGGAAGGCGTGGCCAGGAAGGCGTGAATCGCATGCGGAGCGAAGCAGCTGGGAAGTGTGGCTCGGGCACGGCGCCCTCGTCGTCGACCGACCCGGTCTTCGGCGGAAAGCGCGTCCATTTCATCGGGATCGGTGGCTCCGGCATGAGCGGCCTTGCGCAGCTCCTGCAGCGCCGCGGCGCACGCGTGAGCGGCACCGACCAGTCCTGGAGCGAGGTGCTCGATCGGCTTGGCGGTGATGGCATCACCGTCTCGGTCGATGTGCAGCCGACTGAGCTGCCGGCGTGCGACCTCGTCGTTGCAAGCGCGGCCGTCAAGGACCATCACCCGCTGCTGCAAGCCGCCCGCCGCCGGGGCGTCGAGGTCCTGAACTACGCGCAGGCGCTCGGCCGCGTGATGATCGGCCGCACGGGTATCTCGATCGCCGGCACCCACGGCAAGAGCACGACCACCGGCATGCTCGCGCATGTGCTGATCACGGCGGGGGTCGATCCCAGCTTCATCGTGGGGGCGACCTGCAACCAGATCGGCGGCGGCAGCCGCGTGGGCACCGAGCGCATTCCCGCCGGTTCGCTCGCCGGCGCGCCCGGGGTCATGGTTGCGGAAGCCTGCGAGTACAACCGCTCGTTCCACAGCCACCGCCCCACGCTGGCCCTGATCAACAACATCGAGGAAGACCACCTCGACTTCTACACCGGCGGTCTTGACGAGATCATCGCCTCATTCAACGCCTTCGCGGCGCGGCTGCCTGATCGCACGCAAGGCGGTCGGCTGCTCATCGCGCACGATGGCGCGCACCGCCGTCGCGTGACCGCCGGCCTGTCGTGCGCCGTGAGCTCCTTCGGCTTCGCCGCACTCGCGGACTATCGCGTGCAGTTCGATGCCGAGTCGCGCGAATGCAGCGTGTCGCACCGTGGATCAGAACTGCTGCGCTGGACGAGCCGCCTGCTGGGCGACCACAATGTGCTCAACTCCGCCGCCGCCGGCATCCTCGCTACATGGGTCGGTGCAGAGCGTGCCCGCATCGAAGAAGGCCTGTCGAGCTTCGGCGGCGTGGACCGCCGGCTCCAGCACATGGGCGATCGCGTCCTCGCCATCGGCGGCACGGTGCGGGTGTACGACGACTACGGCCACCATCCGACCGAGGTCGATGCCACGCTCCGGGCGATCCGCGCGGGCCTGGCCCCCACTCGGCTGGTCTGCGTCTTCCAGCCGCATCAGCACAGCCGCACGCGCCACCTGCTCGATGAGTTCGCGCAGTCCTTCGGGCACGCAGACATCGTGCTGGTGCCGGACATCTACTTCGTGCGCGACAGCGCCGAAGACGCGCAAAGCGTGTCGAGCGGTGATCTCGTCGCCAAGTTGCGTGAGCGCGGCGCGCAGGCTTGGCACATCCCGTCCTTCGAGGGCATCGTGGATCGACTGGACCAGATCGCTCAGGATGGCGACCTCGTCGTCGTCATGGGAGCAGGCCCGGTCTGGGAGATCGGTCGTGACTGGCTGGTACGCGCCGCTGCCCCGGCAAGCGGAACCACGCCGTGAGCACCACCATGGATCGCCATTGGACGAGCCTCTTCAGCGACCTCGATGTCAAGGTGCAGGCCGATGCCCCCCTCGGGCCACTCACATGGTTTGGCATCGGCGGGCGCGCCGATGCGCTGGTC
>Ga0194126_10008964_pt1 | contig 13454 bp, 11 predicted proteins | sample TA2KigC150mmetaG_FD_148641 | JGI IMG/M metagenome (GOLD analysis project Ga0194126, IMG submission 148641) | Freshwater microbial communities from Lake Tanganyika, Tanzania - TA2015035 Kigoma Deep Cast 150m | ecosystem: Environmental > Aquatic > Freshwater > Lake | place: Tanzania: Lake...
ACCTTCGAAGCTGGCTTCGCTGAGCTCATGGTCGAAGTAGATTGTGCCGAGGGTCTTGACGCCTTTCTTGTCCAACTCCTCGGCCATCCGCTGTCTCACTTTGTCAGAGGGGACTTTATTGAGAATTGCCCTTACCCTGCTTATGCCCATGCCCTCAGCCATGTACGCTATCTTCTCGGCAAGCGCCATGGACTCAAAGGAGGGCTCGACTACTATCAGCACCGTGTCCACATTCCGCTCCACACCTCTGCCGAAGCTCTCAATGCCGGCCTCAATGTCTATGACCACAATCTCCCTATCTTGCAAGGCAAGCTTTCCCACAAGGTCTCCAGCTATATTCGCCATGGAACAGGCACAGCCCTGGAAGGGGTCCTCAATCTTGCCTACCATGAGGAACTTGAAGCCATCACCACCGAGCATGTATCCAGAAGGGATGTCCGCAACCGTTATTTGGTCGGGCGTGAGCCATTTGGCAGTTACTTCTTTCTTGCCTGAGGGCAGCCTTCTCAGCACCGTCATCAATGCCCGAGGTTGCTTATCGAAGCCCAACATCCGGTAGAGCCCGGGATTCGACTCATCGGTGTCAAAAATAAGCACGCTGTAGCCCGCTTCCTTAAGGACATTTGCTAACAGTATGACAATTGTGCTCTTCCCCACACCACCCTTACCACAGACAGCTATTTTCCTGATGATGCTGTTCTTTGGAGCATGAGACTTCAAATAGGCTCTTATTTTTTTGGAGGCTTCAATCATCTCGTCCCTGGTCTTGGCATAGCACATGCCGCAGTCAATACAGTCGTCATCTTCATAAAAAGCCGCCCCCATAGGGCAGTGGAACAGGCCCATCTAAGATTCTCCAAGCTAATATATGGTTACGCTCTCCGGTACGTGCTCAGGCGGCCGTACCAGCTTCATTGTCCTGGCTCCAGAGGGACAGGAGATTACACAGCAGCCACAGCCCCGGCAGAGCTCCGAGTCAACACATGCCCGCTCACCTCCAAATTCGGGATAGTGCTTCATGGAGATAGCTCCGAACTGGCACCTTTCAACACAGGTACCACAAGCCTGACACTTGTCCGGATGGACTTCAGCGACGAAGCGGCTCTTGGCTGCAATCTTAATTGCCAGACAGCAGCAGTAGTGGCAATTACAGACCAACTGGTTGACTTCTCTCTGGTTGACCGTAGCATTGACCATGGGATACTGGTCTAGTCTATCCAGAAGTTCGAGTGCCTGTTCATACGTAATTTTCCTGCCCGCTCCGCGGTCGAGGTTATATTGCGCAGTGCGGCCAACCGTTATGCACGACTCTTCGGGGACACCACACCATCTGTCCGTGTGTGACCTCTTGCAGCCGCAGTGAAGCAAAACGATGAGGTCTTGCGATTTCAAAATAGCCCGTATGTCTTCAAAGGGCTGAACACCGGGAACATTCTCTATCGATTTCCATCTTGGTAAGACCCTGAATTCGCCATGTTGACCCATGTCTTCAGGCCTGGGCTGCCTCATTGGCCCCTCCAGGAAACCCCAGAGGTCGAAGTAGCCCCTGCCAAGTTGTTTATCGAACTTTGGGTTGCCCAGCGCTGCATCATGAAGCTGTATGAAAGTGCGAGCCATTGAAGGCCCCTTTTTCGTGGGAAAGAGGAGGCCCTTTTCATAAAGCTCCCTGATATGCTTGTCTACCACCTTCTTGTCCATATTCAGTTTCTTAGCAAATTCATCAGATACTTCCAGTGACCTGCCAGATGATTCTGGACGGTACGGGTCCGGCAGCGCAGCCACTATCTTCGCCTGCTCCAAGTTAGCTAGCTTGGCAATTATCCTCTGCATGTGCTCCGACTCACCCATCCCGATTTTTGCTGCTAACTCCTTGTAGATAGGGGCAACCTCGCCTTTCTCTGCCCCAACCCTTGCCGCCAACTCTTTATAGATCTGCTCCGCATCAGCCTTTTTACTCATAGTTCTGCTCCTCCTTTCTTTCCGAATACCAGTGACGCTCGATTTTAGATAGTGGAGATTTCTAATCAACAAAAGCATACCTTACACCTGTGCTTATTTCAAGTTTCTGTCTGAATACCGCAGGTTGACAATTTCACTCGACCTGACTAGACTATCTTTCACAGTTGCCAATGTCAGGTCCAAGTGAGCTAAAAATATCTTAACTTCCCATACGTTGCTTACGGCGTCTGAAGAAGGAGGTTAATAAATATGTGTGTCTGGTGTGAGCGCTATGCCGATGGTTACCAGAGGTGGTACTTCAATCCGGCAAACTATGCCCGAAGACTATACAAGGTCAGGAAAGAAGAGGCAGAAGCTGCCGGGCTTGAACCTGGTCCCCAAGCTGCTGGAGGAATGTCTTTGCTGACCCGGGACTTCGTAGAAGCCTTGGATAGAAAGGACCATGAGACTGTTGATAAGATGAGGCGTCAGGCGGAGGAGATTGCCTGGACTGCCCACTTTGGGCAAGTAGTGACCCTGGAGGACGTCCTGAAAGTCATTGATGTTATCTATCCTATTGCCATTATGACATGTATGTGTCGTCGCTCCATGCTTGGCCTCCCCGACGAGCAGAATTTCACCTGCATGGGAATGGGGCCGGGGATGTACAAGTGGGAGAGATGGCCTGAGACCTACCGGGGCGGCATCCAGTTCCTAACACCCGATGAAGCCAAGGAGATTGTCACCAAGTTGAATAAGAAGGGCTTAGTGCAGACCCTGGCCACTTTCGGCACCCCATACCTCGGCGGACTGTGCAACTGCGACTACCCCGACTGCAGTTTCATAAGAGCCACGCTTGACTACGGCGTACGTGTCCTATGGAAAGGACACCATGTGGCTAGAGTCGATAATGAACTGTGCAACGGTTGTGCCTCATGTATTCACCGCTGCCAATTCAAAGCACTGAGTTTCTCTCCCACTCAGAACAAGGCTTATGTTGACCTGTTCCAGTGCTTTGGCTGCGGGCTATGCGCTACAGAGTGTCCTCAGGATGCCATCACCATGGTGGAGCGGGCCAGCTTTCCCGCCCTGGCCAACGTCTGGTAATAACGTGTAGAGAGAAGAGATATGTGTGTCTGGTGTGAGCGCTATGCCGATGGTTACCAGAGGTGGTACTTCAATCCGGCAAACTATGCCCGAAGGCTATACAAGGTCAGAAAAGAGGAAGAGGAAGCTTCAGGGGCCGAGGCCAACCCTCAAGCTGCTGGAGGAATGGCTTTACTCACCAGAGACTTCCTAGAAGCATTAGACAGGAATGACCATGATGCTATTGCTAAGATGAAGCGCCAAGTGGAGGAAATCTCCCAGACTGTCCACTTCGGGCAGGTAGTGACACTGGAGGATATCCTGAAGGTCGTGGACACCATCTACCCCATTGCTATTATGACCTGTGCCTGTCGGCGTTCCATGCTCGGCCTCCCCAACGAGGAGAACTTCACCTGTATGGGCATGGGGCCGGGGATGTATAAGTGGGAGAGATGGCCTGAGACCTACCGTGGCGGCATCCAATTCCTCACTCCCGATGAAGCTAAAGATATAGTTATCCAGATGAACAAACGAGGCCTGGTGCAAACCCTGTTTACCTTCGGTACTCCATATCTCGCCGGGATTTGTAACTGCGACTATCCCGATTGCAGCGCCATAAGAACCACGGTTGACTATGGCATCCACTTCTTATGGAAGGGGCACCAGGTGGCCCGGGTTGACAACGAATTGTGCAACGGCTGCACGTCCTGCATTCACCGCTGCCAGTTCAAAGCACTGAGTTTCTCTCCCACTCAGAACAAGGCTTATATTGACCTGTTCCAGTGCTTCGGTTGCGGGCTGTGCGCCACGGAATGCCCTCAGGAGGCTATCACCATGGTGGAACGAGCCAGCTTTCCTGCATTAGCCAACGTCTGGTAAAAATTTTATGAGAGGGATGTAATATGCTGCCAACAATCACCGTAGATGACAAAAAGTGTACCGACCCACTATCCTGCCGTAAATGCCTCCTCACCTGCCCGACCCATGTGCTGGGCCTCGGCACCAAGGTGGGCCCCCAGAAATTTCGTGAAATAGACCCAAACCAGTTCATAGTGGCCGGCGTCCGATTAGAAAGATGCGCTGTCTGCATGGACTGCGTCAACGTCTGTCCTAAAAATGCTATCCAGGTGAACTTCTAGCGGAGGTATTGAAAATGACTACAGGTTGGAAATACGGCAAGCCAGTAAAGGAAAAACTAATGGCTCTAGAAGAGCCAGGCAAGGTACTGCTCTTCGACCTAGATAAAGGGCTGGTAGAGGATGTTATTTCGAAGTTCGATGTCGGAGCAGTAGCCAAGAGCCTGCAGGGCAAAGATGAGAAGGAGGCATATAAAGCTTTGGAGAAACTGGGCAAGGATGTGATGAAGCTCACTATCGAACTTGCCGACACCAAATATATGGACCGCGCCGGTGAAATGATTGAGAAGGTAGCTAAGCAGACGGGGATATCTTTTCCACATCGGCTGGAGAGATATGTGGAATTATCCATCCTTGGCCTGAGACCCACCGACCGCTGGAATATCACCAAAGCCACCACCAAGAAGCTGGCACTTCAAGTCTCTGCCTGCTCGGTGCACAAGGCACTGGAGGCTGCTGGTGTAAAAGGCCTCCCGTGCAAAGGGTTCTGCTTTGCCAGCTTTGATACCGCCGCTGAGAAGACGGGGGATAAGATAAAGACCGAAATGCCCAAGACCATACCTCAAAATGGCATGTGTGAATTTCATATCTCGGTGTAGCCGGACTCATGATAACCGGGGATGCTAGCAAGTTGAGAATGCGAGTTTACCTTCCAACAGAAGATTTCGGTGGCTTTGGCTTCTTCAACTCCAGAAATTTCAGAGGTCACTACCCACAGATTGCCGAGATGCTTGAAGAGTTGTACGACCGCAGTGCCGAAGCCTGTGACATCTTCGTGAACATAAGCGAGGTAAATAAATACAGCGTAACCCGCACCGTATGCCGCCACTTCGACAGCGCAGGCTGCGGCTCCTCAGACTTTAAGGTGCCCAGCATCATAAGGCTACTCGAGAACGCCAAGAAGCACGATAGCCAGCATTAAGCTGATTGTAGTGAGCATTAGACAGGTCTAAAGAACCTGTCCCAACTTATCCACCTGAATTCCAAAATCCACTCGCTTTCACTCTGGGCGTAGTGAAGAATCTTCTCCAGACTCTTTCCGTGTCCACCTTAAGCTGAGATGCTTCGGTCGCGGAGTTTACCCTGAGTGGAGATTCTTCAGTCGTCCCGATTCCATCGGGACTCCTTCAGAATGACATTAACGAAGGTCTCCCTCAGAATGGCATGAGGCAGAATGACCAAAATATTAGGTGTTTGGGTTTTGGGATTTGCCGTTTCTACTATCTGGAACTTTTAGTTTCCGGGGAGATGTGGTAAAATTAAGAGAATGCAATCCCTAGTACAATTAGGTTTCACAGGCACTAAATGTGGGATTGATAGATTGCTTGCTTTCCCATTATGCCCAATCTAAAATTACCATGAATCACTAAAAGTCTTAGCCGGTTTTCTCTAGCCATGTCACAACAAACCAATAATAATACATTCGAAGACTATACTGCAGAGGATATACGTGTTCTGGACGGCCTGGAGGCGGTGCGACGCCGCCCCGGTATGTACATTGGTAGTACTGACGAGCACGGGTTACATCACCTCATCTATGAGATAGTCTACAATAGCATAGACGAGGCAATGGCCGGCTATTGCGACCGGACAGAGGTGATAATCCATCAGGATAAATCGGTAACGGTCATTGACAATGGCCGAGGGATACCTGTGGATATCCACCCGGCAACCAATACCTCAGCCTTAGAGGCAGTGATGACACGGCTTCACGCCGGAGCTAAATTCGGCGGCCGCACCTATACAGTATCCAGCGGATTACACGGCGTCGGTGCTTCAGTAGTGAATGCCCTGTCTTGTTGGCTAAATGCCGAGGTCAGACGCGATGGTAAAATCTATCACCAAAAATATGAACGGGGGACCCCGACCTGTGATTTACAAGCTGTCGGCAATACCGAGGAAACAGGAACCACCATCACCTTCTTGGCTGACACCGAAATCTTCAGTGAGATTAACTACGACTTTGATACCCTCCGCCAGCGCCTCAAAGAGCTGGCTTATTTGAACAAGAACCTGGAAATAAGCCTCAAAGATGAGAGGACTGACCAGGAGGCGACATTCCTGTTTGAAGGCGGCATAGCCAGTCTGGTTAGTCGAGTAAATAAAGACCGGCAAGTCCTTCATCGTCAGCCCATTTATATATCCGGTATAACCAACAGTACCGTAGTTGAAGCAGCCTTGCAATATAACGATGGTTTTTCTGAATCTACGCTCAGCTTCGCTAACTGCGTCAATACCATTGATGGCGGCAGTCACCTTACCGGGTTCCGCTCAGCCCTCACCCGTGTCCTTAATGACTATGCCCGAAAGAACAAGTTGATAAAGGATTCCGACCCCAACTTAATAGGAGACGATGTTCGTGATGGGTTGACCTCAGTTATCAGTGTCAAGCTTGTTGAGCCCCAGTTTGAGGGGCAAACCAAAGCCAAACTGGGTAATCCTGAGATAAAGACCCAGGTTGAAGCCATAGTAGCTGACGGCCTGTTACTGTATCTAGAGCAGCACCCCGATGAAGCTAAGGCAATCATAGAAAAATGCCTGGTCTCGGCTAAAGCCAGAGAGGCCGCTAAGAAGGCTCGCGACCTTATCTTCAAGAGAAGCGGTTTAGATGCAGCTACTCTTCCCGGAAAGCTAGCTAGCTGCTCAGAGACCGACCCTCGTGAATGTGAGCTTTACCTGGTTGAAGGTGACTCAGCCGGAGGTTCGGCTAAGCAGGGCCGAGACCGCCGCTTCCAGGCCATCTTACCACTGCGGGGCAAAATCCTTAATGTGGAAAAGGCTCCTAAAGATAAGGTTCTAGACCATGAGGAGATTCGCGCCATTATAACCGCGCTAGGAGCCGGCATTGGTGAGCAACTGGATTTTTCCCGACTACGCTACCACCGCATAATCATTATGACTGATGCCGATGTTGATGGCGCCCATATCCGAACACTGCTCCTCACCTTTTTCTACCGCAACATGACAGAGTTAATAAGCCAGGGACACCTGTTCATCGCCCAGCCACCCCTCTACCGCATTCAAGCGGGAAAGGAACAGTCCTGGATTTACTCAGAGAAAGAAAAAGATGCCAAACTCAAGGAGTTGAAAGGCAGCAAATTGGAAGTCCAGCGTTATAAGGGACTGGGGGAAATGAGCCCGGAACAGCTATGGGAAACCACTATGAATCCAGCATCGCGCACTCTACTCAAGGTGGAAATCGAGGATGCCATGGCTGCTGACCACGTATTTCATATGTTGATGGGCAGTGAGGTTCCACCCCGAAAATCCTTCATCCAGGCCCACGCCAGAAGCGTCAGAAACCTGGATATTTAGTCCGACACCCTTGTAGTGCGACCCTTTAGGATCGCTATGGGCGGGGCTAAAGCCCCGCAGCTACATTTCTTAAACACCCCCAGAATAGGGCAAGCATTCACCCCCACCTTATTCCTCTCCCCTCGAGGGAGAGGCTAGGTGGGGAGGCTATCCTGACTCTGGTATAATTTGTGCTCCTTTATATACCCCTCCACATCCTCAGTCACCAGACTGTGGATAGACAACCCTCGGGCTACTTTGTATCGTATATCTGAAGAACTGATGTCAACTGGCGGTATATCAAGCCAGACCACACTCTGAGTTATTCCGGGAACCTCTGTTTCCAGAGCTTTTAAGTCCGGACGGCTGAAGCCCGGCCTGGTAACAGCCACTAAATGGCAAAGCTGAATCAGCTTGGTTGGCTCCTTCCATTGAGGCAGTTCAGCCAGACTATCCCAGCCTAACAAGAAGAAGATTTTGGCTTCAACACCTAACTGCTGATGCAAAATGTTAACCGTATCCACGGTATAAGAAGGCCCAGGGCGGTCTATATCAACAGTCGAAAGCTCAAAGTAGGGTTTGGCAGCAATAGCCCGCTTCACCATCTCAATGCGGTGGCTTGCCGCAGTAATGGTTCTATCTGTCTTAAGCCACGGCTGACCAGCGGGAACAAAGAGAACTCTGGCAAGACTGAATTTCAGCCTGGCCTCTTCAGCAATAATAAGATGCCCCGAATGAATCGGGTCAAAAGTGCCGCCCAGTACACCTATGTTCATTTACTCCGCTTCACCTTAGGTTTAGGTCGAAAAACAGCTATCGGCATTTCGGGAGCAGTTGACTCCTCCTGCGCTCTATCCAACATCTTAACTATTTCAGAAACGAGCTCAGGCACACCCTCCTTGGTAATCGCTGAAACAAAGAAGACCTTTATCCCTAGAGAGCTAAAGATTTGCCTGAGTTCTGCTAATCGGGCTTGAACCTCCGGCAAATCTACTTTGTTTACCGCCACAAGCTGAGGCTTCTCGGCCAATGCCAGCTTATATAAAGCTAACTCCGCATTCAGCTTTTTCATGTCGTCAACAATAGAAGGAGAGCCTCCATCAAGCAGATGGAGCAGAACTTTAGTCCTCTCCACATGGCGTAAGAATTCATGCCCCAGTCCTTTGCCCAGATGAGCACCATCCACAAGGGCGGGAATCTCCGCTACAATAATCGCCATCATCCTCACCTCAACCATCCCCAGAACTGGCTCCCGTGTAGTAAAAGGGTAATCAGCTATTTTGGGATTAGCTTTAGAAATAGCCGCCAAGAGGGTGGATTTACCCACACTAGGATATCCAATAATACTGACATCAGTAATGATTTTAAGTTCTAAGATGATGCGACGTTCCTCTCCATGCCCACCTGGAGTAGCTATCCTAGGAGCCTGATTCCTAGCTGTAGCAAAACGGGCGTTGCCCAGCCCACCTTTACCCCCCTTAGCTACTAACACCTTCTGTTCCTGCTGACTTAAATCAGCCAGCAGCACCTCTTGCTTATCCTCCTTAAGAAATACCATCGTCCCTAAAGGCACCCCAATCATAAGGTCATCACCATTGGCACCGTGTTTCTTCTGCTTTCCTCCGCCCTTTCCTGACTCAGCCTTAAACCACCTCTTATGCCTAAAACAATCTAGTGAAGTAACACTTTTATCAGCAACAACATACACATTCCCACCATAACCTCCGTCTCCACCATCCGGTCCACCAAATGGGACAAATTTCTCATGTCGGAAACTGATTATACCATTCCCACCATTTCCACCTAACACTGTAATTTCAACTCTATCCACTAATTTAATTCTCTTTATTAATCTTTATGAGTGTAGTTGGATAATTAATAATAGATAATATTAAGGTGGTGATTTATGTGCATGGAATACATATTGCTAATGGCAAAGAGCGATATGAGAATCTAATGTACTTATTAACAAATCAGTGGAATTATCCACTATTTTGGGATGTTTTTCCACAAGTTCTGAGGTGGCTTTAGGTTTTCCTGATTCCGAGGCTTTGGCGGATCTCTTTGATTGACTTGTTAAGCTGTGGATTAACCTTTATCTCAGCAGCTATTTTTTCGCAACCATGAAGTATGGTAGTGTGGTCTCTATTGCCTAGCATTTTGCCGATTTCAGCCAGGCTACAGTGGTTTTGCTCGCGTAGCAAATACATGCTAACCTGACGAGCCAGAGCGGTCTTTTTATCTCTCTGTTTACTTACCAGTGCTTCAGAGTCAATGCCGTAGTAACTGGCTACACTGTCCATTATCAGCCTTGGTGTGGGCATAACGTCTCGCCTATTGTCCTTTGATATTACGTCTGACAGTGCCTCCATGGCTAGTTGCATGTCTAACTTTGAGCCGCTTAGCTTGGTGTAGGTAGCTACTCTATTTAGGGCACCTTGTAGCTCGCGAACATTTTGCTGAAATTGTGTTGCCAGAAAACGCAGCACTTCCGGTGAAATGGGCATATTTAGCTGCTTTGATATAGCTCTCAGGATGGCTAGACGTGTTTCTATATCCGGGGGGCTGATATCAGCGATTAGCCCCCATTCGAGGCGCGACCTTAATTTTTTGGTGACCGAGGATATAGCTTTTGGAGGTCGGTCGCTTGTGACCACCATCTGGCAGTTATTATCATAAAGGTCGTTGAAAATGTGTACCAGACATTCCTGAGTTTGCGCCTTGCCGCTCAGGAACTGGATATCATCAACTAATAAAACATCAGCGCTCCTGAACTTGAGATGAAAGTCATCAATCCTATTATTCTTAAGGGCGATTACAAACTGGTTGGTAAACTGCTCGGCAGTGGCCAGGAGTATGCGGAGGCCCTTAGCCTTAACGGCGTTTCCGATGGCGTGGAGCAGATGTGTCTTGCCTGTGCCAGTATCACCGTAAATAAAAAATGGATTGTATCTTTGCCCCGGTTCTTCGGAGACCTCTAAAGCCGCTGCATAAGCCAGGCGGTTGGCCTCTCCAGCAACGAAGGTATCGAAGGTATACCTTGGGTTAAGTTTAGGTGCTGTTATCGGCTCTCTTACCTTTGTGCTTGTCCCGCCATCAGCTGGGTAGGCGGGGGTTAGTTGAGTGCCTTGGCTGGGTAACCGAGTTTCGAATTCTACTTGAATTGTCTTGCCGGTGATGCTGGTCACAGTCCTCTTAATCAGGGAATAGAGGCGATTCTTTAACCATTCAGCGACGAAGACATTGGGGACACCGACCACAAAGATGTCACCTTGATAACTTATACCGGTAGTGTCCTTAAGCCAGGTATCGTAGTTCGGCTTATTAACTTGAAGTTGAAGTTCTCCTAGAGCAGCTTCCCAGATTTCTTTTGCTGACTTCAACTTCTTTTCCTGATAGAAATTTAGTTGGCAACCCCGGCAAATGAAACAAAAATCCCTTACCCTAAGGTCTATCGCATCTCCAAATTTTACAGCTTGTATTAAGCTACAGTTATGTGATGAAGAAACTAAAAATAATAGACCGGGGACCGCACCACAAACGCCTCTTATAGTAGCACAGTGGGTCTTTCGGGGTGTCAAGGGGGTTTTTGACATAACGGAGAAAGTTGGTAAAATTTATTTATAGGCTATGCGCGTCGTTTTTATGGGCACTCCGGACTTTGCTGTTCCTAGTTTAGAGGCTTTGATTCGTAGCTCTTACCGGGTGGTCGCCGTATACACTCAACCGGACAGTAAGGCCGGCCGGGGGCAGCAGGTTGTCTTGCCTCCAATAAAACAACTGGCGCTATCTCACGGGCTTGAAATAGTGCAACCGGACAGCTTGAAAGACAGTAACGCTATCGAGCGGTTAGCCAGTTATGCTCCTGACCTGCTTGTAGTGGCGGCGTTTGGACAGATTTTACCGCCTGAAATATTAGCTTTACCTAAGTTCGGCTGCCTTAATGTCCATCCCTCTCTTCTACCTAAATATCGAGGTGCATCACCGGTAGCCACAGCTATTTTACAAGGAGAAGAGGTCACCGGGGTTACCATTATGTTGCTGGATGCTGGCATGGATACTGGGCCCATTATAAATCAGAAAGAGATGCCCATATCTGCTGAGGATACCACCGGTTCACTTACTGCTAAGCTGGCTCAAACTGGTGCTCAATTGCTGATGGAAACATTGCCCTTATGGCTGGATGAGCAAATCAAGCCACGCGCTCAAGAGGAAAGCCAGGCCAGTTACACCAAAGTTATAACTAAAAACGATGGGCAAATAGATTGGCAACTTGCTGCTCTGGACTTATGGCGACAGGTTCGCGCTTTCGACCCGTGGCCCGGGTGCTATACTTGGTGGCGAGGTAAACGCTTGAAGATTGGTAAAGTCGTGCCGTTGAGCGAGGGGAAAACTGGAGAGCTAGGCAAAGTGGTAACTTTGCCCCAGCCAGGGCCAGCAGTTGTCGGAGTTGCAACCGGGGATGGAGTTTTGGGGCTGATTCGGGTTCAATTGGAGGGGAAGCGAGAGATGTCTGCCGAGGAATTTGTCCGAGGGCAGCGCGATTTTATCGGCAGCAGTTTGCTTTGACTTTGTTGTTAATTTTAGCTAAAATTTAACTTTACAAAGGGAACTTTGAGGAGGGATGTAGACAGTGTTTTTCTTTGACCCGCTTTGGTTTCTTATCATGCTGCCTCCATTTATCTTTATGCTTTATGCTCAGGCGAAGGTAAGTTCAACTTTTAATAAGTATTCTAAGGTAGCTAACTCTCAGCGCATCACCGGGGTTGAGGCAGCCCACAGGTTGCTTGGGGCAAACGGCTTGAATAATGTTAAGGTCGAGGGGGTAAAAAGTAGGCTAGGTGACCACTATGACCCGAGCAAGAAGGTGTTGCGCCTGTCTCCAGCAGTAGCGAGCACTCCATCTGTAGCCGCACTAGGGATTGTGGCTCACGAGGTGGGGCATGCCGTTCAAGACAAGGTTGGCTATGCCTTTCTCAGATTTCGCACTTCTCTGGTGCCAGCGGCTAACCTGGGCAGTACTCTCGGTTACATCTTTGTCATTCTCGGTTTCTTACTGGCTATGTTTGGCGCCAAGTTCGGTATGACCGTGGTCTGGGCTGGTGTTTTTCTTTTTTCACTGGCTGTGATTTTCAGCCTGGTTACTTTACCTGTCGAGTTCAACGCCAGCAACCGTGCCAGGCAGATGTTACGTAGTACCGGCATGGTCTCCGTTCAGGAATATAATGGTGCCAGCGCTGTTCTTTCGGCTGCTGCCCTCACCTATGTAGCTGCCACACTCCAGGCGATAGCTCAGCTTTTCTATTTTGTCTTGCTTGCCTTAGGTTCAAGAAGGTAGCCGCTCTTTCCTCATGCCTGTGTTGACCCCCTGAAGGAAATTTTCTCAGGGGGTCTATTATTATTTGTGATTGCTAATTGATAGCACCACGATTATAATTGCCTGGTGGAGGCTATATTTTGCCTGAAGAAGAGAATCTGGACAGCTTTGCTGTATTGAAGGAAATTATCGCCAGGTTACGTGGCCCTAATGGCTGCCCCTGGGATAGGAAGCAGACCCATGCCTCATTGAAGCCATACTTGGTTGAAGAATGCTATGAGGTTTTACGAGCTCTGGAAGAAGGGACACCACAAAAACTCTGTGAGGAGCTAGGCGACCTTCTGCTTCAGATTATGCTTCATGCCCAGATTGCCGCTGAGGCCGGCCAATTCAGCATTGACGATGTTGCCCAGGGTATCAGTAGCAAGCTGGTTCATCGTCATCCCCACGTCCTCGGTGGTCACAAAGTGGAGGACGCTGGGGAGGTAGAGCTCAACTGGGAGGCGTTGAAGCAGGAGGAGCGGACAGAAGGAGAATCGCTCTTGTCTGGTGTTCCTGAGCAGATGCCAGCCTTAGCCTATAGCCAATCCGTCCAGCGGCGGGTAGCGGGAGTTGGCTTCGACTGGGAGAAGGTGGAAGAAATCATAGATAAGCTGGCTGAAGAAGTGGCGGAGATTAAGCAA
>Ga0194126_10008967_pt1 | contig 13449 bp, 6 predicted proteins | sample TA2KigC150mmetaG_FD_148641 | JGI IMG/M metagenome (GOLD analysis project Ga0194126, IMG submission 148641) | Freshwater microbial communities from Lake Tanganyika, Tanzania - TA2015035 Kigoma Deep Cast 150m | ecosystem: Environmental > Aquatic > Freshwater > Lake | place: Tanzania: Lake...
ATGGAGGAGCTGGCCGCCAAGCTCGGCGGCCGGGTCACCAAGCAGGCCATCAGCAAGTACGAGCGCGGCCGGATGATGCCCTCGCCCGACGTGATGGAGCGGCTGGTCGAGGTCCTCGGAGCAGCGACCTGGGGTGCTTCGCCGCTCAAGCCGGCCGACGTCGAGCTCGCCCCGCCTCTTCTGCTTCGCGAGGAGACCGGCGGACGCGTCGCGGCTTGCGCAGAGCGCCCGATGTTCCGCAGGCAAAGGCTCCTCGGGAAATGGCTGAAAAGATCGGCGCCCGAGACGGTGCTTTTAAAAGACGAGAGCCGGGGGCCCGAAGAGGGGCCCGATGAGCATTTTTGCTTCATGATCCAGACCGACTTTCCCTCGCTCGCCGAGCGCCGGGCCCATTATGTCAAGGCCTGGGAGGCCGGCGCCGGCCCGGAGCGGATCCGCTTCCGCGAGGGCGAGAAGCTCCCGGCCAAGTCGGCGTCCATGCTCAAGTACCGAGTCGCCGACCACTTCCAGAAATACCTCGGGCTCGAGGCCCTCATAGGGTTGCCGGCCGTCTTTGTCAACCCGATCGACACACTGCCGGCCGCGACCGACGAGGAGGTCGAATCCGCCGCCGGCGAAGTCCGGCGCCGTTGGGACCTCGGCTCGGGCCCGATCGTCAATCTCCTGGGCTTGCTCGAAGACCGCGGCGTCCGGGTCTACGAGACGACCGGCATCGAGGGCTTCGAGGGGCTGTCGGGGGCGTTCGGCGCCGAGCCGGTCGTGCCCTTCGTGGCCGTCAGCCGCGACGTCCCCGCCGACCGGGTCCGGTTCACGGCCGCTCACGAATTGGCCCACATCCTGTGCGGCTTCCCGCCGGATAAAGAAGGCGCCGAGAGCTTGTGCCACCGGTTCGCGGGGGCCTTCCTGCTGCCGAGAGGAGCGCTCGAGAGGGCCTTCGGCGGCGGGCCGCGGCGCAAGGTCACGCTCGCCGAGCTGGCCGAGATCAAGACGACCTACGGCATCTCGCTCCAGGCGATCATGTGGCGGGCCAAGTCGCTGGGCCTGGTCGGCGACAGGCAATTCCGGGCCTTCCGCGAGACCGTCAACGCCCGGGGCTGGACGGTGACCGAGCCCGTGGAGTACGCGGGGGTGGAGCGGGCCACACGCTTCAGGCGCCTCGTCCACAACGCCGTCGCCGCCGACATCCTGGACCTCGAGCGGGCCGCGGAACTGGCCGGTGTTCCGGCCGCCGAGCTCAAAGACGAAATGGGAGACATTTTTTAATAGCTGAGGAGGAAGGTCGATGCTGGGAACCTCGAAAAACAACCCGCCTTAGCCCGGCGGCCGCCTGAGGGCGGTCGCGCGCGGGGCTAAGGGTCTTTTAAGCAAAAGAAACCGGAGAAAGAGAGGAAAATCAAATGGGGAGAACTATCGAAAATTATCTCAAGGACATGGGGCTCGGCGAGGTCCAGGCCTTCGACAACATGGCCGTCTTTCCGCTGACCCGGTCGTCGAACGGCGGGCCCGAGTACATCACCTTGCGGGAGGCCCTCGAGAGGGGCGTTTTCGCGGTCACCGAGACGAGCGAGGGCGGGTCCGTGCCCGAGCTGCGGGTCGAGAACAAGGGCGACGTCGCCGTGCTGATGCTCGACGGCGAGGAGCTGGCCGGCGCCAAGCAGAACCGGATCATCAACACGACCATCCTCGTCGGCCCGAAGTCGGGCCTCAAGGTCCCGGTCAGCTGCACCGAGCAGGGCCGCTGGAGCTACATGTCGAGGGAATTCGCCGAGTCGGGACACCAGATGGACCGCAAGCTGCGGAGCGCCAACATGGAGGCCGTCCACGCCAGCCTGAGGGTTTCCAAAGAGTTCCGGTCGGACCAAGGCCTGGTCTGGGACCGGGTCGCGGAGATCGCCCACGCCGCCGCCGTGCCCACGAGGACCGGGGCCATGAAGGACGTCTACGACGCCAAGGGCGCCGAGCTCGACGACTATCTGAAGTCGTTCCGGGTCGTCGACGGCCAGAAGGGGATGCTCGTTTTTCTCGAAGGCAAGCCCGTCGGCTTCGACTTCGTCTCCAGGCCGGCCGCCTTCGGGCTGCTGTTCCCCAAGCTCGTCAAGAGCTACGCCATGGAGGCCATGCTGGCCGCCGAGGCGGAAAAGCAAAGGGCCGGCCGGAAAAGGACGAGGCTCTTCGGCAAGGGCCCGGAGGAAGCGAAGGGCGCGGGGGAGAAAGCCGCGACGGGAAAAGCCGCCAAGAGCCCTTCGGCCGAAGAGGCCGGTGCCTTCCTCGCGGCGGCGGGCGCCTGCGACGAGCAGAAGAACGAGTCGGTCGGGATGGGCTCGTATTTCCGTTACGCGGGCCCGGCCATGGTCGGCTCGGCCCTGGCCGTCGACCAGGCCGTCGTCCACATGGCCTTCTTCCGCGTCGACGAGGCCGAGAAAGCCGGCAACATCGCCGGGATGAGCTCGCGCCGCGGCTACCGGATCATCTGAGGAGGGCCATGCGGTTGACTTTCCAGTTGACTTATGGTTGACAAATAAGTATTCTGGGACCATGGGATACAAACCGATTTTCAAGATCACGCCGCGTTTGTTGGCCTTGACGGAATCGATCGCCGTCTTGCGTGAACGGATCCTTTCCGCCTCAGTCCGGGTGGCCTGGGTCCCGGATCTGCAGAAAGAAGCGATGATCAGAACGGCCCACAGCTCGACGGCGATCGAGGGAAATCCCCTGACATTGGCCGAGGTCCGGGCGCTCGCGGAAGGGCGGGAACTCCCCGGCCGGGCCGCCCTGGCCAGACGGGAGGTCATGAACTATTTCGCCGGGCTGAGGTTTATTCAGAAGCACGCCGCGGTCAAGCGTGTCACGCATGACCACATTCTGCGGCTGCATGCGATCATTGCGGGCGGGGTCATGGACCAGGGGGACGCCGGAAGATACCGGACCATCTCCGTTCGCATCGGCCGGTTCGTACCGCCCGCCGCGGGGCAGGTGTCCGGCCTCATGCGTGAGCTCCTCGAGTGGTGGAACTGTCAAGCGGGGAAATTCTCGCCCGTCATCTCATCGGCCGTTCTCCATTACCGATTCGAGGAGATACACCCCTTCGCGGATGGGAACGGCCGCACGGGCCGCGCGATCGCGCTCTGGGAGCTCTATCGACGGGGCTTCGATTCCCAGCGCATCTTTTCAGTGGACGAATTTTACTGGAGCGACAGGCCCCGATACTATGCCCAGTTGGAAGGCGTGCGGACGGCCGGCGGCGACCTGTCCGCGTGGCTTGAATACGCCGCCGAGGGGCTCGAGAGATCGTTGGAGAGCGTTTGGCGCCGAGTGCGGTCGATCGTAACCGGATCGAGCGTGCGAACGATCTTCATCCAACCCAAGCAGGAAAAGCTGCTTCGGCTGCTCGAAGGCCCCGAGGGATTGACACCGCGCGAAGTGTGGAAAGCCTTGGGCATGACCCGCCAGGGCGCGGCCAAGCTCATCAAGCCGCTCCTCGAGGCCGGGCTCGTGCGTCGCGTGGGTGGGAAAAAAACGGGAAGATACGTACGAAAGGGATAAGGAGTCGACCATCATGGCCGAATATTCGCATTCGCAGCTGAGCAAGTTCGAGCAGTGCCCGCTGCAGTACAAGTTCATCTACGTGGACGGTATCAAGCGCTATGAAGAGGGCGTCGAAGCCTTCCTCGGGCAGCGCTTCCACGACGCCATGGAGTGGCTCTACCGGGAGAGGGCCTTCCGGGTCGCGTACCGGCACCCCCAGGGCGCGTCGCGGGGCGACGATTTCGCTTGACGGACCGTTCGGAGAGTTCTATAAATAACTCGGAGTTATGAGCGACCGTTCTCGGGGACACGTACCTGCGGTACATGTCCCCGTTGCTTTCCCGGCCCGTTCCGGGCGCATCCCATGAGAATCGACCAACGGGGGAGACCATGAGCGACAACGAGCGCGACGGCAAGAAGCCGGACTCGGCCGAAAGAACGGACCCCGGCGGAACACCCGGGGGTGACCGCGAAGGGACCGGCAACGGGCCGGACAAGCCCGGCGAGCTCACCCGCCGCCGGTTCCTTTATTTCGCCGGCGTCGTCGGCATGACCCCGGTCGTCAACGGCGTCGATCCCCTCCAGCTGACCCAGACGACCCGGCCGCAGATCAAGGCCAAGGTCGCCGAAAAAGCTCTCGTGCCCATCCAGAACCTCAAGTTCTCCGTCCTGCGGCCCGACGACCTGCTGGCCCTCGAGTTCGAGTGCGTCAACCTTCGCGTCCAGGACGGCCCCCGGCCCGCCCTCGTCCGTCAGAACGCCGCCAACCCGGCCTACATCATCGTCCACTTCCCGCCCCAGCACATCGCCGAGCAGGCCTTCTTCGAGACCGACCCGGCCGTCAAGGCCGACCCCAAGGCCCCGCCCGAGCCGACCACGGCCGAGACCCCGACGCCCCCGCCCGTCCTCGCCCGCATCGCCGGCCCGACCCGCCTGGCCTTCTTCGTCCCCAAAGAGATCTCCGAGATCCCCTTGACCATCGAGTCGCTGCTCTCCTGGGAGAGCTTCGAGCCGAGCCTCGTCGGCGTGGCCATTCCGCCCCGCGTCCCCGCGAGGGGGACCGTCTCCCGCGGCCAAACGCTGGCCGGTCCCGTCGCCAAGGTCGCCCCGGCCGACGCCGTCTCTTTCACCCCTCCGGCCTACACGCCGATCATCCTCCCCGGAGGCGCTCCGCGGCAGAACATCCACCAGACCCGGGTCTCCAAGGTCCCCGCCCAACTCAACCTGGCCCTCCTCAAGATCGCCGAGCCCGCCGCCCACCAGACGGCGCTCGAGCTGCCCTACCGCCTCATCCTCTCGCCCCACGCCCTCAACCTCTGGGCCCATTCCATCCGGGCCGTCACCCGCAACGGCCGTACCGAGCTCTGGCACACGCGCCTGGCCGCGGCCAACCCCGACGGCTCGATCGTCGACACCGGCAGCCCTTATATGGCCATCCGGGCCGTTTGGTCGCCCGACTGCAACGTCGAGGCCCCGTCCTCCGGGCCGGGCCACTCGAACGCCCCGTTCCGCATGTCGCTCGACCGCCAGGACCGCCACGAGATCGTCCACCTGACGAGCAACTTCGGGATGACCTACGCCGGCTCGCCCTGGCAGCCGAAGCCGGTCGATGTCGACCGCCTGATGCTGACCTCGCTCGGCGGCTGGCTCGACTCGTCCGGGATGTGGCTGCCGACGCCGCTTTCGGTCGAGGAGTGGCGCCACAAGGCGACCCTCGGCCGCGACCACTACGTCAAGGTCGTTTACAAGGGCTTCCTCATGCCGTTCGGCCATGCCGCCTCGCTCGTCAAGATCACCGAGCGCAAGTTCCGCAAGGGCCAGGACGGCAAGCAGATCGCCTACCTCTTCCAGCGGATGTACATCATCGTCCGCCAGCCCGACAAGTCCTTCCCGGCCCCCTTCCAGGCCTTCGAGGGCCGCGAAGTGCCCTTCCGCAACGTCCGCATCACGACCCGCATGACCCCGCCCCTCGAGGATCCGGCCGCGAGCCAAATGTTCGGCGCGGCCCTCCAGTCGGCCTTCTGGCCCCGGGTCCAGAACAAGGACTTCCGCTTCCACTGCGTCGGCACCGACTGGTCGGGCAACCGCTCCGAGTTCGCGACCCCGATGGCCTTCGTCGACGCCAACTACGCCTTCGACCTCCAGAAGATGGAGGCCGCCGTCGGCGTCTACAACCAGGCGGGCCAGCTCGAGCGCCGCCGCCCGCCGCTCAACGGCCAGAAGATCGCCTTCGCCCGGCCCAAGAAGCAGGGCGACACCGAGCTTGAGGTCGCCAGCCTGACCTTCGCCGCCAAGCTGCCCGGGACCCACCTCAAGAAGGACGAATGGCAGGCCGCCGACCAGCCCTACTTCTTTCCGGTCATGGAAGAGGCCGCCGTGTCGATCCCGGCCCTCAAGGCCATGGTCGGCCTCGGCGGCTCGGCCATCCGCTACCCCAGGACCTACCTCCAGAACGGGCTCGGCGGGGCTAACAAGGGCGAGGTCTTCGCCGCCCTCCCCGGGGCTCCCGGCCTCGACTTCGGCGCTGGCAAAGGCGACAAGGCCGGAGGTGTGGCCACTCCGAGCTTCCCCATCGTCGGCCTGTCGCGGGCCCTGGGCCCGGTCGGCGGGCTCCTGCCGCCGGGCGCGGGCGACGCCATGTCCGCGGCCGAATCGGCCCTGGCCGACGTCGTCGGCGGACGCTTCGACCCCAGGAAGTTCTTCGACGACAAGGCCAAGCTCCTCGGCGGCATCCTGCTCAAGGACATCATCGCGGCCGTCACCGACTTCCTGAGCCGGCCCGAAGAGGCCCTGACCATCAAGAACGAGGTCCGCAACAGCCCCTCGGGCCTGCCCGCCGAGGTCCACACCCTGATGTCCTGGAAGCCCAAGCTCCAGAACTTCACCATCTTCATCGCCGACCGCGACGGGACCAAGGCCACGCTGACCATCGACGTCAAGAACATCGCCTACCTCGACGGCCGGGAGCCGTATTACGAGCTCAAGGGCGAGCTCAAGGACTTCACGCTCGACCTCATCAATCCCATCATCACCCTCATCCGCATCAAGTTCTCGAAATTCGCCTTCACCTCGAAGAAGGGCCAGAAGACGGTCTTCGATCCGACCATCTCGGCCATCCAGTTCGCCGGGCCGCTCGACTTCGTCAAGGACCTCCTCGACAAGGTCAAGCTGCCGGGCATGGGGGGCGCCGGCGGGCTCGGCGAGCCCATCGTCGACGTCGACACCTCGCGGGCCCGGCTGGGCTACACCTTCAACATCCCCGACGTCGCCTTCGGCGTCTTCACCCTCCAGAACATCAAGTTCACGGCCCTGGTCACCCTGCCCTTCACCGGCGACCCGCTCGTCTTCCGCTTCGCCTTCAACGAGCGCTCCAACCCCTTCCTGCTGACCGTGGCCATGTTCGGCGGCGGCGGCTTCTTCGCCATCGAGCTGCAGCCGAACGGCATCAAGCTCATCGAGGGCGCCCTCGAGTTCGGCGGTTCGTTCTCGATGGACATCGGCGTCGCCAGCGGCGGCGTCACCCTGATGGCCGGCATCTACTTCAAGTACGAGGACGACAACGTGACCATCAGCGGCTACGTCCGGGTCGTCGGCTGCCTGGAGGTCCTGGGCATCATCAGCATCTCGGCCCGCTTCGACCTGTCGCTGACCTACGAGCAGGCCTCGAACCGCGTTTGGGGCCAGGCCAAGCTGACGGTCAAGATCAAGGTCCTGTTCTTCAGCGCCTCGGTCTCGCTCAAGGTCGAGCGTTCGTTCCGCCAGTCGCCGCCGCCGCTGTTCACCGACATCATGGACGAGAGCCACTGGCTCGACTACTGCGAGGCGTTCGCATGATCCGGACGGCACGATGAGCGCAGAGATGAGCGCAAAGGAGACACGCCATGGCTAAACCGGAGATCGTGTGGGCCTTCCTGCCCAACGGCGTCAAGGACGGCAAATTGAGGTTCTCGGCGGCGGTCTCCATCCGCCTGCCCGAGGAGGCCGGGCCCAAGCCCCACCTGGGGCTGTTCCCCGAGGTCCTCGACTGGGCCGGGACGGTCAAGGACCTGGCCTTCGACGTCCAGTTCGAGAAGGCCGCGCCGGTCGAGGCCAAGCGCGTGAGCCCCGACCCCGACCCCGGGCTGTGGCAGGCCGTCTTCCAGCCGGACTCGCCGGTCGTGCCCTTCAAATTCGCCGACCTCAGCCGCCGGCCCGTCCTGGCCTTCCCGGTCAAGCACGTCCAGTCGTTCGTCGCCCAGCAGTACCTCGCCGTGGCCGCCGAGTCGCCCGAGGAGCCGCCGGCCATCGAGCGCGTCTTCCGCAGCGAGGCCCTGGCCATGGTCCGCCTGAAGCCCGTGGCCAGCCCGCGCTTCGCCGAGGCCGTCCAGCCGCGGACGACCGAGTCGGTCATGGCCCAGACGGTCCGGGCCACGGTCGACCGTCAGAAGGTCAGGGCCATGCCCGTCCAGGACAAGCCCCAGCCGGCCCAGGATTTTTACCTCCTGCGCCTCTATCACCAGCCGCGGGGCCGGGCCGTCCTCGATCCCAAGACCAAAAAGCCCGTCGTCCAGCGCGTGCCGCTGGCCCCGCCCGAGCTCGACTTCCACCAGGCCGTCGCCTCCCTGACCAACTACCCGGCGCTCATGCGGCTGATGGGCCTGGCCATGGACTTCGAGGTCGACATGCCCTTCGGCAAGCCGACGGCGGCGTTCCCGGCCCGGGTCGTCCCCCGGGGCCGGCCCGACGACAAGTCCCCTTGGACGCGCTGCCGTCTCGACGTCGCCAAGGGGGCCTTCGAAGCCGCGGCCCGGTCCTCCAAGCCCGAGGTCGTCGACGGCTTCCTGGACCTTTCGGACGACGAGACGTTCGACCTCGTCCAGATCGACGTCGACGCCGCGGCCCTCAAGACGGCCGAGCTGGCCGACAAGGCCGAGGACGAGACGGCGGGCAACCTGCCGGCCCTGCGGTCGAGCGGGCTGTCGGTCGTCCGGACTGGCAACGCCGTCGTCCTGGCCGAGGCCCTGCGGACGTCGCTCGACCACCACCAGGCCATCGTCGGCCGGAGGGAGCCCACGTTCTACGCCGAGGACCTCGTCCAGGGCTACCGGGTGGACGTCTGGGACGAGGGGAGCAAGCGCTGGCACTCGCTCTGCAAGCGGGTCGGCTCGTATCACTTCCTGCGCAGCGGGCGCACGGAGACCCTCGAGGACGAGGGCTTCGTCTCGGATTCGGTCACCGAAGCGGTCGACGGGTCGTCCGAGGACCTCTTCGCCCACGAGGGCATCTTCGGCTGGGACGGCTGGAGCCTGGTCGCGCCCCGCCCGGGAAGGACCATCGACAAGGACGACCTGGCGGCCGACATCCGGAGCCAGGCGGCCACGGCCTTCCGGCTGGAGACCCGGTTCAAGCCCGCGCCCGGCTCGCTGCCGCGGCTGCGGTTCGGGGGACGCTATCGGCTGCGGGCCCGGGCCGTCGATCTGGCCGGCAACAGCGTCGGGCCGGAGTCGGACGACGCCTCCAAGGCCATCCCGGCGCCGCCCAGGGAGCCGGTGTCGTACGCCCGGTTCGATCCCGTCGCGCCGCCGGTCGTCGTGCTCCGCGAGGAGCCCCAGCGCGGCGAGGACGTCGACGAGGTCGTCATCCGAAGCTTCAACGACGCCGTCGAGAAGGACGCGGTGGCGACCGCCGCGACGGCCGAGCGTCACATCGTGCCGCCCAAGACCTCCGAGCTCGGGGCCGAGACCCACGGCATGTTCGACGCCAAGGGAGGCGGCCTGCGCGAGGACGTCTACGGGCTGATCGCCGCCAAGGACCCGGGCAAGCTCAGGGAGATCGAGCCGGCCGAGGAGATCGAGCTGCCGTACTTCCCCGACCCGTGGGCCAAGGGCGTCGTCGTCCGCGGCCTGCCGGGCGTTCCGGCCGACAAGCCGATGCGCATCGAGTTCAAGGGCGAGTGGCCGCAGGCGAGGCCGTTCCGCATACGGGTCGCCGAGGGCGACCGGCCGGCGGCCTGGGACGAGTCGGCCCGGGTGCTGGCGGTCTGGCTGAAGAAATCGGACGTGGCCACACTCCGGCTGAGCTGCTGGTTCCCGGCGCCAGTGCTGCCCGACGTCGGGCTCTTCCGCTGGCTCGAGAAGCCCGAGCTGGCCATCCCCAAGAAGATCCTCCAGGCGCCGCAGGCGACCGGTCCGCTGCTCGTCGTGCCCGCGGGCGTCCGGATGGACGCGCCGGCGCGGGTCGTCGAGCCGGCCGGGGCGGGCCCGGGCGTCAAGGCCGAGGCCAAGGTCGAGGCCCGGACGGTCCAGCCCGTCAAGATCCAGGCTCAACCGGTCCAGGCCCAGCCGCAGGCGGCCCGGGCCCAGGTCGCGCCGTCGCGCGAGCTGGCCCCGGTCTTCCAGCTGCCGCGCATCGATCTTCCGAAGATCAAGGCGCTGGCCGTCAACGCCTCGCACTGGATGATGACCCCGTTCCGGACCGTGGTCCTGACCCACGCCGTCCAGCAGCCGCTGGGCCGGCCGGGGCGGAAGACGTTCGGGGCCGTCCGCGGATTGGGCGACACCCACGCGTCGTTCGACGCCGAGCTCGAGGTCCACGGCTCGAGCAGCCAGAAGTTCGACCTCGGCGCGGTCTGGCAGGAGCCGGTCGACAACGTCGCCGAGAAGACCTGGAAGACGCTCGACGGGGCGGCCCACGTCCTGGAGCAGCCGCTCGAGCGCGGCGCGACGTCGTTCAGGATGAGCGGCCGGTCCGGCCACCGTCACGAGTTCGGGGACACGAAGCACCGGCGAGTGACATATACCCTGACCGAAACGACCCGGTTCCGGGAGCAGATGCCCGAGGCCGTGGCCTCGAACGTCGAGCTCCTCGTGCGCCGGAGCGACCCGATCACGGTCGACGTGCCCAACGCCGCGCCGCCGGCCATGCCGCGGGTCGTATACGTCGTGCCGACCTTCGGCTGGGAGCGCAAGCGGGAGCTGGGCAAGTTCACGAGCATCCGCAAGGGCGGCGGGTTGAGGGTCTATCTCGAGCGGCCGTGGTTCTCGTCGGGCGACGGGGAGCTGCTCGGGGTCGTCCTGACCTCGATCCCGGGGGTGCCGACCGAGCGGGCGGCAGCGGCCGGGGCGGGGACGGTCCGTGCGGATATCGTTCAGCCCGTCGGGGCCAAAGTCCAGGTCGCCCGGCCCAAGGTCCAGGCTCAGCCGCAGATCATGGCCAAGGGCGTCGTTTCCCTGCCGCCCGTGCCCGAAGCGCTGCGGCCCTATGTGACCCTCTGGGGGATGGACCCGCTGTGGAGGGCGGGGACGATCGCCACGCCCGAGTACCCGGCGCCCGGAGATTTCGCGGGGGCCGTGGAGACGCTGGGCGGGCTGTCCATCCCGGAACTGCCGGACACGCGGTCCTTCACGGCCGTCGGCCACGCCGTGGCTTACGACGAGGAGCGCGGGCTGTGGTTCAGCGACATCGAGATCGACCCTCACGACGCCTATTTCCCGTTCGTGCGCCTGGCGCTGGCCCGGTTCCAGCCGGTGTCGGTGGCGGGGGCGCATCTGTCGAAGGTCGTGACGGCCGATTTCATCCAGCTGGCGCCCGACCGGACGGTATCGCTGGCCTTCAACAAGGCCAACCTCGCCGAGATGAACGTCACCGTCAGCGGGGCGTCCTACGTGCAGGCGGCGGCCGGCAGCGGGCCGGGCACGGTCGAGGTCGCCCTCGAGACGCGCAACCTGGCCCTGCCCGAGGAGGTCGGCTGGACCGAGGTGCCCAAGACGACGGTCGAGCTGAAGGCCCAGCGGGTGGCCGGCGCCGCGCCGGGCCATTTCACATGGACCGGCAAGCTGACCATCCCCAGGGGGCTCCAGCTCAAGGCCCACCGGGTGGCCGTGCGCGAGTACGAGGAGTTCGTGTCGGACGAGCCGGAGGCCGCGGCGGGGAGGCCGGTGACCACGGCCCGGGCCGTCGAGCTGAAGAAGGTGCGGAGGCTGGTCTTCGCCGAGACCTTCCCCCTCTTCGACCTTTAAAAAAGAAGCCGCCAAGGAACGAATTGAGGCTCGCCATGAGAAGAGGGGACACGTACCGGAGGTACATGTCCCCGATCGTCGTCCTCGCCCTTGCGGCGGCCTCGGCCGTCGTCTTCGCCGCCCGCCGGTTCCCGATGAGGGCCGCGGTCCTCGGGCTCGTGATCGCGGCGGGCCTGCTTTCGAGACCGCTCGCCTGCCGGCCGGAAGCCGCTTCCGAGTCCCAATTCCCCGAGGTCCTTTCGCATCGGGAACAGGCCGTCCGGATCAACGCGTGGATGGAGACGCGCCTGGCGACGCTTCTCCCCGGCCTGATGCGACGGGCGGGCATCGACATGTGGCTCGTCATCAACCGGGAATACGCCGAGGACCCGGTCTATCTCACGATGGTTCCCCGCCCGGCCATGAATTCCATGGGCACTGTGGCCCTCATCTTTCACGATAAGGGCTCGGAGGCGGGGGTCGAGCGGCTCTGCAGCGGGCCCCGCGGCGTGGCCGGCTACCGGAACATCTGGCGGCCTCGGGACAAGGCCCAGTTCGACAACCTTGCCGACTTCATCCGGGCCGCGGATCCGAAGAGGATCGGCGTCAACGTCTCGGACAAGTGGCCTTTGGCCGACGGCCTGACCGCGTCCCTGAAGCGCAGGCTCGAGGCTGCCCTCGGCCCGGAGCTCTCGCGGCGGCTCGTTTCGGCCGAGGACCTCTGCGTCGGCTGGCTCGAGACGCGGACGGCCGGGGAGATGGAGGCCTATCGGGATGTTTGCGCCATCGCCCATTCCCTGATCGCCGAGTTCTTCTCGAACCGGGTCATCACGCCGGAGGTGACGACGACCGACGACGTCGTTTGGTGGGTTCGGCAGCGGGTCGCCTCGCTGGGGATGGAATGCTGGTTCCAGCCGACGATCGACATCCGCCGGCCGAAGAGGGAGATGGAGAAGGACCCCGACGACAAGGTCATCCGGCCCGGCGATCTGCTCCACTGCGACGTCGGGATCACCTATCTCGGGCTGTGCACAGACATGCAGTGGCAGGCCTACGTGCTGAGGCCTGGAGAGACCGACGCGCCCGCGGGCCTGCAGAAGGCCCTCGACAACGCCAACCGCGTCGCCGACCTCCTGATGGCAGAATTCCGCACGGGGCGGACAGGCGCGGAGATCGTCGGGGCGGCCATGGCCCGGGGGAAGGCCGAGGGATTGAACCTGATGATCTACTCCCACCCGGTCGGCTTCCACGGCCATGCCGCCGGTTGCACGCCCGACGCCCGCGATCCCGCGACGATCGACGAGGTCAACGTCTCGAAGTGGAGCTATCCCCTGTACCCCGACACGGCCTATGCCATCGAATTCAACTGCCGGACCCCGGCCGCGGAGTGGGACGGCGAGGACGTCTATATCGGCTTCGAGGAGAACGCCATTTTCACCGAGGCCGGCGGGTGCCGGTTCATCGACGGCCGCCAGACGCGGTTCCTCCTGATTCGGTCGGGGCCGAGGTAACGGAGGGGCCCGGCCGGGCGGGGGGCCGGCGGGGATAGCGGGGACGGCCTGACGCGGCGGGAGTCAAGCCTCGGCGACCTCGAGCATGCGGTCGAGGCGGAAGGTGCGGCACTCGCGGCGCGTGTGGCAGTAGGCGCGGACCCCTTCGAACGTGCGGCCGCAAAACTCCATCATTTCGACGGCTTCGGGCCGGATGCGGCGGCGCGACTTGGTGTCGTCGGGCTTGAGGTAGACGATGTCGAGCTCCCGCCCTGTGCGGATGGCCTCGAGGACGAGAGACCGCTTGTCGGCGGCGGGAAGGGCCTCTTCGGCTTTGCGGTACTGGAAGCGGGTCAGGAAGCGGACGATGCGCCAGTCCATCCAGATGTGGCTCTTGCGGATGGGGGTTTTGAGGACCAGGCCCTCGAAGCTCGTGCAGCGGCTGAGGGCGACATAGA
>Ga0194126_10008970_pt1 | contig 13444 bp, 12 predicted proteins | sample TA2KigC150mmetaG_FD_148641 | JGI IMG/M metagenome (GOLD analysis project Ga0194126, IMG submission 148641) | Freshwater microbial communities from Lake Tanganyika, Tanzania - TA2015035 Kigoma Deep Cast 150m | ecosystem: Environmental > Aquatic > Freshwater > Lake | place: Tanzania: Lake...
CCAATGCAGGCTTAATTTTCTTTGGGAAAGACCCTTCTGAATACATACCGCAAAATGAAATAAGGATTGCAAGATTCAAAGGAGTCACACGGACTGAATTTATTGATTCAAAAGAAATTAAAGGTCCTATTTATAAAATGCTTGATGAGGTTGAGCACTTTTTTAGAAGAAATACTCGTTTAGCCAGTAAGATTGTTGAATTCAAACGAGTTGATATACCAGAGTACCCATACGAAGCAATAAGGGAGGCAGTTATCAATGCCATTGCCCATAGAGATTATACTTATCGCTATGCACCGATTATGTTTTCTATCTTCGATGACAGGATAGAGATAAGCAGTCCTGGCGGACTTTTGCCTGGTTTGAACATTAAGAGTCTCGAGGGTCATCATGCCACAAGAAACAAGAAAATCTGCGACATTTTCCACGAAACAAAAGATATGGAGAAATTCGGCACAGGCATTGGCAAGATGAAACGGCTTATGAATGAGCATGGCTTGACTGAACCTAAGTTTTTAGAAGAAGGCAATTTCTTTGTAGTAACGTTTAACGGGCCCGGAGACAGGATCCTGGATTTAGTTCCGAGTATCCCGAAGGAAAGACAAGTAGACTTAAGAGAATTGGGATTGAATGAAAGGCAGATAGAGGCATTGAAAATGATGGTAAATGAAAGATCAAAGATAACAATAAAAAAGTATTTTGAAATATTTAAGGATATAAGCGAGAAAACTGCTAAAAGAGACATTAAAGAATTAGTAAAAACAGGATTTGTAAAAAAGGTAGGATACAAAAAGGGAGCCTATTTTGAAGCAATTTAAAATGTCCCTAAAAAATAAAAAATGTCCCTAAAAATGTCCCTAAAAATATTGTCATGAAAAACAGAAAAATGTCATGAAAATGAATGTCCGAAATAACTTTAAAATTACCGAGATAATTACCGAAATAATTTACACGATTAATGGATTTTTACACGATAGATTACATGATTACTTAATTAACAAAAGAAATAGCGCATAAATCTAAAAGGTGGCGCATATAATGGCGCATAAGAAAAATGAAGGCACAGATAATCAATAACTCCGCATTCCACAATCCGCAATCTACACTTCCACCGGGTTGGCGATGGGTGAGATTGGGAGAGGTTGCAAAAGACTTTATAAATGGAGGAACACCAAATACAAACGTACCAGAATATTGGGATGGGGGAATACCTTGGATAACAGGTGCTGATGTTACAAATTTTCATGTCTCAAAAGGAAGAAAATATATAACAGAGGAAGGACTCAGAAATAGTGCGACTCATTTAGTTCCCAAAGATACTGTTTTGATCGTTACAAGAACAGGTGTGGGTAAAGTAGCTATCGCAGCGAATGATATATGTTTTAGCCAAGATATTACTGGGGTAATATGCGGAAAAGAAATTCATCCAGAATATTTAGCGAGGTATATCTTGTCTCAAGAAAATAACTTAGTAGGTATACAAAGAGGTGCAACAATTAAAGGTTTAACAAGAAATGATTTAGAAAATTTAGATCTTCCGCTTCCTCCTATTCCTGAACAACATCGCATCGCTGGAAAGATTCAAGAACTAATGCAGGAGGTGGAGCATGCAAAAATCGCCTGTGAAAAACAGCTTGAGGCAGCTAAAGCCCTTCCTGCCGCATATTTGCGAGAAGTCTTTGAAAGTGAAGGGGGAAAGAAGTGGGAGAGAAAAAAGTTAGGAGAGGTGTGCGAAACTACAAGTGGAGGGACTCCATACAGAGGTAACATAGAGTACTTTTATGGAGATATACCTTGGGTAAAGTCTGGAGAATTAAAAGACGGATACATTAACGATACCGAAGAAAAAATCACAAAATTAGGTTTTGATAATTCAAATGTTAAAGTTTTTCCTATTGGAACATTACTTGTTGCAATGTATGGAGCAACTGTTGGAAAGTTAGGAATATTAGAAATTGCAGCTACTACAAATCAAGCTATATGTGCTATTTTGCCAAATTATAATGTATTAACTGATTTTCTCTTTTTCTTTTTCCTCTATTGCAGAAAAGATTTGATCAATAAATCTTATGGTGGTGCTCAACCAAATATCAGTCAAGAAATAATAAGAGAATCTCTTATTCCTATGCCTGCTACTAACATTCAACAACGCATCGTTGCTGAACTTAAAGAGAAAATGTCACAGGTCAAAAATCTGCAATCCGCAATCTTAAATCAACAATTCGCAATTGAAACTTTGCCGCAGGCGATTTTAAGGAAGGCATTTAGAGGAGAATTGTAATAGAATGAATCTGGAGGAAATAAGGGAAAGGGCGAAGAACGAAAAAGATAAAATTATTCAGCACCGTAAAGGACCTGCAATTATTATTGCTGGTCCCGGTTCTGGAAAAACCAGAACCTTGGCAGAAAGATTGATAAATCTTTGTTACGAAGATAGTTGCGACCCGACTCGTATCATTGCTGTAACTTTCTCAAATCATGCTGCGGATGAGATGAAAGAAAAAGTTAAAGAAATATGTGAGAAATCATTACATGAGCCGCCTGACCTGCGTATTAGTACAATGCACTTTTTAGCGAAAGGATTATTGCATCGCTATTCGAAGAAGTTAAATCTTCCAGCATCATTCCGAGTAGTTGGTAAATTGCAAGAAAGGATTTTGCTCGATGATGTCTCCTTAGAGTTAAAAAGACAAAAAGTAAAACTTGGGCGATATCAAAATAAATATCTTAATCGTTTTAAAGCATATAGAGCATTTATTCCTAACTCTTTTCTCAACAAAATTGTTGAGATTCCATCCAAAAATGGACTTGCCACTCAAGAACAATTCGATGAGAGCTACCGCTCCCTTCTTGATTATTACTATGCTGTAGACTGGTATGATGTTGTTGCACTTGCAGTAAAACTATTAGATGAAAATAGAGATATATTGGATGAAGTTACTGGTAAGATTGATCATCTGTTGGTAGATGAATATCAAGATCTAAATTGTGCGGATCATAAATTAATTCATTTACTTTCAACAAAAGCTAAGTCCCTAATGGTTTTCGGAGATGACGACCAAAGTATTTATCAGACAGGCAGATTTGCAAATCCTGGAGGCGTGAAAAGATTTAACGAAACCTACCCGGATGCAATAATCTATCCACTTTCAATATGCTGGCGTTGTGGGACATCAATTCTGGATATGGCTTGGAAATTGGTTGATGTAGATGAAAATCGTCTGCCTGAGCGTATGCCTAAAGAAAAACCCATTTCAAGCCACGAAAGAGGAACTGGTGAATTTGAGATTAAATCCTTTAAAAGTGAGAAGGCTGAGATACAAGGTCTTTGTAGTGATGTAAAGAAAGAATTGGAAAGAGCGTCAGATATAAAAAACATTTTAATTCTTTTTCATAGTAAAGAAATAGGACTAAAATATGCTGATGCACTAAAAACTAATGGTTTCCAAATAGAAAATCTGCTCGGTAAGTCTCAAACAGTTTCTAAAGCAGCGCTTTTACTTTATGAAATATTACGGCTTATAAATAATGAAGCTGATAATCTGGCTGCGAGATTTCTACTTCAAGAGTTTTTTACAATGAGTCCCCAAGATATTATTAAAGTCAGAGATACATCGAGGGGACAGAACAAATCATTGTGGCAGACAATGACAGATGATATCGATGTTCCAGAAAAGATAAAATTATGGTCTGAAAATTTTATTAGATGGCGTCAAATAGATAATGTTATTGAAATGTTAAAAGAGATAATTAGTTCGATTGAAATCCATAATGAACCAGAAATACAAAAATTTATTGAATGGTGTTCGAAAGAAAGTAATCTTACACTCGATAAGATTTTAGGTTGTTTAGAAAAAGGCTTTGATTTTGATGAACCTGCACCTTCAGAAACTAATGATGGAGCAATTAAAATTGTAACTATGACTATGCATGGTGCGAAAGGGTTAGATGCGGATATCGTCTTTGTGCCAGCTCTTGAAGATGAATTAATACCTAACCAATGGTTTGAACCTGAACAAAGAAGGCTTCTATATGTTTCAATGACGAGAGCAAAGAAGCGATTATTTCTAAGTTGGTCTTGGAGTCGTACTGGTAGAACTACCTATCGTAGTAGTAATCGGGCTGAGACGCATAGAAAGCGCTCAAAATTTTTGGATGAAATTGAACGGTAGACTGAAATTGCAAGGAACATGAAACTCAATAATCGCAAAATTACCTCTCCTCAATCCCTGAACTCCTACATCAAATCCATCTGCGATATTATGCGTCGGTCTGGTCGGGCCGGGGCGTTGCAGTACGTGCCTGAGCTTACGTGGATGCTTTTTCTTCGTATTCTTGATGAGAGAGAAGAAAGAGAGACAGAGCAGGCAAAGGCAGTTGGTTCTGAATTCAGGCCATCCTTGGAATATCCTTATCGCTGGAGAGATTGGGCAGCACCACCACTCAATAAGAGTCAAGAGTCAGAAAGTTCAAAGGTTCAGGGGTTAAAGAGAAAGGAATTGCAAGAGAGCACTCTTGGTGAGTTCATGTCTTTTGTGAATACTGAACTTATTCCCCATTTGAAAAGCCTTGAGAAGAAGCCCAATGCAAGCCCGCGGCAGAAGATTATTAGTGAAATATTTTCTTCAATAGAAAAGACAGGCATTGATACAGAGCATAACCTTTTAGATATTCTTGATAAAATCCACGAACTCTCTTTAGAACAAGTTGATGAAACCCAAATGTTCCCTATCTCACAGGTCTATGAAGGATTGCTCCAGAAAATGGGTGAGAAAAATAATGATGGTGGACAGTTTTTCACACCAAGAGAAGTTATCCGTGTAATGGTAAGGGTAATCAATCCTGAAATCGGAGAGGCAGTTTATGATCCCTGCTGTGGAACTGGAGGGTTTTTGGCTCAAGCGTATCAATGGATGTATGAGAAGAGAAACACAGCGGATGATATTGAAACACTCAAAACAAGGACTTTTTATGGGAGAGAAAAAGAAAATCTTGTTTATCCCATAGCACTCGCAAACCTTGTTCTTCAGGAGATAGACGAGCCGCACATCTGGCATGGGAATACTTTAACAGGGCTTGAAGTCTATGGAGAGCTTTTTCAAGGTGCTCCAGGGCTTTTTAATGTGGTTCTTACCAATCCTCCCTTTGGCGGGAAAGAGGGTAAAGATGCTCAAACTCGTTTTGCCTATAAAACGTCATCCACACAGGTTCTCTTTCTTCAACATGTGATAGATAGCCTCGAACGAGGTGGAAGATGCGGCATAGTCATGGATGAAGGCGTGCTCTTCCGCACAAATGAAACTGCATTTGTTCAGACGAAACGAAAACTCCTCAATGAGTGCAATCTCTGGTGTATTGTGAGTCTTCCTCCAAAGGTTTTCTTAAACGCAGGTGCTGCGAGCAAAACCAACCTCCTGTTTTTTACAAAAGGAGAACCAACAAAGGAAATCTGGTATTACGATTTATCAGACCTCAACATAACAAAAAAACAACCTTTGACATTAGAACAGTTTGATGAATTCTTTAAGCTTTTTAACCCTTCAACCCATAAACTTTCAGAAAGCGGGCGCTCCTGGCGTGTGCCTATTGAGGATTTAGAGACAAAAAATTATGACCTTAAGGCGGTCAATCCGAACAGGAAATCAAATGAAGATATTAGAACCCTTGGGGAGCTCATCTCCATAATTGAATCTCAGGAAGAAGAGATTGCAAAAACGTTAGCAATGTTAAAGAGTAAAGGTGTGTAAATGATTTGCAGAGGCTGTGATTATAAGAAAAATGCACCTGAATGTAATAAAATAGAGGCTGTTCAATAACAAAGGAGGTTTTTATGTCATTCCTGCGAAAGCAGGAATCCAGAGAAGATGAAAAATCTTTAAAAAACAACTGGATTCCCGTTTTCACGGGAATGACGAGGTTGCGGTAGACGAAAGTTCAATATCCTTGCGAAGCCTTGATTATCAAGGTTCTACGAGTTTTTGAACAGCCTAAAAATATTTAAGGAGGTGGATAGATGAAATTTACGAGAATAACGGTTAACCCAAAACAAATGGGTGGTGCGCCATGCATACGTGGATTGCGGATACCTGTTGCGACAGTAGTAGGCATGGTAGCTGATGGTATGAGCGAAGAAGAGATTTTGAAAGCTTTTCCTGATTTAGAGAAAGAGGATATACGAGAGGCTCTGCAATACGCTGCAGAAATTGTCCGTGAAAGAGAATTACCGTTGGTAACTACATGAAATTTCTTGTAGACAACGCATTATCCCCTATTTTAGCAGAAGACATAAAAGGGGACAGGTACATTATCTCGTGGGCAGAAGTAAGAGATTGAGATTGTGGAGGGCAAAAGTGATTGAGCTGGTCAAAAACTGCCTTGAGAAGGCAAGGAGTGTGTGAGTTTGTTATTATAGAAAATAAATAGAGATATTGATCACTGGATAGTTGAAAAAGGAGGTTAGTGAGATGAATAAATTAATTGAGAGAATAGTAAGCGACCCGAATATTTGCAGTGGCAAGCCCTGTATAAAAGGAACAAGAATACCTGTCCACATTATACTTAATCTTCTTGCTGCCGGAGAAAATTTTGAAGGGATTAAGAAGGCATATCCAAATATCACTGACGAAGATATCAGGGCGTGCCTGAACTATGCCTCAGTTCTTGCTGATGAAGAAGCGGGAGTTACTGCTTGAAGTTATTTGCCAATGAAAACCTCTTTGAACCTATTATCGATTACCTGAGAAGTCTCGGTCATGACGTTCTTAGCATAAGAGACTCAGGTCTTTCTGGTATCCCTGATGAGGAGGTCTATCATCGAGCCTGCAAAGAGAAAAGGGTAATCATAACGATGGATAAGGATTTTTCAAGGATGTTCCGTTTCCCGCCTGAAAAATGCGGGGGAATCGTTGTTGCCAAAATTTATAAACGAACTGTTGATGAAACACTTTCAATATTCAAGAAATTTTATGAGTCACTACAGGAAAAGGATATGCTTGAAAATCTGGTTATTATTACACCAGAGGGTGTGCGAATAAGAAGATCAAAGACAGGATAGGCATCCGTTTACTCCATCTCTTCAATCACCGCTGCAGCAAGAAGAGGAAACATTATCTCATGATGTCCTGTAAGGGCATATGCAGTACCTTTTTTCATGGTAGGTCTCTTGAGGACATTTTCTCTTGGCCTGTAATGCTGGATAAAGTCTATGTTCACTGTTATGATATGCTCAACACTGTTTCCGAGATTCCTTGCAATCGTTAGTGCTTTTAAAAAGACCTCTGGCATGATGACCGCAGAACCGAGATTAATATAAACTCCGCCTTCGAGGTCAGAGACTACTGAAGTAAAAAGTCTGAAATCCCTGAAACTACCTTCTCCAATAGCTGAGCCATCAGCATCTGGATGCATATGGATAATATCTGTTCCTATAGCAACGTGCACTGTTGCGGGGATATCAAGCTTAAAGGCAGATGCGAAGATGCTTTTATCTTTGAACTTGAATTTACTCTTGTGTATCATTTCACCAACAGACTTTCCTATTCCGTGCCCTTTACTTACTCCCTCTTTTATTGCTCTATTAAGATACCTGCCTGTTTCTCTTGCCATTCCAAATGTCCCTTTGCAGAGATCTTCAGCAACATCCTCTGATGTATGACCGGCAAGTGAAATCTCGAAATCGTGGATAATACATGCACCATTTGTTGCAAGAGCAGTGATGATCCCTTTTTCTATAAGATCAATAATCACAGGTGAAAGACCCACTTTTATCGGGTGTGCACCCATACCAAGGATGACAGGCCTGTTGTGTTGTCGTGCCCCTACAACAGCCTTTACCACATTCCTGAAATCATTCGATGCAAGGATATCAGGAAGTTTATCAATAAAGGTCTTAAATGTATCCCCTTTTATATACGGGGTTGCGAGTGCATCAAGTGAAACCTTACTCTTTCTCTTTTTTATAGGATAGGTCTTTACCTGTCTCAGCACCACAGGTCTATATTTTTTCATAGTTTACATCTTACCATAAAAAAATATGACAGGGCTATTGATTTTACAGAGCATTTTATGGTATTAAATTAGACTTAGTTTAAGAGGAGGTTCAGATTGCCAGCTAAAGCAAGACCGAAGAAAAGTCTTTCAACCCTGAAGAGGGCACGACAGGCTGAAAAACAGAATATTCGTAATAAGGCTGTCCGTAGCTCTATTAAAACTATTGTGAAAAAGGTTGAATCAGCAATAGCTTCAGGTAATAAAGAAGATGCGGGTAAGTCACTTATCGGGGCAGTAAAGACGATCACGAAAGCTGTTTCAAAAGGTGTGATTCACAAAAACACTGCCTCAAGAAAAATTTCACGGCTCACCAAGAAAGTAAATACCCTTTTTAAAGCCGAAGCAGCTTAACCAGAAGATACTCCATAGGAAAAGTTCTTCCTGAACTTTTTATATCTCTATCAGCTTTGTGGAGAAGCTCAAATATTCTGAGAAAGTAGTCATCTTCTTTTGGCTTGCTCCCTGAAGACAGACTACGTCCAAACTGCCAGTTAAGGGCGCCTATGAGACTGTAATCATCTGTTGTTTCTCTCAATGTTTTGTATATTCTGAATACTCTTTCTGAATCTTTGTCTATGAGAGCATCCACAAGGTCAAATATGCTGTAAGAACCTTCTCCTGCAATAATGTGAGAGATATCATCCACATCTATCTTTTGTTTTCCAAGTAAAGAAATTTTTTCTATCTCTGCTGAAAGAAGACCAAAATCAGTACCTATGATGCCCAGCATATAGTCAGCGACCCTGTCAGATATCTCCAGACCCTTTATTTTGGCTCTCTGCTTTATCCAGTCTGGAATCTCTGGCTCTCTTATATCGAGAGATATGGTCTTTACCATTCTGAACCTTTCTCTTAATTCTTTCTTTAATGTTCCTTCATGGAGTATTAAATACACTGTGCTCGGTGCAGGGTTTGAAATATAGTCGTCTAATCTTTTATTATCGCCTTTAGACAGTTTCTGAAGGTTCACAACTAATACTACAAACCTTCTCTTTCCAAAGAATGGGATGGTATTTGCCACATCTACTATTTGTGCGAACGACAGGTCTTCTTCTCCTGAGGATGAAAGATCGAATATATGGAGGTTGAACTCTCTCTCGACCTCGGGTACAAGTCTTTTTATTGCCTCTATTGCCTCCCTGTGAAAAAATAAATCTGACGCATACAGAAGATAAACAGGTAAAGACAGGCCTTTTTCTATTTCGTGGAAAAATACCTGGAGGCTCATCTGTACACCCCGTTAGAAAAAACCTCTCACCCCGTTAAAGTCTCATTTTCTAACGGGGTACATAATGACAGCGACTATCTCCATCGCCATGTCTCTTATCGCTTTTTCTGAAGCAAGTTCTTTCGATGCAATCACATCTGACAGTTTGCCGGAGCTTGAAAAAGAGACAATGAACGGAGATCCTATATTTTTAAAGTCTTTCACATTTCCTGATGGCTCTACGAGTCTAAAATCTGCCTTAATAACTGCTTCATATTCTACTGCTATGTCCGCTTTTGTTGACAGAACATTTAATTGAAACTGATGAATCGTACCACTGAGTGTATAACCTGCATCAGGATGAACAGTAATCCCTTGTTTCAGAAACTCCTCTGTGAGTGCTCTGTGAAGCTTGTCCTGTAGTTTCGGTTCATAGGTTTTATTTTCTATCTTTCCAATCTGTATTGAATCGAAAGGCAGAGATGCTCTGCCATGAATGGAATAACCGCAACCAGCCATGCATAGAGCACAGAGCATAGAGCACAGAGATAATTTTATAAAGCTTCGAATATAAACCATATAGCGCTGTATATGTAATTTTATACTCCTTGCTCCTTGCTCCTTGCTCTTTGCTTTCATTACTCTCCTATGACTATATTAACTAATTTACCCTTTACCACAATAACTTTTTTGATTGTTTTTGCACCAACAATCTCTTTTATCTTTTGCTGTTCTAGCGCCATCTTCTCAATCTCATCATCAGGAGTGCCTTGTGATATCATAATCTTTGATCTTAGTTTACCATTAATTTGTATCACGAGTTCTATCTCCTCTTCTCTTGCGATTTCCTCATCCCATTTTGGCCATTGTTGTTCAAAGATACTCGGCTCATTCCCTATCGCCTCCCACAGTTCTTCTGCAATATGTGGAGAAAAGGGAGAGAGAAGGATGAGTACTCGCTCTATTGCAAACTTAAACGTTTTCCAGTCTTCATCGGATTCGGGTTCAAATGAAGTGATCTCATTCACGAGCTCCATCAATCCAGCTATTGCTGTATTGAAGTGGTACTCACGCTCGATGTCTGTTGTAACCTTTTTAATTGTTTGATGGGTTTTCCGCAACAAAAGTGACGCGTGATCTGTGATACGTGATGCATCAAATCCTCTTATATCATTACGCATTACGCTTAACGCTTCACGGTTCTTATAAACAATCCCCCACAGCCTGTGTAAGAACCTGTATGCTCCCTCAACACCTTTGTCTGACCATTCAAGGTCCCTCTCGGGAGGAGCTGCAAAAAGAGAAAACAACCTTGATGTATCTGCACCATATTTTTCTATAAGATAATGAGGGTCAACAACGTTACCTTTTGATTTGGACATCTTTGCTCCATCTTTTATCACCATACCCTGTGTAAGGAGGTTTTGAAAAGGTTCACCTGTACTGATAAGTCCGAGGTCACGCATGACCCGTGTAAAAAACCTCGAGTAAAGGAGATGGAGTACTGCGTGTTCAACGCCACCAATATACTGGTCAACAGGCATCCAATACTTACATTCTGATTGTGGAGATAGAAGTTCGGAGTCTAAGTTAATATCACCTTTTTTAAAACAATACCGCACGAAATACCATGATGAGTCAACAAATGTATCCATTGTGTCAGTCTCACGCCTTGCTCTCCCACTGCATTTCGGGCACTTGGTATTCAGAAATGCCTCAGATTCCAGGAGCGGAGAGACACCCTTACCTGTTAATCTCACGTCCTCAGGAAGTATTACAGGAAGGTCTTTCTCAGGCACAGGCACTATTCCACATTTATCACAGTAGAGTATAGGAATTGGTGTTCCCCAGTATCTCTGTCGGGATATGCCCCAATCGCGGAGTTTATAATTAATAGTACCCCTTCCCAATCTCTTCTCTTCGATAAATTGTATTATCTCCTTTTTTGCACTATCACTCTTCACACCGCTGAACTTTCCTGAATTCACAATAATCCCTTCATCCTCGTATGCCTCTGTAATATCAGGGGCAAAAGATTCATGATTCATGATGCACGATGCATGATTTTTTTTATCCTGTATCCTGTATCTTGTATCTTGTATCCTGTCTTCAGGCACTATCACAATTTTTATAGGCAGGTCATATTTCTTTGCGAATTCAAAATCTCTCTGATCATGAGCTGGTACGGACATGATTGCGCCTGTACCATATTCCATGAGAACGAAATTCGCGACATATACAGGGACTCTATCACCATTTAATGGATTGATTGTGTAAGATCCTGTGAAAAGCCCTATCTTTTCATCTTCCTTACCATATTGAGCCTTTACAGCCTCAAGTTTATTGGTATCTTTAACCATCTTTTCTGCCATAGGATGTTCAGGAGCAATGCACATAAAAGTCACACCAAATAATGTATCTGGCCTTGTGGTGAATATTTTTAATTGTTCATCCATTCCTTCAATGGGAAAGTCTACCTCCACGCCTTCGCCCTTCCCAATCCAGTTTTTCTGCATGAGTACGACCCTTTCTGGCCATCCTCTTAATTCATCGCACTCCCGAAGTAATTCTTCTGCATAGTGAGTAATTCTGAAAAACCATTGCTCAAGTTTCTTCTGGGTGACTGTACTGTCACAACGCCAGCATTTCTCATCGATAACCTGTTCATTTGCAAGGACAGTTGCACATGACGGACACCAGTTCACATAAGAGTGTTTTCTGTATGCAAGTCCTTTCTCGAACATCCTGAGGAAAAACCACTGGTTCCATTTGTAATATTCAGGGCTACAGGTTGTGATCTCTCTTTCCCAATCATAGCTAAGCCCCATGCGATTAAGCTGTTTCTTCATGTACTCAATATTTTTATACGTCCATTCTGAGGGATGCACACCATGTTTTATCGCAGCATTCTCTGCAGGAAGCCCGAATGCATCCCATCCCATGGGATGGAGCACATTGTAGCCGCGCATCCTCTTATACCTTGCGACCACATCACCAATTGCATAGTTTCTTACATGACCCATATGGATCTCCCCGGAAGGGTAAGGAAACATCTCAAGGCAATAAAATTTTTTCTGGGAAGGATTAAACCCGGTCTTATTGAGCTGCTTGTCAGCCCAGTATTTTTGCCATTTCAGCTCTACCTTTTGAGGGCTATATCTTTCTTCCAAAACCATCTACCTCCTCAAACTGTTTGAAAACCAATATAAAATCAGATATATCGGCAAGAATTATTTGGAAGGTATTATAACAAAAATGCTGATATTGGTAACTTTTTAATACCAGCCTGTGTGAGATTAAGGCTATTTAAATAAGACTTGATTATTGACTTTTTTGGACCCACGGGTACCATCGAGGTCGAATTGAAAGGTATTCCACTTCTTGCAATCAGCACATCTCCCTGACCATTCAAGGGAAATGTAGCCACACTCCTTACAACAGTAAAGCAATCGCAGTGCCATCTTTAAGTCCAGTGCCTTCCTGAACTCATAAACAGCCTCTTCAGGTTGGTTCCTCTTCATATAGAGGCTCCCCATGAGCTGATGCAGTTCTGGATAATCAGCTCCTCCTGTATCAATGGATGCAAGAGTTTCAAAAGCATCATCCACCATCTCTAGTCTGTAGTAGAGCTTCCCGAGAAATAATTTTATTACAGGGTCTTGTGGACTCCTTGAGAGGCTGTTTTTATAAATTCTTATAAGTCGTCCTGGTTCACCAAGGTTTATCAGCAAGTCTTCAAGCCTTGCGAGTACGATCATTGAAGATGTCTGTTCATAACTCTTTTCAAGATTATTAATTGCTTCTTCGCTCTCACCTTCCCTTAAAAGCACCTCAGCAAGCCCGAGTGTTGCAGGAACAAAATCTTTGTCTATTCGCAATACTGTCCTGAATGCCTTCTTTGCCTTTTCGAGTTCACCGTTCTCGAGGCTCTTTCTCCCATACTCATACTTATACCCAATGAGATCCTGACGTTCGCGGTTTTTATCCTTTTCTGCATGTTCATTTTTCAAGATTATTTTTTGAATAAGGACAAGTTCATCCCACCTTTCCTGCCTCTCGAGAATATCCCTTTTTTTATAGAGGGCTGAAAGGTTCTCATCATCTATATCGAGAATCTCGTCAACATAATGGAGGGCATCTGACCATCTTCCTGTTTTTTCCATAAGCCTTTCGAGGGCAAACAATGTT
>Ga0194126_10008972_pt1 | contig 13442 bp, 8 predicted proteins | sample TA2KigC150mmetaG_FD_148641 | JGI IMG/M metagenome (GOLD analysis project Ga0194126, IMG submission 148641) | Freshwater microbial communities from Lake Tanganyika, Tanzania - TA2015035 Kigoma Deep Cast 150m | ecosystem: Environmental > Aquatic > Freshwater > Lake | place: Tanzania: Lake...
TGCGATACGGGTACCAAGACAATCAGCGCCAAGAATACGATATCCGATCATTTCTTCCCCTTCCTGAAATGGCCTTGGAATTGGGTACTCAAACCGCATCGTATACCTACACCAAAACAATTGGAAAATATCGTTTGGAAAATGCCGTAGGCTTGATGTTCCAACAAAATCTCAATCAACCGGCCAATGCAAGGCAATTTATACGGAATTATCAGTCCTTGAACCGTTGGGCCTATACTCTGTTATCTTGGGAAACCAGCAACCTTGGCAAACACGAGTGGGCTCTTCGTTACGACCAGATTGGATTCACCTCCTTTTACCGCCCACCAGGTACGAACCCCGAGGATCCTGCTTCGCCTGACAAACGAAGTTTTCAACGATTGAGTACCGCCTGGACATGGAATTATCAAATACCACGAACGGCATGGAGAATGCGGGTAAACGCTGGCACGGGATGGAGGCCGCCTTCGGCCAACGAACTGTATGCAAATGGTTTGCATCAAGGTATGGCCGCTTTGGAACGCGGCAACCTCACCCTGAAACCCGAGCATACCTGGACCGGTAACATCGGTCTTGGATGGAAACGAGGCCCTCTCGATTTAGAGAGTCAAGTTGGCCTCCGCAACATTCAGGATTATATTTTTTTAGAACCTCAACAACCCTCGGCGGTCACCATCAACGGGGTATATCCGCAATTCGCTTATGTAGGGAGAGATGCTGTTTTGACGCATTGGAACAGCAGTGCCAGTGCTCAAATGGGAAAGGGATGGAAACTCAATCTAGCGTGGGCTCTTATTCGGGGCAGCGAAAACCCTCAAGGAACCTGGTTGGTCTGGATGCCTGCCGATCGATGGTTGTTGGGATTGCATCGTAATCCCACCTCAAACACAAACGATGCCCTGGGATCTCAAACGAAGAGTCAATTCAATTACGGAATCGAAATCCAACACGTAAGTCGCCAAAGCCGAATACCTTTGAGCGAAGACCGCCAAACAAGTTTGGATTATGCTCCTGCCCCTGCAGCCTATACCTTGTTACGAATTTATTTGGGCGGTCAATTGATGCGTCAACATCTCCAATGGATAATCAGCCTTGATAACGCCCTGAACACGCGATACCGAGATTATATGAACCGCCTTCGCTATTTCGCCGATGAGCCAGGGCGGAATTTAAGTCTTCGTCTTCAATATCATTTGCACCGCCATAAAACCATCTGATGCGCTGTTTTACAACATTTATTCTTGGGTTCTTTGGGGTCATTTTTTTGTTTCCTTCTTGTCGCAAAAATGTGGATAACCCCCCACCCGACGCACAGCATGGCGCCATAACCACGTTGACTTTGGTAATCTCAGATTCTTCGGCTTTTCCAGCATACCAAGATACGATCGTCTTCGACGACCCGGATGGGGCCGGCGGCCAACAACCCATCCGTTGGGATACTGTACGTCTACAACCTGAGCGGTTTTATAAAGCCCAAGTCTATTTGACCAACAAACTTGCCAACCCCATCCAGAATTTGAACCCGATCATTATCGCACAGGGTACCCAACATCTTTTCGTTTACCGAAGCGATACTTCCATGTTGAAGGTAAGAATTACTGATCAAGATAATTTGAACCTACCGTTAGGTTTACAGACTTCTTGGGAAACCCAGAAAAGAATCGGGTGGACTAATCTTGAAATCAATTTGCGGCATATTGCCTTTGGTAAAAATAACAACAGTGGAATCAGCACTGGACATTCCGATCTTCAAGTTTTATTTCCCCTTTCCATTCAGCCCTAAACATCTATTCATTAAACTCTTGATTACAATTCCAAAATCATTTTTCTTAACCCCTAAACAAACCTAAAAACATGAAAAAAATCATCCAAATCCCATCCCTGTTGGAGAGTTTAACCGCCCTCTTACTCACCTTGGTTTTGAGCCATTCTACGGCCAAGGCCCAAAGCCCGATCAGTCTCCAAGCTGATGCAGGACTTAGCATTGCCTCGTTAAAAATGAAGGTGCTTGGCATCGAAAACGACGAACTCCACTCTATAAATGGCCTGCAAGGAAGATTAGTCGCAGGTTACCAACTTAGCGACAACTTTAGTTTGCACGCTGGATTGGGTTATGTTCAAATGGGAGCTAGTGTGGAGCACGAGGATCATCATGACGATATTCGTATCAATGCTCTGGAAATTCCCGTCCTTTTTCGTTATCAAGTACCGCTAGGTTCGGGTTCTTTGGGCTTGTCCGCAGGACCAGCTTTGGCCTACCACCTTTCTGCTTTTGTTCACGAACATGAAGATGGAAACGAAACTGAAGAAGAGCTTACCATTGGAAATGATGTTGATGACTTCGTTAAACCGATTAACCTAGGCTTACAAGCTGAAGTATCCTATACCCACTCATCGGGCATCCTCCTAAATTTGCGATACAACGCTGGTCTTATGGAGTTGGGAACCAGCGATTTAATTGAAATGAGCAATTCCTATTTGGCAGTTGGTCTTGGTTACCGAATATTTTAGGGCCTAAAATATCGCAACCTCTGCACAAGTCTATCCTTGTGCTTTCGATTGGTGGTCTCTACCAGCGATTTGAAATTAACCGACGTCTGAACCTCCCTTGGTCGTTTATTGATCGGGGATGGTTCAGCGTGCCACAAATCTTCCCAGGGACCGTATACCGGATTGGGCAAGAGAACCCAATCCCGCCCCAGGCGATGGACTTCCTTCAAAACATTCTGGGCACGTTCCTCCTCCGATGAATGAGTGATAAATCCGTCCATATCTTGGAGATTATCGCCGACCCACTGAAGGACCGTATAACGAAGCTTGACTGAATCGCGCCTCGCTTGCTTTTCGCTGCTGTTTTGTCGTAACAACATCGAATCCAAACCATCGACCGGAAGGTCCAAGGCCAACATATTTTGCTTGGTTGCCATCCACTGGGAACTCTTGCGGTTGGAGAGATAAACCACGCGCAGTCCCTTTTGCTGAGCGACGAGCAGATAATCCCGTACCCCGGGTACAGCCGTGGCCTCGGCCTTTTGGACCCAAGCCTGCCAGGAGGCCGAACTGTATGCAGAGCCGTGTCGTATCTGCCATCCGGCATAGAGGCTGTTGTCCAAAACCGTTTCGTCCAAGTCCAAAACCACCGCCGGAGGTCGCTTGCGCAATTCTTCCGGCGCTGATCGTTGAGCCGAATCCAACAAAACCGTCAATTGCTGGGCCGCGGATCGGTAAACTTGACGACAGAGACCTTGATATTCAGCCGAACGTTGCACATACAAAGTAGATAAAAGCAATGCATCCATGGTACCCGGTGTAGGATCAGCCTCCAGCAACGCATGGCGAAGTTTAGGAGACCGCGAAAGGGATCCCGGATTGATTCCCGGTTCACCCTCGGGTACCGACACCCCCAACGAATCAAAATAATGTTGCCAATACGGCAAGATCTCCTTGGAACCGGGGTTCTTGAAGGTCATGGGACTTAGGCCGAAATACGTGGCATCCTTGCCGGTGGCCTTGGCAAAAGCCGCGTCGATTAACTCGCTGCAATACCATCGCTGGTTATCCAAAGCAAAGACCTCATCGTAAGGTTGGCCCACCTGGCCCAAGGCAAAAGACATAACCTCTTGCAGGAAGCTGGGGTTCTCGTCAGGTCGTCCCACCAGCACACGACCCTTGGACCATTCGCTGGTTCGGCTCAAGAAATCCTGTAGCTCAGTCGCCACCACCCCACGACCTACGGCCTCAAGGACTCGCAATGTACCCACACTATCCCTGTAAAATAAACCACAATGCGTGAACGCCCTACCGTAAGCCGAACGCGTGACCCCGGATATCGCGGAACATCCTTCGCCGCAATTCCATTCTTGAAAAATCACATCCCCATCCCGTAAATCCCCCATCCCTAAACGCTCCAAGGAAGATTCCGAGCTTGAATTTTGGGCTTTGATGCCAGTGGTCCAAATAATCCACCCGCAGAGCAGGACCCAAAACCCTCGATGATGGAAAACCGGCCTCATGGGTTTCGATGATGAGGTTCTTCGGCAAAAAGAGAGGCAAGATGCATGATGGTCATCACTGCCGCGCCCATATCTTCCACACTCACCCATTCAGTGCGAGAATGGAAATGATGCCCGCCTGCAAAAAGGTTGGGACAAGGTAAGCCCATGGCGGTGAGACGACTACCATCGGTTCCACCGCGGATCGACCGCCTTCGAGGCTGTACCCCTGCCCTGCGCATGGCTTCCGCCGCATGTTCCACCAAGAAAGGATATCGGTCCATAGTTTCTTTCATGTTACGGTATTGTGACTCCCTGACCAGTTCGAAGCGGGAACCCGGAAACTGGGCCGTGGCCATGCGGGCAAAATCTTCGACCAGGGACGCCATCTTATCAAGGGCCGATGTTTGAAAATCCCTTAATATCCAGACAATTCGGCAATATTCGGCATTCCCTTCAATGGATAACGGGTGGACAAACCCTTCTCTGTCCTCGGTATGCTCCGGCGCAACAGCATGGGTGGATGCGGCATGCAGGATAGTCCCTGCCACTTTGAGCGCATTCACCATTCGGCCCTTGGCAAATCCCGGATGGGCCGAAATGCCATGAACATGCATCGTGAGGCTATCGGCCGAAAAAGTTTCATCTTCGATATCGCCTCGCTCTTCTCCATCCAAGGTGTATGCCCAATCAGCTCCCAGGGCCTTAAGGTCCAAATGATCTACCCCCCTTCCGATTTCTTCATCCACGGTGAATAAAAAGACCAAGGGGCCGTGTTTCCATTCGGGGTTCAAAACCAGTTGCTTGGCGGCTTCCATAATTTCGGCGACACCAGCTTTGTCATCGGCTCCTAACAAGGTGCTCCCATCGGAGGTTATGATGGTATTCCCCATTTGTTGCAACAAATTGGGGGCATTCAGCGTATTCAAGTGGTGGTGTTGCTGTTCATCCAAAAACAGATCCCCGCCATCGTAATGAGGATGAATCTTCGGTTTGACGTTGGCCCCTGAACAATCCGGAGACGTATCTTGATGAGCACAGAAACAGAGAGCCGGTAAGTACGGCCCCGCATTAGACGGAAGCCTACCCACCACATACCCATACTCATCCATGGAGGCCTCGATTCCCATTTGCTTCAATTCAGCGAGAAGCAAGCGACCCAAATCCTTTTGCTTGGCAGTGGACGGAACAGTCATCGATTGAGAATCGGATTGGGTATCTATCTGCACATAGCGCAGGAACCTTTCCATAACACCTTGTTGTATATTTTTGAGTAAATCTAAATCCATGCCTAAACCTTACATTATGAAAAAATCCTTGAAGGTTGATTAATGAAAGTCCGTCCTTTTGTCCAAAGTCAAGGGATTATGGTGGAATTACGATATTGATCTGCAAAATGAATTTTGCCGTCTCTTAAGAAATAAAGGCGGTGAATACCGCGAGACAAGGCGATTTGGTTTCTAAAACATCGTTCTGTACCGAATACCATGCCCAAAATCTCGCCATCAGAGCCCAGGCGAAGGACCTCTGCCTGATTCAATCCGCGTATGACGGTATCCATGTCCCGATAAGACGCCGCCTCTTTGGCCATAAACCTTGCCATGGTTAGCGGAGGGCCTGTCCATACCCATCCATCGTGGGACCTGACCGATGCCGTATCTTTCCAAAAGGAGCCTGCATCACGCACATAGTTGGCCATCAGCCGTTTTTCCCATTGGAGAACCAAGGTCCGCAAAGAATCCGGCGCCTTGCTGCATCGCATGCCCCATCGCGGCCATGGATTTAGCCTTAGGCTATCTTCAATGTCATGAGGACCGGTCCAATCTTGTTCCCAAACCTTCCAGCCCACAATTTTGGTGGACCGCATTTCCCATAGAACCGCCAACCTGCGGTATTTCCACTGCAAACCCGCTCCGACTTGACCGGATTGGTAACACTGACGCAGGTAACCGATGACACGATAAACCGAATCCTCCAAACTAAAGGTTGGCAAAAGGGCCAAACATTCGGTTTGTTGCCGGTAACCGGAACGGAACATGTAAAACAGCGGCCTGAGGATCCATGATCTAGGAACAGCGCTATCATCGCCAGTGTAAACACTATCGGACAAGACCCTCATCAAAGCGAGGGTATCCCCTCGATCGAGGGCTTGAATCCATCGCAAGGCAGCCCAAGACAGCGTGTCTTCGGCTGGGCACCACGGCTTCAACGAATCAGCGGGATGCTTTGGTACTTGCCAAGCGAGGTCCTCACGCGGGGTACCGCAGGATACTATCCCCAGCAATGCAAGTATTATGGCAAAATTCAAAAAGCGAAATTTCCTCATGTTTGGGACCAATATCGACCTTCATTCAACATCCTCAGCATGCACAAACTTAGGCCCAAAAGACAATAAGCCGAGCATGTTGCACTGGAGCAATCCTCGTATTTTGAGCCCATGCAAATTGACCGCATTTTCCGTTTCCTCTTGCTCCTGTGGGCTGCTTTCGGCATCATGCCAAGACAAGGCTTGGTTGTTTGGGCACAGAGCCGGGTAAACCATAGGCCTGTAGAAACCCTGCAGAGGCTACAGGCCAGGGCCCAAACGAGCTTTGGGAAAGTTGAACGCTGGGAAGGCTTTCGTTTCGATAACATTAATCCAAGGACGGTGGAGGTATGGTTGCCCCCGCAGCCTTATTGGGATCAGCACAGCCCCTTGCCGGTTTGGTACCTGCACGATGGTCAAAACATGATGGACCCCGCCCTTGGCTACGGGGGTTCGTCCTGGGAATTGGACAGCCTAATGGAATTGCATTTGCGGAACGGCAGCATCGTACCTTGCATCCTAGTCATGGTGGACAACAGTCCTCGACGTTTCGAGGAATACCTGCCTCCACCATGTTTGGATGGTCTCGAGGACTCCAATATTGCGGCCCTGCAGAAAGAAAGGCCAGGACTCGCTTTGGGTAATCGATACGCCCAATGGATGGTCGAGGAATTGATGCCGTGGATCAAGGTGCAATACCCGGCAATCCCGGATGCACGACACCACTATTTGATGGGAGCCAGCATGGGAGGTCTCATTTCTTCGTACACGGCCCTCCTGTATCCTCAAAGCTTTGGTGGAGCCGTCTGCCTCAGTACGCATTGGCCACTGAGCCTGCAAACCAACGACACCTTGAATTCCAAACCCTATCGTGATTGGCTATTGCGTCGGACTGATTCATTGTTTGCGAAGTCCAAGGAAGATAAACCCTATGCCCTGCATTCCTTGTACATGGATCATGGCGATCAAACCTTGGATGCTTTCTATCCACCCCACCAACAGGCTTTTGATCGGCAAATTCGAACCTGGCGAAAGAAGCATCGAGATCCAAATTTGCGTTATAATTCCAGGTTTTTCCCAGGAACCAAGCACCACGAAAAGGATTGGTCGGCACGTTGTATCGAAGCCATGGCTTGGACCATGCAAGGTCAGTATCCAAATCGTTTGATTCTTCCATCCACAGCTTACCTTAAGATTGCCAAGCCTTTGGATTGGCAGATGTATTTTGTGATGACCGATCGCTTTGCGGACGGCCAATCTCGTAACAACCTCAAGCCAACCTGGAATCCCCAGAGGGAACACTATTTTCACGGCGGAGATTTCGAAGGCATACGCAAGGACATACCCTATCTCAAATCTCTTGGAATCAATGCCTTGTGGATTACTCCCCCGGTTTGGAACCAGGACTTCAATCCGGATTCTTCCCTGACGGGATACCACGGCTATTGGGCTAGTCATTTTGCGAAAACCGATCCACGCTTAGGTTCCTTGGCCGAATTTCGACACATGTCCAGGGAGCTTAAGCGCAGCGGCATTGCCTTAATCCAAGACGTGGTAGTGAATCATACCGGGGATTATTTTGAGGTGGACACCCTTGGAAAATTTCGAGCGTGGAATCACGATAAACCCATGCAAGGCTACCTGCGTCATTGGCCCAAGGATACATCAACCTCCCCGGGACTGGAGGTGTATCACCGCAGCGGCGCGATCACCAACTACAACGACAGCGTGCAGCGACTGACCGGTCAAATGTCCGGCCTTGACGACCTGAACACCGGCAACCCTTGGGTTCAAAGAAAACTCAAGCAGGATTATCGTCGGTGGAAACGATGGGGATCGCTGAGCGGAATGCGTTTTGATACCCCGTTGTATGTGGAACCCGGCTTTTGGAAAGATTTCTTGAAGGGTATGGACCTTTACAGCTTCGGAGAATTGTGGACTCATTCACCTCCATGGTCGGATACTGGCGAGCAACAAGCCGCCAGCTACCTGAAGCAAGGCCAAGGAATGGACGGGGCTCTGCAATTTCCTTTGCAGAAAACCATCCTCGAAGTGCTGGACGGAACCCGCTCTTCGGCTCACCTCAGCTACAGGCTGGAAGCGGAACAGACTCATTTCCCCCTGCCGCAACAACGAGTGCATTTTTTGGACAACCACGATATGCCGCGGATGTCCTCGCGCTTGGATTCCTTGGAAATCGCCCAAGCCCTATTGTTGTTGTACAGCCTTCCGGGAATTCCAGTACTCTATTACGGCACCGAATCGGCCTTGAAAGGAAGTCGTGATGATTACTTCGATGCATCGAGGGGGAACGCACCCTACCGAAATTGGATTCAAGCGCTCTCCGAACTTCGGCACCGTGAGCCGGGGCTTAAAGCAGGGAATGTCGAAGTGGTCTTGGATTCCCGAATGGGCACTCCTGTATGGCTTGCCTGGGTGGATCGTCGATGGCTCATTGCCTTGAATCCTTCCCAACAGGAAATTTATATTCCCAATTCCTTGCTTCAGGCTGCCTTTTCCTTGCCCATTCTTCGGGCCAGTCAGGCCATTTTGCGATGCGGAGAACCTGGTTATTGGAACAGCGACACCCTGCTCATGAAACCTGGCGAAGGCTGGATTTGGGCCGTCCACGAGAAGCACGGTGGAGATCGTGTTGAAAAAACTCCTTTGCCTGCCCAAGGCCTGGGGTTTTCGGCATGGTCATCTTTGGAGCAAGTCCTTCGGAACGCGAACATCCTGAATGAAATCCCGGATTCTGTGGGCGACGACCTCGGAAGCGATGGCCATATACGATACCCCAAGGCTTTTGAAGGGCGACCTGGTGACCTGGCGGCTTTGCGCTGGATGAAATCCGATGCCGGCTATATCCTCGAGATTCAAATGCAAGGCCCTTTGTCCACCGTATGGAATCCCCCCCATGGTTTGGACCATCTGAATCTGCACATCCAGATGGATGGGATTGCACGCCTAGAATACCGCTTGGATGGCTGGAATGCCTCCGGATCGACGGCTTGGGAATGGTTCACGGATGCCCCAGGCGGCAAAGTTTACGCCCTCTTTCCTCAACCAGGTTTCGTTCCGCCTCACCGCATTCGGGTAAGAACTTGGGACAGCGATGGTAGCGGTCAACCCCGACCACTATCCTATCAACCTAGCGCTTATGAATTCCAAGGGAATCCCTTGGTCGAAAAATGGATGGACGAGGCCGTGTTATTGACCATTCCCTAGAAAACCCGTGTTCATTCCCTAACTTTAGGTTGGAATAATCCTTGCTATTAAGCTATTAATAAGTTTAAAAATAACCCTATGAAAAATCTCCTACGCGGCATGATATGCGCTCTATCGTTGATGTTGGCACCCTTGGCCTATGCGGGACAAGGTGGACCGGATGCCTACGGGTATACGTGGAAAGATTCGAACGAGCCCGGGGGTCCCACCTTCAATTGGATTAACATCACCACCACCGGAACACAGGTGACCGGTTTGGGGGATGATAATTTTGTTGGCCCCTTCGGATTTATTGATGGATTCCAATACTATTGGTATTACCCCACCCAGGTATGGATTGGCTCGAACGGGTATTTGAGTTTCAGTGGTAATAATTTTGCTTCACCCTTTCCCATAATCCCGAATACAGCCAGTCCACACAACTTCATCGCCGCCATGATGTCGGATCTTAATTTTGATGGAACTGGCAACCCCGGGACATGTTATTACCGGAACAGTGCCGACACCATCGTGGTAAGTTGGATCAATGTACCCTTCTGGACCAACGGCACCCCGTCTTTCATCGGTTCCAATTCTTTTCAGATCGTTTTGGTCCGTTCAGACCGGAGCATCACCTTCAATTACCAAACCCAATTGGGTAGCACCACAGGAGATGATATTACCATTGGCATAGAGAACATTACCGGGCAATTGGGCTTGCAGCATTCCAAAAACGTCTATCCCCCAACCGGTTATTCCATTAAATTTTATTACCCTACCACCACAACTTACCAAGCCGTGGATGGCGGTATCGATTGGAACATGGACGAAGGTAATGGAGGGGTTTTTGTTAAAAGATACAGTTCGGTTCCCGTGGTAACCAATGTTAAGAATTTCGGAAACCAGCCCTTAACCAACATCAACGTTAGTGCCACGATTAGCCACCCCACGGCCATGGGTATGTCTGGAACCGGCCAAATCGCAGGTCTGGTTGCAGGGAGCGATACTTCGTACACCTTCAATACCCCTTTGATTCCTACAGACCCTGGCATATACAACATGATATCCCAAGTGGGTGGCATTGTAGGCGACTTGGTTGCCTCCAACAATTTATTGAGAACCAAAATCATTGCCATTGACACCGCAGGGACTCAGATTCCCATGGAGTACCATGACGGGACCCCTGATCTGGGGGGAATATCGTGGAGTGGCGGCAATGGAGGCATCGGCTATTACATGAGGCCGGCCTTCTACCCATGCCGGATCAACGGGTACCGTTTGATGATTACTTCCGATCCAATGGCCAACGGTTGTTATCTGAAAATTTTTGATGATGATGGCCCGAATGGGAGTCCAGGGACCATGCTGGACTCGGTATATGCCTCTCCCTCGTCCTATGTGGTCGGTGCCAACAGCCTGATTCCAACGGCAGGCTCCGCCATCAACATACCCAACGGTGGATTTTATGTGTTATGGGTAATGCCTCCGGGTGGTTCTGTAGCCTTAGCCCGTGATGCAACCCCACCCATTTCCAACCGATCGTACGAATACTTGGGCGGAACCTGGGCCCCCTGCCGATTCCGATTTACGGAGGATTATTTCCTAGGGGTGTCGGTGAGCTGGGCCAATTTCGAAGATGTCTCTGCTCAGCGAATTCTTTCTCCTACTGCAAACAGCCTCCTGCGTACACCAACACCGGTGCAGGTGAGGGTGCAGAACATGGGGAGCAACGTTAACAACCAACCCATCCAGCTCGGATACAAATTTTCGGTTGAACCTGCGGTCCTTCATCAAGTCCCTGCCTCTTCCATCTTCTCCGGAGATTCGTTAACCCACCAGTTTAGTACGCCCATGGCATCAGGCACCCTGCGATCAGGCACCTTGAGTTATTGGGTCAACATGAGTGGCGATATGTTTGCAGGGAACGACACCTTGCGAATCAATGTAACCTATCAACCCAGTGTCGGGTTTTATGAAATCGATGATCGCGCAACTTCGTGGAATATTTTTCCCAACCCTGCCCAGGACCATGCCTTTATCCTAGGGCTGAACGAACAAGCCTTGCCAAAGGAATGGGAAATTCGTGATGCGACAGGAAGAAAATTCACCGCCGATCTAATCCTTGAAGACGAAAATCGCGCGCGCATTAACCTCAGCGGTATGCCGTCCGGCTTTTATCACCTCATGCCCGCTCATCAAGTCCAGGGTTACGAATCGGCCCTCCTTAAGCCTCTTCCTTTGCTCATTCGTCGATAAAGATCCTTGGATATCCAAAACAAAAGCCTGACCGAAGGGTCAGGCTTGCTTTGGTGCCCAGGACTGGACTCGAACCAGCACAGGATTACTCCCACTACCCCCTCAAAGTAGCGTGTCTACCAATTTCACCACCTGGGCAGGGGCGTCAAAGGTACATCATAAACGTCATTTTAAGCAAGTGGTACTACTCTCTCACCACCTGATGCCTTGATGGCCGAAGAGTATTCTGCTTTAGCCCATCACCCCCTTAGCGGATTCCACGACGATTTAGCCATCGATGGTAAACCATGGCGTTCTGTTGATGCTGCGACCAGGTGGCTGCAAATCGATGCGTGCCGGGTTGGGTTGGATCTGCGCAGAAATACAAGAAAGAATGCGTTTGGCCCCGTAAAACAGCGTCAATGGCATCTGCCGAAGGAGTGCAAATCGGTCCGGGAGGAAGGCCTTTGACCTTGTAAGTGTTGTACGGTGAGGAAATCGCGATTTGATTCTTCCCTATTCTTCGCAAGACAAAATCTTCTGCCGCAAACTTGAGCGTAGGATCAGCTTGCAAGGGCATGCCCATTCGAAGACGATTGAGGTAGACCCCTGCAACAACCGGACGTTCCGGCTTGTGTTGAGTCTCCTCTTCGATAATGGAGGCAAGTGTAATCACTTCAAAGGGATGAAGACCCACACGATCAGCTTGGGCCATGCGCCTTGGAGTCCAGAACACTTTGAACTCCTTGAGCATTCTGCTCTGAAAGGCCTTGGGTTCCACAGTCCAATACAACTCGTAGGAATTGGGTAAGTACAAAGCCATTTGCAATTCAGGCCCCATGGATACGGAATCGTATCGAAACGAATCTATAAGCATTTGAATCCACTGTGTTGAATCTGAACGAAGTTTTCTTGACAAAAAAGAAGCAAACTGTGCCTTAGTCCTGAACTTTCCCAAAACCAACCGAACAGGGGTCTGCCGACCAGTATTCAAGGTTCTAAGCCAGGTCAAAGTGGAAACAGGGCTTTCGAAGGGGTAATGACCCGGCTTCAAGGAACTCATTACCATAACCTTACGATACAGATCTGCCCTGTACGACCATTGTTTCCAGGAAGGTTCCCTTTGATGCAATTCCGCCCACAGGTCTGACCATTTTGAGGAGCGCTGTTCTGACATGGAAGGCAAAGTCCGTGGCCATAACAAATCTACTACGATCCCCAAGGTCGCAAGCCCTAAGACCCCTATAGAAAGGAATCGAATTCTTGATTTCATCGGCTTTGGCGAATTTGATTACGTAAAGCCAAAGCCCGGGCATCCCCTGGATAACGCTTCAAAAACCGAACTAGAATGCGATCCGCTTCTAGGCCGTTCTTCAAATGCAACTGCAAACCCGCTGCATTAAGCAAGGTCTGCGGATGATCAGGGTCAAGTCGAAGGGCCTTATCGTAACACAGATCAGCTTTCGCGGCTTGATTCTGCATCAGATACAAATAGCCTAAATTGGCATAAGCCGGAACATAGGTGGGGTCTTGGTTAATCAGCTCTTCCAAGCGCTGAACCGCGGATTGCCTACGTGCCAAGCGGTAATCGTTGAGCGCCATTTTAAGTTGGAAATCCGAGGATAGTGGTAGCAAACGAACCGCTTGCGCCAAGTAAGCTGCAGCGACGGCGTGATCATTCCGCATGGATAATAGCTCTGCAA
>Ga0194126_10008973_pt1 | contig 13442 bp, 12 predicted proteins | sample TA2KigC150mmetaG_FD_148641 | JGI IMG/M metagenome (GOLD analysis project Ga0194126, IMG submission 148641) | Freshwater microbial communities from Lake Tanganyika, Tanzania - TA2015035 Kigoma Deep Cast 150m | ecosystem: Environmental > Aquatic > Freshwater > Lake | place: Tanzania: Lake...
AGAAGAACATACCTGACCTGGTCGAAATCACGGCTGTGGCTTCTGTTCTGCATTCGTTCTACAATGGCCTGGAGAATATCTTTCTATCCATCGCCAAAGGAATCGACGCGGATGTTCCCGCAGGTTCTCAGTGGCACCGCGATTTGCTAACTCGGATGACAGAGTCAACAAACTTTACCGCAAGAGCTTTGCTGTTGAACGCCCCGTAGAAGTGGCCAGTTTTGCCTGGCTGAACTGTTGAAGCAGAAGACAGGAGTGCAGTATCTATGGCCGGTCATGCTGACTTGACTCTCGAAGCATTCACAATTCTCCGTGAGCACTTCTTCAACCAGAATGGCGTGCCAAAAGCATTTCCACTGCGTGAAAAGCGAAACACCCAGGACAATCCGCTGAATGAGTACATCACCCTGATCAAGTTTTGAGGCCGACAATGACCAAGAAAAGCGAAATCCCATTCGGTGCCCAGTTCAGCCCCAACCAAATAGACCTGCCGATATTACTTCAGATCATTCACGACCATAAAGGTGATCGCAGTAGGATCACTGAGGCCATCCGCGATGCGTTCTTTGCAACCCACGCCCAGGCTCAACGCTGGAAGCTGGCCGATAATACCGTGCTGGCCTTGCGAGCATACGAGTTGCTGGAAGAAGATGGCGCAACGCCGACTGCGTTGGCGGGGGAGTTATTGGCGATTGCCAACATGCCTGATGCGCTTTACGAACGGTTCGCCAGACATATCCTGGTTAACCTCAGAGGTGTCCCGTTTGTGGAAACGTTGGAAACTATGCAAACGGCGGGCGAAAAAATCACCCTTCACACGTTGAGAAAGCACCTTGAACAGCGTGGGCTACACGTCCCGCGCGGCGCAGTACACTTGAGCAGCATGCGCTTGTGGTTGGCGCAAGCGGGTATCTTTGACGTAGACATCAAAGGCGGTCCAAGATTGTACAAGGTTAACCAGATGCGCCTGCGGGAAATCCTTGGCATCGGATTGGATGTGATTGATAGCTTGACCCAACTCAACGTAGCGCAACGGGCTTTCTTGCGTGCACTCACGCGCATCGCTGAGCCTGATCCTTTTGTTGCTAACAAAGTGGCTGATCTGGCAAGCACGCTTTACGCGGTAGAGTACAACCACAAAGAATTGCCGAAGTCCGTGTTGTTCCCGCTGCGCGATCTCGGCTACATAGAGGTGACAAAAACGACAGCGGGGCGCGGAGCTAAACCTTATGAAGTCTCACGAACGCCCAAGTTTCGCCAGGAGATTTCTGGGCCGATCCTCGCCGTGGTAGCTGAGCAAGCTGGGCTGGTTCCCAAGGAAGTCTTTGAACGCCCACTGGCGCAGATACTGGCAGATCTCAAGTCACCTAACAAGCACGTTAAAGGGAAGGCACTTGAACTGCTGGCAATCTACCTCACTCGCCTGATTGATTTGGATTTCAAAGGGTGGCGTACACGCAGTGCAGACACAGGTGGAGTCGAAGTTGACGTGATTGTGGAAGGGGCGCGGCTTATCTTTAGCCGCTGGCAGATCCAGGCTAAGAACACCAAAACCGTCCGGCTGGGCGACGTTGCGAAAGAAGTGGGTCTATCGCTCACATTTATTTACTCCAACGTAGTGATGATGGTGACGACTGGCGATTTTACTGAGGATGCCTACAGCTATGCTCAACACGTAATGAAAACTTGCAATCTCAACGTGATTCTGTTGAACGGTGCCGAACTTAGGTGCATCAGCCAAGACCCGACAAGCATTGTGACCATTCTCAACAGCAAGGCTGAACAGGCGATGAAAGTAAAAGAACGTACGGATTACTTTGTGGCTCAGTAGTCGAAGGATGCAATATGGCTGAGATTAGTTTTAATGAGGAACCGTTTTATACAACCCGATACGGCGCGGCTTACCTAGGGGATGCACTGACCTTTTTGCGTCAAATGGAGAACGAGTCAGTTGATCTTGTCGTGACCTCACCACCCTTTGCCCTGAAGCGTAAGAAGGAATACGGCAACGTTGATGCCAAAGATTATGTGCCGTGGTTCATGGACTTTGCGGTCGAGCTCAAGCGAGTACTGAAGGACAGTGGCAGCCTGGTAATTCACATTGGTGGCACATGGGTTAAGGGCCAACCTACTCGTTCGTTGTATCATTTTGAGCTGCTAATTGCTCTGTGCAAGACACTAGGGTTCCACCTGGCTCAAGAGTTCTACTGGTACAACCCTTCCAAGCTACCCTCTCCTGCTGAATGGGTGACGGTGCGACGGATTCGCGTCAAGGACGCAGTTGACCCAGTCTGGTGGCTATCAAAGATGCCTTATCCTAAAGCGAGCAACTGGCGGGTACTGCAGCCTTACAGTGATTCGATGAGGCAGTTATTGGAGAGAGGCTACAAGGCAAAACTGCGACCCTCAGGGCACGACATCTCTGACAAGTTCTCAAAGGCCCACAAGGGCGCGATCCCGCCCAACTTGCTGAGCCTACCAAACACTGACTCGAACAGCGCCTACATGCGCGAATGTCGCCGACGTGGTATAAAGACTCACCCAGCCCGATTCCCTCAGGATCTGCCAGAGTTCTTCATCGAATTCCTAACCGACCCAGGAGATGTAGTTCTAGACATCTTCGCTGGTTCAAACACAACCGGAGCAGCAGCTGAGCGGCTGGGACGCCGATGGATTGCTTTTGAACTGGAGCAGAAATACCTGGCAGCATCAGCGTTTCGCTTCTTGACAGAAATTGACGAGGGCTTGGTAGAGTCTACATACGTTGGACTTTGCGCCGAAGATGCAACCAACATTGTAATTCCCCAAGTGCTTCAAACACGTCTGCTTGATGAGAGAGCAGAGTATGCAACTGAGAGCGAATTGGAGGTGGGTTGAGGAAATTGTAATATCGAACAACACGCTGCAGTAGCAGTAAGTGAAAGTAGAGGCAGATTCAGGCTTCCAATCGAGCCTTTGTGAGATTGAGCAATGGGTACATTGACGCATAAGGTAGCTGAAATACGCCCCATTTACGCTAACGGCGATCCGCCCCAGCAGCGAAAAGCCATTGAGCGATCCTTCCCGTTCGTGGAAATCAGCGAGATTGCCGAGCGGCAGTCGTGGCGTAAGGACGTGTACCAACCCGTCTACTACATTCACAAGTGGTGGGCCAGGCGACTCAGCAGCGTGTTTCGTGCTATCGTATTAGGGGCCTGCGCTCCTGCGGAAGGCGCGGCTGCCAGAGGGTCAGACGGTGTACTCGATTTGTTCTACAAACCCAGCCGCTTTCCGGATACGCTGATCTACGATCCATTTATGGGAAGTGGGACTACGGTTGGGGAAGCGCACAAACTAGGATGCCGCGTCATTGGGCGGGACATCAACCCGGTTTCCTACTTTATGGTCAAGAATGCACTGAGTACACACGACATCTCTGAAGTACGTCAGACTTTCAAGGCGATTGAAAGGGATGTGAGTTCCAGAATTAAGGCGTACTACAAAGCACGAACTGAGCATTACGGTCTCGTAGACGTGCTCTATTACTTCTGGGTGAAATTTGTTCCCTGTCCTTGCTGTGGTGCACAAGTTGATTTGTTCGATAGCCGTATCTTTGCCAGGAACGCTCGCCCAAGCAAACAACCAGAGGCAAAATCCCTGTGCCCCGCTTGCGAGGCCATCAATTCCACAATGGTATATCAAACAGAAGTCAAGTGTGACCAATGTGGCACATCTTACAATCCCCAGGAAGGTCCAGCGGGCCGGACAAATGCGACGTGTTCCCATTGCCAAAGTGACTTCCCGATCATCGAAGCCGTAAGGACATTGGATCGTCCACCGCATCACCGTATGTACGCGAAGGTGATCCTCAGGCCAGATGGAAGCAAAGAATACCTCCCTATTGACGAGTACGATCAGGCCCTCTACAGAGAAGCATCGGCGGAACTCCGAACGGGTAACTTTGCATACCCTCAGGTGGCGATTGAAGCGGGCTACAACACAGATCAGGTGCTGAATTACAATTACACCCACTGGCACCAGATGTTCAACCACCGCCAACTGCTCTGTCTGAGTATTTTGAGCGAACGGATTCGTAACATTGAGGACGATTCCCTTCGCGCTCTGTTTGCCTGTCTGCTATCAGGATGTCTGGAGTTCAACAGCATGTTCTGTTCCTTCAAAGGAGAGGGGACGGGGGCGGTGCGGCACACCTTTTCCCATCACATTCTAAAACCCGAACGCACACCGTTGGAAGCGAACCTGTGGGGAACGCCTGAATCTTCAGGCTCGTTTTCGACCTTGTTCGAGCAACGTATTCTTCGCGCCCTCGAATACAAGGAAAACCCTTTTGAATTACAACTTTCTGATAGGACTAATGGGGGGAGACAGAGCAAAAAGGTGTTCAACATCAATCGGGAGGTGGGAGGCGAGATAGCGTCAGCTTACGACGATTTTCAAAGAGGCGACTTGGGCATCTATCTGTCATGTGGGAGTTCCAGCCACACTGATATTGAAGATGGCGTTGTTGATGCCGTCATAACGGATCCGCCTTTCTTTGACAACGTGCATTATTCCCAGCTTGCTGACTTCTTTTACGTCTGGATACGAGAAATGATGGGCCGTGAGGGTATCTTTCAGGCCGAAACCACCCGCTCATCCGAAGAAGTCCAGCAAACAGACTCTAGACGTTTCACGGACAACCTGATCGCTGTATTCAAAGACTGCCACCGGGTGCTGAAAGACGACGGGCTGCTTATCTTCACCTATCATCACTCACGGCCAGAAGGTTGGTCTGCGATCCTGGAAGCCATCCACGAAGCGGGATTCTATATCGAGGCCACTCATCCTGTGAAATCCGAAATGTCGGTCGCCATACCGAAGCAGCAAGCCAAAAGCCCGATAGACACTGACATCATCATCGTGGGACGGAAACTTGCCTTGATCGAGCCCTTCCCGGAGGTGCCGGTAAACCTGTTCAGCGAGTGCGTTGAGGAAACCAGCGAGATCGTTGAAGCGTTCAACGAGTCGAACAGGAGGTTGAGCTGCAGCGACGTAACCGTCATCATGATGGCCCGCCTGATAACAACCTTGTCCCGAGCGCGCGATCTGGAAAAGATTCTCAGTTACTTGAGCTCTGCCGAGAGGGAGATAGGTGCAGTTGTTGAGGGGGTATGGACACAGCAGAAACCGAGAGAGATGCTCGTGGAAGAACGGCAGATGAGGCTCTTTTAAGATTTAGAGACAAAGCGGCGTTGGCTAACACGGTGTAAATGCGAGGAGGATGAACAAAAGTGGATTCTACGGCTAATGACCGAGTGCTTCTCGTAGCCGAGATGGCAGCCCTGTTGCTGGCCTCGTCTGTGGCAGGATTGGCCATATTGAAGCATCAGCATTAGACGAAATTGTTAGAAAGGAGAAATCTCTGTGGGTTCGGTCAAGAAATGGCGAAGGAAGAAGATCGCCAGGCATAAGCACAGAAAACGATTGAAGACCACTCGTTGGCAGAGGCGAAAGAAGTAAATCCGTGTGAAGCCAGAACTGCCGAGGGGCCGTAAAACGTATTGCGTATTGCGTATTGCGTGAGCCTCAACGGAATACGTAACACGCAATACGTGCCATGTAAAACCTGGATATAGGAGTAACGATGAAGGGTTTGATTCTCAGCGGGGGCAAGGGCACGCGCCTCAGGCCCATCACCTACACCAGCGCCAAGCAACTGGTGCCGGTGGCTAATCGCCCGGTGCTGTTCCGCGTCCTCGACGCCATGGTGGAGGCAGGCATCACCGACATCGGTATCGTGGTGGGCGACACGGCAGCGGTGATCGAGGCCGCCGTGGGCGATGGCTCGGCCTGGGGGGCTAAGGTGACCTATATTCACCAGGAGGCCCCTTTGGGCCTGGCCCACGCGGTCAAGATATCAGAGCATTTTCTCGTTAATGACCGCTTCGTGATGGTTCTGGGCGACAACGTCATTGAGGGCGGTATCACCGCTTTAGTGAAGCAGTTTACCGCCAGCAACTGGAACGCTCAGATCGTCCTCAAGCAAGTGGAAAATCCCCAACAGTTTGGGGTAGCCGAGTTGCAAGACGGACGGATAACTCGCTTAGTGGAAAAACCAAAGCACCCTCCCAGCGACCTGGCTGTGGTGGGCATCTACATGTTCGATCATCACGTCTTCGAGGCGGTCAGGGCCATCCAGCCCTCCTGGCGGGGCGAGCTGGAGATCACCGATGCCATCCAGTACCTGATAGAACAGGGCTATCAGGTCTATCCCTACATTCATGAGGGCTGGTGGATAGACACGGGCAAGATGGAGGACATGCTGGAGGCCAACCGCCTGGTCTTGGAGACCATTGAGCCCCGGACGGATGGCATCGTTGATGCCGACTCCAAGGTCAACGGCAAGGTTGTTATCGAGAAGGATGCTGAGATTATCAACAGCACCGTGCGCGGGCCGGCTATCATCGGGGAGCGAACCAGGGTGGTGAATGCCTACATCGGGCCATACACTTCCATCTACCACGACTGCCTCATCGCCGACTGCGAGATCGAGCACTCCATCGTCATGGAGGATTGCAGAATCGAGGACATCCACCACCGCATCGAGGACAGCCTGATCGGGCGCAACGTGGAGATCGTCCGCTCCCCCGTCAAGCCACGGGCCTACAAGATGGTGTTGGGGGATCATAGCAAAGTGGGAATACTGTAGAGAGGAAGGTGACATGCTGAGTTTACAGGTGAGACTGCGCCACCTGAGGCATCGCGGGGCATCGCCCGCTTGATAGCCTCAGGGCGCTACAAAAGCGTGGATGAGGTTCTGACCGCTGCTACGCGCCAACTTGTTGCCGTTGAGGAGAAGGAAGCCACTATCGACTGTGCCTGTGCGCCTCACGGCCCAGATCGAGTGGTCGGATGGTCAGTGCTGCGCTTATTGCCCAGAGCTTGACCTGGCCACAGCAAGGGACACCGAGGGGGAAGCTCTCACCGACCTGGCGGAGATGGCGGTGGAGTACGCGGAGGATTACCTGGAGGACTTGGCTTTTTATGCCAAAAGCCCCAATCGGGCGGAACATCTCCCATTTATCTTGGCTGTCGCAGAGTGCACAACCGATGTGTACGATGTCGAAGGTGTACGCGAAGAATTCGTCAGGATACTGCGCGGAAAGACAAAGATGACCTTGTGAAGGAGCAACTACAATGTTCCGCTTTGATCGCATCACCTTTGATCCGAACATCATGGGAGGCAGGGCGTGCATCAGGGGCATGCGCATCACCGTTGCCTTGATTTTGAATCTGGTCGCTAACGGGATGACAACTGAGGAGATCATCCGGGCCTATCCATATCTGGAGCCGGAAGATGTCCAACAGGTATTGTGCTACGCCATGGAGAAGATGCAGTGAAGACGACGCTAATCTACGCCGGCATCGCCGGCTACGGCTTTGAGAGCCTGGGCAAGGGGATGGAGGCAGGCTGGATTAACCACGGTCTGGCTCAGCTCGCTGCCTGCGCCAAGGCCCAGGGATTCGAGGTGGACCTCATTGACCTGCGGGGCCTCACGGGCTGGGACGAGTTCCGCACCGAGTTGGAGCAGCGCCGCCCCCACGTCACGGGCCTGACCATGATGAGCGTGGACTACAACCCGGTGACGGAGGCCATCGCCGTAATCAAGGGCGTGGACCCGGCGACTATCACCGTCGTCGGCGGCCCCCACCCCACGCTGGTGCTGGACGAGGTGGCGGCCAACCCCAGGATTGATTACATCGTCACCCACGAGGCGGAGATCACCTTCCCCAGGCTGCTGGCAGCCATCGAGAGGGGCGAGCCGCCGCAGGAGCGGGTGCTGGTCGGGGAAAGGCCCGACCTGGACGCCATCCCCTTCGTGGATCGCGAGCTGTTCCTGGATGAGTGGCACAAGTGCGGCTACGCCGTGGATTCCCCGGAGGTGCCCTTCGTGCCGGAGCTGCCGCCGCCCTTTCTGACTATCATCGCCGGGCGCGGCTGTATCTACAACTGCAACTTCTGCCAGCCCGCCGAGCGCCTCATCTTCGGCCGCTTCCGCCAGCGCAGCGTGCCCAACGTCGTCGAAGAATTGAAACTTTTGCGCGACAAGTACCACTTCGCCAGCTTCATGTTCCACGACGACTGCCTGACCAACGACCGGGAATGGGTGGCCGAGTTCTGCCAGACCTACAAACGGGAAGGATTCACCCAGCCCTTCTTCTGCCAGAGCCGGGCGGACATCATCGTCCGCCACGAGGAGCTGGTCGAGCTGATGGCCGACGCCGGCTGCCGCGGCTACTTCATCGGCTTCGAAAGCGGTAGCGACAGGGTGCTGCGCTTTCTACGAAAGGGCACCACCAGGGAGGTGAACCTGAAAGCGGCCCAAATCTGCCGGAAGCACGGCATCTCCGTCTGGGCCAACTACATGTTGGGCCTCCCCACTGAGACCCAAGAAGAGATGCTAGACACCATCTCCATGCTCAAGGAGATTGATCCCGACTACTACAGCCCGGCCTTCTACACCCCCCACCCCGGCAGTGACCTTTACACCTATTGCATCGAGAACGACCTCTCTCTCATCGCCAGCCACGACCAGTATCGCCGCAACCCCACCGAGACCAAGATCAAGGGCCAGGATCCTGAATTCCTGAACTGGGCCCTGGCGGAGTCCCAGCGCCGCAAGCCCTGGAACGCCTTCAAGCGCTGGGCGCGTCGCAATTGGAAGCGCTATGCCAATCCGCGCAAGGCGTGGCAGAAGGCAAAGCGAGTGCTGGTCGGGGGATGAAATGGACAAACTCATCATCACTGTCGCTCCTACGGGGAGTGTGCCCACCAAGGCCCAAAACCCGTACCTCCCAGTGACGCCGCAGGAGATAGCCGACACCGCCTACCGCTGCTGGCAGATAGGAGCCTCCATCGTCCACGTCCACGCTCGCGACGACCAGGGCCACCCCACTCTCGACCCGGCCGTGTTCGCCCGCATCTACGAGCTCATCAGCGGCCGCTGTGACATCATCGTCCAGATCTCCACCGGTGGCCGGGCCGGCATGGACCCGGAAGCGCGGGCCGCAGCCGTGCGTCGCCTCCACCCGGAGATGGCCTCCCTGACCACCGGCTCGATGAACTTCCCCGACCGGGTCTACGAGAACCCTTTCTCCACCATCGAATACCTGGCCCGGGCTATGAAGGAAGCCGGAACCAGGCCAGAGATGGAGATCTTCGAGGCTGGCATGATCGCCAATGCCCAACTGCTGGTGGAGCAAGGGCTGGCGACAGAACCGCTGCATTTCAACTTCGTGCTGGGCTCGCACGGCTCGTTGCCAGCCACCCCCAAGAATCTGCTCTACCTCAGCGAGTTGATCCCATCCGATGCTACCTGGACCGCCTCCGGCCTGGGCCGTTGGCAACTTCCCGTGACCGCACTGGCCCTGGTGATGGGTGGGCACGTGCGCGTTGGCCTGGAGGATAACCTGTATTACCGCAGGGGGGAGCTGGCCAGCAACGAGCAACTGGTGGAACGGATGGTACGACTGGCCGACGAGCTGGGCCGTCCCGTAGCTACACCCGACGAAGCGCGGGCCATCCTTCACCTGACGCCGCTTCGGCGGCACGAAAGTGACGCCTGATGGAAAGTCACGTATTCTATCGCCGCCTTGGCCGTGCTTATCCTGTCGCAGAGCGGGGTGAGGGAATCTATCTGTACGACGCCGCTGGCAAGCGCTATCTCGATGCCTCCGGCGGCCCCGTCGTAGTCAACATCGGCCATGGCGTAGCGGAGGTCGTTCAGGCCATGGCCGAGCAGGCCGGCCGGGTGGCCTACGCCCACGCCGAAATGTTCACCACGCAGGTGCTGGAGGAGTACGCCAGGGCCCTGGCCGAGATCGTCCCCTTACCCGACCCTCGATTCTTTTTCCTCTCCAGCGGCTCCGAGGCGGTGGAGACGGCCATCAAATTCGCCCGACAGGTGCAGATAGACCGCGGCGAACCCGGGCGTTACATGGTCATCAGCCGCTGGCGGAGTTACCATGGGACCACCCTGGGCGCGCTGGCGGTCTCCGGGCGGGCCCATTTGCGTCAGCCTTTCCTGCCCTTGATGCAGGACCTCCCCCAGATTCCCCCACCCTACTGCTACCGCTGCCCCTGGGACCAGAGTTATCCCGGCTGCGACATTGACTGTGCCCAGGCGCTGGAGGCGGCGGTGCGACTGGCAGGGCCGGAAAATGTGGCCGCCTTCATCGCCGAGCCCATCAGCGGGGCCTCGCTGGGGGCGGCTGCACCTCCGCCAGAATATTGGCCTCTGGTGCGGGAGATCTGCGACCGCTACGGGCTGCTGCTGATCGCCGACGAGGTGATGACCGGCTTCGGCCGCACAGGGCGGTGGTTCGCCATGCAGCACTGGGATGTGGTGCCGGACGTGATAGTTATGGCTAAGGGGGCAGCCGGCGGGTACTTCCCCTTGTCCATCACCGCTGTGCGGGGAGAATGGGTGGAGGTCATCAGGAAGGGGCACGGCGACTTCGTCCACGGTGGCACCTTCTCCCACCACGCTGTGGGCGCGGCGGCTGGCCTGGCCGTGCTGCGCTATCTGCAAAAGAATGACCTGGTCACGGCCTCAGCGGTCAAGGGCAAGGCGTTGGGGGAAAAGCTGAGCGCGGCCCTGGGCGATCTTCCCTGTGTAGGCGATGTGCGGGGCATGGGGCTGATGTGGGGTGTAGAGTTCGTCGCCGATCGGGCGACCAAAGCCCCCTTCCCACAAGCAGCCCGCTTCGCCCGTCGGGTGGCGGATGCTGCCTTCGACAAGGGACTTATCGTCTACCCGGGCACGGGGTGCGCCGACGGCGTGGCTGGTGACCTGGTCATGGTCGCCCCGCCGTTCATCATCACCGAACCTCAAATGGACGAAGCGGTACGTTTGCTTCGAGAGGCCATTAGCGAATCAGCGAATCGGCGAATGGGCGAATGAGCGAAAGGAACAGGAGGCAATAGTCAATGCGGAACATTTTGATCACCGGCGGGGCCGGGTTCATCGGCTCCAACTTCGTGCGGTATATGCTGAACAAGTACCCTGACTACAAGGTCGTGGTCTACGACAAGCTCACCTATGCGGGCAACCTCGATAACCTGCGCGACGTCGAGGACGACCCGCGCTACACTTTCGTGCGAGGCGACATCTGCGACGCGGAGAAGGTAGATGAGATGATGCGCGAGCATGAGATTGATGCCGTCGTCAACTTCGCTGCCGCCACCCACGTGGACCGCTCGCTGATGGAGCCGGGCGAGTTCATCCTGACCGATGTCTTCGGCACCTACGTCCTCTTGGAAGCCGCCAGGAAGTACCAGGTCGAGCGATACCACCAGGTCTCGACAGACGAGGTGTACGGCCAGGTGCTGGAGGGCTCTTCGCTGGAGACCGATCCCCTGTTGACGCGCAGTCCCTACGCCGCAAGCAAGGCCGGTGGCGACCTGATGTGCCATGCCTACTTCGCCAGTTTCGACGTTCCGGTCACCATCACCCGAGGTTCCAACAACATCGGCCCCTACCAATATCCTGAGAAGGTGGTTCCTCTGTTCATCACCAACGCCATTGACGACATCCCGCTTCCGCTCTACGGCGACGGCCTGCAGATGCGCGACTACCAATACGTGAGCGATCACTGCGAGGGGATAGACGTGGTGCTGCACCGGGGGCAGCCAGGCGAAATCTACAATCTGGGCACCGAAATAGAGACCTATAACCTAGACATGGCCAGGATGATCCTCCAGCTCCTGGGCAAGCCGGAGAGCCTCATCCAGCACATCACAGATCGGCCCGGCCACGACCGCCGCTATTCCCTGAACTGCGACAAGATCAAGGCCCTGGGCTGGCGCAGCCGCCACACCTTCGAACAAGCGCTGGAGAAGACGGTTCAGTGGTACGTGGATAACGAGTGGTGGTGGCGCAAGATCAAGAGCGGCGAGTACTGGGAGTATTATCGGCGGCAGTACAAGGGGCGGGAGATAGTTGGAGATTAGATATTGGAGATTAGATATTGGAGATTGAGGGTTGGAGGTTGGACGAACATCGGCAGGTACTCTCGCGCCTGGACATTCTAGAGCACGACGTCGCCGATGTGAAGGATAGGATCACTGACCTGCACCGCACGATGGATGAGCGTTTCGACCGCATGAACTCTGAGATGAACGAGCGCTTCGATCGGATGAACGAGCGCTTCGATCAGATGTACGAGCGTATGACGACCATGACCCGCTGGACGGTGGGGACGCTGGCTCTGTTGGGTACCATCATGACCATCCTGATGGCTATCGCTCAGTTTGTGCCCTGAATAGCTGCAGACCTGTCAGGTTTTTGGAAACCTGACAGGTCTATGATGTAACCTTAAAATACTCAGAAATCGTCAACATTCGTCCCCACAGGCCGTATCTTTTTTGTGCTTTTTTCGTTATTATAGGTAAAAGGGGAGAATGCATCCCGAAAGCGAGGAAGCGGTGGTAGACCCGATACCCGATACCCGATACCCGATACCCGATACCCGATTATGCACTGAAAGGCGGCGGTGTTGTACGCCTGACCAACAACTACGCGCAATGCCAGTCCGAAGGTGCTCCATGAGCGCCTGAGACTGGCGTTTTTGTTTGCCTGGCTGCAAGCCTGGAAAAAGGGTGAATCACAGAAGAAAAACCAAACGAAACTCACAGCATTCACAATTAACCATTCACCATTCACAATCAATAAGGAGGTTCAAAATGCGCAACAGGTACATACTAATCGGACTGGTCGGAATTGTGGTGGGGGTGTTGCTCACCACAGTGGTCGTGGTGCTGGCCGGGAGCATTGATTCCCCCAGCGGCCCCACGGATTCTGCCTCACAGATGCACACCCTGCAGCAGGTCTATGACCGCATCAACAATGGCACGGCGGCCACGAAGATGACCACGTTCACGGAACCCACCAGCGGGCCGACGAGCACGATGAAGACCCTGGATGAACTGTACGACCTGGCAGGGCAACGCTCCCGGCCGGCCAAGACCGGGGACACCTACACTGATGGGAGTGTCACAGGGGAGGACGGTGAGCTGCTAAAAGGCGTAACCTGGCCCGACCCGCGTTTTACGGACAACAACAACGGCACGGTGACCGACAACCTGACGGGGCTGATGTGGATGAAGAATGCCGATGCGGGAAATGACTGTGACGGTACAGATACGGGGCGAGAGACCTGGGCAGACGCTTTGGCCTCGGCGGCTGCTTGCAACGCCGGTAGTGGCTTCGCTGGATACACTGACTGGCGGCTGCCGAACGTGCGCGAGCTGCAGAGCCTGGTCCATTACGGCGTTTACAACCCTGCTGTGCCCAACACGGCGGGAACGGGGAAGTGGACGGAGGGACAGCCATTCACCGGCGTCCAGTCGAGCGGCTACTGGTCGGGTTCTACCAGCGCGGACGACACGTCCTACGCCTGGG
>Ga0194126_10008980_pt1 | contig 13434 bp, 10 predicted proteins | sample TA2KigC150mmetaG_FD_148641 | JGI IMG/M metagenome (GOLD analysis project Ga0194126, IMG submission 148641) | Freshwater microbial communities from Lake Tanganyika, Tanzania - TA2015035 Kigoma Deep Cast 150m | ecosystem: Environmental > Aquatic > Freshwater > Lake | place: Tanzania: Lake...
CTCGTACTCCGTCATGAATCCATACCCGCCGTGGAGGTGGAGACCCTGGTCCGAGCAGAAAATCGCCGCATCCGCTGCCAGGTTTTTGGCCAGAGAAGCATAGACGCCCCGGTCCGGCACCCTCTCCTGGACCAGAAACGCCGCTTTCATCAAGGCCATTTCCGCCAGCTCGACCCGTTTCCACATCTCGACCAGTGTTTCCCTGGCCACGGGCAGATCGCAGATCCGCTCCCCGAACTGGCGGCGTTCCCGCGTGTAGGCCAATGTGAGATCGAGGGCGCGCCGCGCGATGCCGACGCCGATGGCGGCCACCATGGGCCGGGCATAGTCGAGGACATCGGTCAGGTACTGGAAGCCTAGCCTCCTGTCGCCGATGATCTGTCCCTCTTCCACGGTGACATCCTCGAAGGTGACGGTCGCCGTGTTGGAGAGCCTCTGTCCCAGTTTGTCCTCCGGCTTCCCGGTAATGATCCTCCCCCCGCAGGGAAGCGGAATCTCCCGGCAGGCCTGCGATTCGGTCTCCGCCGATTCCGGATCCACCGCCAGCGAAGGGATGACGACACAGGCCATGAAAGGCGAGGTCGGCTTGCCGACCCGGGTAAAGACGGTGAACTGGGAGGCGAAGGAGGCGTTGGTGATGAAGCATTTCGACCCATTGAGCAGGTACTTCCCGCCGCTTCCCTTCCGGATCGTGGTCGTCATGGCGCTGTTGTCGGATCCCGCCATGGGTTCCGTCAGGCAGAAGGAGGCCAGAAGCGGCCTCTCGACAAAAGGACCGAGAAAGGACTGCTGCTGCCCCTCCGAGCCGTGCATGGCGATCACGGCGTTGGCCAGGTCATTGCACATGGCCGAAGTGGCGATGCCGCTGTCGCCATAGGAGATTTCCCGGATGATGAGGGCTGTCGAGATGAGATCGATCGAATACCCCTTCACCGTCTCCGGGATGGAGAGATTCAGGATACCGAGATCCCAAGCCTTCTGGATGATATCAAAGGGGAAGGCATGGGCCTTCTCCAGTTTAAGAATGCGCGGGGTGATCTCTCGGCCGACAAAACGCTGAACGGTCTCGATGTACTTTCGCTGCTCTTCGGTCAGATTGAAATCCATTGAACTCCTTACCCTATTCCTCTCCTGTTCTTGTTTCCCGGCATTCGCTTGCCGGACATTATGTCTGCGTGATACGAAGATACCTCCTACCGACATGAGCATCAATCGTGCCATCGTGGTAATACGGCATTCATTTCTGGAAAAGCTTCTTTATCGCAGCGACTTGAAGCGCAATGCCCGCCCCACCTCATGGGCGCTTTGTTCGACAATTCACCCTGGAGGCGCGTAAGGTCGAGTGAAGGTGCGAAGCAATCTACGCACCCCATACCACCTCACCTTGACTTCCTCCCCGGGATTACGGTATGGCATCACCATGGAAGTTTTCATGCTGATGGCGGTAGGCATCACGGTGTCCGTGGCCCTGATGATCACCAAGAAAAGGGAGCCGCTCCATCTCTCCTTCGCGGCCCTCTGCCTGGCTATTGCATTCCACAAAGGGGGCATTTTTTTCAATCACCTCTTCAACCACAACGTCTGGGTCCTGGTCGAGCGGCTGGGCCTCCTCGCGATTCCACCGCTCGTGATCCAGTTCAGCCGCAACCTCTTCCAGGAACAGACCCTGATCCGGAAGCGCGACATCCGTCTTACGGCCCTGTTCAGCGCGGGGGCCGCCCCGATCCTCTTCACCCCCCTGAACCGCTGGGCACACCTGGAGACAGTGCTTTATCTCTATGCGGAGGCGGTGCTGCTCATATGCTACCTTTCGCTCATCGTCTATGCAAAAAAGAAGGCGGCGGGCGTGGAGAAGAAACGGCTCGTCTACCTCATCATTGCCTTTACGGCGGCGATCGTGACGTCCAGCCTTCCGCCGCTGTTCAACCTGATCATCGCCGGGGTGCTCTACTTCATTCTGATCATGATCACCCACACCCACCTCACCGAACTCCATGACCTGATGACCCGCGCCATGGTCATCCTGATCGTCACCCTCTTCACGACACTGTTCTTCTACCTCATCATCGGTTTCGTCGGACAGAGGCCCGCACCGCCGTTCACGCTCGTACTGATGGTCTCCTTTCTGGTCATCATTGCCATCGGACCGTTCCAGGTCCTTCTCAAGCGCCTGCTCACCCGGATATATCCCGACATCAAGGACGTATTCACCTCGCCTTTGGATCTGGACGAAAAACTCGAACAGGAAAAGGCCCTTCTTCTGGAAAAGATGGCGCCCGTCTTCGCCCATGAGATCCGCAACCCCCTCGGTTCGATCAAAGGGGCCGCCCAGGTCCTTCGGTCGGAGGCCGAAAGCGCTGAGCAGCGCAATCTACTGGATGTGATCACCCAGGAGGTGGACCGCCTGAACCGTGTGGTCAGCCAGTTTCTCGACTATGCCCGCCCCTACGCGTCGAACCTGCAGCCCCGATCGATCAATGCCGTCATTGAAAAGGCGCTCACCGTCATCGAGGCAAACAGTATCTCCTCCAAGATCGACATCCGCTGGGAGCTGCACCCCCACCTGCCCCTGGTCCCCATCGATCAGGAGCAGATGCACCAGGTCATTATGAACATCGCCATCAACGCCATCGAAGCGATGCCGGACGGAGGCACGCTGACGGTTCGAACCTTCAAGATCGAGAGCGACGCCGGCGATGCGGTGGGTATTTTCATCCGGGACACGGGGGCGGGAATCCGTCGTGAAGCATTAAAGGATATTTTTACCCCCTTTTTCACAACCAAGGAGCGCGGGGTCGGCCTGGGCCTTGCTGTCTGCCAGCGCATCATCCGTAACCACGGGGGGCGGATCAGGGTGAAGTCGATACCCGGTCAGGGAACCATTTTTCACATCCGTCTCGAAACGGTCCGATAGAGGGTCGGGCTTGACACGGATCGGTCATCCGATGGATAGTGCCCTTACGCGCGCGGGGACGGATTTCAAATCCGTCCCCATTTGAGGCGTATTTTAGAAAGGTCGACGCCGGAATGAAAGAGGCGAAAATCCTCGTCGTGGACGACGAGTTGAACATGCGGATGGTCCTCAAGGCGATGCTGAAAAAGGAGGGCTATCAGGTGGTTACAGCCGCGGACGGCCGGGAGGCTCTCGATATTCTCCGGAAAGAGAGGATCTCAGTCGTCGCCACCGACCTTCGGATGCCGCGGCTGGACGGCATGGGACTCCTCGGCCAGATCATGCGGGACGACCCCGCCCTGCCGGTCATCATCCTCACCGCGCACGGCACCGTCGCAAACGCGGTGGACGCACTCAAGAAAGGGGCCTTCGATTACCTCACCAAACCCTTCGAACAGGATGAACTCAAAACGGTCATCCTCAAAGCGGTCAAAACCCGGATGAGCAACGACCATGAACTCACGGCGTCGACCGGCGATACGGACCCCTATCGAATCGTGGGCGCCAGCAGCCATATGACCGAAATCCACGAGATCATCCGCAAGGTTTCCCCCACGACCACCACCGTGCTGATCACCGGGGAAACGGGGACCGGCAAGGAACTGATCGCCCGCGCCATCCACCGCATCAGCACCCGGAAGGAACAACCCTTCATCAAGATCAACTGCGCGGCCATCGCTGAGAATCTCGTGGAAAGCGAGCTTTTCGGTTATGAAAAAGGGGCATTCACCGGCGCCGTCACGGCGAAACCGGGGAGATTCGAACTGGCCCACCGGGGAACCCTCTTTCTTGACGAGGTCGGCGAAATCCCCAGGGAGATGCAGGCCAAGCTTCTCCAGGCGATACAGGATCAGAGCTTCGAGAGGGTGGGCGGCCTCAAAACCATCGAGGTGGATGTGCGGCTCATCGCGGCGACCAACTGGAACCTCCTGCACGCCGTAAAAGAGGGAAAGTTCCGCGAAGATCTTTTCTATCGCCTGAATGTCTTCCCCATCCACATCCCGCCGCTTCGGGAGCGAAGCGAGGACATCCTTCCCTTGGTCGACCATTTCATCACGAAATTCAACCGGAAACTCGGGAAAAAGGTCGAAGGGATCGCCCCCGAAGTCCGTGCCTGTTTCCTCGCATACTCCTGGCCTGGAAACATCCGGGAACTGGAACACCTTATCGAGCGGATGATACTGATGGCAGAGGAACCTTCTTTGACGTTAATGCTGGTTCCGCCCGAAATCACGAAGGCTGCCGCGGAGCAGCGCCCCTTGACCGATATGCGACCGGAGACGCCCGGACATGACGTCCTGAAGAGCCACATGGAGGAGATGGAGCGACAGATTATCGCCAGCTGCCTAGAGGAGTCCGGCGGTAACGTCACGCGGGCCGCCGAACGGCTTGGCCTGAGCCGGAAAGGCCTCCAGCTTAAGATGATCAAGCACCGCCTGCGGAAGCAGGAGGAGTGATCAGCGGATATTTTACCTCCCTCTTGCCCTTCTCTCTTCCCCTTGGTACCCTTCTCCCCTCAGAAAAGTTCCGTAATTACCCCGCTCATCCTCAACGAGTATTTTTCTTTCACCAGTAAGGCCATTTAATTCTTCGTTCGTTTTAATCATCTTTTTCATCAACTCATCAGCTTTCTTCGAATGCTCTCTAAGTTTTCTCTCTTCTGCGTCTGTCAATGATGTTTTCGCTTTAAGTTTCGCTTCAAGTTTACTTACTTCCCCGTATTCTTTACTTATCCTTTTAAACTTGCTTTCCAATATATTTTGGCGTGCTGTTTCTCGAACCCCAGGATGACTGTTTCGCCACTCAGTCGATTGCCTCTCGAGAATTTCTTTTCTAGCGTTCATCTTGAATTCCGCGTCGCTGGCTCTTTGATCCCACGAAGGATCTCGGCCTCCATACTTACTTTTCAACCTATCCAATTCCTGTAACTGACTGTCGAGTTTATCAATCTCACGCCTTCGGTTTAACTCAATTTGACGGCCTTCAAGACTCGCGATAGACTGCGGCGTGCCCTTTGACACTTGCTTTGGAGGGGCCTTGGTTATCTCTTTTTTCGTAGAAGTAGTTGAACCGTATGAGGTTGGATACGACAATGTTTTCGCGCCAGAGGTTGATGCCTGAACACTACCGCTCGGCTTCTTGGGAGCATTGACAGCGGCTTCGGTCTTTGGTGTTGTCGAGATCTTGGGTGATGGTGAGGATTTCCACCCTTGCTTCGGCGGCGGCTTCATCCCTTTTGGCAGCGGCACGACTTCTCCGGTAGCATTCACATATGTCGATTCAGACTGTGTTTTGGTCTTCGATTGCTGCTTTGGAGAGGTCTTGGCTGTTTCTTTTTTAGAAGCAGTGGTTGAACCAGATGGTTTTGGGAGCGACGATGTTTTAGCGCCAGTAGTTGGTGTCTGAAAATTGCTGCCAGATTTCTTGGGAGCACTGACAGCGGTTGCGGTCTTTGGTATTGTCGAGGTCTTGGGTGATGGTGAAAATTTCCAACCTTGCTTCGGCGGGGGTTTAACAGGTGTTGATTTCCACCCCTGTTGCGGTGGCGGCGTGACATTACTGGAAGCAATCACATAGGTGTCGGCTGCTCTCACGTGCACAGGCATCGGACTGATAAACAGAGCGCAAGCGATCAATCCGAAGAGTGAAAATAAAATGACCTTAGAGTACAGACCCGTTAGAAGGGTTTTTGGATGGCTCATATTACTGCTCCTTTCGGGCTCGGCAAGAAGCTATTTATATTCAGCATGCCGCTTGGCTGTCACGGGAACCCATTCCCAACCATTAGCCTTGACCGTATCGATGATGGGGGCACTGATTTCATCGATGTCGAAACGATACGCGTAAACCTTCCCCACTTCCAGTGACTTTGGATCCCTGATGCCGTATCCCACCCCGAAGGATTTCCGGAAAAGGATCCTTCCGCCAAAGGAGCTTCGGCTGTAATGGACCGTCGGCGTCAGGCCGTTTGTCCCTACGGTCCAACTGACCGATCCTAGGACTTCAAAGCATCGGACCGAATGTCGTTCCTCATCCAGCAAAAGGCGCGCTCGGTAAGCCTTGCTGAGCCGGTTTCTGCTGAATATCCCATACCAGGATGCATCAACGATTTTCCATTCGGCTATAAGGTCGGTATCCTCGCCCGGGACGACATGAAAGGGTTTGGACGGGTTATTGAGCGCAAGGAGGGCTTTTTGTATCGTTTTTTTGTCTACAGCCCGGGGATCGGGGTTCTTTCCTCCCAGATACTGGAAGAATCCCAGGGCATAGAGGGCAAAATAGAATCCCACCGCCGCCCCGAGCAGGCCGGCAACCAATCCGACGATGATGCCCGCATCCATTTTACCTCTTTGTTACAACGATCAACAGATTCATCCGTTCAATCCCAGAGAGTGCAGCTTTTTCTTAGCCGGCTCAAAACCCTGCTTGGCCGCTTTATCAAACCACTGAACAGCCAGATCTCTATCCGGAGGAATTCCCTGACCTAAAAGGTACATCTGACCCAGATTATACTGCGCCATGGCCTCCCCCTGTTCGGCGGCTTTGCCGTATCATTTTAAGGATTCTTGAGGATCCTTCGGCACACCCAATCCCTTGAAGTACATTGCACCCAAATTGAGCTGGACATCGGCATGACCTTTATCGGCCGCCAGCCGATACCATTTCAGGGCTTCTAAGAGGTACCGTGACACACCATGGCCATGGAAATACAACGTAGCCAAATAGTGTTGTGCTCGGGGGTCCCCCCGTTCTCCAGCCTGATGAAAAAATTCGGCTGCTTTTTTATACTCCTGGGAATCGTCTTGGCCTTTCAAGTATTTCAGGCCCAGATGAAACAGAACGCCGGCAAAGGCCTCTTCCCTGGTTCTGCGCATCAGGTTTGGATTTTCATCGATCGCTTTCTGCCACTCCGGAGCGACAGAGGATTTTCTTGTGGAGATCGTAAAGGTGTCGGTGTTTTGGCATAAGCAAGCAGGTGGGGTAAGAGAAAAGGTATAACAAAAACCACTCCCCTTTTTTTGACCCATCGGTGTGTCAGCTGCATCATTGGGAAGGAAAACACAAGGAAAACCATTCCCGCGATAAAGGTACTCATGAGCAGGATGGTGATGACAAGGGTCCGAAAAAAGACGGTGGCCTCCACGACACCCCCAGAACATTTCCTAGAAAAATGTCCCTATTGTCGGCTTACATGTAACACCATCCCCTTGTCCTGTCAAACAATATCAATGTTAGAGGTTCAGATCACTTGGCTGATGTGCATGGCCTTGAATTTACCGCTGGCCTTTGCCGCCTTGGTGAGTTGGATGAGGCATCCCGGACAGCCGGTCACGACGACGGCCGCGCCGGTTTTTTCGATGTTCGCCTGCTTCTGTGCGAGGATCTTCGCCCCGATGGCGGGATAGTCCATGTGAAAGGAGCCCGCCCCCCCGCAGCAGGTATCGGCGGCCTCCATATCGACAAATTTCCCGGTCGCCCGGAGCAGGTCGCGCGGCTGCCGGGTGATGCCCTGCCCCCGTACGAGATGGCAGGGGTCGTGATAGGTCAGCACGGCATCCACCTTCTGCCGCGGCGTATAACCGGCCTTGGCGAGATACTCCGACAGATCCATCGCCTTATTGCTGAAGGCGGCCGCCCGGTCTTTCCATTTTGGATCGTCGGCAAAGAATGAGGCGATATGCTTGAGCGTGCCGCCGCAGCTCGCGCAGTCGCTCACGATCAGATCGGCGTCCTCGTAAATCCGGATATTCTTCTTGGCAAGGGCCAGAAAATCGTCGCGGAGCCCGTGGGCGAGGTGGGGCAAACCGCAGCAGACATTGTCCTTCACGATGACCCGCGTCGTGGTCCGCAGAATCTCCAATGTTTCGACCACGGCCGCGGGGAACATCATCCGCATGCCGCATCCGCGGAAATAGGCCACCTTTGTTGCCGCGGTGAGCGCCACGTCGGATAGAGGCGCCCTCTGTCCGAGGGCTGCCGGACCGGAAAAGGTCGCGAGGAAATGGGACTTGGTATACTCGTCCGGCACCATGCCGTGAGGAAAAACCTTGTTGAGTCCCAGCCGGCGCAGGACCGAAAGCGCCCCCGACGCGAGCTTCACCAGGCCCCGGTTCTTGAGGAAAGCGCCGGCGGCTCTGTATTTTACAGCCGTTCCGCCCGTCCGGTCCGCAAGATACTGCCGGACATCGACCATCGCCTCGTCGGTCTTGACCTTGCTCGGACAATTCTCGACGCAGGCCCGACAGAGCAGACAGAAATCTACCGCCTTGACGACATCGGTTGTCGGATCGATGCCGCCCTCGGCCAGGGCGCGCGCGATCACGTTCTTCCCCCGTGCGCTCGACGCCTCGATGTCCTTCGCCCCAAAGAGCGGACAGACCGTCAGGCAGGAGCCGCAGCGGTCGCACTGGCTGACGATCTTCTTTGCGTTTTGCAGCAAGGCAGCATCCCCGGTCGTGTGCATAACCTTCTTTTCCTCTCAATAATGGGACGGCTTCGTAAAAAGGCCCCCGGCCTTCGCCGGGGCAGGCTCCGGCAATACGCCTCGAATGGGGACAGATTTGAAATCTGTCCCCATTCGAGGCGTATTGTTGCGTACGCCGCAGTGACGAAGGAGGAAGCGCCACGCAGCATCCGGCCTTCTTACGTAGCCGTCCGTCACCAGATCTTGCCGGGATTCAATATCCCCTTCGGATCGAGCGCCTGTTTTATCGCCTTCAAGGTCCGCACACCCGCCTCGCCCAGCGCCTGGGTGATGTAAGGCCGCTTGGTGATGCCGATCCCGTGCTCGCCGGAGAGCGTGCCCCCGACGTCGAGGGTCGCAGCAAAGATCTCGTCGATCGCCCGGTGGACCCGCTCGGCCTCGCCGGGATCGCTCAGGTCGCAGAGCACCGACGGATGGAGGTTCCCGTCGCCCGCATGTCCATAAACGGCAATAGGAATCCTGTATTTTTCGGAGATGGCGCGGATGCGACGCACGACTTCGGGGAAGGCATCGCGCGGGACCGAAATATCCTCGCCGAGACGGTTCGGCGCCGTGGCTGCCACCGCCGAACTGATCCCCCGCCGGATCGCCCAGAGTTCGTCCGACTCCTGCTGCGACTGGGCTACACGAAATCCGATCGCGCTGCAGCCGTTCGCCACGGCTTCGATCTGCTTCGCCTGTGTCGCGATGGCCTCATCGGTATCCCCGTCGATCTCGATGACCAGGCAGGCCTGGACTTCCGGTTGAAGCTCGGTCTTGCGGTGCCGCGCCACCGTCTCGAGACAAACCCGGTCCATGATCTCGGCGGCCGCCGGCACGATGCCCGCCTGCAGCATCCTATGGACCGTCGCGCATCCGTCATCGAGGGAGGGGAACATCACCTGCAGCGTGCCCCGCATCTTCGGCATGGGAATGAGCCGGAACGTCGCGCGGGTCACGACGCCGAGCGTCCCCTCGGAGCCGGTGAAAAGTCTCTTGAGATCATAGCCGGTGACGTTCTTGATCGCCTTGCCGCCGGTATGGAGGACCGTGCCGTCGGCCAGGACCACCTCGAGTCCCATCACGTAATCGGCGGTCACCCCGTATTTGACGGCCCGCATGCCGCCGGCGTTCTCCGCCACGTTGCCGCCGATCGTGGAGAACTTCCAGCTCGCCGGGTCGGGCGGATAGAAGAGTCCCTTGGCGGCGGAGCGGTTGTAAAGATCGATTGTTCGGACCCCCGCCTCTGCGGTGATCATCATATTTCTCTCATCGAGTTCGATGATTTTCGTCATACGATCGAGGCATAGCGAAATGCCTCCCTTGAGGGGGATGCTGCCTCCGGTGCGTCCGCTCGCCGCGCCCCGCGGCGTGACGGGAATCGCATATTCATAAGCGATGGCCATCACCTTCGAGACCTCTTCGGTCGTCAGCGGCCGGACGACGATATCGGGCTTGTTCGCCGGCAGCAGGGGCACAAAAGACGAATCGTAGGAGTACCCGAAACGGTCGAGATCGGAATCGAGGATGTGTTCCGGGCCTACGCAGTCACGCAGCTTTTTCTTGATTTCTTCGGTGATCATCTAGATTTCCTTTTCAATACCAGCCGGTACAAACACAGATGAGGCTCGGGGGTTTTTTATGAACCCCCATTCGTCGTCGGCGACTATAGGGGAAGCCGCCCCTAATGTCAACTCGGTTTGGGTATCGCTGATGGGCTGTGTCAAAGTTGACGCCATATCTCTGATTTGACTGGAAGACGGTCCCGCCACTCACCTGGTGGAATTTTTTGCCCGTTCTACGGCTCGGCCACTCCACTTTCCAAACTCGCCCTGCGGGCTCAGACAATGGGAAGTAGCCGCTTCGCGGACGTTTCCACTCGCCGAGACGGGCGCCCCCAAAATTCCACAAAGGTTCGTTTGGGAACCATCAACCAGCCGACATTAACGGGGCCTTAGGCATTCCTGCCTGTAGGTCCTATCATGGATGTATCCCCTCGATGTGACGCTTGATAGGAATAGGACGAAAAATGAAATCCCCGCGGTGGATTTCGTACGTCAATCGTGATAATGGACTGGACAAATGAGAAGACACGAATTTGCAAATATTTTACTGGCTGTCCTCGCAGTGACCCTTCTGCTGCCGGCCGATCTATTGTCCCAGGGCTCGGGAAAGCAGAAAGACATCGATGCAAGGGTACGGACCTTTTTGGAGAAGCGGCAGGGCACCTGGAGAGATCTCAATGTCCCGGCGTCGGACGGAAAAATTCTCTACGACCTGATTGTCAAAAACAGATATAAAAAGGCCCTCGAAATCGGAACCTCAACGGGTCACTCCACGATTTATATCGCCTGGGCGCTGAGTAAAACGGGCGGGAGGGTGATCACCATCGAGATAGACAGGGATCGCCATCAACAGGCGCTGGCAAACTTCAGAGAGGCCGGTGTTTCGGACTATATCGACGCCAGGCTTGCCGACGCGCACACGCTGGTCAAGGAGCTTCGGGGACCCTTCGATTTTGTATTCTGCGATGCCGACAAGGAGTGGTATAAGACATATTTTATCGATCTCTACCCCAAACTTGCACCGGGCGGGTGCTATACGGCCCATAACGTTTCCACGCGAAGCTGGGGGATGGGGGGAGGGACAAGCGAGTTCTATGACTATATAAAGAGCCTTCCCAATATGAAAACGACGGTGGACGAAAGCGGCGCGGGGATATCGATCAGTTACAAGAATTGATCTATCTTCGGCATCTCGTATTTCTCGGACAGGTCGGCAGATCATTCATACACGATAACCATGCCGGACGGTCCGGATGAAATCAGACGAACCTATGATTCCATTGGGTGTCCTCTTCAAAAGATTCCTTAACATCGGAGCCATGGCCTATGGAGGGCCTGCCATTGCCGGGGAAATCAAGCGGGCGATCGTCAAGGAGAGCCGCTGGATAAGCGAGCCCGAGTTCCTCCGGGGCATGGCCTTTTGCCAAATGCTGCCCGGGGCCACCTGGGTGATGCTGTCGACCTACATCGGTTACAGGCTTCGCGGAATATGGGGGGCATTTATCTGCGCCGTCGCTTTCGTCCTGCCCGCCTTCGCCATGATCCTGATCCTCTCCCTGATCTATTTCCGGTGGGGAGATCTCTGGCTCATACAGAGCCTCTTCAAGGGGTTCGGCGCCATTGTGGTGAGCCTGATCCTCAATGCCTTTATCGGCTTCAGCCGGACCATCCTCTCCGGATGGAAAGTCCTTCTCATCGCCGTTCTTTCCTTTGCCGGGTTTTTCTTTCGCTGGAACATCGTGGTGGTGTTCCTCCTGGCCGCGGGCCTCGCGCTTCTCCTTCGGGTCACCAAGGAAAGCAACAGGCCCCTTCAGGCCGCTGGAGCAGGCCGGGCACCCAGAAGCAGGATGGATTTCCTCTTCCTGGGCGGTTTGGCTTCAGCGATCGCTCTCCTGTTGTTGATTTCCTACCTCTTCCACGAACCGCTCTTTCGGCTCTGCATGAGCCTTTCCAAGGTCGGAGCGCTAGCCTTCGGCGGAGGGTTCACGGTCATTGCCCTGATCCAATACGATGTGGTGGAAAAATTCCATTGGGTGACCACCAAGGAGTTTCTCGACGGGATCGCCATGGGACAGGTGACCCCCGGGCCGGTGATGATTACGGCCACATTCCTGGGGTATAAGCTCGCCGGATTGTGGGGCGCCGCCATGGCCACGATCGCCGGCTTTTCCCCTTCCTTCTTCATCATCACACTCCTCATGCCTTACTATGACCGCCTGAAGGGGATGCCGGCCGTTCAGACGATCGAGCAGGGGATTCTCGGTTCGTTCATCGGGATGCTCGCGCTGGTTCTCGTCAATTTCGGTCGGGCCGCCTTGGTAGACCTTCCCAGCGCACTGCTTTTTTTCGCGGCTTTCCTGGCGCTCCTCAAAAAGGTCGACCTGCCCTACATCCTTTTGATCGGAGCGGTCCTCTCGGTCCTGATTTTTGGCGTTTTTCAGATCGCATGACCCGATGGAAGGCCTTTGCTCGGCCCCCGATCATCAGCCCCGAGGACTTCATAAAAAGACTGGAGTGAATAGGAGATTAGACATGGAAGTTCGATTGGTCAACGATGTGAAACGGGCGGTGCGATGGAGGGGAAAAGGCCTGTCGCTGGGATTGCTGATGCTCCTGCTCTGGACCGGTCACGCTGCCGCAGCGCAGGGGTTCATCTCCGCAAAGAATGTGACAGGCGTGGGACACCTCGATCTCGAGGGCGGGGGGATGGTGGATGTGAAGGGAAACATCGCCGCCGTCGGTCACATGGGACCCCCATGGGCCACAACGCTGCTGGATGTGGCCGATCCTGCCCGCCCCCGCATCCTCTCCCGGATCGAAGCGCGTCCCGGAACGCACTCCCACAAGGCGCGGATCTGCGGCAGCACCCTGGCAATCAACGTCGAACGCTACGGGGGAGGCGGGGACGGAGCGGCGGGGCTGACCCTTTTCGACATCTCCGATCCGCTCCACCCCAAAGCGACCGCATTCCACCGCACGGGCGGTTCGGGGGTGCACCGCTTTCAGCTCGACTGCCCCCGAAAGCTGGTCTATGCCGGCGGCGGCGCCGAAGGATTCCCGAACGACATCACCCTGATTATCGACATCGGCGATCCCACCCGGCCGCGGGAGGTCGGCCGATGGGGAGGTCCCCGGCAGCACGGGGCTGCCGGCGGAAGTTCTGCGCGGCCCGGCGCAGCGACCCGGACCCATCATCCGCTGCGGATGGGCAACCGGCTTTATGTGTCGCTCTGGTACGACGGTTTCGCGATCCTGGACATCTCCGATCCGACACAGCCCCGTCTCGTAAGCCATATCAATTACCATACAGGGGGCGGCGCCCCGACGCACACGGCGCTTCCTGTCGGACATAAAATCCTGGGGAAGAACTGGCTGGTCGTCTTCGACGAGGAGATGGGCGGCGGCGATCCCCCCGCCTTCATGCGGGTCTTCGACATCACCGACGAGAAGCG
>Ga0194126_10008985_pt1 | contig 13428 bp, 20 predicted proteins | sample TA2KigC150mmetaG_FD_148641 | JGI IMG/M metagenome (GOLD analysis project Ga0194126, IMG submission 148641) | Freshwater microbial communities from Lake Tanganyika, Tanzania - TA2015035 Kigoma Deep Cast 150m | ecosystem: Environmental > Aquatic > Freshwater > Lake | place: Tanzania: Lake...
CTATCCACTTACGAAACGGAGTTAGCCATGCCTCAGAACCCGCTCCAAGCCTACCTTAACGCCCTTGAACAACGGAAGCCTATAGCGCCGAATCAGGCGTTGCTTGAGTTTATCCAGGCTGGACCCGGCTCCACTCCATCTAGAGGGTTTGCGAACGTCGGTATAACCGTGGAGCCTACGCCGAATGAGGGCGCCCCTCCACTTAGTGACTGGCTGACTCCACTGGAGGAGGGACCGACCCCATTGGGACTGGATGACGAGGAACTCTACAGGAAAGAGGCTAAGGAGGCGGTGGGTAAAGGTGACTTCTATTTTATACCTAGCCAGCAGTGGGATATGATAAACGCCCTCCCGCTACTCCAGAAACATATTTTACAGGAATTGGCTCGCCGGGATGGGGAGTTGCGGTTTGGCCCCGTCCCTCTTCTGCCCCAGCTTGAGCAGCTTGAGCGCCGCATTGAAATGTATAAAAATGCCTTGCCAGAATGGGAGGAGGACACGATAGGTCGAATGGAACGCGGCCTCTCCCCCATGACTCCGGGGAGTTTCATGGACCGCCGCTTTGGACCCATCGGAATTCGTAAGGGTGCATAACAGGACCCTGTGATTACGAAGCAGAATTAGCCATGCCGAATAACCCCATCCAGGCTTACATCGACGCCCTTGAGCGAGGGAAGGCCGGGGTGCCGAATCGAGAGTTGATGGAGTTTGTCCAAGCGGGGCCTGGTTCTGCGCCACCCGTCGGGTATCTACAGGATGAAGAAATTAGAAAGGCGACACAGCGAGCGAATCAGATGTTCCCAAAATTGACGGCATTTGGCAGAGAGGTGAGTCCGGTCACGATGGATCAGCGACCGGATGTGGCGGGGTACTATGATCGTCAAACGAACAGTGTGAAGATCAATCAAGCGGCACAACCGCAGCTATCTGGCGATCAACTGGCGGGCTTGATTGCACTAGAACGAACACGAGGGCTTCTATTTTCTCCGCTCGGAGAAGCGTGGCTCAATCGGCTTCCATTGAGTCCTGAACAATCGGCATGGTGGGATAAATTCTACTTACAGTCAGCCGGGGATGCGCCGGAGGATCGCCTGTCGCGTGACCGGATTATTAAAGCGACATTGCTCTCGCGTATGGTCGCAGGAGACACAATGCCGGAGGGCGCACCCGCGATGACACCAGAACAAGAGCAAGTTGCAGACTTATTGAATTTTTACGCACGGGGGCGGCGGGGGGTTGAGCAAACTCCGCCGTACCAGGACAAGGGGCAAGCCTTGGTGGACGCGGCTAAACGCGAGTTTCCAATCCTCAATACGCTGGATATGCAGTATAAGTTCACGCCTCGCCAGGACAGCGGCTACCTGGAGTTTTGGCAGGCGGATGAGCCGGGCACGACCGAGCATCCGCGTCCACCCGAATTTCCGATGGGCAAGCCTGGCGTGGAAATCTACGACCTTAATACCAAGCCTATCGACATCATGGGCGACATTGCGAGTCACCTCCTAAAGGACACGGACCCGGTCATCAAGGACTATTACGAGCAGTTTCAACGCTCGATGACGCCGGAACAGATTGAACGGCTCAAGGAGCAGTACGCCTGGGCGCAGGCGCATTACCAGGAGTCGCGCCCCTTTGAGGCGTGGCGAGAGCATTCGGGCCTGCCTGGGTACTTCCGCGGCTACGCATTCCAGCAATGGGACCGCCCGAAGGAACGGTATACACCGGCCCAGCTCAACATGTTCGATGACATGATGCAGTACCTGCGCGAGGGCCAACGCGAGGGCCAATAGGAGGTTGATGCTGCCGTATATGTGGGCTTCTCATATCAAAAAGCAATCACGCACGCCCAAGAACGAATCACGGCTGGTAAGAGCCCATTCGCCGAATATGGGGGACAAGTCGCACCTCCGTACCAGCTTTTCTGATTCACGGAATTAGCCATGTCCGATAACCCCCTCCAAGACTATATCGACGCCATCGAGCGAAGGACTGGCGGGGCTGTCTCAACCTCCATGCCTGGAGAGTCCCCACACTACGGGTTCACCGAGCAAGCACGCCCAGAATACCTCCGTATGCTGGATAACACCCTTGCGGTGTTGCAAGACCCCCGCAATGCCTGGATTGGCGCCGGGCCGATGGCGGCGCTGCGGTGGACGCCGAAAGCCGCGTTGAACAGCTATGAGATGTTGAGCAAGGTGCCGGGGAGGTATCCACAGTTTTTACGGGAGAAGTTGGGATATACGCCTGGTGGAGTTGCAAATCTATTAAATGAGCTTGGAGGAGGTTCACCTCCTCTTCAACTTGGGTTGAATGAGAGGGCGCATATCGAGGAGTTGGTGGGTGAGGGGAGGGGTGGAATGGGGGAGGTCCTAAGTCGGATGCTCCAAGGTCGAAGTCCGCAAATAGTGGATTCAACAGCGGGACGAGTCCTAATGTTAAAAAGTTTGGACCCAGAGAGGAATATGAGGTTGGGGGAGTTGCTAAGGAATTATGCGGAGGAAGGATCGACGGCGGCGTTCGCCCACCCCGACATGACCTCCGGCAACGCCGCCTACGGTGCCGTTGGCCATCAAGTCGCCCGTTTGCTGGATGAAATCCTCGCAGGTAAGCGGACGCTGGGGCACGGTCCTGAGCCGCCCCGGCCGGGGTCGTTTGCAGCCTACTTGAAGGAGTATCCGATTAACAAGAACCTCGACCTAGCCACACTCCAGACCATTGCGGATCGTATTTATGAGAGGCAGCGCTGAAACTGCCCCCAACTTTTTTTTATCCCAGGTACTTGACAACCTCACTCAACTTATGTAACATAGTCAACAAATAGGGGGATGTATGCCTGCTGGCGTAGGGTATCCAGGAATGTCGGGTATATTGTCGGGCCTGTCTGGTTCCAGCGGGGCGACCCGCGATCCCCAGGATGTGAGTTTCACCCTGGGCTTCCTTGCGGCGCTGGGCGCGAAAGAGGTGGGTGATCAAGCCGCCTCCCAACAGCGCGAAGCCATGAAAGCGCAAAAGCAAGCGATGTCGTCCCCGGCTCAAATGCTGCAAGGCAACCTCGGCCCGCTCGACCAACTGTTAGCAATGGCCCGATTCCAGGGGGCCAGGCCCGGTCCTCCACCGGCGACGCCTCCGCAATCGCCCATTGCGCTTTTGGCCTCTCGAATGTCAGGCGCTTCGCCCCAGGCACCTCCCCCCGGTGGACCTCCCCTTGAGGGCGGACCAGCGGCCACCCTACCCTCGCCTGGGGCTCCTTCACCTATGATGTCCAATGCCTTGATGAACACGATGATGCCTCCACAGGGTGGGGGCGGAATAAACCCTTTAATTTCGGCGCTCCTCCAACAGCGGATGGCGGCGGCGGGTGGGATGGTGTAAATGGCAACCCCAAAAATGGATACGAAAACAGAGTCCGCGTTCCGTGAAGTGAAGCAGAATCCACCGCGTGCGTTGGCACGCACCGCCAAAAAGTACGGGCCTGCCCGTGCCGAGAAGCAACGGGTTGCGATTGGTCTCAATAAAGCCCGGCAAGCAGGCGCCCGTGTTCCACAACGGAATGGCGCTCGTTCAACCGCTCGTTCTTATACACGACGGTAAAGGAGCAGGTATGCCGCTCGTCAATTCCTCGCTCGATCTCCAGTATAACTACAACCAAGGAGGGCCCTCTATGAAAAGCGACGTAAAGACATCCAAAAGTGATCCGTTGAAGGGGAAGCTCGTGGAATCCCCGGTCAAGTCACACTACAACGGCGACCCCATCAGCACGAAGCGCGATAAGTAACGCGCCTTGTTGAGGTCATTCACGTAATGCCCCACGACGATCTCCCAGTCGTCAACGGTTTGACGCAGACGCAGGACGATGCCCGCCCTGTTCTGGACCGTCTCACCGATTTCCTCATGCGCCCCATGCACCCCGATTCGTACTACATCAATGAGGGGCTCCAGCAGTTGGGGATGGCGTTTGAGGTGTCCACTAACGAGACGTTAAAGGCCCGCCTCGCAGCGGCGATGACCCTTTTACGCGAGGGACCGAGCCATTCTTCCTAACCAACGCCGCACCGCCGCCTATCCTCCCAGGTAGGGACCGGCGAAAGGAGACGTATGTCAAAGGACGAGGGAAAAAAGGCCGAACTCGACAAGGAATTGCAGGACCTCGTGGACAAGTACCAGGAGGACCCTGCGGCCTTTGCGAAGGGCTACCGGGAACTGGAAAAGAAACTGTCGAAGCAGGGTGAGGAAGTCGGGACCCTTCGTAAGAAGGCCGACGACTCCGAGAAGGCGATGACCCAACTCAGTGAGTACACCAAAACGGCGAAACCGATTGTGGACTGGTACGTCCAGAACCAGGCCGCGCTGCAGCAGTGGGTGCAGGGGGCGCAGAACAAAAATACAGCGTCCAGCGCAAGTGTGAGCATCCTCACGCCGGATGAGCAACAGGCGTTGATCAACTCTGCCGCCCAATACATGCAACAGCGCGTGATTGGTCCGTGGTCCCAGCAATTCGCACAACAGGTGGAAGCCTACGCCAAGAAACAACGCGAGGAATTGGAAGCGTCGTTGTCGCAGCGCAATCAAACCTCCACGCAAATCCTGTGGAACGCGCTGGAGCGGGCGTTGCCCAAAGACAAAGTGGACAACCTTCGTGAGTATCACACGGAAGCATTGCGGTTCGCCGATCCCTCCAAGATCGACCCCTTGAGGGTGGCGGACGAAATGATCGAGACGAAGGCGCGGTTGGCGGAGTTCAAGGAAAAGGTCAAGCAGTTTGAACAGGAGAAGGACGCTGCCGCGAAAGCCGCGATTCCTTCCTACGGGAGCGGCTTGTTTGCCCCGAAAGTGGAGGGCGACAAAGCCAAGGAGAGCGTCCCTCAAACCCGCGAGGACCGTTTCAAGCGGGTCATGGAGGACGTGAAAACTCAACATGGGAACGAAGGGCTGGAACAGTTGTTTGGCCAACCTGCCGCTGTCCGGTAGGGTTGGTCTCGGCTGGCTGCTCCTCGATCCCACTTCGTCATAGAAAGAGAGAGGCGCACCCATGGCGACACCAACTAGGACAGAGACCCTCAACAGTTTTATCGTGTCAACCGGCCAAAACCGGCGACCGGGACTGGTGGATTCCTACTTCGGCTCCGCCCCCTTCCTGGCACGGATGCGGTCTCGCGGGGATGAGGCCGTCCGCTTGGCGGGCGGATCAGACATCCGCGAGAACTTCATCTACACGAATTTCCCCGCCTCGTCTTATGGACGTGGCGATACATTCGATACCAGCGTGACGGAGTTCAGCACGTCGCTGCGGTTTGATTGGTCGTATTCGTACGCGGCCATCAACCTCAACACCGTGGACGTGGATTTGAACGATTCCCCGCAACAGACGTTCGATCTCGTCGAAGCGGCGATGGAGACGGCGGAACTCTCGTTGATCGACGACCTGTCCACGCAGATGTTTGCGGATGGGTCAGGCAACGCCTCGAAAGACATGGCCGGTCTCGCCATTGCCGTCAGCACCACCGGCACCTACGGCGGGATCACACGGGCCGCCACGGTCAACACGCCGCAGCGAGCCGTTCGTGCGGCAGTTGAGGACACCACAGGCGGCGCCCTCTCGCTGGGCGGACTTAACAGCTTCTTCGGAAGCTGCACGGTCGGCCGCGAGAAGCCGGACCTGTTGCCGACCACGCAGACCTTGTGGAACCGCATCTGGGAGCGGTCGCAAGCTGCTGACCGCAACAACCCGGAAGACGAGCGTGACATCGGCTTCCAATCCGTGCGTCTGAACGGCGCTCCGGTGGTCGTCGATTCGCATTGCCCCAGCGGGTTCTTCTACCTGCTCAATACGAAGTGGTTCCGGTACTACATCCACAAGAAATGGGATTTCAGGATGCGGGGACCGATGGAACCCACGAACCAGCAGTTGCAGATCGGGCAGTTGATTACGTGGAGCCAGTTGGTGTGCCGGGCGCCCCGGTTTCAGGGCGTCGCCAGCGGGTTGACGTAATTCAAGGTGTGCATAACCGTCATTCAGAAGGTGAATAACCGTGTTGACGGCCCATGACCGTGCGTTAAATACCGTCCGCCACCTCCGCTTGAGCGAGCCCCAGATCGCCGACTTGCGGAAGGAAAAGACGCTGTTTGTGACCGGAGCGCCGCTGGAATGGCCTCCCGTCCTCGTGGCTCAGTACGTGCTGCGAGCGGCGTTGGAGAACGGCTGCACGACGATTGAGGTCCGCCAAGGGGTCCACCGGGTCCGCTCGTTTGACACCATGCGGTTGTTTACCTGGGCGCGGATGTGGCGCGGTGGGCGCCCACCCACGCCGAAGATGAAGCGCATCCCACCGTACATCGGGACGATGAAGCAGGCGGCGGTCGGCAACTTCCTGGAAGCGCGTCGCCCGCTCATCGTGGTCCCGTCATTGACCCTCAAACCGCCCGTTTCCAGCACCCCTGGCGGGCAAGGAGTATTCCATGCCAGCGAATAGCACCACTCATCAATTCCTCAACATCGGCAACCTTGTCGGGATGGGCAATGCAGACATCCACGAGAATTCCGCCGATCCTCAGTTCAAGGGCGGGGCGCTGTCATTCATCTCGGACGCCCTCGGCCCCCGTATCTTGAAGTACGTGAAGAACGTCCGTGGCGCGAACTCCGCTGTCGCCGAGTTGGTTGAATTGGCGGCAGACGGCGCGAACGTCCTGTCCACCTCCATCACCAACATCACCGCAGGCAGCACGACCTCGGCGACGACTTCCAGCCTGACCGCCGGTCGGCACCAGGGGATGATCTGCTACGTGCTGGACAACGCGGATTCAGCGGGCGCCGCCCCTGAAGGCGAAGTGTCGGTCGTAGCAAACAACTCCGCCACCGTCATCACGATGGAAGCGGACTATCCCTATTCCGTCGCGTTGGCCGTGAACGACGACCTGGAGTTGATTGCCACCTACCAAGTCGAAACCACGGCAGCGAACGCGGAAGCGTGGACCTGCCCCGGCTTCATCGCCGGAAAGGACGGGATCGACAACAACAACTGGGGCTGGTTGATCCAGGAAGGGTTCGTCCTGGCGAAGCCAACCGCCGCTAACGTGGGTGAAGGCGACCCGGTGGAAGCAGCGGCCAACGGCAGCATTGTGACGGTCGCGCAAGGCCACGAAGAGTGGGTCGGGATCGCGCTCGCCGCCATGACCAACGATTCCGTCGCGCTGCGGTGCCCCATTCTGGCGAAGCTGTTCACGTATGAAAACAGCGGCGGCACCCCATAACCGGCCTCGGCCAGAAAGGAGGACACGGTTATGGCACTAACAATCACACTCTCAGGCGATTGGCAAGGCAACTCCGACAATCAGCGGTATGTGCAGGGCCAGTTGGCGTTCGACTCCAGCTACCCCACGGGGGGCGAATCGCTGACTGCCGCGAATATCGGGTTGCGGGTCATCGAGCATATCAACGTGCAACCGAGGTCGGGGTTCGTGTTCGATTACGATTACACCAACTCCTTGCTGTTGGCGTACCGAACCGGCGCCGCTACGGTTACCGCCGGTGCCACGCCAGCGGCAGCGCTCGCTGAAGTGAGCAATACCACGGACTTGTCCACCCTCACAGGGGTCAGGTTCCGTGCGGTTGGATACTAAGCCGGTGTTCGTCGCAGGCACACAGAAGCGACTGCGCGGTCTCGTTGCGGTCGTCAGTGGCGAGACCGCCCGCTTCGCTCGCGCCGGGGATTCCGTCAACAAGCGCCTTCCTCCGCCCCCTATCGGCGGCGAACCGGTATTGGGTACGCACCGCCGATTGCCTGCCGCGCCTCGTCCGCTACACCGATTTCCATGATACTTGAAAAGGAGAGGGACGTATGCCGTACTCAGGCTCCATTGTCAGTTCCGACACGTTAGCCGCGACCGCCACCCTGCTCGTCGGCCACCGTTGTATTCTCACGGGGGCCTGCGTGATTAACACAACCGGCGCCGATGCCTATGTCCAGTTGTTTGATGCCGCCGCCGCCGCCGATGTCACGGTCGGCACCACCCTCCCCACATGGGTCATCCAAACCGACTTCGGGAAGGGATTGGTGAATGAATCCTCCAACATTCCTGAAGGGGGGATTTCGTTCGTCAACGGGATTGTGGGGGCGTCCTGCACGACTCCAGCCGGTAACACCGGCGCCGCGCAGCATGTCAGGTTGGCGATCATCTAGTCCGTATTCCAGGGTAGGGGGAATCCGCCATGTCGGGGAGGGAGGCACACGATGTTTCATCGTCCACTGAAAAAAACAATCTACACACTCAACATTGGAGGCTACGCCCCGCAGATTACAGCGCTGACGTACCCGCTGATGGCCGCTTACGCCAAGAAGATCGGGGCGCACTTCTACGTGATAACCGAACGCAGGTTCCCCGACTGGCCGATTGTGTATGAAAAGATGCAGGTGTATGAACTGGCCCAGCAGCACGACAACGACTGGAGCATCTTTCTAGACAGCGATTGCCTGGTCCACCCGGATATGTTCGACATGACCAACCATATGTCGAAGGATCAAATCGCGCACAATGCGTTCGATGTCGCCAGCCATCGGTGGGTGTACGACCGCTTTTTCTACCGCGATGGGCGGCATATCGGCAGCGGCAACTGGCTGGCAGTCGCCTCGGACTGGTGCATCGAGCTGTGGAAGCCGCTGGACGATCTCACCAAAGAGGAAGCCGTCGCACGTATTTACCCGACTGTCCGCGAACGGGCGAGCGGCACCGTGGAGCCGGAGCATCTGATCGACGATTTCACGCTCTCCCGCAACATCGCCAAGTACGGGCTCAAAGTCACGAACATCCGCGCCATGATGAAAACAATGGGGTACGCCGACAACATCGGCTTCCTCTGGCATCGGTACGCGATCCCCGAAGAGCAGAAGCTGGCGGAGATGAAAAAGACGCTCAAGGACTGGGGGGTCGGCATCGCATGAAACCCCTTACCCAGAAAGACGGCGTCCAAATTGAAATCACCAACTACTGCATCCATGCCTGCAGCAACTGCACCCGCTTCTGCGGGAGCCACCAACACCACTACTACATGGACTATGACTACTTCCAAAAGGCCGTGGACTCCCTGGAGGGCTACCCCCGCATCATCGGGGTGATGGGCGGGGAACCGCTGCTTCACCCTGAGTTTGAGCGCTTCTGCAATTACCTCGCATCCAAGTTCCCGCGTGAGCAGTTGGGGCTGTGGTCCACCCTCCCGCATGGATATGAGCAGCACCGCGCCGTCATCTGCCGGACCTTCGGGAATATCCTGTTGAACGACCACACGCTGCCGGAAGTCATGCACGCGCCCCTTCTGGTCGGCATCGAGGAGTTGGTGCCGGACAAGGCGACGATGTGGCAACTCATCGACAACTGTTGGGTCCAGAACGCCTGGAGCGCCGCCATTAACCCGAAAGGGGCGTTCTTCTGTGAAGTGGCCGCCGCCCGTGCCATCCTCTTCGACAGCTCCGACGGCTGGCCCATAGAGAAAGGCTGGTGGAAGCGTATCCCCGCGTTTTATAAGGAGCAAATGGAGGAACACTGTCCAGGGTGCGGAGGGGCGTTGATGCTCCCTGCCAGGACCAGCATGGATGAGCGCGACGACATTTCACCGAAGAACCTGGAACGCTTAAAAGGGATTTCCAGGAAGGTGGATCGCGGCGAGGTTGTCCTGTTCGACACCTCAAAGCCGGTCCCGATTCACCCGTCTCGTTACCCGCCGCAGGAATATAAAAACGGCCCCTACCGCCAGGAAGTGGCGGCTCGCTACGGGATGTTCCTCGTGATGTCGGAGCGCGGCTTCTGGGACCCGTATTTGAAGCAGACATGGTCGCCGGGCGACGCCCCGCTCTCCCACCTTGTCACGATTGACCCGGTGAAGGTGCAACATGGCTACGTTGTCTGACATCACCACCCGCGTCCAGCAGTTAATCGGGAACGACACCCTGTTATCGGCGGCAGAGGTGTATAACCTCGCCCAAACGCGGTACGAACACATGTATGAGACGTTCCATTTCTCCCGGCGCCACCGCGACTTTACCATCTCGTTGTTTGCCGAAGTCTCCTCCAACAACTCAACACTGGTGACCGTCACCAACGGCAACAGCACGATTACCAGCGCCGGGGCCCCGTTCACCACCAGCGTCGCCACCACCGCCCGCCAAATCCAGGTCGGCGACGAGGAGCAGTATTTCTTCGTCAACTCCAGGACGAACGACAGCGCGATTGTCCTAGGCAACGGCGAAGCGACCGCCGTCAACTGGCCCGGCGCGAACGGCTCCAACCAGTCCTGGCGTCTGTTTCAGTCCATCTACACACTCCCCTCTACGGCGGGGCCGATTATCTCGCTCGCAGGCGACCTCCCGATTGACGAGTTGGATGGGGGCCGTGCCGCCCTCGATGAAATCGACCCTGACCGCTCCTCCACCGATTCGCACCCGAAGTTCTGGTGCTACGCCGGGGTGGACGCCAATAACGTCCGTGAGATTGAAGTCTGGCCGGTGCCGACTCAAGCCCGCCTGTTGAGGGGGCAACACCTCCGTGAGGCCCCGACCCTCACGGCGAACAGCACTATTGACATCCCCCTGCCTCCTCTCGTGTACTACACCGCAGCGGATGGGTGCCACCTCCTCCACAGCAAGCAGGGCAGCGCCGAGACCATGTGGGAAAGCAAGGCGCTCTTCTTCGAGCGCAAGGGCCACGAAGTGATGCACGACTACATGCCGATTGAGGATGATCTGACTTCCCCGGTGAGGAGCTTTGGCCGCTCCCCTTCCAACGCCCTGGACAACCTGCGCGGGACCGACTTTGAAACCAAACACCACCTGGATGCGTTTTAACCATGAATGGCGACACGCGATCCTTGGAAACCTTGAATGGGAAAATGCCGATGTGGGCTAAACTGGTGCTGTGGCTCGGCTTCCCGATTGTCGTGGCGATGTACTTCATGGCGATCAACATCGGGTGGTTTGATGTGTCCGCAGAAGAAAAACGCTTGAACTTGGAGCATCGAGATGATACAAAGGAGATGGTCCGGCTTCTGCGTGTGATTTGCCGGACAGGTGGGGGCGACCTCACGCAATGCGGACCTCAACATTAAGGAGGCATCCATGAACTGGATACAATTATGGCCGACCATCGCCAGCTTGATTGCGGTCCTCGTTGGCGCGTTCGAGGAACCCGTGCAGCAGCTTGTGGCGGCGCATCCGACAGAGTCGATGGCGGTGGCGGGCGTGCTGACCGTGATCGCCAATTTGATGAGGTCTCCGAAGCAGTAACCAGGAATCCCACGATGAAAGCGTTGCTGGCGGCGTGTCTTGTCAGCCTCCTGCTCGGTTGTACCACGGTCCTGGAACCTGCGCCCACCGCCTCAGACCTCGCCAAGCTCCAATTTACGCTCCGCCTCCTGGATGTGCGGGTCTGCCGGAACCACGAAACAGGCTATTGGGCCGTTCACGCCGCCGCGACCAAGAACGCCGTCTATTACCTCCTCTTTCTCGTGGACACGGACTACAGCCCCGCTGAAGCGAACGTAGTCTGTCGTGTTGAATGGGATACGTCCATCCGCACGGAGACACGGCCAAACCCCGGTATTCCCACCTCTGTCCTTGTAAAGGAACTATATGGCCCTTCCAACTTCCATTAACAACGCGACGCCGCTGGGGAGTGCCAGCCCCGCGACCATCGACGACCAATTCCGCGACCTCAAGCTCTTCCTCACCGACCTGTTCGGCGTCCCGAACGCCACCAACATCTCCGCGAACGTGATGACGGTCGTCGCCGGTGGACTGGACAGCATCAACTTCGCCAACTCCGGGGCGAACGCCGCCGTCGCCGGGGAACTCCAACGCAACGGCGCCAACCTCACTTTCCATGACGGCACCTCGGCGCGAACGACGGTATGGGCGGAAACCACCCAGACCGTTTCAGGGAACAAGACCTTCTCAGCGGGGGTCTGGAACGGCACGGCGGTCGGCTCGCAGTACGGCGGGACGGGGCAAAACACCTCCGCCAATACCGGAGTGCCGTCTATTTCTTCTGGGACATGGTCGGTCTCGTCCACCCTTTCGCCGACATTGGGCGGCACCGGCCAGAACTTCTCGGCCACGGCGCAGGGGAATACCCTGTATTTCTCGTCAGCCGGGACGGTGGCGGCACTTTCTCCGGGTACATCCGGGTACTTCCTCAAGACCCAGGGCGCAGGGGCCAATCCTGTGTGGGCTGATGCTACTCCGGCGGATGGGTCTATTACAACAGCAAAGCTCGCTGATTCCAGTGTTACAACAGCTAAAATCTCTGATTCCAATGTTACGACTGCCAAGCTCGCTGATTCCAGCATTACGACGGCTAAAATAACTGATGCGAATATTACGACTGCGAAACTTGCGGACTCCAGCGTTACGCCAGCTAAGGGTGGCACTGGCCAGAACTTTTCCACAACAGCACAAGGCAGCACCCTCTATTTCTCAGGAACCGGGACGGTGGCTGCACTCGCCCCCGGCACATCGGGGCAGTTCCTCAAGACACAGGGTGCGGGAGCCAATCCTGCTTGGGCTAATGCGACCGATGAGAACCAGAGTGCCAATCTTGTCAAGTCGGGACCATCTTCAGGCGCCGCGGCGGCTCCAACGTATCGTGCCCTTGTGCAAGCAGACCTACCTGCCACACGGTTTAAAGTAGTCTCCACGACATACGATATTTCAACAGCGTCGGGAACGCTGGCGATTACGGGGTCGGGCTTTACGCCAACCGCGTGCATTGTGTTCACCACGATCAATAGTGCCGTCACCGGCAGCTATGGGTTCGCTGGCACCGACAAAGGCGCGAAGGGCATGCAGTCGGTGGCTGGTCCGGTGTTTAACGCGATGAATGGTCAAATCCTCATCGTGGACCAGGGCGGCGGGGCAAATATCATTGCCACCATTTCGTCCTACGATAGCAACGGCATGACCCTTTCGATCACCAAAAGCGGCTCACCCACGGGCACCGCGACGATCACGGTTCTGTTCATTTTGTAAGGAGGGCGGCATGATTGGCTCGACGTTTCCCCACGAATTGCGAGTGAAGGAGCAGCAAACGGGGCTGTCTCTCGTCGGGGTGCCAGGGATTTCCTGGACCGCCTCCGGGCTTGATCCGTGGGTACCTGAGTTGGTGACACCGGCACAGCGGCAGGCATTGGAAGAAGTGTTTGCCGCGCACGATCCCCTTGGACCTCCACCGCGATCAGCGTACCGAGAGAATCGCGTAAAAGCATACCTTCCCGTCGGTGACCAGTTGGACGCGATTTGGCACGCGATGGACGAAGGCGTGCTGCCAAAAGTGGAGCCGATGTATTCGCACAATAAAAATGTTAAGGCGCAGTGGCCGAAGCCGTAGGGGATATAATGTTCCGTAACGATATAGACAGGGGAAGTAACCAAACGCAAACGGAGTACG
>Ga0194126_10008988_pt1 | contig 13427 bp, 10 predicted proteins | sample TA2KigC150mmetaG_FD_148641 | JGI IMG/M metagenome (GOLD analysis project Ga0194126, IMG submission 148641) | Freshwater microbial communities from Lake Tanganyika, Tanzania - TA2015035 Kigoma Deep Cast 150m | ecosystem: Environmental > Aquatic > Freshwater > Lake | place: Tanzania: Lake...
AATAGAAGTTTCCCTTAAGCCCCTGATCTTTCATTGAACCTATAAGGAATTGAAACCTCATCCATAATCCGCTGCCCGCACCTGCAAATATCTTTCATTGAACCTATAAGGAATTGAAACGCGGCAATCTTTGCAGTGCGTATCATGCTATTCTTCTTTCATTGAACCTATAAGGAATTGAAACATACAAGCAGATTTATCACAGGCAAAATCCTTTGCCTTTCATTGAACCTATAAGGAATTGAAACGCAATGACCATACTTGTGGCCTCAAGTTCTACCTCTGCTTTCATTGAACCTATAAGGAATTGAAACATGATACGAGGTTGCCTATTAGATCAAACATCTGCTTTCATTGAACCTATAAGGAATTGAAACAAATACGTCCAGTCATAATCTTTCAAGTTTACATCTTTCATTGAACCTATAAGGAATTGAAACGTAAATGTGTTATAAGCCACTGTCGTATAATCAACAACTTTCATTGAACCTATAAGGAATTGAAACACATACGTTCCTTCGGCCTATTGTTTTACATTTACCACCTTTCATTGAACCTATAAGGAATTGAAACAGCAAAAAAGCTGTAGCCTGGACGAAGCAATTTGCTTTCATTGAACCTATAAGGAATTGAAACTAGAATTGTAGAATTATGGCTATGCGCTTTTAATTTTCCTTTCATTGAACCTATAAGGAATTGAAACGGTGCAGGTAAAAGCACGATGTTATTGAAACTACCTTTCATTGAACCTATAAGGAATTGAAACGAATACTTCCTGTGCATTGATACGAATTGGCCTCCACTTTCATTGAACCTATAAGGAATTGAAACCCGTTTGGCGTTGTGTTTTTGCCGAATACGAGGTCTTTCATTGAACCTATAAGGAATTGAAACCACGTTTTTTATTATTGTTTTTGTCGGTCTTTTTTACTTTCATTGAACCTATAAGGAATTGAAACAAAGAGTATTTTAATAAAATTGTTTCCGAGTTTTTTCTTTCATTGAACCTATAAGGAATTGAAACATGCTGTTCGCAAGCTCTTTTGGTGTGTAATATCGACTTTCATTGAACCTATAAGGAATTGAAACATGAAAAAAAGTTATTGGAATACTTATCATTGTTGTCTTTCATTGAACCTATAAGGAATTGAAACATGTAGGGCGCAAGCGGGATTTGTAAAAAACTAAACTTTCATTGAACCTATAAGGAATTGAAACCGAAAGCCAAGACTTACTAGTTCTTTGATATTTGTCTTTCATTGAACCTATAAGGAATTGAAACCTCGGCAAAAGATTGGTTGAACAATGCAGCAAGTACCTTTCATTGAACCTATAAGGAATTGAAACAAAAGGCACAAAGCAGGCAGTTTTCTTCTATATCCTTTCATTGAACCTATAAGGAATTGAAACTCGATTCCAAGTCGGATATTTTCTTTTTTAACCTTTCTTTCATTGAACCTATAAGGAATTGAAACTTTGGGAAAACGATTTCTATGCAGTCAGGATAAAACTTTCATTGAACCTATAAGGAATTGAAACGACAATACACTGTCCGTGTCTGGCTTTGTTTGTCTCTTTCATTGAACCTATAAGGAATTGAAACTTGCAAAAGACATTGCTAGACTAAGTATAGTTTTACCAAATCTTTCATTGAACCTATAAGGAATTGAAACAATAAAATAGCCTTCCCAAAATTATGATGAAACACTTTCATTGAACCTATAATGAGTTGAAACAATTCAGTCAATTTCTAACGACAAATAATTTACAAACTTTCATTGAACCTATAAGGAATTGATACATTAAGCTACGATAAAAAGCAATTACAGGAAACAAATAGGGACAGCGACTATTTATTTCCACAACGTTAACGCAGACGGAACAAACGAGATATCAATGTGTGTATGATGATCAAGGCAAGCGGACGGGGTACATCAAAGAGCAAGGCGGGAATTATATCCTCTACGATGAAAACTGGAAGCGCAAAGGATACATAAAGGCAGATTAGATTGCTTCATTCTTGCAGGTGCTTTGCTTGATGCAGAAACAAGGATCGGCGAATTGCTGAAGGTGATTCCAAAGGACAATCCAAATAAACAAATTCGCTGCGTGGAGAATTCGTTACCTAAAATGTCCACATTTAAAGAACTTGGTTCCACTAAAGACTAGGTATCGCAGTTCCAACGGCTGGCAGAACACAAGGAAATTGTTGAGGAAGTGAAGGCTGAAGCAAAAGAAAATGATGACTTGCCTACAAGGACTGAGGTTTTGAGGAAGATTAAAGAGAGAGACAAACAGGAAAGATTGGTTTCTGAAAAGGAATTCAGGAGTTATCACAGGAGATAATATCATGCCGGTATCTACTGAATATATCTCCTTCTTAAAGGAAGTATTTCAAAGTTGTTCCGAAACATTACTTATTAAATTTAAATGCCTTTTTACGCATTGGTACAATATAAAATTCAGTTGTTTTTTAAAAACGAACTTGATACCATAATACCACTATCCAATCGTTTTTGCGTTAGCCTGTTCGTGGTTCTAACATAAGGACTGCGGACAGGCTTTTTTATAGGTTTCATTTCTTCAAATACAGCAACATGAAAAGTGTGACACAGTGACATATGTGATACACAGTGTGTCATGGCACACTTTTTCCGCTAAAAAAACGTTTTCTTTGTGTTAGGTGTAATATCATAACTATCATTAAAATAAGTTGTTACAGAATATGTGCAATTTGTAATCATTAATGGTATGTCATTTGACATTAATATCATATAGCATTTTTGTTGATGTTGTATTTTGAAATTTTTATTATTACAAGACTGTTTGGGAACCCCAATTCACTTTTTTATTAATACCGCAAAAACACGTTTTCCCTTTTTATAATTCATAAATACGATTTTCCACGGTTTGCAGTGTTGATATGCTCATTACTAAAAAATAATAATCAGATAGCTGATTCTGACTATATAATTTGATCTTATGAGAATACAAATTATGTTGCAGTCATATACTCCCGGTATTGTTGATTTCAATTATCAACACCAGATACAGGCGATTATTTACGATTTCTTATCATCATCAAACCCCGATTATTCTTCATGGCTTCACAATCAAGGGCACATTTACAAAAGAGAGAAGAGTTTTAAATTATTCGTATTCTCCGGCATTATTTTTCACAGTCCGGTAAAAATAGTAAAAGGTGAAGGGGCAACTAATCATAAGGGCGGTTTTTCTTTTAAGGCATCAAGTCAGCAGCCTTTTTCCTTTTCATTCCAAATAGCTTCTCCGGTAGAAAGGTTTATCCAGCATCTGATAGAAGGTGTTTTTCAAAGAGGGAATGAAATTGTACTGGGTAAGCAGAAAGTATGCGTCGCAAGAGTAGAAACGTTGTCTTTGCTTAATGAAATTAAAAATGGCAATGAAATTAATATAACACTGCGTCCTTTGGAATCGCCATTATTTGTAAAAAAGCCAATGCCGGAAGGAACGCATGATAAATATTTGTTTCCTGGAGATGAAGAATATGAATACCTGTTAAACCAAAACCTCATGCATAAATATGAAATACTTCATGGCAAACAATACCTTCGTGTCCCCGTGAAATTTTGCTTTCACGGCATAAATGGCAAATCGGTGAAGCAAATCGCCGTTTTTGTTAAGGGAAAAGAAAGGGGTATTATTCCTGTTAATATAAAAGGCACATTACAACCATTTACCGTTACCGGCGACAAGGAATTAATCTGGATTGGTTTGGAATGCGGATTTGGACAGAATAATAGTATGGGATGCGGGTATGTGGAATTAGTTCAAACTGCTTAATCGGTTTTCACGGCTTAAACGATTTGCACGGTTTAATAGGCTTAAACCATTATTTTTGACCGGAGGCAATTATGCCAATATTCAATTGGACGGATGAATTTATATATGGATAGGAGGAGGAAATGATAAAACTATGTTACACATAAGAATTAGAGGTTACTTTAATTCAGCGCTTTTTAATACGACTGTTGGAGAATACTTAGATAACTTCCTTGTTGAATTCGTTAAGCAATATGTTTTGGTCAGCGCCAAAGGTTCAAGCGGACAGATGTTTCAAACAGGCGGTAGCCGATTTGACAAAGTTATAAATCAATACGATATGCCTTACCATATTCATATTATCAATGGATTGTTGCCTGCTCTAAAACTTCTTGAGGAGAGATTTAAAAAGGAAGGGTGGCTTGAACAAAATGAAAGCCCTTTATTTCTACGTTGTTTTATAGTTGGATTCACATTGCATGATGTTAATAAGCTGACTGGCATTGATGAATTAAGTGAGAGCGTCGAGCAGCCTCTTGTTTCACTATGCGAAGGACTGAAACTCGAACGATTTTTCCCTGAATGGAGGGATTGGATTGAAGAAATCAAGTTTCTTGCTCTCGGCACTGAATACCGAACAAAAATCTTCGCTCATCAAAAAACTATACAGGAACATGATTTTTTCAATACAGTATTGGCTGAACATTGTCATCTTGCTGATTCCATAGCTTCGATAGATAGCTTTTCCTCTGTTGCCGACTTTTATGAGCAACTATCTAAAAAGCAGTTGGAAGGCAAGAGGCTTGCTGTTTTGTGGCAGCTTTCCTTTGTTGAAGTTCAAGAGAACATCTTCACCCTATTGTCACAAAAACTCTTGTTTGCTGCAAAAACACTTATTCAGGATAAACGGCAACAGACTATTTTGTTTAGCTTAAGGAATGGCTTTGTATATATCGGACAACCCTTGAGTACAGATGAAATTGATAAGATAAAGACGGATTTCAAAAGAGACTTATCCGATGTGGTAAAGTCTTCTCTACTTGATTTTCAGAGATGTAAATTTAGCTTTTTAAAAAGCCTCAGTGAAGAAAATGACTCGGAAAACAAATATCACGGCCAGATAAAAAATGCCATTGAAAAAATATTAAGAGCAGGTTTTGCTAATAGTGGTGCTGGAAGTGAAAGGATAAAGCCTTTCGCAATAACAGATTATGCTCCTCTATTGAAAGAAACAAATGATAAACCTGGAGAAGTAGAAAACCTTGAAAAACTGATTGATGAGAATGAGTTGCCCTTAACAGTCTTTTCTCCAAAGGCAAAGGATGGAACAATTCAGAATTACTTTTTGCGGCTTCATAAGAAATGGGATGAAATCAGTGATTCAGAGAAAGCATTCTTAACCCTTTATGCGTTAGAAAAAATGAAAATACTATCATCAAAGGTTTTCACTAAATGGAAACCCAAAGATTCTTATCCTGAATATTCAACTGCCACAGAGCGATCTGTTATTGCGTTGATGAATGCTATCTATCTATGTCAAAAAGTGGAAAGCGATGGCAAAACCATTGCAGATGCTTTATCAACTGTTTGGAATGAGGTTATTAAAACACTATCTACCTCATCACTTGTAAAAACTATGGATACACAGGGGCTTGATGACTTTACTGATTTTTATCTATCAGGTAATTTTGAGCGCGACATCAATAAAGTGACTGGCTTTGTCGGAGAGATCCCTGAGAAAGCAGATATGTGCCTCTTTACGGGACGTAAAGCAATGACAAAATATGGGGCAGAAATGGCTTTTGGAATTTCAGCCCTCAATTTTAGCAATCGATCTTTAAATACTTTAAAAAGTAAAGACAATCAAATATCTTCACTGTTTTTTCAAGAAAATGAATTGCGGTTAAAGGAATTGCCACGGGGATTCTATACCAAAAAACTCAAAGAGGAAGATAAAAACAAGTTTGACAGACAAATGTTTTTGGATGCCTCTGATGCAAACGCCGTTATCTATTATGATTTCGGAAAATATTTTGTTGATGTTTCAAGTTGTCAATTGCTTGATGTTCTGAGTAAAGCCTTCTCGTATGACTGCCGTGATGTAAACGGCTTGACGCTCATTTTTGATAGCCTTGCATACGATTTTAACCTTTACGGAATGAATTTCAATCGTATCGGCGAGGACGTGAAGTCCAATTTTTACTTCATTCACCAGATGCTTAAGCTGATACCGAAAACAGGCTTCAGGATTTTTGTATCAGGTATATTGACACCATATCACTCTCATAAAGAGATGTTTGTCTTTGAGAACTGTATGCCCTTTGCAAAAACGCTTGGATGGGACAAGATTCGGATTGACCAGATTGAAAGCAGATTGCAGGAGATGAACCTGCTTTTATCGCTTAATGCAAAGAGATTGGTCAGTAACGTCTTAAATTATGCAGAAGACAGGCAATCTATATTTACGGCTTTTGCATTGCTGGATGATGACAATAAGGCAAAGGCACGAAACGCTATGCTTAAATTTATAAATTTAAACAAGGAGGTGTTAAAGATGAGTGCAATGAATGAACTGGCACAGCTTGCCATTGAGATGGTAAGGCCAAAGTCAGGCAGCACTTCTCAGGAAAGCTGGATAATCCGTGATGCTCTAAAGGTGCTGAAAGACTGCCATAAGGAGGAGAGGGATAAAGAAACGGCAATAGAGCAGATTGCCGGAGATTTAAGAAAGACCCTGAAAAGCAGGGATTATGCAGACCTGTCAAAATGTGAGCCTTTTGCAAAAGCCCTTTATGAAAAGTTGTTTGAACAGGAATGGAAGAAACATTTCCCCCAACCTGGTAGGCTCCGTAACTGGGTAAACCAATTTGCCTTTCTTTATTCTGATAAAGGATATATAGAAAGCAGGAAATCAAAAATTAAAGGCATTATAAAGAAGCTGAGGGATGAAGGAAAAGATGTTTCAGAAAATTCCGTAATTCAGTCTCTTGTTGCTGAAAATAAGAAGCTTGAGAAATATGCGGACGGTTACCGTGAGGTATTTCAGGAAGTAATTTCGGAAATTAAATAAATTCAAAAGAGGAGGATAGAAATATGGTAGCAATTGAAACGCTTTATGATTTCATTGACAGGAAATGGTTTGTGAGTGATTTAAAAGAAAATAGCATTGGACATATTAAGATTGCCTTGGTAAGAGAGGTTGTAAATCCCCTCATTATCAGAAGCACCGACATGGAGGCGACAATTACATTGGTAACCGCTGACGGACGGGAGCTTGTAGAAATCCCTCCAAGAAAATTAAAGAGCAAGGAGAAGTTACTTGGTTTAATGTTATGCCGTGAATTTAAGGTTGTAGATGAAGAAGTTCGCTACAATGTGTTTGAAGGTGCAGAGATGCTGAACAATCCCAACTCTGCTCTTTTTGGAGATACCTCTACCAAATCAGGAGATACTGCAGGCCTTACAAGCCGGGCAATCTATGACTGGGCGTATTCACTACGAGATGTAAAGGACATCACAGACAAGTTACAACACAATGCTTTAAGTGAGGCAGGGACTATGATTGACGAAGCAACCGGAGAAATGCGCCAAAGTCTCTATTCAACGGAGTACATATTGCCTGGTACCCTTTTCCCTCATTTTATAACTGTGGATAACATTACTCCCGAATTATTTATTCATCTCCTTTCCTGCGTGCTTAATCAGCGCCGTTACGGAGCACAGACAACTACCAATGCCAACAATATGATTAACCACCTTGTGGGCATTGGCTTTTCAGATTTTGAGAAGCCGATTAACAGCTATACAATTTCAAAGGCATGGAATGGAAAAACAGAAAAAGATGCACCTACATTTGAATCCGTAAAAACATTTGTCCGTGAGCAGATGAAAACTCATTACGGAAAAACAGGATTGGTAGACAAGCTCGGCGAACTTGTAAAATGGCTTGATGGGTTATGGCAAGAGAAAGATAAACCATCACTTAAAGAGATTTATACTTCAGCCAAAGATGGCGTAGATACATATTTGAAAAACATCAAAATGGTTAAAGGTTCTGGTGGAAATACGAAGCAAAAAGGAATAAAAAAGGGAAAAGAAACAAAACCGGAGGCTGGCAATGCTAATACTACCCCTGAAAGTTAAACTTCTCTCACCCATGTTTAATTATTGCAGGGTAACCACCGGCGGCGCCATAACAAGCGATTTTATCGGCGATATTGCATTGACTTATGCGGTTAACCGTGTGCGGAAAGACAGGAACTTTTATGAAGAATTCCGAAGAAAACCTTATTATGAGGAATTGAGAGGACTTGATTATTATGTTAGCGTTGGGAAGCCTGTCCGGTATGAGATGACAGGGATATATACCAGAAATACGCTTTTTAATACGGATGGATTCCCGGATTTAGATGCAATCATGTCATCTGGTAAAAATCTCTTTAAAAATTATTTTAAAGTTCAGGGTATTCGGCCAGAAGGCGAGTTTTCTGCCTGTTTGATCTGTAAAGACTCATTTCCCCTTAGTTTTCCTATAACAATCCGACTGGGAACAGGCAGGGAATGTATGGCAACCCTTGATAGGGATGACAAATTTGATGGTAATCTTTGGCTGAATGCTTTTACCCTAAAAACAGTGTTTGGTAATTTGCAGACAACTATTAAATCACTTAAGTCATATTTTTTTGAATATAAACTTGAAAACTACATCCTGATGAAAAACATTTCTACAGAACAGGTCAGAGTGATTTTTGACGGCATATTCTAATGACGAATAGCGTTTCTCTAAAAATATTGCCCCAGTTTGTGGATACAGGGGATGAGCAGTTTGAAGGTTGCCGTTTGCACAAAATCCAGCAGGCGCTTTTAAAATATGATGAGCTTCTTGAATTCACAGTAATAACAGCGCCAACAGGAACAGGAAAAAGTTTTGCCTTTCCTCTTCCCATTATCCAACACAGAAAGAGCGGTAGCCATTTCAGCAAACGCAGGTGCATTATTGTATCTCCGACAAATGCCTTGATTGATGATATGGAAAAAGAATATGCCAAAATCTTTCCAGACCTTCGGGTTAGTAAGCTGAACAGAAAGAAACTGGATGAACTCAATGCAAAAGGTACTGAAAGATGGAATGCAATTATCCAGATTATTACAGATAACGAGGTAGTTATAACTAATCCGGACTTGCTCAATTTCGCCCTGCTTGGCGGTTATCACAGGCACAAAGGGCAAAAAGAGATAAGCGAAATCTTTGCCAGAATAGACTACTTTGTATTTGATGAATATCATTTGTATGATGAAGAGCAGATTGCCAATATAATTTCATGGATTGCAGTAAAAAAGGCGCTGATCGCAAAGCCGGTTAAATCTGTTTTCGCCTCAGCAACCCCTGAAAAAGAATTGATTGAAATATTACGAACTCAAGGCTTCAATCCTGCTGAGATCGTAGAATTCATATCTGACAAGGCAACTCCATCGAGCCGGAAAATTCATGGCCAAATAGAGGTCACATTTTTGAAAGGTTCTACGCCACTTCAATATCTCATCTCGAATGCTGAAACCGTTAAACAGTGGATTAAAGAAGGAGAAAGAATATTAGCTGTATTCGATAGAATGACGGAACTCCGAATGGCAAGACCAGAAATAGAAAAGCTATTTCATGATGTAGCTATTGCAGAAGTATCTGGCTATTATACAAAATCAGAATTCAAAGAAATGTCTGGCAATGCCGGTTTGATACTTGGCACTAATAAAATAGAGGTGGGTGTCAATCTGGATGTGTCCATTTGTCTTATGCAGACAGGCAAACACTTTGCTAACTTTGTCCAGCGATTCGGGCGCATCGCAAGACAGGGAAAAGACGGCAAGGCAATAATCTTTCTTGATAACAAAATAAAGGAAATAGAAAAGGCGTTTACTGGGAAAGAAACACTGTCATATTATGACTTTATCGAACAATGTCGAAATATTGAGCTTTTGTCAGACCGAAAATTTTATTCTGAAAAAATTCCACAGTATATTGGGGCATATTATTTTATCATTGATAAAAATATAAAAGACTATGCAACGCAGAGGTTATTTAGAGAGAACCTCAAGCTCGATGGTCAGGTTAGATTTATGCTTGGACTAATGAGAAAAATAGATAAAGGAATTAGGCGCCTTGAATATATAAATTCAGCCTGTGGTAGAAAATTTGATGTTGATTTGGAAAACTGGAAAGAGTGGTGGAAAATATTTACTGAAACTTTTAAATATTTCAGGGCTTCCATGCCAGATATCTTAGTTCGAGACTTAACCTGTAATAAAGATATGCAGATTACTCGGTACTCTTTAGAATGGATACTACAAAATAGAGAAATCGTGGGAGAAGAACATATCAATGGTGAGCGATGTCTTGTTGTATCCGGTTTTTTGGAAGGGAAACAGGAGTTACAATACTATGTAGAATCGCTTCCTGTTTATAAATTGAATGAAGGAAATCTTTATTTGCAACAGAAAGAGAAGTATTCTCTGAAAGAAGCCTTCGAAAAACGGCTTGTAAAGATTGCGAAAATGTATAAAGGGCAAAGCAAGTTTGTATTGGCTGTAAGACAATTAATTGTTGAAGTTGAAAAATTGAAGCCTATAGTTACCCATAAGCGCTTATTTGTTTCTGATGTTCGGTGTTTTTCAAATATTTTGTGATTAGTAAAAAGGTTGTTATGATACACTTTGCGGATTTAAGTGGACTCCTTGTTATATGCAGGTAATTGATGTATATGTCTACTGATGATTCTATGAAAACAACCTGGCGAACTTCTCTGTATAGAGGTTGAATAAACAGGATAAACAGTGCAAGAAAATATACTGAAATACCCCGTCTATCCCGTTAATCCTGTAAAAACAATTTAGAGAAACTGGTCATAAGCTATGTCGTGAACGCTTGAAACTGCTTGAACCGGTTAATTGGCTTGAATTGAGTATTTTCTAAACCACTTTGCAATTTCTTTAATCTCTATTTTTGTGGAGGCAACTTTTAAGGTAAAACGTTCAAGTTCTTTGTTTGTTGCGGTAATTTGAGAACCATTACGAATAAGTAATATTGATGCAGATGCGATAGCGGTTCTTTTGTTGCCGTCTACAAAGGGATGGTTTTTGATGATGGAGTGCATAAGGGCAGCAGCTTTGGGAAATAAGTCCGGATAAAGATTGTTGCTGTCAAAGGTAGCCATAGGTCTTGCCAATGCTGATTGGAGAAGAGCAATGTCCAGGATTCCATGGCTTCCACCGGTTTCTTCTATCATCCGATAGTGGAGAAAGAGGACTTGTTAACCCTGTTAGATAAGTTTGAAATTCTGAATAGTAAATTATAATAATGTTATAACATGAATTTGCAAACACCAACATCTATCCGTTTCACCGGTACCCAGATCAATTATTACTTCCTCTGCAAGAAGAAGCTCTGGTATTTTTCCAATAATATCGAGATGGAACATTCGAGTGATGCGGTTTATCTTGGCAAACTCGTTCATGAAACATCATATGAACGGGAAAAGAAGGAGATTGATATTGACGATACCATCAAAATAGATTTTGTCGGAAGAGATGGCGTTGTCCACGAGGTAAAAAAGTCTGACAAGGTGGAAGAACCGCATATCTGGCAATTGAAGTATTATCTCTGGTATCTTAAACAAAAAGGCGTTGATGGGACAACGGGGAAAATAAACTATCCGAAATTGAGAAAAACGTTGGATGTTTTTTTAGAAAAAGACGATTGCGAAAAAATCGAGTCTCTTCTGAAGGAAATTCAGGGAATTATCAGAAATGAACTTCCGCCGCAAGTGGAAAAAATGAAGATTTGTAGGAAATGCAGCTATGGGGATATATGCTGGGTATGATGAACCGTTCAAGCCGAAGAAACCGATCAAACGGTTTAAACGGTTTAAACGGTTTAAACATCTCAAAAGGTATGAACAGCTTGAACAACTTAATCGGTTTGAACTATTTGATTGGCATTATTGATATAATCAAACGAAGCGCATGAATGGTTTAAACGGGTTATTATGAAACAAAACTATTACATCTTTAACAACGGCCGCCTGAAAAGGAAAGAGAACACTATCTTCTTTGAGAAGGAAGATGGTTCGAAGGCGGTGATCCCTATTGAAAATACAGAATCCATTTACGCCTTCGGAGAAATAGACTTTAACACCAAACTTTTCAATTATCTTTCACAGAAGGGTATCCCCGTTCATGTTTTCAATTACTATGGTTTTTATTCCGGGAGTTACTATCCAAGGGAATATTTAAATTCCGGCCAGCTTCTGGTAAAGCAGGTGCAATGCTATACAAACAAGAAAAAGAGGCTGACTTTGGCGAAGGCATTTGTCGATGCGGCAAGTTTTAATATTGCGAAGAATTTGAGATATTATAAAAATCGCGGAAAAGAGCTTGATAATTACATCAACGCCATTGATGAATTTCGTTTACAGATAGACAAAGCTGATGCGGTAGATGTATTAATGGGACTGGAAGGTAATGTCAGAAATACCTATTACAAGGCATGGCCTGTGATCATTGACCAGAAAATAGAATTCGAAAAGAGGGTAAAACAGCCGCCGGACAATATGGTAAATGCATTAATCTCCTATTTGAATTCTATGGTATATACTACCTGCCTTGGCGAAATCTATCACACGCAGTTAAATCCGCTCATTTCTTTTCTGCATGAACCGGGAGATCGTAGGTATTCTCTGAGTCTGGATCTTGCGGAGGTGTTTAAACCTATATTCAGCGATAGAATAATCTTTTCCGTGTTGAATCGTCAGCAAATTACTGAACAGGATTGCATGAAAGAAGTAAATTACTGCTATCTTAATGAAAAGGGCAGGAAGACTATTATAAAAGAATACGACGAACGTTTAAAAACGGTTATTACGCACAAAAAAATCGAACGTCAGGTTTCCTATCGCTACCTTGTTCGCTTGGAGTGTTACAAGATAATAAAGCATCTCATTGGCGAGCAGGAATACGAAGGCTTTAAAATATGGTGGTAAAATCAGAACCGTTCTTACTATTCGAACCAGGGGTATTTATTAATGTACATAATAGCTGTGTACGACGTTGGGCAGAAACGATGTGGTAAAATGCTGAAACTATGCAGAGGGTATTTGCATCATGTTCAAAATTCTGTATTTGAAGGGGAAATTACCGAAGCAAAGCTGGAAGAACTTAAAATAAAGGTAAAAAAGATTTTGGATGAAGAGGAAGAGGATTCTTTGATAGTATTTAAATCTTGGAACGAAAAATGGCTTGAGAAAGAGATCGTTGGGAAAGAAAAACGCCCGGTGGATAATGTTCTGTAGTCAAAAACACTATGATATGTTGAATGTGGTTAAGGGTACCCTGTCAACCGGGAGAAGTTAAATAATTTTCCAAATACTTGCAATGTTTATTAGTATGAGAAACTAAGATAAGTGCTTATAATGATGCGTATTATTATAACTCTGTCAACCTATGGGGGTTTTTGCATTATTACAGGTAGACATGAAAAATATGGCAAAAAAGAGAATAAACAGCCTTTCTATCCGCATAAATGTTGGGAAATGGAAATGGCTTTCATTGAACCTATAAGGAATTGAAACGGAGGA
>Ga0194126_10008990_pt1 | contig 13426 bp, 14 predicted proteins | sample TA2KigC150mmetaG_FD_148641 | JGI IMG/M metagenome (GOLD analysis project Ga0194126, IMG submission 148641) | Freshwater microbial communities from Lake Tanganyika, Tanzania - TA2015035 Kigoma Deep Cast 150m | ecosystem: Environmental > Aquatic > Freshwater > Lake | place: Tanzania: Lake...
TGTCCGTCGCGGGCCTGATCTGGCTGCTGCCCGCAATTCCATTGGCAGGGGCCTCACGAGAACCCTATTGGCGTTACACCATCGCGGGCGCCAGAATCGTTTTTGCTCACTCACAAGTGCGGCGATTGATTCCGGTCTGCGTCTTCACCCATGGGGGATTTCTGGCGGTGCAGAGCCTCTGGATGGGTCCGTGGCTTCGAACCGTAGAGGGCCGGACGGCGCCCGATGCAGCAAGTAGCCTGCTGGTGCTCGGCTTTGTCGTGATGCTGTCGCATCTCGCGATGAGCTGGCTTGGACTGCGACTGAACACCTGGCGCCTATCGATTGATCGGGTTCTGATTTCAGGCTGCCTGCTGATGTTGTTTTTTTCGGCTGCGGCGATCACCAATGTCTGGGGTCACCCGCTGCTTGCCTGGTCACTCGTCTTTATCACCACTTCGGTCAGCGGCTTAATCTATGCAAAAACCAGCTTGGCGTTTCCAGTGGGAATGGGAGGGCGTGCCAATACCGGGGTAAATTTTGTCGTCTTCGCCGGGGCATTTGGAATGCAATGGGGCCTGGGTCTCATCACGGATATTGCGCTATCTGTTGGCCAGAGCGAGGCGGGGGCGTTAACCACCGCTTTTATTGGCTGGGTGATGCTGCAGGCCGTTGCACTGATCTGGCTTGTTCGAAATCCTGGGCCTCCGCCATCATGTCAATAGCGCGCCGCAGCTCGATGGCCTCAGCGATCTGCGCGACTTTAATCTGATCCTCATCTTCAAAGTCTGCGATCGTTCGGGCGACTCGAATGAGACGATGCCATGACCTTGCGCTCCACCCCCAGCGGGCAGCGGCCTGCATGAGCAGCTGCTTTGCCTGAGGCTCACAGTTGGCATGCCGATCAAGCGCTTCAACGCCAAGTCGAGCATTAAGACACGCCTGTCGATGCAGCTGTCGGCTGCGGACCTGCGCCACCTGATTGATCAGCATGGCGCCTGTTGGGTCGGCCACGGCTGGCAAACCGGGCTCCGCCAGCTGCTCAGAGGTGGGTGATTCCATTGCGACTGCCATATCAAAACGATCCATTAAGGGCCCAGATAGGCGCGATCGATAGCGAAGGATGCGGTCCGGGCTGCAGCGGCACCATTTTTTGGCATTGCGGACACCAAAGTATCCGCAAGGACAAGGATTCATCGCAGCGACCAGCATAAAGTTCGCGGGAAAGCGGATCCGGTCGCGAACCCGAGCGATCTCTACTTCGTGACGCTCCAGTGGTTCACGTAAGGACTCCAGTGCATCGCGTGGGAACTCCGCCAATTCATCAAGAAACAGGACACCGTGGTGGGCCAGCGAGATTTCGCCTGGCCTGACGGGCTGACCGCCCCCAATAAGGGCGCGAGAGGAGACACTATGATGCGGCGATCGATAAGGTGGCCGCCACCAGCGACTCAGGTCGATGTCGCCGATCAGGCTCTGGATCGCAGCAACCTCGCAGGCTTGGGCATGATCGAGACTGGGCAGCAAAGCCGCGATCCGGGCTGCCATCATCGACTTGCCGACCCCAGGCGGGCCCAGCATCAACAGATTGTGCTGGCCAGCAGCAGAGATGACGGCAGCCCGCTTAGCAGCAGACTGGCCTCGAACCTCTGACCAATCAAGTTTTGAGGCCACGGGAATCGGATGTGATGGGGCTTGCACAGCAGCCGAGAGCACAGCATCACTCGCGATGTGAGCAACTGCCTCACTAAGGCTTGACGCAAATCTCAGTCGATTCGAGCCGATCGTCGAAATTTCTTTTTGATTGGCCATCGGAAGCATCAACAGATGCTCGTGAGACTGCTCCTGAAGAAATCCCGCAGCCATTGCAAAAGCGCCTCGTATTGGAAGCAGGCTGCCGGTTAACGATAACTCACCAATCACAATAAGCTGTGACAGCCGCTGCAAAAGTCCCGACGACTGAATCTGATCACTTGCAATCAAGATTCCGATTGCAATGGCAAGATCGAATCGGCCAGAGTCTTTCGGCAGATCTGCGGGCGCAAGATTGACGGTAATCCTTCGAGATGGGAACGTGAATCCTGAATTCAAAATGGCGGATCGGACCCGCTCTTTGGCCTCGCGCACTGCGGTATCGGGCAGACCGACAATCGAGAATTGCGGCAAGCCGTTGGAGAGATCGGTCTCCACCGATACCGGGCGCGGGGTGAGGGCAGCGATGGCTCGCGACTGAACAATCGAAAACGACATTCGGCCCATTGTTGCGGGCCGACGGGCTGAAAAAAATCAGCGAGATGAATTAGCTCTTTTTCTCTAGCCGAAGCTTCTCTGCCTCCAGCTCAACCACCCGGCGCTCGAGGGCCGCCATCTTTTCCAGGGCCTTGCTCAGCATCTGCTGCTGCAATTCAAAATCCTCGCGGGTCACCAGATCCATCTTGGCCATCGCCGTGGAGACGGCGGTCTTCATGTGGCCCTCCAGCTCCGCCGCGGGCGAGGCCCGAATCAAGTCGCCCACCTTGGCCTGAAGGTCGGCGAAGGCTTTTGGAAGGTGGGGAAACGGTAGTTTTGTCATGGCCTCAATCTATCACGCAGGGCAGCAGCCTCCACTCCGGGCGCAGACCCAAAAGCGCACATTTATGGACATAAATATGCACAATAATGGTGCACATTAACCAGCTTAGCCTAAAGAAAGTGCAAAAAATTCTCATTTTTAAGTGAAAACCCTTACAAATTGGCTTGGCACGGGTTTCGCTAAATCAGAAGACGGTCTTTCCCGATCGATTTCTTTTTTTGGAGCTTAAGAATGAAGAAAACTATCCTCGCACTCTCCGTCGCAGCACTCTCTGTCTCTGCCCTGGCCCAAGGTAAAAAGCCAGAGCCGGAGATCACGTTTACTGGAAATTTCGCCCTGGTCTCGGACTATCGCTTTAGGGGAATTTCTCAGACCGATAAAAAGCCGGCGACCCAAGGCGGTTTCGACATCGCCACCAAATCAGGGGCCTACGCCGGCATTTGGACCTCTAACGTATCGCAATGGACTGCGACCGGCGCAAGCCAGGAGGTGGACCTCTATGGGGGCTACAAGGCCTCCCTGCCGATGGATGTCGGCCTTGATGTGGGCTATATCGCTTACCAGTACCCCGGAAACTCCGCCAGCCCCAAGAACAACACCCGAGAGTTCTATATTGGCTTGGCCAAAGGCCCGGTCACATACAAGGCCTACCAGACCTCGGGCAACTGGTTCGGGCTAGCCAACTCGAAGGGCTCGCTCTATCACGACTTAACGCTCACCTACGGACTCGCCGACAAGGTCGCGCTGGTGGGCCACATCGGCCGCCAGACCATTCGCAATCGGAACGAGGACTATCTCGATTATCGGGTGGGGCTGACCTACGACCTAGGCGATGGCTTATCGGCCGGCCTGGCATTTACTCGTGTGAACTTTAAATCAGAGCGGGCTGGTGCGGCCTGGTTCACCAATACGGCCGGGAAGTCACTTTACGGCAACGGCACAGTGCTCTCGATTACAAAAGCGTTTTAACAATTGAAATTGATTCAGTAGCCCCGGGGCCTTGCAGCACATCGCAGCCCCATCTTTTATTGAGAGGACAGCATGAAACTCATCTCTGCAATCATCAAGCCGTTTAAGCTCGACGAGGTGCGTGAGGCCCTATCCGCCATTGGCGTGCAAGGCATCACCGTCACCGAAGTCAAGGGCTTTGGTCGGCAAAAGGGTCACACCGAGCTCTATCGGGGTGCGGAATATGTGGTCGACTTTTTGCCGAAGGTAAAGGTGGAAGCGGCCGTCTCCGAGGATTTACTCGAACGTGCCATTGAAGCCATCGAAGGCGCTGCCCGCACTGGCAAGATTGGCGACGGAAAAATCTTCGTCTACGACCTTCAACAGGTGATCCGCATCCGAACCGGCGAGACCGGCAAAGAGGCGCTCTGATTCACACCATTATTTCTACGTGAGGCGAAAATGAAATCCTTCCACACTGTTATTGCGCGCTTGGCCAAGCCGCTGCTGACGATCCTCGGCACCGCTGGCCTAGCATCACTTGCTTTCGCTGCGGATGCGCCCGCAGCCCCGCCGGTCCCGAACAAAGGGGACACGGCCTTCATGATGCTGTCAACCGTGCTGGTGCTGTCGATGATTGTTCCCGGGCTCGCACTTTTCTACGGCGGCCTCGTGCGCTCGAAAAACATGCTGTCCGTGCTGATGCAGGTGATGGTGGGCGCGGCGCTGATTTTTGTGCTTTGGGCCATCTATGGCTACTCACTGGCCTTCACGGGCGGCAGCCCGTTTGTTGGTGGCTTTGACAAAGCGTTTTTGGCCGGCATTACCGGGGATTCAGTGGCTGCGACCTTCAGCAAAGGCGCTGTGATTCCTGAGCTGATGTTCGTTGCGTTCCAAGGCACCTTTGCTGCCATCACCTGCGCGCTGATTGTCGGTGCGTTCGCTGAACGGATGAAGTTCTCAGCCGTGCTGTTATTTCTCGTGCTGTGGTTCACCTTCGCCTACATTCCCACCGCCCACATGGTCTGGTATTGGGATGGGCCGGACGCGATTACCGATGCCAAAACCCTTGAGGCAGTGATCGCTGCGGCAGGCGCACTTTGGGCCAAGGGCGCACTCGATTTTGCTGGGGGCACAGTGGTGCACATTAACGCGGGCGTTGCCGGATTGGTGGCTGCGTACATGGTGGGCAAGCGGACCGGCTACGGCAAAGAACCTATGCCGCCGAACAATCTGACCTTGACGATGGTGGGCGCTGCCATGCTGTGGGTGGGCTGGTTCGGCTTTAACGCCGGCTCCAATCTCGAGGCGACCGGAACTGCGGCGCTGGCCGTGACCAACACACTGTTCGCGACGGCTGCCGCGATTGTTGCCTGGACACTTGGCGAGGCAATCTTCCGCGACAAGCCCTCCATGCTGGGTGCTGCCTCAGGTGCCGTGGCCGGCCTCGTCGCAATCACGCCAGCCGCCGGCTTTGTCGGCATCATCGGCGCACTCGTCATCGGCCTGACCGCTGGCTTCGTCTGCCTCTGGGGCGTAACGGGCTTGAAACGAATGCTCAAAGCAGATGACTCGCTTGACGTGTTTGGCGTTCACGGTGTGGGCGGCATCATCGGCGCTCTTCTCACCGGTGTGTTTACCGCGCCCTCGCTCGGCGGAACTGGAATCTTCGATTACGTCGCCAACAAAGTGGGCGAGGAATACTCAATCGGTGGCCAGCTCCTGATCCAGGCCGAGGCCGTGATCACCACAATCGTGCTCTCGGCAGTGGTTTCGGTCGTGGCCCTGCTAATCGTCAAGATGATCGTCGGCCTTCGGGTCCCCGAGGAGTCCGAGCGGGAGGGCCTGGACACGACCTCCCATGGCGAGAAAGCGTACTACCTGTAATCCTTCTTCAACGTTCTCCTCGCAGTTCTTAAAGCCCGCCCCTCGGCGGGCTTTTTTTTGAAATAAGGAATTCACGATGGGTTAGCTAGAATGCCCAACTATGGTGCCTTACACCCTTCATCGTCCGGACAGGGGCGGACCGCTTGTCGCCCTAGAGCGGCAGATCCTACAGGCCAACGTCGAAATCGAGCACTGGTTTCGCTCGCAATGGCTCTCCCACACGCCCCCGTTTTATGCCTCGGTCGACATCCGAAATGCGGGCTTCAAGCTCTCCGTGGTCGACACTAATCTCTTTCCCGGGGGATTTAATAACCTTGCGGACAACGCCCTGCCGCTCGCCGTTCAGGCCATGAGCGCAGCAGTCGAGCGGCGATGCCCTGATGTTCGCCGATTTCTCCTGATTCCAGAGAGCCACACTCGTAATAGCTACTATCTTGCCAATGTGGCCCGGCTTGCGGCCCTGCTGCGGCAATCCGGCCTTGAGGTCCGAATCGGAACGCTGATCCCTGAAATCACTCAGCCCACTCCCATCGCCCTTATGGATAGTTCTCACCTGCTGCTAGAACCCCTGGAAAGACAAGGAGACCGGCTGGGCGTGAGGGGATTTGATCCCTGCGCCATTTTGCTGAATAACGATCTGTCCGCAGGAATTCCTGCAAGCCTTCAAGGTATTAAAGGCCAGCATATGATTCCGCCGTTACATGCAGGCTGGTCGGTACGTCGCAAAAGCCAGCATTTTTCGGCCTACTCAACTGTTGTGAAACAGTTTGCTGAACGCCTGCAAATCGATCCCTGGGTCCTGGACCCGTTTTATGCGACTTGCTCAGAAGTTGACTTCCACGCCCGCGAAGGTGAGTCTTGCCTGGCCGACAATATCTCAATGGTGCTGGAAAAAATCCGCATCAAATACCGAGAGCTTGGGGTCCAGCAGACCCCTTATGTAGTGGTCAAGGCAGATGCCGGCACCTATGGCATGGGCATCATGATGGTCAAAGACGCCCAGGAGATCATTAACCTCAATCGCAAGCAGCGCAATAAGATGGCCGTTGTGAAAGAGGGCCTCTCGGTCTCCGATGTGCTGATCCAAGAGGGTGTGCCCACGGTGGAGGCGGTGGATGGGGCGGTGGCAGAGCCCGTGGTTTACATGGTGGACCGCACTGTCGTGGGCGGGTTTTATCGAATTCATGCAGAGCGCGGGCCGGATGAAAACCTCAATGCCCCCGGCATGAAGTTTCTACCGCTGCCATTTGATAAGAGCTGCATGCAGCCGGATCAGGCTATCCATCCTGATGCGGCCCCCAATCGGTATTACGTTTACGGAGTCATCGCCCGTCTGGCACTATTGGCGGCATCCTTGGAACTCGAGCAGGCTCGGCCATGACCCGCAGTGTGCTGTTTGTCTGTGACCCGCTTGGCGGGTTCAAGACCTATAAAGACACCTCCTTTGCCATGATGCGGGAGTGTCAGCGGCGAGGAATCGAAATTCACACAGCAGAGTTGCACGAACTGCGCTCCCGCGCAGATCAAGGCGGCGGCCGGCTCGAAATCTTTGCCCACCAGATTCGCATCAATCAGCCTGAAGCATCCACTTGGTGGGTGGAAGACTCGGCCCGCTGGCAGCCCGCAAAAGCGTTTGATCTGATTCTGATACGCAAAGACCCGCCTTTCGATGCTCGCTATCTCGTGGCCACACAGCAGCTCGAGATTGCTCAACGCGAAGGGATACGCGTAGTCAATTGCCCGAAGGCGTTACGCAATCACGGCGAGAAAATGGCGGCCCTTGAGTTTCCGGAGTTGACACCCGAGACACTGATCTCTGCAGATCTCAAGGCCCTGAAAGAGTTTGCGATTCATTATCAAAAAATTGTCGTCAAGCCCCTGGATGCGATGGGTGGAATAGGTATTTTTGTGTTGACAGCTGAGGACCCCAATCTTCCGTCTGCAATAGAATTGCTCACCGACCATGGCGCAAAACAAATTGTGATTCAGCGCTATCTGCCAGCAATCTCGCAGGGCGATAAACGCATCATTGTGATTAACGGCAAACCTGTGGAATCTGCGCTTGCAAGAATCCCTCCGGCTGGCCAGTCGCGTGGAAATCTTTCTGCAGGCGGCAAGGGCGTCGTCATGGCGCTTTCTGCCCGCGACCGAGAAATCGCACTTACGGTGGGTGAGGCCCTCGCACCTCGAGGCCTGCTGCTGCTGGGCTTGGATGTGATTGGCGAGCACTTGACTGAAATCAATGTCACCAGTCCAACGGGTTTTCAGGAAATTCAGGCACAATCTGGAATTGATGTCGCCCAAATCTTTATCGAAACAGCGCTGGCCCAATGACATCTTTGATTCTGATCTGTCATGCGCCCTTGGGCCATGCCCTGCATGCCGTAGCCTGCCACGCTTTTGGACGTTACATTGCAGAGGTTGTGGTCGCCGACATCGCTGCTAATTCATCGCTCGATGATGCAGTGGCCACCATTGAGGCCGCCTGGAAACAGGAAGGGCAGCCGCAACAGGTGGTGATGCTCGGCGATATCTTGGGCGCCACACCCTGCAATGCAGCCTGCGCCTGGCTCAGCCTGCACCCGGAAATCAGTGCCTGCGGCCTGACCGGTGTCAGCGTTCCGATGATGCTAAAAGCCTTTACTTACCGCGAGCTTTCTCCGCAGGAGTTGGTCGAAAAACTGGCCGATACTGTATCGCCGTCTTGTGCACCCCTTGTTCCCGTTGCCTAAAGTTCGTCATGCCCAAGCAAATCGTCCCCGTCATCAATGCGCTTGGTCTGCATCTGCGGGCCTCTTCGAAACTTAGCCAGATGGCAACACGCTTTCCCTGCGAAGTCTGGCTTTCGCGTAACGGCAAACGAGTCAACGCAAAAAGCGTTCTCGGCGTCACGATGCTGGCCGCCGGAAAAGGCACTGAGGTCGAAATTGAAACCATGGGCGAGCAAGAAGATGGGGCCTTAAAGGCACTTGCTGATCTATTTGCTGCGCGCTTCGGAGAGGAGTCCTAGGCTTGGCGTTTTCAGTTTCCGGAATCTCAGTGGGTCGCGGCATCGCGATTGGCCGGGCCTGGGTGCTCGCGCCTGCCTCACTGGACGTTCCACGGCGTTCGATTGAGACAGGCCAGGGCCATGCTGAGGTGGAGCGGCTCTACGCTGCAGTCCGCGCCGTGGATGAGGAGTTTGAAAAAATGCGGCTTGACCTCGGCAATGAGGTGGTCGCTGAGTTGCGCGCCTTTCTGGACTTACAGGCCATCGTGCTGCACGATCCGATGCTGATTGAAACCACACGAGATCGAATTCTGACCGAACAGTGCAACGCGGAGTGGGCTCTCGTGCAGCAATATGAGCAGGTTGCAGAGCAATTTGACGCCATTGAAGACGCCTATCTCCGCGAACGCCGTGCGGATGTTCGACAAATTGTGGAACGTATCCTGAAGGCCATGCGACATCCCGATGGCGGCGCACGGATTAGCCTTCCACAGCCCGTAGTCACTGAGTTGGGTTCTGCTGCAGAGCTGCCATGGATCCTTGTTGCTCATGACATTGCGCCCGCGGATATGCTGCTGCTCAAGCAACACTCTTTCGCCGGATTTGCAACCGATACCGGCAGCCCCACTTCGCACACTGCAATTCTCGCCCGAAGCCTTGGCCTGCCGGCTGTGGTTGGCCTCCAGACACTGTATGGTCTTATTCAGCAGGGTGAGCCCATCATCATCGACGCAGAAGCTGGTGTGGTGTTGGGCAGCATCGATGCCCCTATCCGCAGCATCTATGAGGTCCGACAGGCCGAGCAGGCGGTGGCCCGCAGCCGCCTGACGCGACTTAAAAATGTTGCTGCACAGACCCTTGATGGCCAGGCAGTAAGTCTTTTTGCAAATCTGGACCTGCCTTCTGATGCTGCCCAGGCAATGGAAGCCGGCTGCCAGGGTGTGGGTCTTTTTCGCAGCGAATTTCTCTACATGAATCGCAACGACCCCCCGTCAGAAGAGGAACAGTACGAGGCCTATCGGGGCGTGGTGATGGCGCTGAAGGGCCGGCCTGTAACTATTCGCACTCTTGACTCAGGTGCCGATAAAGACGTTCCCAGCGTATCGGCCCATCGTGATCCGCCTTCTAATCCTGCGCTTGCGTTGCGCGCAATTCGTCTCTGTCTGGCAGAGCCTGAACTCTTCATGACGCAACTGCGCGCGATACTCCGGGCGTCTGCCCATGGCCCCATCAAGTTGTTGATCCCCCTGATCAGCGGACCGCAAGAGATGACGTCTGCAAGAAAAATGATTACTGCTGCGATGGATCAGCTCAAGTCCCGGCAGCAACACTTTGACGATCGCATTCCCATCGGGGCCATGATCGAAGTCCCGGCCGCCGCGCTGGCAATCGACGGGCTTTTGCCCGAGTTGGATTTTGCTTCCTTGGGTACAAATGATTTGATTCAATACACCCTTGCAATTGATCGTGCTGACGGTGATGTGGCCCACTTATACAACCCTTTACATCCCGCGGTGCTGCGCCTGATCGCAGATGTCATCAAAGCCTGTAATCGACGGGGCACTCCGGTCTCGGTCTGTGGCGAAATGGCGGGTGACCCGGTGCTGACTCGCCTGCTGCTTGGTTTTGGTCTGCGAGAATTTTCAATGCATCCAGCACAAGTATTGCTCATCAAGCAAGAAATTCTCCGATCACGGGCCAGTGATTGCAGCAAACAGTCTTCAAAAATTCTGCGGCAAGGCGATCCGATGAAAGTGGCGGCCGCCTTGGCCAGATGGAATCAAGATCGCGACCACATTTCTGGATGAATCCAGCCCTCGCGCAGCGCCACCAGGGTCGCCTGAGTGCGGTTTCTTACCCTCAGGGCTCGAAAAATGGCGCTGATATGCACCTTTGCGGTTCCTTCAGAGATTCCCAGTTCAGTACAAATCTTCTTGGTCGGCTTGCCTTCCACAAGGCAAAACAATACCTCTTGCTGGCGTGGCGTGATGGCCGACGTGAATGCCGGCTGATCGGGCGCAAGCCTGCGGTACGGCTGTATCGGGGCCTCCTTAATCAACAACGAGGTCGGGGGCATCAGGTCTTGCTGCAGTACTAAGCGCTTGGTCACGCCGGGCTTCTTCTTCAGAAAAGTCAATTGATCCGGGGGCAGTATCACCGCCGGATGACCCAGTAATGTTCAACAAATGCGAACTCAGCGACATTGCCGGCCGCGAGGCCACAAGGCTTTGTGTCAAAGTGTCAACAAATTGACATTCCCCTGCCCAGGCAGCTAACTTTTAGGGCTCACCTCAAACCCCGTTATGGCCATCGCTCCTCCGCCTTTGAATTCAGTCGGACCCATCGCACCGCAGACCGCCGACTTTTTAGAGCCTCTAACGCTCAAAAGCGGCCAGTCTTTTGGGCCCTATCAGCTGGTCTATGAAACCTATGGCACGCTGAACCGAGACCGAAGTAACGCTGTGTTGATCTGCCATGCTCTGAATGCCTCCCATCATGTTGCGGGCAGCCGGCCCGACGATCCTCGGGCCATCGGCTGGTGGGACAACATGGTGGGACCAGGTAAGCCGGTAGATACTCGTCGTTTTTTTGTCATCGGCATTAACAATCTAGGATCATGCTTTGGCTCGACCGGCCCAGCTTCTCTGAATCCTGCGACTGGCGAACCCTATGGCGCTGATTTTCCAGTCATCACTGTCGAAGACTGGGTCCAGGCCCAGGCCCGGCTTGCTGACCGGCTCGGAATTAAACAATTCGCTGCCGTCATGGGCGGCAGCCTCGGTGGCATGCAGGCCATGCAATGGTCGATCGCTTATCCCGATCGGCTCCGGCATGCAGTGGTGATTGCCTCCACTGCCAGACTGTCGGCGCAAAATATTGCATTTAATGAGGTGGCCCGCCGGGCCATTGTGAACGATCCCGAATTTCATGGGGGTCACTATTACGCCAAAAATACCGTGCCGAAGACTGGGCTATCCGTAGCCCGAATGATCGGCCATATCACCTATTTATCCGACGATGATATGGCCGAGAAATTTGGCCGGCAGTTGCGCGGCTCAGATGACTATCGATTCGGGTTTGATGCAGAGTTCGAAATCGAGTCTTATCTGCGCTACCAAGGCGAAAAGTTTTCGACCTATTTTGATGCCAACACCTATTTGCTGATCACGCGGGCACTGGATTATTTTGATCCCGCTAAAGCATTCTCGGGGAGCCTCTCGGAGGCCTTCGCCGGCATCCACTGCAGCAATCTGTTGATTTCTTTCACTACAGACTGGCGATTTCCGCCTGAACGCTCTCGCGAAATTGTTCAAGCGTTGCTGGCACAACGCAAATCGGTAACCTATGCCGAGATTGATGCTCCTCACGGGCATGATGCATTTTTGATGAACGATCCCCGGTATCACCATCTGGTGGCGGCCTACTTTGACCGCATCGGAAAGGAGTGTGCTGTATGAAGCGCATTCTTGACCACTACGGAGAATCCCTGCGGGGCGATCTCGCACAGATTGCAAAATGGGTAGCCCCTCGTGCGCGAGTGCTCGACTTGGGCTGCGGTGATGGCACGCTCTTGCATTGGCTGGCTGTTCAACAGTCCTGTGAAACCCTGGGCGTTGAGATCGCTGATGAAAATGTGCTTGCCTGTGTCAAACGGGGCGTCAACGTGATTCAGGCCGATATTGACCGGGGCCTTGCCATGTTTGCCCGGGATCGGTTTGATGCTGTCGTGCTGTCCCAGGCCCTGCAGGCCACCCGAGAGACAGAGCGAGTGCTGCGGGAAATCGGCGAAATAGGCCGCGAGTGCTTGGTCAGTATCCCGAATTTTGGCCACTGGTCACATGTCACCTCACTGCTCTCAGGCCACATGCCCGTCAATAAAAGACTGCCTTATGCCTGGTATGACACGCCCAATTTTCACTTTGCTACCGCCCAAGACTTTGAAGAGCTGCTCACTCGTCTTGGATTTGATATCTTGGATCGTGCTTTTCTGGACGATGATCAGCCGATCAAATTTATGCCAAATCTACGAAGCACTCTGGCGGTATACCGCTTCCAAAAAAGATCGCCCTAAACAAGGAGGGCCCCAGCATGGCCATCAAGACTATCGGCGTTATTGGCGCCGGCACCATGGGCAATGGCATTGCCCAGGCCTTTGCCGCGAAAGGCTATGACGTCATCATGCAAGACATTGCTGAGCCCGCGCTCGCGAAGGGCCTGGCGACCGTATCAGGCTCCATGGATCGGCTGATCAAAAAAGGGGCGCTGACTGAAGAGGAAAAAAAAGCGACCCTATCGCATATTCGTACCACTACCAAGATTGAAGATCTGACCTCGGCGAATCTTTTAATCGAGGCTGCCACCGAAAACGAATCCGTAAAGATCAAGATTCTTCAGGCGGTTGAAAAAGTATTGCGGCCTGAAACGATTATCGCTACGAATACCTCCTCGCTCTCGATCACGCGTCTTGCGGCTGCCACCCAGCGGCCCGGGCTATTTGTCGGCATGCATTTTTTCAATCCCGTACCGATGATGGCCCTCGTTGAAATCATTCGGGGCCTGCAGACCGCGGAATCCACCGTAACTGCCGTGACAGCGCTTGCCAAGGCAGTTGGCAAAACACCCATCGGCGTCAAAAACAGTGCGGGATTTGTGGTGAACCGAATCCTCTGCCCGATGATCAATGAGGCTATTTTTGTCTATGCCGAGGGCTTGGCCTCGGCCGCTGAAATTGATGAAGGCATGAAGCTTGGCTGCAATCATCCGATCGGCCCGCTTGCATTGGCAGATCTGATTGGCCTTGATGTGCTGCTGGCGGTGATGGAAGTGCTCTACAGCAATTTCGAGGATCCGAAATATCGCGCTGCGCCCTTACTTAAAGAGATGGTCGATGCAGGCTATCTTGGCCGAAAATCAGGCCGAGGCTTTTACAGTTATTAATTCTTGAGACAAGATGTTCTAAGGTCTGCTGTTCCCCCGCTTGGCTTGGCCCTGCTGATGTGGGGCCTGGCTGCAGCGTTCTACCTGTTTGGATTTTTTCAGCGGGTCACGCC
>Ga0194126_10008994_pt1 | contig 13422 bp, 10 predicted proteins | sample TA2KigC150mmetaG_FD_148641 | JGI IMG/M metagenome (GOLD analysis project Ga0194126, IMG submission 148641) | Freshwater microbial communities from Lake Tanganyika, Tanzania - TA2015035 Kigoma Deep Cast 150m | ecosystem: Environmental > Aquatic > Freshwater > Lake | place: Tanzania: Lake...
CGGTAGACGACCCCCTGCTCGACCATGCCTGCGAAGACTTCAAGCGTGGCAGCTTCATACGCCGGCTGCATGGTGGCGTAGGGGTGCGCGTAGTCGGCGAAGGTCAGCAGCCGCTGCATCTCCTCGCCCTGGAGCTTGATGAACTTCTCGGCATACGCGGCGCACTCTCGGCGGATCGCCATGCGGCGCACATCGGGAGCGAGCGTCTCGAGCTTCTCGGCCTTGCCGCCCTTGACGATCTCGGTCATCACCTTGTGCTCGATGGGCAGGCCGTGGCAATCCCAGCCCGGCACATAGTGCACGCGCCGACCCTCGAGGATGCGGCTGCGCACGACCAGATCCTTGAGGACCTTGTTGAGCATGTGGCCCACATGGATGTTGCCGTTGGCGTACGGCGGGCCATCGTGGAAGACGAAGGGCTCTGCGCCGTCGCGTGCACCCATGATGCGATCGAAGGTGCCGCCTTCCTTCCACGCCTTGAGGGTCTGCGGCTCCGCCTGGGCCAGGTTCGCCTTCATCGCGAAGCCGGTCTTGGGCAGGTTCAGCGTGCTGCGGTAGTCACGGGCGGTCGATTCCGTCATGGGGCCGCGATCCTACCCCGGACCGGGTCACGCTTCGGGCTCGTCCTCGGGCTTGACGGCCTCGTCGAGGTACTTCTGGAACGCCGCCATGTTGTAGGAGACGAAGCAGAAGACATGGTGGACCGTGAACCACTCGAGGTCCTTCGGATCCTTGGGCACATCCTGGCGGATGCGGTTGAGTTCGGCGAGCAGGCGTTCGGCCTTCATGGGCGGCAGGATAGGCCGCTCGCGCGGACGCGGCTCAGTGATCGTGGCCGTGGTGGCTGCTCGCTGCGCCATGATCGTGATCGGCGTGGCCGTGCATGGTGGCCTCGAGCCTGGACATGCCCCAGGCGAGCAGGATTCCGCCCACGAGTGCCGCGGTGAGCTTCAGCCGGTCGTGCCGGTGGAACTGCACCTCGGGAAGCAGGTCGCTGCAGGCGATGCACAGGAAGACGCCACCGCTGAAGGCGAGGGCCAGCGCCGTCACGTGCGGATCGTGGCGGACGCCCGCCATGAAGAGGAACGCACCCGCCGGCATGACCAACGAGAAGAGCACCTGGATCAAGGCGGCCTTGCCCGCATCGACGCGGTCTTGGCGCAAGAGTGCCGCCAGGGTCATGGCATCGAACGGCTTGTGGGCCACGATCACCAGCAGCGTGCCCAGGCCAGCGAGCCAGCCGGCGCTTGATTCAGCCTGCACGCTCGCCGCGAGCGCCACGCCCTCCATCAGGCTGTGGACCGTCAGGCCAAGCAGCGCGCCGATCCATCCAAGGCGGGGTGCGCGGGTGTGCGCATCGGCATGGGCGTGCGGGGCGTGCTCATGCTCATGATCGCATGTATGCGCGACGTGGCTGCAGCTGCCACCAGCGCAGTCCCCGGCACCACCATGTTCATGCGCATGGAAGGGCGCAAAGCGTTCAAGCATGAAAAGCGCCATGAAGCCCAGCAAGGCCCAGAGCATCACATCCGTCGGTGCAGCACCGCCGCCATGCGTGCCCAGGGCGTGCGGCAGGAGATGGAAGAAGACGATCCCGAGGATCATGCCGCTCACGGCGCTGAGCACCAGCTGCAGCGGCGTATGCGCCAGGCGACGGGTTCCCACCCACGCCCCGAGCAGGCTGGCGGCCACGACGAGCGCGGCCTCGGCGGCGAGCACGGTGGATGGTGTTGCAGCGAGTGTTGGCATGGGTCCTTCCGATGGTCTCCCGAAACGACGCGGGCGCCGCAGAGCGACGCCCGAATCAAGTGGACTGGATGAGACTCGAACTCACAACCTCCTCGATGCGACCGAGGCGCTCTACCAATTGAGCTACCAGCCCAGCGGGGCGGGGAGTATACCGGGGTCGATCCCGCCGCGGCGTTGCGATAACACGGCCGGGGCAATGGGCCGACAGGGCGAGCCGCTACCCTCTCGCGCGTGGAGAAGATGGCTCACCAGGCGCCCGCGCCCAACCGCGACACGCCCGCCATGCGGCAGCACGCGCACTTCAAGGCGCGCTATCCCGACTGCCTGCTCTTCTTTCGCATGGGCGACTTCTACGAGCTCTTCGACGACGATGCGGTGACCGCGCACCGGGCGCTTGGCATCACGCTCACCGAGCGCACAAGCGGAATCCCGATGGCCGGCGTTCCATTCCACAGCGCAGAGACCTACCTTCGTCGGCTGGTCGACGCAGGCTTCCGCGTCGCGGTGTGCGAGCAGGTGCAGGATCCGAAGGAAGCCAAGGGCCTGGTCGAGCGTGATGTGCGGCGCGTGATCACGCCGGGCACGCGCGTGGACGAGAGCCTGCTCGACGACGGCACCAGCAATCGTGTGGCCGCGCTCTGCATGCAGGGTGCGGCGGCGGCGATCGCCACGGTCGAACTCTCGACCGGCGAGTTCTCGCTGCGGACCGTGCCGACGGCGCGCCTGGTGGACGAAGCGCTGCGACTCGGCGTGGCCGAACTGCTCCTTGAGGAAACCGACGACGAGACCACGCGCGAGCGCCAAGCTGCAATGGTGCGCTCCATCGGTGCTGCCCGGACGGAACGACCCGGCTGGTACTTCCGCAGCACGGAGGCAACCGAGGCACTGTGCTCGCACTACCGCACTTCGACGCTCGCAGGATTCGGCCTCGACGCGGAAGGCGCGCCCGCACGCGCAGCGGGTGCGCTGCTGCGCTACCTCCACGAGGCGCAACGACCCGAGTCGCTGCAGCATCTTCGGGCGCCATCGATCGTCGAGTCCGGTGCCGTGCTGGCCATCGATGCCACGAGCCTTCGAAGCCTTGAACTCGAACGCACCGCGCGATCGGGCCAGGCGGCCGGAAGCTTGGTCGCCTCGATGCAGCGATGCCGGACCGGCATGGGACGGCGGCTCCTGCGTGATTGGCTCTGCGCGCCGCTCGCGCAGCTCGCGCCGATCGAACAGCGGCTCGATGCCGTGGCAGCGCTCGCGCAGGACCAGCGCGCCGGTGCGGCGCTCGGTGAGGCGCTCGATGGCGTTCAGGACATCGCCCGAATGCATGGCCGCATCGCGATGGGTCGTGCAACACCGCGCGACCTCGCTGCCTTGGCGCGCTCGCTCGCACGCTGCAGCGAGATCGCCATCGCCTGCGCCGGCACGCCGGCCCTCGCTCCATTCGCGCAGCCGATGAGCGATGCACTGCCGGCGGTCCGCGAACTGGCGATCCGACTTGCCGGACAGTGCGTCGATGCCCCGCCGTCACACCTGCGCGAAGGCGGTCTGTGGCTGGATGGCGTGGATGCACAGCTGGACGAGGCACGGCTCCTGCAGCGCGATGCCAACGCCTGGCTGGCGCGGTACCAGGCAGAACTGATCGAGCGCTCCGGGATCGACACGCTCAAGACCGGCTACAACCGCGTGTTCGGCTACTACATCGAGCTCTCGTCTGCACAGGCCGGGCGGGCCCCGGAGTGGCTGATCCGCAAGCAGACCCTTCGCAATGCCGAGCGCTACACGACGCCCGAACTCAAGGAGTTCGAGCACAAGGTGCTCACGGCCGAGGCGCGCGCGATCGAGCGCGAACAGCGGATGTTCGGCGACGCGTGCGCGATGCTTGCCGAACATGGTGCAGCCATCGCGATCGTCGCCGAGTCGATCGCCGCACTCGATGTGCTGCGCTGCTTCGCCACCGTGGCGAGCGAGTCGGGTTGGACCCGGCCGCAGCTCGTCGATGGAGCCGAGCTCAGCATCGACCAGGGTCGGCATCCGGTCCTCGATGGCGTGCTCCGTGAACGCTTCGTGCCCAATGACTGCCGCCTCGGGCACGATGGCCATGCACGGCTGGCGCTCATCACCGGACCCAACATGGCCGGCAAGAGCACCTACATCCGCCAGTGTGCGCTGATCGTGCTCCTGGCGCATGCCGGCAGCTTCGTCCCTGCGCAGCGTGCGGTCATCGGCCTGGCCGACCGGATCTTCACGCGCATCGGTGCGAGCGATGAGCTGCACTCGGGACAGAGCACCTTCATGGTCGAGATGACCGAGACGGCGGCGATCCTGAACGCAGCCACCGGACGGAGCCTGGTGATCCTTGACGAGATCGGCCGGGGCACCAGCACGCTCGATGGCCTGAGCCTGGCGTGGGCCATCACGGAAACGCTCGCTGATCGCGGCTGCCGCACGCTCTTCGCCACGCACTACCACGAGATCACCACGCTCGCGGATGAACGCAACGACATCACCAACCTGCATGTCGCCGTGCGCGAGTGGAAGGACGAGATCGTCTTCCTGCACCGCATCGAGGCGGGCCGGACCGATCGCAGCTACGGGATCCACGTCGCGCAGTTGGCGGGCGTCCCGCGTACGACGGTCGAACGCGCCCGGGCGATCCTCGCATCGCTTGAGGCCGGTCACGCTGCACCCACGCGCCCGGAGGCAGCCACCGCGGGCGAGCAGCTCTCGCTCTTCACCCAGTACCTGCCGCATCCGGCACTCGATCGCCTCCGCGAGATCGATCTCGATCACCTCACGCCGATGCAGGCCTTCGATTTGCTGCGCGACCTGCAGCGTGAATCGCGCGGGTGAGGATCCGGACGGAGCGCAACAAGGCTCTGCCGGAGGCCGCCCCGTTGCAACGCCGCCGTTGAGACTGCCGTACCGCTAGGCTGCGTGCATGATCGATCCCTCGTTCCTGCGTACGAAGCATGCCGCCGGCACCTCCTACGCCGACTACGTCCGGTCCAGCCCGCAGCATGAGTCGGCGTGGCGGGCTGTCGAGGCCCGCGTGAAGCTCTCGGATGCGCAGCGAGCCCTCGTGGGCGGCTTCACCCGCAGGATCAACGCGATCTGCCTGAGCGGCATGTGGTGCGGCGACTGCTCGGCGCAGGGTCCGATGCTCAACGCGATCGCCGCAGCGTCATCGATGGTCGACCTGCGCTGGCTTGATCGTGATGCGCACTCGGACCTCTCTGACGCGGTGCGGATCTGCGGCGGACTGCGGGTACCCACGGTGATCTTTGCGAACGAGGACTTCGAGTTCCTGTCGCTCCTCGGCGACCGCACGCTGTCCCGCTACCGCGCCATCGCTGCGCGCGCCCTCGGCGCGAGCTGCCCCCTGCCCGGCGCGCGCGTGGCCGACGATGAACTCGCCGCCACCGTGCAGGACTGGCTCGATGAGTTTGAGCGTGCGCACCTGATCGCGCGCCTGAGCCCGCGCCTGCGTGGCAAGCACGGCGACTGACCCGTGGGCGCTCAGCGCAGCTTCAGGACCACCAGCGCGATCACCACGGCGACAGCGCTCACGATATAGGAGCGCGTGACGATCTGGGTCTCGGCCCAGCCGTTCAGGTGGAATCCGTGATGGATCGGCGTACTTCGGAAGATCCTGCGGCCCTCGCCGTACTTGCGCCTGGTCCACTTGAACCAGCTGACCTGGATCATCACGGTAGAGATCTCGATGACATAGACCGCACCGATGATCGGCAGCAGCAGCTCGTTGCGGGTCACGACGCCGATGTAGCCCATGAGCGCGCCGAGCGCGAGCGATCCGGTGTCGCCCATGAAGACGCGGGCGGGGTGCGCGTTGAACCAGAGGAACCCGAGCGTGGCACCCGCCATCGAACCGGCCAGCACCATGAGCTCGGCCGAGCCCGGTACGTACGGCACCAGCAGGAAGTACGCCGTGTTTGCGTGCCCGGAGATGTAGGCCAGCACCATCAGCGCAAAGCTCGTGATGACCATGTTCCCGCCAGCAAGGCCATCCATCCCATCGGTGATGTTCACCGCATTTGAGAATCCGGTCATGAAGAACGCGCAGAGCACGGCGAACGCGCCCACGCCGAGCACGATCACGCTCGGCGCGAGGTCGAGCCGCAGCCCGACGAAGTCCTTGACGGCCGTCGGGGGGTAGGTCCGCTGCAGCGGCAGGTTCAGGACGTGCGCATCAGGCAGCTTGGCGGCCGTGTAGACGAAGTAGCCGACGACGAGCCCCAGACCGACCTGGAACACCAGCTTCTCCCAACTGTAGAGCCCGTCGCGCGAGCCCGGCTTGCGCTGGCTCGAGGTCAGCTTGAGCCAGTCGTCGATCGCTCCCACGCCGCTCATCCACACGAGCACGATCAGCGAGATTTGGATGTAGCGGTTGAACCAGACATCGGCCAGGAGCGCCGTGGTCACGAGGATGCTCCCGCACAGGAAGATCCCGCCCATGGTGGGCACGCCGCTGCGCCCCTGCATCAGGCGGTTGATCTCCTCGTGGCCGAACTCGGCGGTGTCACCGATCTTCTTGCGCTGCAGCCACGCGATCACGCCAGGCCCCTGCCAGAGCGCAAGCGAGAACGAGATCAGCACCGCGGCGAACGCGCGGAACTCGACTTGCCACATGATCCCGACGATCCAGCGCAGGAGCGGGATGGAGTCGAGCTTGTCCTGGAATTCGACGACGAGGTTGTAGAGCATGCCCTGTCCCTAAGCCGGCCCGTGGGCCGATCCTCCGATCAGCCCGCCACGATCGGCGCCGCGCGCAGTGCCGGCAGCACGCGCTCGACCGCCGATCCCCTGCTCCCCTTGAGGAGCACCGCATCACCCTCGGCCAGGGCCGCGGCGATCGAGGCCGCTGCGCCACCGTCGAGCGACTCGACCCACTCGGCATCGAGCCCGGCTTCACGAGCAGCATCGGCACCAAATCGGCTGCGCGGCCCAATGAACCATGCACGGTCGCCACGCTCAAGCACCGATGCTGCCACGCGGCCGACCTCCTCATGCAGGGCACGCTCGGCGTCGCCCAGCTCGAGCATGTCACCGAGCACGGCCACGCGGCGCGGTGCACGCGCAGCCACCTCGGCGAAGGACCGCAGTGCCGCCGCCACCGCATCAGGATTCGCGTTGTACGCATCGTTGTAGACATCCACCGAGCCGATCCGCTCGCGCACCATGCGCATCTCGGAGGGCTCGACCGTGGCGAGGCCACGCACAATCTGCGCCGGCGTCAGGCCGCGATCGAGCCCCATGGCGAGCGCAGCCAGTGCATTCATGGCGTTGTGGACGCCCGGCAGCCGCAGCTCGAACTGCACGAGCTGGCCATGGGCGCGGGCGGTCACTACCTGCACCTCAGGATGCTGCTCGCGCGACACCAACCGCACATTGCGCGCGGCATCCGTCCCGAAGGTGATCAGGCGCAGGTCGCAGCGCCCCAGCTCGGCAAGCGCCTGCATCAGCGGTGGGTTGGTCACCATTGACGATCAATGGCGCGCACGCCGGCAGGCCATCGGCAATGCTCGCCTTCTCGGTGGCGATCGCCTCGAGCGAGCCCATGCCGCCCAGGTGCGCACGCCCGACCATGGTGATCACGGCGGCATCCTGCTCCGCGATCGCCGAGAGCCGACGGATCTCGCCCGGGTGATTCATGCCCATCTCGAGCAGCAGGAAGTCATCGCCGCAAGACACCGACAGCATGGTGAGCGGTACGCCGATCTCATTGTTGAAGCTCTTGGGGCTGCTCGTACCTTGCTGCTGCTGCGACAGCACGCCGTGCAGGAGGCGCCGCGTGGTGGTCTTGCCGCTCGATCCGGTGATGCCGATCGTGAATGGTGAGACCTCCGCGCGCCACGCCTTGGCGAGCTGCTGCAGCGCGACGAGCGTGTCGCGCACGAGCAGCGCGGGTACCGAGGGCGTGAACCCGTCGGGAAGCCTGGACACGATCAGGGCAGCGGCACCAGCTGACTGGGCGGCAGCCAGATGGTGGTGCGCGTCGTGCTGTTCACCCACGAGCGCCACGAACGCACGCCCCTCGAGCGGTACGCGTGTGTCGGTGCCGATACCCGCCAGCGGCGAGCCGCGCCGAGGAGGCCCGACCCAGCGACCGTTGGTGGCGCCAGCCATCGCATCATGCGACAGAAATGTCACGCGAGTGCCCCTTCCTGCATGGCGGCACGGGCCGCAAGCGCAGCCTTGGCCACCATGCGATCGTCGAAGGGATGCTTGACCGTACCGATGATCTGGTAGTCCTCGTGCCCCTTCCCGGCAATGAGCACCACATCGCGCTAGAAATGTCACGCGAGTGCCCCTTCCTGCATGGCGGCACGGGCCGCAAGCGCAGCCTTGGCCACCATGCGATCGTCGAACGGATGCTTGACCGTACCGATGATCTGGTAGTCCTCGTGCCCCTTCCCGGCAATGAGCACCACATCGCGCTCACGGGCCTCGGCCACGGCGGCATGGATCGCCGCCGAACGATCCGTCACCCGATGCACGACCGCAGCCGTGCCCTGCGGCACGCCGGCCATGACCTGATCGACGATCGACTCGGGTGCCTCAGTGCGTGGATTGTCGCTGGTGACGACGACCACGTCGCTGTGGTCACACGCCACCCGCGCCATGCGCGGACGCTTGGTGGGGTCGCGATCCCCGCCGCAGCCGAAGACGGTGATCAGTCGGCCACCTGGTTCGAGCACGGACTTCAGGGCCGTACAGACATTCAGGAGCGCGTCGTCGGTGTGCGCGTAATCCACGACCACCGCGAACAGATCCCCCGGCGCAGTGACGGGTTCAAGCCGGCCCGGCGGAGCGGCGCAGGTGGCGAGCGCCTGCTCGATCACGCTTCCGTCGATCCCGCCCGACCACGCAGCGGCCACGGCCTGCAGGGTGTTCATGGTGTTGTAGCGCCCTGTGAACGGCAGCTCCGCCTCGATGCGCCCCCACGGCCCGTTGAGCCGAAGCCGCATGCCGCCCACGCCCACGCGTAGTTCCTGCGCACTGGCGGTGGCGCGCGGGCTGCGCACGCTGCATCGGATGATGTTGGCCCGGCAGTCGCGCAGCATGCGCTCGTGCGTGGGGTCATCGGCGTTCACGATCGCCGTCGCGCACGGGTCGAGCCCAGCGAACAGGATCGCCTTGGCGCTGGCGTAGTGCTCCATGGAACCGTGGTAGTCCAGATGGTCACCGGTCAGGTTGGTGAAGATGCCGCATCCGAAGCGCAACGCTGCCACCCGGCCTTGGTGAAGCGCATGGCTGCTCGTTTCCATGACGGCGCCATCGCAACCGTTGGCCACCATGCGTGCGAAGGTCGCGCTCAGCTCGATCGCTCCCGGCGTGGTGAGGTTGCTCGCCACGGTGCCCGCTCCATCGTCGGTCTCGACCGTGCCGATGAGCCCGCAGCGGCGCCCCGCGATCCGTGCGATGTGCCTGTAGAGGTAGGTCGTCGTCGTCTTGCCGTTGGTTCCCGTGATGCCGACCAGCCTCAGCCGGCGACTGGGGAAACCGTGGAATGCCTCGGCGATCCATGGCAGCAGTGCAGCGGCATCCTTCGTGCCGTGCTGCGTCGCGGCGCGGCGCACGGCAAGCCAGGCCACACCGTCGATCGGCTCCGCGCCGTCGTCGGCGAGCACCGCGACGGCGCCCTTGGCGACGGCATCCTGAATGAACGCACGGCCATCACCGTGGGCACCGGCCCGGGCGACAAACATCGCGCCCGGCTTCACCTGGCGCGAGTCATCCGCGAGCGATGAGACCTCGACCTCGCCGCCTGCTACCAGGGTCACTCCGTCGACTGCCTTCACGAGCGCACTCACCTGCATCGTTTCGTCCTCCGTGACGTGCTGCAAGCCTACCGCGCGCCGTCATGCGCGCTCGGGCTTCCATCGGCTCGGCGCGCGACTTTCCGACGGGAAATTCCGACGATCCCACGCCCGCGCCTCACGGCAGGATGAGCATGCAGTCGCCGTAGGAGTAGAAGCGGTAGCCCTCGCGCTGGGCAGCGGCGTAGAGCGACCTGAGGCGCTCCAACCCGACCATCGCACCCACGAGCGCCAAGAGCGTGCTCCGAGGCAGGTGGAAGTTGGTCAGCAGCCCGTCCACCAGCCTGAACGCATGACCGGGCGCGATCATGAGCCGAGTGTCGAACTCCCCCGCGCAGGGAGGCTCGGGCAGGCTCTCGAGCACGCGAACACTCGTGGTGCCGACGGCAATCACACGCCCACCAGCGGCGCGGGTCGCGCAGACCGCATCGAGCGATGCCTGCTCGACCCGGCACCACTCCGCATGCATGGGGTGCTCATCGAGCCACTCGACCTCGACCGGCTTGAAGGTCCCCAGACCCACCTGCAACTCCACGCTGGACCACGCAACGCCCTGCTGTCGAAGGAGTTGCAGGAGTTCAGGCGTCAGGTGCAGCCCCGCGGTGGGGGCTGCCACGCTCGGGCGGCTCATGGCCTCTGCGTAAACGGTCTGGTAGCGATCGCGATCGCTCGCTTCGTCGATCGACTCGTGCCGTTCGCGCCTCGCCCCCAGGATGTACGGGGGCAACGGTGCCCGACCGACGCGCTCGAGGATCGGCGTCGGCGCATCGGGGAAGTCGATCACCCACGACTCATCGCGGCGCTCGCGCGCGATCACCTCGGCACGCTCGCCCGTGGCGCCACGCAACTCGATCCGATCGCCCGGCCGCAGCCGCTTCGCCCCCTTGATGAGGGCGGTCCATGCCCGATCGCCCACGGGGGCCACGAAGAGCCCCTCGATCGCGCGCGCGTCGCCGAGCCGCGCGCCCTCGAACCGCACGGGGGCCACCTTGGTGTGGTTGGCCACGAGCAGGTCGCCGGCCGCCAGCCACGCCGGCAGGTCGCGGACCTTGGCGTGCACGACCTCCGCGCTGGAGCGCCGCACGACCATCATGCGTGCGCTGTCCCGCGGCTCAGCAGGCACCGTCGCCACGCACGCCGGATCAAGTGGGTATTCCAGTTCGTCAGTGCGCAGCCGGTGCATGAGGCTCACTCGCCAAGATCGCCCTGCCCCAGCGTCTGCCACGCATCAGGTCGGCCAGCGGCATGGGCTTGCCACCCGGCACCTGCGCTTCAAGGACTTCGATCGCGCCCGCACCGCAACCGACCACCCCACTGGTGGCCACGCTGCCCACTGGCAGCGATGCATCGACCGCGCGGCAGCGCAGCAGCTTGATCGGCATGGGCTCGTTGCCATCACCCGCAATGGTGCAGTCGGTGCCCGGCCAAGGTGACAGCCCGTTGATGCGGGCACACGCCTCCCGGGCCGGGCTGCGAAGATCGACCCACGCATCCGCACGGGAGAGCTTGCGCGCGCGCGTGGCGAGCGACTCGTCCTGCGTGGTCCCGCGCGCCGTCCCGTCGAGCAATCCCTGCACCACTTCCACCATCGCCGGAACGCCGAGCTGCGCGAGACGGTCATGCAGAGCACCGCTGGTCTCGCTCGGACCGATGGCGGTCGCGACCCGGGCGTACACCACGCCCGCGTCCATCCTCGAGGCGATGGAGATCACGGTGACGCCGACCTCGTCGTCACCGGCCATCACGCTGCGCTGGATCGGTGCGGCCCCTCGCCATCGCGGCAGGAGTGATCCGTGCAGGTTGCAGGCCACGCGACCATCGAGCACTGCCGAAGACAGCTTTTGTCCGAAGGCGATCACGGCAAGAGCGGCGATGCGTTCGTGCGCAAGCAATTCGATCCACTCTGGCGCATTGATGTCTGCGGGCTTGACCACGCGAAGCCCCTCGCGCGCGGCCCACGCACCCACCGGCGTGGGCTCGAGCACGCGGCCGCGGCCTGCGGGCCGGTCAGGCTGGGTGATCACCAGGGGGACCTCGATGCCCGGAGTCGCCGCCAGCGCCGAAAAGCTCGGGATGGCAAAGGCTCCCGACCCAAGGAGCGCCACCCGCGCGCTCACTGGCCATCCTCGAAGGCTGACTCGAGATCACGCAGCGCGCGGCGAGCCGCCAGCCGATCGATCGGTGACATCCAGTCCGTGATCAACCGACCTTCGAGGTGATCGTGCTCATGCAGCCAGCATCGACCCATGAGTCCACTGTCCTCGAGCTCGAATCGTTCTCCATCGAGGCCCGTCGCCTCGATCCTGACGTGTGCGGGTCGGCGAACGCCAACGCGGATTCCGGGCAGGCTCAGGCAGCCTTCGTCACGCACGGCCACCGGGCCATCAGCCGTGATCAGTCGTGGATTGACGTAGGCGCGGGCGGGGAACTGCTCGTGCTGCTCGGTCACGAAGATCCGAAGGGATCGACCGACCTGCGGCGCAGCCAGGCCCAAGCCTTCCTCCTCGCGCATGACTGCGAACATGTCCTCAATGAGCGCTCGAATGCCATCGTCGATGGTGGCCACTGGCTCGGCCCGTCGCTTGAGGACCGGGTCGGGATACCACACGATGTCATGGCCTCGGCTCGGCACCGCCCGATGGTAACGCTCGATGGGCGCTCCCCTTGGCCATCCGTGGCGGATACACTCCTGCGTCCGAGACCGCCCGTGATCCTCCCCTGGAAGAAATCCGAACCGCCGCCGGCCTTCGTGGCCGATCCCGCGAAGGCCGCCCGCTACGCCGAGAAGGCGCGCGAGGCCATGCGCAAGGGTGAATGGACCTACTCGCTCACCATGTTCGCGATGTCGGTGAAGTTCGACCCCAACAACCTCGTCGTGCACGCCGAGATGTACGACGCCGCCATGGCGCACCTCAACGCCGGCGGCAAGTCAGCGGCAAGCAGTGACGTCAAGATGATCGACGGCAGCGGGCTCATCGACCGCTTCGCGGTCAGCGAGTACCAGTGGTTCTGCAACGTTCGCGATGCTGGCCTGGCGCTCACCTGCCTGGAGTCCGCTGCCAAGGCAGGGCTCCCCGACTTCGGCCAGTGGGCGGCGAAGAGCGTGTTCGGCGCGGTGAATCTGGCGCAGAACGCCAAGCCCAACAAGAAGCTCTGGTTGCGCGCCAAGGATGCCTTCGCCGGCGTCGAGGCATGGGAGCAGGCCCTGCAGTGCGGCGAGGCCGCCGTCGGCATGGATGCCAGCGATGGGGCGCTGCAGGCCGAGCTCCGGCAGCTGCAGGCCGCACTGGCCATCAAGCGAGGCGGCTACAACGAGAACTTCGGCAAGGAAGGCGCGTTCCTCACCCGCGTGAAGGACGCCGAGAAGCAGGCCGAACTGCAGGCAGTCGACAGCCTTTCGGGCTCGGGCGGCAAGGACCAGCTCCAGATGGAGGTGGCCAAGCGTGATTTCGATGAGAAGCCGCAGTCGCCGGAGGCCGTCCTGAAGTACGCGCAGCTGCTGCGCCGTTCAGGCACGCCCGAAGGCGAGGCACTCGCGATCGAGGTCTACACCACCGGCTTCAAGAACATCGGCGAGTACCGCTTCAAGATGGAGGCGGACAACATTCGCATCCTGCGGGCGCGCCGCAAGCTCGAAGCCATCAAGGCTGCCGCCGATGCGGGCGATGCCAAGGCCGCCGCGCAGCACGCAGCAGGCCTTAAGCAGGTGCAGGAGTTCGAGGCCGCCTGCTTCGCCGAGCGTGCATCGAAGTATCCGACCGACCGTGGGGTCAAGTACGACCTCGGCCGCCTGCTTTTCGAACTCGGCCGTTACGAAGATGCCATGAAGAGCCTCCAGGAA
>Ga0194126_10008996_pt1 | contig 13420 bp, 11 predicted proteins | sample TA2KigC150mmetaG_FD_148641 | JGI IMG/M metagenome (GOLD analysis project Ga0194126, IMG submission 148641) | Freshwater microbial communities from Lake Tanganyika, Tanzania - TA2015035 Kigoma Deep Cast 150m | ecosystem: Environmental > Aquatic > Freshwater > Lake | place: Tanzania: Lake...
AACCTTTTGCTTCTCACAACCCTCAACCTCCTCTTTATAATCGGAATATGTTAAGTTGCTTTCTCTGAACGATAGAGTAATACGGGGCTGGTAAGGTTTCCCTTTATGGTTGATAATCTACATACAAAACACTAAAAATAACAGATACCGTAAATTATAGTGGATGTGCCTTCTACCGACTTCATGGAAGCCATATCATAGCAGGCTGAAAAATAATATCCTCAATGCTCGGGAGAACATAAAGGATTAATAACCACCTAACTATGTCTGGTCCATGATCACTTCCGCCGCCAGGCGCACAGCGTCTGCCACCAGATCACAGCATTTCTGAGTACCTCCGGCGGCCAGGTACTCTGCCGATTCGTTCCGATCGGCTAAGTTGAAACTGCGCCCGAATGTGGCCTTAAGGATGTCGCCACAGGCAGTGCTTCTGTGTAAATCCACAAAACGCTTGCAGAAGTGCCGGGCCGGACTGAGAGAATCAGTGTAGCCTTTCCAGTCGTCTAATCTTTCCCGGCCGAAAACCAACCCAATGGCCATCAATGATCCGGTAACCGCACCGCAGGTTTCACCTCTGAGCGCCAGCCCCGGGAAGGGTGTAAGGGCTTTGAGGATATCCTGGCCGTCAAGACCGAATTCTTCCCGGAGAACAAAAAACGCAGTTTGGGCACAATTACCGCATTGAGGCAGCAGGTCCCTGGCTTTCTGCGACAACTGCTGCAGCTTTACTTCCCTCTCTTGATCACCGGACACCTGGTATCATCCCTTTCAGCAATGGGTCCACATACTGATTACCTACACCATGGGCCTCTTTTAAAATTGATCGTCGGCTCCTTTGCGGATCGTTTTAAATTTACCGGTAGCGACATTCAGGTCGTAGATATTAAAATTGGTGCGGATATCGAACCCTTTGGTGTGGACAGCCAGGTTTATCGAAGCAGAGCCCTGCTCTCCACTGACAATCCGGTGGAATACCAAAGGTGGCCAGCCAAGAACCGCTCCGCCATCAAATAGAAGCTGATCGTCATGGTATATTTTATCAGGTGTAACAACGAAAGTTTCGATCCGGCCGTGACTTTTACTGTAAAGTTCAACGGTCCGTTGACCATAAAGCACAAGCAGGTTGTCAGCCTGGTGGGTGTGCATATACCAGGGGCGTTCAACTTCACCGATTGGGCCGGGCGAAACGGCACTTTTCTCATGCAGGACTCTATCGATTGAATCGATATGCGGTAGTGTTTCCAGGGGGTAGAGGTCAAACACTACTCCCGGGGTTTTTCTGAACAGTTTTAAGGCAACCAGGCTATATAACCCTTTCTTTTCGCTGATTAGCGCAGTCATCTATCTATCTCCCCTTTATCGATTTATGATAGCCCAAAGCTTAACGCTGCTTTGATCTTTATTAAAACATATAAATCCGAATTTTGAAAATCGGCCAGTCCTTATTAACAATCGCAAATCAGTGTTGTTTCGCGGGGCAGGGGTGTTTGCTGTTGAATTAAATTCGGATTATAATACTAATATTGTAAGTAATCCGGCAGTATTAATGCCAAAACAATAGGAGCATATAAATGGCCGATAATGATCAGGTTAGTCGAGGTTTCCGCCTGCTTGACTGTCAAGAGGCATCGAAACATCATTTTGAAAGAGCCGCAAACCGTTTGAAAATGAAAAGGCGATTACGTGATTGGATCCTAAAACCTTTTCGTGAAATATCAGTACACCTTCCCGTGGTGATGGATGACGGAGAGATTCACCTTTTTCAGGGCTACCGGGTGCAGCATAACAACACTCGCGGCCCCTATAAAGGCGGCCTGCGTTACCACCCCGAGGTATCTCATGATGACGTGCGCGGTCTGGCCTCGTGGATGACCTGGAAAACAGCGCTGCTGGGCCTGCCGCTTGGCGGGGCAAAGGGCGGGATTACCTGCAACCCGAAAGCAATGTCTGAGGCGGAGTTAGAAAGGCTGACCCGCAAATATACCCAGGCCATTAGCATGGATATCGGCCCCAGCCAGGACATTCCGGCTCCGGATGTCAACACCAACGAAAAAGTGATGGCCTGGATGATGGATGAGTACAGCAAACTGCGCGGTTACGCTCCGGCAGTTGTAACCGGAAAACCGATCGATCTCGGTGGTTCACCGGGACGCCTGGATGCTACCGGCAGGGGTGTAGCGATCATCATCGAGCAGTGGGCAGCTGATAATAACGTGCCGATCGAAAACGGGACCGCCGTCATCCAGGGTTTCGGTAATGTCGGCTACCATACAGCCTACCATTTGAACCGGGCCGGATGCCGGGTTGTCGGGGTGTCCGATACCGGGGCCTGTGTTTACAACAGCAAAGGACTGCCAGTGGAAGAGTTAATCAAACACAAGCAGGAAACCGGAAGCGTGAAATCATTTCCCGGCGCTGAGACAATGGCCCCCGCAGAAGTTTTTGGTCTCCAGTGTGATTTTTTAGTACCGGCTGCTCTTGAAAATGCGATCAAAGGCGACAATTTTGAGCAGATCAAGGCCAGGGCCATCTTCGAAGCAGCAAATGGACCGGTATGCCCCCTGGTAGAACCCGGCTTAACCGAGATGGGCATTACCATCGTACCTGATATTCTTGCTAACAGCGGCGGGGTAGTGGTCTCTTACTTCGAGTGGGTCCAAAACCTGCAGCAATTCAGCTGGACTGCAGAAACCATCGACATGGAATTGAAGAATAAGATGATCAACGCCTACCGCCAGGTTGTTGAAAAGGCCACCGCAGAGCAGGTCTCTCTGCGCCTGGCAGCTTACATGCTCGCCATTGACAAGGTTGCGTGGGCGTCACTGGTTCGAGGCGCGTACTGACAGGGGCCCTGAAACAAGAAAAGTATCTATAACACAAGGAAACAGTCACGGGGACCGCACAGAGGAACTGGCCCCCTGTGTTGTTGCCCCTGTGTTGCAAAGCGAAAGGAATGAAAATATTAATGGATAACAGGCAGTTATACAAAGATCTGAGCGAAAAGGTCGGGTTAGGAAACTCTGAACACCTTCATGATGTGTGGAGGTTGCTTTGCACGGATGACGAAGCCAGGGTAGCTAATATGCTACCAGGAACTGTGGCAGAGATTGCTGAAAAAGCGGGCAAAACTCCTAAGGAAACCGAAATAATTCTGGTATCTCTTTTTAAGAAGGGCGCAGCTTTCAGGTCTGACCGAGGAGACGGAATGCGCTATAAGCTGGCGAAAAATATTATTCAGCTTCATGACGCCAGTCTTCTGTGGGCAGGGGCCACTGATAAGTTCTACGATGCGTGGAAAATGGTGATGGATGAGGAGTTCTCAGGTTTTCTGAAAAGCATGCCTGATTCTTTTCAGATGCCGTCGTTTATGAGGGTGATCCCGATAAACGAGACCATTGAAGCCAGAAATGAGGTCCTTACTTTTGAAGAGTGCGAGAAGATGCTTGGTGGTTCAAAGAAGATCGCTGTGGTTAAGTGTCCCTGCAGGCTTAGCCAGAAGAACTGCGATTCTCCGGTTGAGGCGTGCATTCAGATCAACATGGGCGCTGAATATGTAATAGACAGGGGCCACGGCCGCGCTATAACGATGGATGAGGCCCTGGCGATAATTCGCGAAGCGCGTAACGCGGGCCTGGTTCAGATGACGGAAAACCGTAGTACAGGCAACGCTATCTGCAACTGCTGTTCATGCTGCTGCGAGATGTTCAGGCTCATTGAACACTCAGGCAAAAAGTGGATATTGTCGCCCAGCCGCTATCAGGCAACGGTGGGTGATGGTTGTTCTGCCTGTTCTGCCTGTATTAATATTTGCCCTGTTAAAGCTGTATCAGTTGATGAAAAAGCTGAAATCAATGCTGATCTCTGTATGGGATGTGGTCTCTGCGCCACTGTCTGTCCCGAGGATGTTATTACGCTTGAGGTTGTGCGGCCTGAGGGGCATATTCCCGGATGATCGGGGGCAGCTTAAGTTATAGCATAAACAGAGAAGCCCCAGACTACAGCCTTTAAGGTGATCGCGTTCAAGAACGAGGTGTTTAGCATGCCATCAGTCAAAAGCAGTTTACCCTGGAGTGTTTATGTTTTATTAGGCACCGTTATCTTTGGGTTAGTGATGATTGTGGCCTTTAGTAATGGGCTAAACGCCCTCCTACTTGAACCCTTGATAACCCCTGAGGCCTGGCTGGAGAGCCATCCTAACTTACAAATTGGCAATCTCATCGTGAGTGAGCCGAGTTCTTCGCTGCTTATTTTTCTGCTGGCCATCCTTTATCTGCGTATTGCTATTCTATTCTTTCGCGGGCATGCTGGCCAGCAATCCCGTTTATGGTGGGGTATTTTTATGCTTCTCTTTGGTCTCGGGGCGATCCTGGCCGGGGTTAGTTACCAGGCATTCAGTTTTGAGCTTAAGTGCCGGGGTTTTGATTATTGTCTGTGGACCAGTTGGTGGGAAATCGGCTACATGATCTGCACCGTAGCCGGAGTGGGCGCTGCTTTTATTGCTGCGGCTTATGCTGTTTTATCAGTCATGGCCAGGTTATTTTGGACCGCTTATGCCCTGGGAAGCACCTTGATTTATAGTGGGGTGGCTACTTTCGGGATTATTTCTGCCAACCGGTTTTTGATCTCGTTTGAAATGATGATCATTTTTGTTTTGGCCGGTTTCCTCGCCATTGCCGCTAACTTAAGCTGGCAGTATCGTAAAACCAAGAATCCACTGATTATGAAAATATTAAAAGTCGGAGTTTTGTTGATAGCTGTAATCGTTATCTATTTTATCGGCCTGACCTCCGGCTACGCTGCGCTTTTATGGGCAAGGGGCATTTGGTTTAACGCCAATGATTTACTGCACGTGCTATTGTTTGGCTGGGTTCTATACAGCTATAACATGCTGCATGATACTCTTCGGGACGCATGAGAAGGGAAGTTAAACGGTGAAAGCTGAAAAATCGCATGGCGTCAGTGAGCGGATGTTTGGGGCGCTGCCCCGCCGATTTACAATGACAGCGCTGTTTATTATCTGTTATTTCGTGATTCATCTGAACTTCCAGTTTAATTTCTGGCTCACAGAGGATCGCGATATTTTCGGAAAGTATGAAGTTGCCGGCGAACAATTTGAAGAAGCGGAGATTGCGAAAGACGTTTATTTTACGAAAGCAACCTGGATGATTGCCCTGGTATTAATGATGGTGATGGGCATGTCCTTCCGATCGGCTATCGCCTACTCCTTTATGCTCTACAGCTTGCAACTGCTGGTCCTCTTCCCGATCCGGACTTATACGATCCTCAACCTCCTGTTAGCTGTTGGCTGTGTTACTGAGGATATAATCGATAGATCAAAGGCTGCAAAAGCAAAGAGGCTGGCTGAAGAGCAGTTATCGCTGTAAAGGAGGGGTTTGGTTGGTTAAGCCACAGCAAACCCCGGTGGCAAAGCACTGGATCAGAAGACCGGGATTAGTTGCAGCCCTGCTGTGCGTGGTGGCTGCTGCCGTAATTATCGGGCTCGCTTACCGTTTATTTTTTCCCGGAGCAGCCTTTTTCTTTTTTACGGCGCTAGTTCTGGGGCCCGCGATTCCCCTGGTTCCCGGCCTGCTGCTGCGGCGTCGCCGCAGCGCCTGGCGCTTTGCTGCTTACGCACTGAGCGCCGCCCTGGCCCTGGTGATTTTAATCGGGGGCGGCCTGAGGCTGGCGCAGGCTTTTTATTGGGTCAACCACCATCCCGACGATTACGGCGATTACCAGATCACCGGTGGCCTTTATGACGGGGTAGTTGCAGTAAAACCTGATGTGGTAGAGCGCGACAGCTACCAGACCATTACGTTGACCTACCGCGCCGGTGCTGTAGGTCTGGGCGAGGGCGGCGGGCTGATCCTGCGCCTGGGCCAGGTGATCTCTGTTGATGGAGAGCCGCGCTTCTACGACTGCTTCTACCAGGACATGTGGGAAGAAACCCTGCAGGTAGACGATCCGCAAAGGCAGGGCTACGTCTCGCTCAGAGCGTCGGAGGGCCTTGAGTTTTCACTGAGCAAACCACCTGCTCCGCCCCACGGCCAATTTTTGTTTTACACCTTTGCCCTGGACGCGGCCCGCTACCGGCAGGATCCGTCGGAACCAAACTATATGCCGTTAAATACAGTACGGCGCCATGAAATTCATCTTAAGCTGGAGCAGGGTGCCTTGTTGCCGGGGGAAGAGCTGACCCTGATTTTAGGAGACAAGAGCGCAGGAGGGCCTGGTTGGGCCATGCCTGCCGGGGAGGCGGCGGTTGATCTGGTGTTGTACGCTGATCCTTCGGGCAGCGGGCTTTTCCGGATGGTCGACAGTATCGCTTCCCTGCAGACCGGTGGCAGTGCCGCAACTGCCCTGGAGCTGCTGACGCCGGCGACTCCGGCTCTGGGTGAGAAGTTCACATTTGTTGTTCGTGCTTTGGATGATGACGGGTTCCTCTCCCTGCTGCACCGGGGCGCGGTGGATCTGCTGCCCGCGGATGGGGTAACTTTTGACACAGACAATTATACCTTTTCCGCCACTGACCAGGGGGCCGCGCTCCTCACCGCCGTGGTGCACAAACCGGGTCTTTACCGCCTCCAGGTGCGGGATAAGGCTACCGGGCGCGTTTACACCGGCAACCCCATGTTGGTAGACCCGGATCTGGAAAGCAATATATTCTGGGGTGACCTGCACCGGCACAGCACCCTGGGGAAGGATGCCAACCTTACACCGGCTGATGTCTACCGGTACAGCCGCGTGGTAGATTTATTGGATTTTGCTTCCTTAAGTGAACATGATTTCTTCGATTACTGGGGGCTGCCGCTGGCCCCGGAGGAATGGCGCTCTCTACTGGAGATTAACAACCGGAATAACATCCCCGGTCAATTTGTCGCAATTAACGGGTATGAGTGGAGCAACCTGCGCCAGGGGCACCGCAATATCTACTGGGCGCCCGATGAGGCCCCGCGGCTCTACCCCTATTCTGAAGTGCCCACCGCGGAGGAACTGCAGCAGGCCTTAGGTGAGAGCCGCTGCCTGGTAATCCCCCATCACAGCGCCTGGCGTTTTATGCATGCAAATATCCCCTACAATTGGGGTGATCCTGGGTGGGAGCAACAGCGCCTGGTGGAGATTTACTCCAAGCACGGCAGTAGTGACCACTTTCACAGCCCTTACCCCATACACCACGACGAAACCCCTTTCTTCGTCTATCTATTCGGGGCAAAAAGCAACCGCGCCTATGAGGGCTCGGGATCTTACGTCCGGGAAGCCCTGGCAGAAGGTTACCGCTTCGGCTTTATTGCCGGCAGCGACAGCCACTGGGCCCGGGGCGGGCGCGCCTTTGGTACCGGTGTCACCCGCGATTATACGCCCGGCCTGCAAGCCGTCTACGCTTCGGAGCTGAGCCGGGAGAGCCTCTTTGAAGCGATGTGGCAGCGGCAGACCTATGCCACGACCGGCGCCCGTATCCTGGTTGATTTCAGGGTGAATGTCCACCCCATGGGGTCGGAGATTTCATCCGGGGGTAAATCACCTTTAATTTCTTATACAGTTTACGGCACTGCCCCGCTAGAAGGAGTAGAGCTGTGGAAATATTCGAGTTCCGAAGGTTATAAATTAACCTATTTCCCGGCAGAAGGGCAGCTTAACTTAGCCGGTGAACTAAGTGACCCCGCTTACAGGGAGAACTCCTTCTACTTTATCCGGGTGGTACAAACCGACGGCCACCTGGCCTGGGCCAGTCCCATTTGGGTCGATGACTAGAATGCGCTGAGCAAGCCGACCTGCCCGGGAAGCGGCCCCGGGAAAGACCTTAAATACTTTAAATCGTGTTAATTATAGTGTTGCGAATTATACCGATAACAGTAAATATTTGATATTCTATCCCTATCCTGCTGAGCACTACGCTTAAAAGCACGATCATCCCAAGGATCGTTGCACCGCTCTCGGATAAGAATTTTACGGTTTTGCTTTTGGGCAGATAGCACTTTACTATCCTAAAGAGGTCGGTATTCGCAACAGGGAAGAGGTTGAAAACAACAAATCCTGCATTTAATACCAGAAGCTGATTTAATAGTACATGTAAATTTCCGGCAGATACTTTAAGTAATAATGAAAATATAATCATTGATATGAGATGAAAAGCAAAACCGGAAAGATAAACAAGACTTTCCTTCCATTTTTTATTATAGGCATGAGGGTAGACATTGACAGGTTTGGTCCATCCAAAATCCGATCTAAACACGAAGATGAGCCCTATGATATTCAGGGATTGTAAGGGATTTAGCGTGATTTGCCCGCTTCTTTTGGCACTTTGATCGTTTAGGCAAGTTGCGACAAGACCGATGGCGGCATTCCTAAAGCACAAAATATACAATACAGCTATAACTGTAGCTAATATTTGCATTTTTACCTCTTTACCTCCTAAAAGCTCACTTCTATGGCCTTCAGGTCACGACTGTTTCCACCCACGTAAACCATGTATCGATTGTGACTGCAATCAAACTTTTCGCTTGCCTGATCATAGTACCCGAGCGTGTCTCTTCGTATTTGCCAACTGTAATGCACGGTCTGCCCTTTTTTGATCATTTTTTTGTCAAATGCCTTCAGGGTTTTGATGGGCATATCTACTAGAGGTTCGATAGCTCCTACATAGACCTGGGCTATCTCCTCACCGTCCATATCGCCTTCATTGGTGATATGGACATCGACATAAATATAATCGTCTTTTGCGGTAGCTGTAATATTTTTGTATGAATAATTGGTATAAGACTGTCCAAAGCCAAATGGATAGGCAGCTTGCTTATTTTGCTTATCCAATAATGTATAGCCATGATAGTAGCCGTATTCAATTTCTAAATCGGTAAAGGTAAAGGGGGGATAATCGCCCTCATCCCTTGCTATGGTAAAAGGCAGTTTAGCTGAGAAATTCGCCTTGCCAAAAAGCAATTCCGCCAGAGCAGCACCGCCCTCCATCCCGCTGTAAAAGGAGTAGATAATGCCCCTGACCTGATCACGCCACTCCTCCATTATCACGGCACTGCCGCAGCTTATTACCACCACGATATTCTTATTGACGGCGGAGATAGCATCAATAAGTTTCACGTCGTGGGGCTTCAGTCTCAAACTGTAGCGATCTCCACCCATCCTGTTTTTTTGTTTCTTTTTCTTCAGATTTATTACATATTCACCCTCATCATTGTGCTTCATCCCTAAGCACATGATGATTTTCTTTGCTTTTTTTGCTTTATCTACGGCTCTATCAATATTCTTTCCGTTGTCATAGCAGACACTTTTTGAAATACTCTGTATCCCCTCCAGTTGACTGATAACATAGGGGGGATACACGGCGCTACTGCCATGGTCGCCTGTATTGATTGCCCTGGCAAGCTCTCCAACCACCAGAAGATCATCGTTCCCTGATAGAGGCAAAATGCCATCATTTTTTAATAATACTGTGCTCTTCACTGCCACTTCACGGGCCAGTGCCACATGAGAAGGCTGACAGATATCTCTTAACGATGACTGAGTGCTGTCATAAACAGCATAAAACTCTATCAGGGTCCTTATGATCCGCTTGATGCATTTGTCAATGGCTGCGATTTTTACCTCGCCGCGTCTTATGTTTCTTCTGACCTTGTAATATGCTTTTTTAAATGGCATCTCCATATCGAGTCCGTTATTGATGGAATTTGCGCTATTATAGGTGCCCCATACAAAGTCTGAGATCACAAAACCCTTAAAACCCCACAGATCACGCAGGATATCATTTAAGAGATGCTCGTTTTCGCCACAGTATTGTCCATTCACTTTATTGTATGCACTCATAACAGAGGCAATATTTTCATCAACACACCTCTTAAAGTGTGGCAGGTATACCTCATGCAGTGTGCGCTTGTCAGCATGAACATTAATTTTGAAGCGAAGGTTTTCTATGCTATTCATGGCAAAATGCTTTGCACAACCCATGATGCCGTATTTTTGCACACCTCGTACAGCAGCCGCTCCCATCTCTCCGAGATGATAAGGATCCTCGCCATATGTCTCCTGCGCCCTGCCCCATGCAGGGTGTCTCAAAAGATTGATGCAGATCCCGGCAAAATAATTGGCACCCTGTGAGAGCATTTCCTTTGCTATTACCTCCGCGACCCTCTCCTCGAGATTTACATCAAAGGACGCACCCCGTGCCATGGCCACGGGAAAACAAGTGGAATTGCCCATGACCACACCTCGGGGACCGTCGGAAAATAGTATGGGAGGCACTTTCAGACGCCAGGCACCGCCGCCCCTGATTGGCGTCCCATTGTAAGCACGCAAGGAAAACATAGTATTCCCCACCGGATTATAATGACCGGACATCATGTTTATTTTCTCAGACAGCCTCAACTCCTGACAAATCTTTTCCGCCAAGAGATCGCTGCTCTCATTCTTCTCTTTAAAAAGGCTTACTGCAGCTCTGAAATTCATTCAGAACCCCCTATTCCTTCTTATGTTTTGTTTATATATTTGCAACTGTTCAGGCGTTTTCTAGAGGACCTGATCTACCCCGGCTCCGGCGGGAAGCTTGTTTTTCATCTTAGGTGCCGCCGTCTCCAGCGGCGTTTCCCTCATTAAGCCTGTGCCTTAAAAATGACCAGCTACTTCTTTCTATCCCGGTGAATTTTTTCGATAAAGGAGTCATCCAGCCCCATCGCCTTGTATACGATCTCGTAAGACTTTACGGCATCATGCTCTGCCTGGGCTTCACGGAGCGCCTTGTCGTCAATCTTTAAGGCCAGGGAATCGATGAACTCCCACTGGTATACACTGCGCCTTACCGCCTCTACCTGGTTTTCCGTATACGGGAAAAGGTCAAAACCCACCCTTTCGCCGTTCGCGCCGTACCCGGAACGCCTCAATTCAACCGCCAGCCCCAGGGTCTGCATAAAAAATGATGCGCCCACCATATTATCATCATCAAAAGAGCCCCAACCCGAATTGCCGTGATGATGACCCAGCAGATTCTCGCCGGCAAGCAGGGCAGCGTATTCAGCCAGGGGCTCACCGTTCATAATAAGGTGCTGCCAGTCCATATTGATTTTGAGATTATCCACGGCAATTCCCTGCTCTTTGACCTTGTTGATCACGAATATGGTCATCCCGATATCACGCATCAGGATCCGCATGGCCGGCTCGGAGTTCTTATGTTCAAGGAAGATGGTAACCTTTTTCTCGTTGGCATATGCGGTGAGGGCGGCGATAGCGTCAATAAACCGTTGCCAGGCATCGCGGTAGAGGATCTGGAAAGGATAGTTGTAACCCTCGCCGCCGGGCCAAATAATATATTTCGCCCCGTAATGTGCTGCCAGGTCAATACCCCTTTTCGCTATTTTTAAGGATTCTTCCCGGACCTTTTGATCAGGATTGATGAAAGAGCCCTGTGCATACCGGGGATTGGAGAATAGCCCCAGGGCAATGGCGTAGAGGTCTGCACCAGCCAAGGCCCTGACAACGGCATCGGCGTTACCTTCATTTACCTCTCCCGGATAATGAAATTCATACCCGTCAACCAGGTCGCCCAGTTCGCCGGCAACCCTGGCGCTCTTGGCAACCATATCTTCTTCAGCAGCCTCCGGATGATAGCCGGAAGGCATAAACCGGGTCGCATTTGTTCCAAAACTCCAGATTCCGACACTATTTTTGATCCTTTTCATTAGATCCGATCAGCTCCCTGCTATTTAATTTCGTGATTCCCCAGCGGTTAATTGGCTGCTGTGGCGTTTTACATATCAACTAGCATTGCTTTAAGCTTAAATTTCTATTAGAATTTTCTAAAACCCTTCTTTATTCGGTGTAGATGAAGAATTATTAAATGGGGCAATTAGAAGGTGACTTTTATGCAGGCGATACTGGGGATCGATATCGGAACAAGTGGCGTTAAAGCTCTCCTGATTACCGATCAGGGCGAAGTTTTAACTACGGCAAGCGAAGAATACGAGCTGCTTACCCCCCGCCCTAACTGGGCGGAACAGGACCCGGAAACCTGGTGGCAGGCAATTATTAAAACGGTTAGAAGATGCCTGAACGAGAAGCCCGGTCTCCCGGTGGCAGCCATCGGGCTGACCGGCCAGATGCACGGAACCGTTTTCCTGGATAAACGCGGCTCTGTTTTGCGTCCAACGATCCTCTGGTGTGACCAGCGCACCGGGCAACAGTGCCTGGAAATCACCCGCATAATTGGGGCAGAAAACCTGATCAGGCTAACGGGCAACCGTGCTCTGACCGGCTTTACCGCGCCCAAAATTCTCTGGCTGCGGGAAAACGAGCCTCAGATCTATAAGCAGGTACGAATGATCCTGCTCCCCAAGGACTATATCCGCTACCGTCTCACCAGCGTTTTTGCCACCGAGGTATCCGACGCCTCGGGCACGCTGCTCTTCAATGTCGCCGCACGGGACTGGTCGGACGAGATGATTAAGGCTCTCGGGCTGGAGAAAAGCGTTCTTCCCGCATGCTATGAATCGCCCCAGATCAGCGGCTATCTGAACCGGGAAGCGGCAAACCTGCTGGGTTTAAAAGAAGGGACACCGGTTGCCGGCGGCGGCGGAGACCAAGCTGCCGGAGCGGTCGGGAATGGGGTTGTAAGCGCCGGTCTGGCCTCCTGCGTGCTGGGGACAAGCGGGGTTCTCTTCTGGCATTCCGATGAAGCTCTCTACGACCCCGCAGGCAGACTGCACACCTTCTGCCATGCCGTCCCCGGCAAATGGCACCTGATGGCCGTAACCCTTGCTGCAGGCGGCTCGCTGCGCTGGTTCCGGGACACGCTGGCACCCGACATTTTAAAAGAGGCCAAAGAGACCGGAAAAGATCCGTACGAGCTGATTACGAAAGAGGCAGAGTGCGTGGCCCCGGGCTCGGAGGGGTTGCTTTTTCTTCCCTATCTAGCCGGCGAAAGAACCCCTTACGCCGACCCCAACGCCCGCGGCGCCTTCATCGGCCTCTCCCTGAGACACAACCGCCGGCATTTGGCCAGGGCTGTCCTGGAGGGGATAACGATGAGCATCAGAGACTGCTTTGAGCTGGGCCAAGAATGCGGATTGGAAACCGGCAGTGTTTTTATATCCGGCGGTGGAGCCCGCAGTAAGTTTTGGAACCAAATGGTGGCCGATCTGCTGGGCCGGGAAATATTACTGCCCGCTGCCGACGAGGGCCCTGCTTACGGAGCGGCCATCATCGCCGGTTCTGGAGCCGGATTACTGGGCCCCGTCGAAGAAGCCTCAGCCGCTTTCCGGAAAATATCCGCCCGCTATAGCCCTAATCCCGAACTTAAATCTCTCTATGATGAGCTATACACTCTCTATAAACAGCTTTATGGCAACCTGAGAGGCTTTTATGACGAAAGCGCAGCATTTGTCAGCAAATACACTAATAGCTGAGCTGATTAAGCCCCCTG
>Ga0194126_10009003_pt1 | contig 13416 bp, 9 predicted proteins | sample TA2KigC150mmetaG_FD_148641 | JGI IMG/M metagenome (GOLD analysis project Ga0194126, IMG submission 148641) | Freshwater microbial communities from Lake Tanganyika, Tanzania - TA2015035 Kigoma Deep Cast 150m | ecosystem: Environmental > Aquatic > Freshwater > Lake | place: Tanzania: Lake...
CGCGATTTGAGGTGCCGCCATCCGGCGGCACGAATTGAGGTGCCGCCCTCCGGCGGCACGAACAGCAGTTCAGAGTGAACGCCCCGGCCACACGGCCGGGGCGTTTGCGTTGTGCGGCGTGCGTACATCGTTTTGCGACAAGGGGTTGCGTGCATGGATCGGCTGGATCCCCCGCAGGGTGCAGGGGCGCGCTCGGCTATCGTCCGCGGGCAGCAGCATGACGACCCACCCGACGCTCCAACGCGCGCTGGAGGATGCGCGATCCGGCAAGCTCGACAAGGCCATGGCATCGCTGAAGATGCTGCTTCGGGCCCAGCCGAAGAACACCGATGCGATGCAGTTGCTCGCGCTCTTGCTGACGCAGTGCGGACAGACGCAGCAGGCCGTGATCCAGCTCGAGCGCGCCGTCGCGCTGGCCCCACAGGTGGCGGGCTACCGCAGCAACCTCGGCAATGCACTCACCGGGCTTCGCCGGTACCGGGAGGCCATCGCGCAGTACGAGCAGGCGCTCGCCATCGACCCCTCCTACCACCGTGCACACTTGGGGATCGCCAGCGCGCGCCTCGAACTGCTGGACACCACGGGAGCGATCGAGTCGTGCAAGCGCGGCCTCGCGGCGCGCTCCGACTGGCCCGAGATGATCGTGTGCGCCGCAGGTGCCCTGGAGGCAGCCGATCGCCTGGATGAGGCGCTGGACTTGGTTCGCGAAGCATGTTCACGAATCCGCGGCAACCCGATGCTGAACTCGAGGCTGGCCTTCCTGATGAACTACCGGTCGGTTGATGCGGCGGCAGCATTCGCTGCGCACCGTGCCTACCACGACGAGATCGTGCGTGAGCGGATGGATCCACCGCAGCTCGATGCGTCACCTGATCGCCCGCTGCGGATCGGCATCCTCTCCGGCGACCTGCGTACGCACTCGGTGGGCTCCTTCGCGGAGGCGGTGTTCCGGACGCGGCGCACCGAGGACACGCTCGTTGTCTTCTCGACGCTCCCGACGAACTCGAAGGACCCCATGCGAGTGCGCTTCCAGTCGCTCGCGTCGGCATGGGTGGAATGCTCCATCCTCGATGACCGGGGACTGGACGCAGCGATCCGGGAACAGCGGATTGATGTGCTGGTCGATCTCTCTGCACACACCGCGGGCGGCCGCCTGTCTGCGCTCGATCGCAAGCCCGCACCCGTGATCGTCTCGGCGATCGGGTATCCGAATACGACCGGACACCCATCGGTCGACTGGCGCATCGTGGACTCCACCACCGATCCCGCCACAAGCGATGCATTCGCGACCGAGCGCCTGCTGCGGATCGACCCTTGCTTCCTGTGCTACGGGCCATCCGAGGCAGCGCCTGAGCCATCGCTTCCCGACGAGGACGCGCCGATCACCTTCGGATCGTTCAACTTGACCACCAAGATCAGCCACGACACGATCCGCCTCTGGCGCCACGCGCTCGAAGCCACGCCAGGCTCGCGGCTCTTGGTGAAGTCGAAGTCGATCGCCGACGACACGACACGGCACAGCGTGCTGGCGCGGCTGCAGGCTGGCGGCATCGATCCCTTACGCGTCGAGATGCTTGCCTACACGGCCAGCTTGTCGGATCACTTCGCGCTCTACGGCCGCGTGCATGTGGCGCTCGACACGACCCCCTACAACGGCACGACCACCACCTGCGAGGCGCTCTGGATGGGAGTCCCCGTCGTCACGCTGGAGGGCAGCAGGCACTCCGCGCGCGTGGGAGCCAGCCTTCTCCGGGCCGCGGGCCTCGGCGAGTGGATCGCGCACACGCCCGAGGAGTTCATGGCGATCGCGTCAGGTCTGGCGCGGGATCGCGTTCGTCTCACCGCATTCCGCAAGGATGCTCGCTCCATGCTCCGCGCGTCGACGCTCCTGGACGCTTCGGCCTACGGCCTGCGCTTCCACGGAGTGCTGCGGTCCGCCTGGCGCGAGTGGTGCACCCGGCAGGCGAGCCCCGAAGCCAGTTGAGGCATTCGGGCGCCAAGCCACACGCGATGCGCACGGGCTCTCCGCGCAACACGGCTGCGCGCCCGTCCCCGAAGGGCGCTGAATGGAGCGACCGGGCCCGAAGGAGCGATGGCAGGAGCCGCGATGACCAGCCCGTCAGGGCTCGCCGACCCGCGCATGCACCTCAAGATCGAGGTGGGCGCGATCATCGGCTCGGCGTGATGCTCAGGAGTTCGCCCGCAGCTGCCAGTCGAGCGGATCGATCTCGGGCAGGCAATCGCTGACGCCGGGCACGGCCAGATGCCGAAGCATGTTGAGGCACTGCGCACGATGGTGCATGCCATGCGTGGCCACATGGACGAGCGCGGCACCGCGCGTGAATCGATGGGCCTGGCCTGCGAGTGTCACCTCGAACTCCGTTCCGAGTCCACGCGCCCGCGCACGCTCTGCGCTCGCAGCCAGCCCACTCGCCGCCGTGTCCAGCAGGCGCAAGAGTTCCGCAGGCGTCCGCTGCACACCGCTCTCGATCGAGGGGCGCAGCTCGGTCGGCGGTCCATCGATGCGATCGGCCCAGCGAAGCATCGCACCCACCACATGCGTCAGCGTGTCGTGCAAAGACCCGGGCCCCTTCTGCTGCACGCGTTGAAGCGAAGCGTCGACCCATCGATGCGGCGTGATGCACGGCGTGATGCCTGATCCAAGGACAAAGGGCGCTTTGACTTACCGCCTGCCCGGACTACCTTTCCATCGCATCGACCCATGCCGAGTCGATCCCTTGACGCTCCATGCCCATCCTGCGAACCATCGTCAGCGCCATCACCATTGCCCTCCTTTGCCCGATCGCCCTGGCCGACTGGCCCAACCTCGGGGGTGGACCGATGGCGAACGGGCGCTCAGGTGCCATCGGGCCATCCTCTGCCGAGGTGACCTGGGCCCGCAGCAACATGGGCTGCCTGATCTCCTGGGCTCCGGCCATCGAGGGCCATCGCGCCTTCATGGTTCGCCAGACGTACGCACAGGCTCCCTACAACCCACCGCCGGGCGAAGCCCGGGTGCACTGTCTCGATCTCACGACAGGCGCCACGCTGTGGACCTTCGACTGCCCGTTCGAGAGCGGTCAATGGACCACCGTCGTCTACGGCGCGAAGGATGGGCGGGTGTTCGTGGGCCGCGGCGGCAACGGCTCCGCCTCGGCCGGACGCGTGCACTGCCTTGACGCGCAGACGGGTGCAGTGATCTGGGTCTCGGCCGACATGGTCCGCACGGGCGCCTATGACGGCATCGTCTTCATGGACGACGGCGATCCGATCTTCGCGAGCCATCTCGAGATGCGCCGCATCGATGCCCAGACTGGCGCGACGGTGTGGTTGACGTCAAGAAGCTGCAGCGTGAGCGGGAACTGCGGCCCCGCCCGGGACGGCGATGCCATCTACGTCGACGAAGTGGCCGGCGGTGGGCAACGCATCTCCCGCTTCAGCGCCACGACCGGCCAACGGCTCTACAGCAGCCAGACCATGCCGGGCTTCCTCAACCAGAACTCGCCGTTCTGCGCCACCGGCGGCCTCGTCTTCTACCTTCGCACGAGCAACGAGGGCCCGAGCTTCGACAAGCTCTACGCGTTCAAGGACACCGGCAGCGGCTTCCAGTTGCTGTGGTCGGCCCAGGCCTACACCGAACCTGGTGCCCGGCACGCGGTCACGCCGGATGGAGGCGTGACCATGCTCTCGCCCGAGGGGCGACTGCAGATCCGTGATCAGCTCACTGGCGCCGTCCGCGCAGAGTCGGCCGGAACCGTGCTCAGCCCAACGGGGTTCACCTCGTCGATGGTGGCCGTTGACGCCCTCGGGCGCCTCTACCACAACAATTCCAACGGCGCCGGCGGCGGACCTGCCGATCTTCGCGCGTTCGCGCCCACGCTCGAGGTGTTCTGGAGTGCATCGATCACTGGCCTCAGCCAAGGCGGCCCCGCCCTGTCGGCTGATGGCAGCCTGATCGCTGCCGGCACAGTCGATGTGCAGCGGTACTGGACACCACCGCCCTGCTCCGAAGCAGACCTCAATTGCGACGGCATCGTGGATGGCGCTGACCTTGGCGCCATGCTCAGCGCATGGGGACCGTGCCCCGGGTGCGCAGCTGACCTGAACGATGATGCCAGAGTCGACGGCGCCGATCTCGGCCAGTTGCTGACGGCCTTCGGGACCTGAGGCCTACCCCGCCCGATCGATCCGGTAGATCAGCCGGTCGCTGGGCACGCCGCCGACAGGCACCTGCTCGCGGCGGTCGAGCCGCGCCCCGATGCGCTCGAGCGCACGCTGCGAGCGCAGGTTGCCGGGGCTGACGTGGAACCACGCGGTCGCCACATGCAGGAACGCATGCGCGAGCATGAGCGACTTGACCTCGCGGTTGGTGGCTCCGCCCCAGTGCGCGCGTTCTAGGAAGGTGTAGCCGATCACGACCGACGATCCTGCAGGATCCCAGTCGTAGTAGCGGCTCGAGCCGATGATCCTGCCGCTGCTGCGCTCGGAGATCACAAGTCCCCCACCGCACTCGAGCGCGCCCTTGAAGAAGCGCTCGAAGATGGGTCGTTCGTGTCGGTCGCGCTCCGAGTGCTGCTCCCAGATGAGGGGATCGGCCGCGGCCGCATGAAGCTCATCGAGATCGGCGGCCTGGAGTGGCCGCAGCTTGACGATCGAGCCGTGGAGCGTGGGTTGCCAAGGGTTCATGGATTGGTCTCCCGAACAAGACGGATCGCTCGGATGTTCGCGACCGCTTCGCCGGGCTTCGACAGCGCGCGGAGGATGGCGCGATGGGAACCCATCGGCAACTCCACACGGCCGACCTCGATCGTGCGATACGACTGCCAACCGCCAGTTGCGGGCACCGTGAACTCAGGCGAGCCGGCACCGCCTTCGATCTCGAGTCGCATGCGCGAGCCGGCAGCCGCGTCGGTGCACGCGAGGTCGATCTCGATGCGGTAGGTCCCGCCCTGCGCGGCGCCGATCCCGATCGGCCACGCCGCCGTGGCCACGGGATCGAGCCAATAGCCGATGTTGTGCGTGACCTCGCCAATCACCCCGACGCGCTCGATGCGGATCGATGGACCATCGAGCGTGGCATCGTGCGGCGTGAGCGACAGCATTCCACGCGCATCCGGGAAGACGAGGAACGTCATCGGCAGGACCTCGCCGTCAAGATCAAGGCGCACCACGGAGCACGCGGGATCGACGGGCTTCGCCGGCACGTCGACGACCAGGCGACCCGACTCCTGCGGGCTCGGCGCAGCGCGGATGGGCGCGTCGCTGCCGAGGAGTCGCGCGCCGCGCACCTTGCCCTGCATCGGTACGACGAGGCGGCCGTCCTTGGGCCACTCCCACACATGCAGGTAGAGCACGCCGGGCTTCTGCGTCGCTCGTCCCCATGACAGCCGCTGGAACGGGCTCGCCGTCGTGCCCCGGATCGCTTCGCCGTTGACCGTCATCCATGCGCCCACGCCGCGGAGCGCACGCTCGGCCTGCTCCGGCACGCGGCCGTGCGCATCGGGGCCGATGTTCAGGAGCAGGTTGCCGCCCTTGGACACGATGTCGCTCAAGAGGCGCACCACCGTCGTGGCGTCCTTCCAGTTCATGTCGTGCGCACTGAAGCCGTAGCTCTCGTTGAGCGTGTGGTTGACCTCCCAGTCCATGCCAGGCAGCCCGGTGGGCGGCACATACTTCTCCGGCGTGCCGTAGTCGCCGTTCTTGTTCTCGAGGCCGAAGAAGAGCCGGTTGTTGACCAGGATCCCAGGCTGCTTCGCCCGCATGTCGGCCATGAGCTGGGCGGCGCCCCATGCCGCACCTTGGCGGGACTCATCGGAGTAGTCGAACCAGATCGTGGAGAGCGGACCGTAGTTGGCCAGCAGTTCGTTCACATGGCCGCGCAGGTACGCGAGATACCGCGCATGGTCGCGCGGCCGGCCAGTCTTGGGATACGCCGGCAGCGCCATCTCGTAGGCATCGGGGTGCTGCCAATCGAGGAGCGAGTAGTAGAAGCCGGCCTTGAGGCCGCGCGCACGCATCGCGTCGGCGAACTCGCGCGCGACATCGCGGCCCGCGGGCGAGATGTTGGTTCCACCGGCGATGTCATTCGACAGCGAGTACGGCTCCTTCGAGTTGAAGAGGGTGAAGCCGTCGTGGTGCTTCGAGGTCATGACGGCGTAGGACATGCCCGCCGCGCGTGCGAGCTCGGCCCACCCGTCTGCGAAGCCTGCATCCGGCACGAAGCGCGGCTTCATCTGCCGTGCGTACTCGGCGCAGGGCACGGCAGCCCAGTGCTGGATCCATTCCGCGTAGTGCTGCTCGTAGCGCTTGCCATCCCAGTAGCCGCCCGCGGGCGAGTAGAGCCCCCAGTGGATGAACATGCCGAAGCGAGCGTCGCGCCACCACGCCATGCGCGTGTCGCGGTCACTGGCCCAGAGCGCGATCTGCTCGGCTTCGGTCGGGGGCGCAGCGTGGGTGCGCGGCGCAGCCAGGGCGAGCACGACCGATGCAGCGACAGACGGAGCGAGCACTCCAAAGACTGACGTGGCACGGGTCGAGGCGAGGTTTTCGGCAGTCATGCGCGCACGGTAGCGCGAGGCGTGGATGGGACGCACCCAGACCTACTGCCCCGCCGCGCCATACTGCGCGCGGTACGCAGCGATGCGGGCGCGGTCGGCATCGGTCAGCCGCGCTCCCAGGTGCTCGACGACTTCGTCGATCGTGACGATCGCGGCCGTCGGCATCCCGAACTCGTGGCCGACCTCGGCCAAAGCCGTGCGGGTCGAGCTCTCGCTCGCACGCTCTTGACGATCGACCGACACCACGAGCCCCGCCAGCGACACGCGCGCCGCGGCGCGCAGCACCGGCACCGTTTCGCGAATGGAAGTGCCGGCGGTCGTCACATCTTCGACGATGAGCACGCGGTCGCCATCCTTCAAGCTGCGGCCGACGAGCACACCGCCCTCGCCGTGATCCTTGGCTTCCTTGCGGTTGAAGCAGAACTCAACCTCGCGGCCACGCTCGGCGAACGCCATGGACACAGCAACGACCAGCGGGATCCCCTTGTACGCAGGACCGAAGAGGCAATCGAAGCCGCCTGGGAACGAACGCTCGATCGCATCGGCATACGCCCGACCGAGCTCGACCAGGTGGACGCCCGAGCGGTACCGGCCCGTGTTGACGAAGTACGGCGTCTTGCGGCCGCTCTTGGTGGTGAAGTCGCCGAAGGTGAGCACTCCGGCATCGACCATGAAGTCAATGAAGCGCCGCTGGCTGTCGTGCATGGAGGCGATGCTAACGGCCCATGCGGGCGTGATGATCGGCCCCTCCAAGCGGAGGCGAGCGTTCCCGCCCACAGTGCCATGATGATCAGGCGCGGAAGAACCCTCTGATCACGCCACGATGGTCGCTGGGCCCGAGCGAGCCGCAAGACCGATGGTCACGCCAGATCGAAGCGGTCGAGGTTCATGACCTTGACCCACGCCGCGACGAAGTCGTGCACGAACTTCGCCTTCGCATCGGCGCTGGCGTAGACCTCGCTGAGGGCGCGCAGCTGGGAGTTCGAGCCGAACGCGAGGTCGACGCGGCTCGCCGTCCAGACAGCCTGCCCGGTGCGGCGGCAGCGGCCCGCGAAGGTCTCTTCATCCGACGAGAGCGGCGTCCACTCGATGCCCATGTCGAGCAGGTTGACGAACCAGTCGTTGGTCAGGCGCCCCGGGGTCTTGGTGAAGACGCCGAGCGCGGAGCCATCCCAGTTGGCGCCCATCGAACGCAGGCCGCCCACGAGCACGGTCATTTCCGGCGCGGTCAGCGTGAGCAGGTCGGCCTTGTCGACCAGCAGGTGCTCTGCACGACGCGGCAGGCTGTGCGCGAGATAGTTGCGGAAGCCATCCGCTGCGGGCTGCAGCACCTTGAACGACTCGGCGTCGGTGTCTTCGTCCGTCGCATCGGTGCGGCCCGGCGTGAACGGCACGGTCACGCTGATGCCGGCATCCTTGGCGGCCTTCTCCACGCCGGCGCAACCCGCGAGCACGATCAGGTCGGCCATCGACACCTGTGTCGCGCCTGTCTTGTTGAACTCAGCGCGGATCGACTCGAGCGCCTTCAGCACGATCGCGAGGGCGGCCGGGTTGTTGACGGCCCAGTCCTTCTGCGGGGCGAGCCGGATGCGCGCGCCGTTGGCGCCGCCACGCTTGTCGGTGCCGCGGAAGGTGCTCGCGGAAGCCCACGCCGTCGTCACGAGCTGGGCGACCGACAGCCCCGAGGCGAGGACCTTGGCTTTCAGCGCGGCGGCGTCGGCTGCACCGACAGGCGGGTGCGTGGCGGCCGGAACCGGATCCTGCCACACGAGCACTTCGCTCGGGACGAGCTTGCCTAGGTAGCGCGAGCGCGGCCCCATGTCGCGGTGCGTGAGCTTGAACCACGCGCGCGCGAACGCATCGGCGAACGCCTTGGGATCCCTGTGGAAACGGCGCGAGACCTTCTCGTAGGCGGGGTCCATGCGGAGCGCTAGGTCGGTCGTCAGCATGATGACGGTCACCCGCGTGCTGGCATCCTCGGCATCGGGCGCCGTGACCTGCGGACCGTTGGCGAGCGTGCCCTGCGGCACCCACTGCCATGCGCCGGCGGGGCTCTTGGTCAGCTCCCATTCGTTGCCGAGGAGCGTGTCGAAATAGCCGTTGTCCCACGTCGTGGGATTCGGGGTCCATGCACCCTCGAGGCCGCTCGAAATCGTGTCACGGCCATGGCCCGAACCGAATGAGTTGCGCCAACCGAAGCCCATCTCCTGCAGCGGCGCCGCTTCAGGATCCGGGCCAAGATGCTTTGCAGGATCGGCCGCGCCGTGCGACTTGCCGAAGGTGTGACCACCGGCGATCAGCGCCACGGTTTCCTCGTCGTTCATCGCCATGCGCGCGAAGGTCTCGCGGATGTCACGCGCCGACGCGATGGGATCGGGCTTGCCGTTGGGGCCTTCGGGATTCACATAGATCAGGCCCATCTGCACGGCGGCGAGATTGCTCTCGAGCACGCGGTCGCCCTGGTAGCGCTCATCACCGAGCCACGTGCGCTCGCTGCCCCAGTAGGTGGTGTCGGGTTCCCAGACATCCGGTCGTCCGCCACCAAAGCCGAAGGTCTTGAAGCCCATGGATTCGAGCGCAGCGTTCCCCGCGAGGATCATCAGGTCGGCCCACGAGAGCCTCTGTCCGTACTTCTGCTTGATCGGCCAGAGCAGGCGGCGCGCCTTGTCGAGGTTCACGTTGTCAGGCCAACTGTTGAGCGGGGCGAAGCGATGAAGGCCCGACCCGCCGCCGCCGCGACCATCGCTCGTGCGATACGTGCCTGCACTGTGCCACGCCATGCGGATCATGAACGGCCCGTAGTGGCCGTAGTCGGCGGGCCACCACGCCTGCGAGTCGGTCATGAGCACCTTGAGGTCAGCCATCACCGCATCGAGGTCCAGCTCCTTGAAGGCCTTGGCGTACTGGAAGCCCGCGCCCATCGGATCGGACTTCGAGGAATTGCGCGCGAGCACGGACAGGTCGAGTTCGCTCGGCCACCAATCACGGTTGGTGGGACCTTGCGCGATGTTCTTGACGAATCCGCCCGCGAAGGGGCACTTGCTCGGTGCAGTCATGGTGGTCATGGGTGGTCCTCGTTGGTCTGTGAGCCGCTGGGCCCGCGAAGCCAAGCCTAGCAACGCACGACGCGGTACGGCAGGGATCACCCACTGCAGAGTGCTGCCCGCCCCGGCCAGCAGGTGTGCGGCGGCCAGCGACGTCATGCACTGCGGCCAGCGGGGTGAGCACCACGGACGGTGCGGTCGAGCACCTCAGCCAGAGGGTTAGTCACGAACGCCTGCGAGGTCCAGCACAAAAGCCTGCTCGCGTGCGACCCGCGCCAACCGGTCGAAGCGCCCGGTGCGCCCACCGTGTCCGGCTGCCATCTCGATGTCGAAGAGCAACGGCTCGCGGTCGGTCTTGAGCCGACGCAGTCGCGCGACGAACTTGGCGGGCTCGAAGTAGCCGACCTGGGAATCCCAGAGGCCCGTCGTCACGAGCATCGCGGGATAGTCCTTCGCTTGGATGTTGTCGTAGGGCGAATAGGACAAGATGTACTCGTAGGCCTCGCGCGACTCGATCGGATTGCCCCACTGCGACCACTCGTTCGTCGTCAGCGGGATCGATGGATCAAGCATGGTCGTCAGCGCATCGACGAAGGGAACCCCGAGGATGATGCCGCGGTAGCGATCCCCCGCCATGTTGGCGACCGCGCCCATCAGGAGCCCGCCCGCCGATCCGCCGCTGGCGAAGACGCGCTTGGCATCGACCCAGCGCTCGCGCACGAGCCAGTCGGTGGCATCGATGAAGTCGTTGAAGGTGTTGCGCTTCCTGAGCAGCCGGCCATCCTCGTACCAGTCCTGGCCCAAGTCGGCGCCGCCACGCACATGCACCGTGACGAGCGCGACGCCACGGTCCATGAGCGACACGCCGGGAAGATCGAAGCGGGCATCGCTCGCGTAGCCGTACGCGCCGTAGGCCTCGAGCAAGGCCGGGTGTGCGCCGTCGTGCGCCCAGGCATCGTTCCGCCATGCGATCGAGATCGGAATGCGCTTGCCATCACGGCTCGGCGCCCAGAGCCGTGCGCTCGCGTAGCGAGACCGGTCGTAGCCGCGCACCGTGCGCTCCTTGCGCACCTGCTGCGCGCCGGTCGCCAGGTCGACATCGATCGTGCGCTGCGGCGTGATCATCGAGCCGTACTCCACGCGAACCCAGCGATTCGCAGGATCCGGGTTGTCGCCGAGCGTCATCGTGCAGGCGGCCTCATCGGTCGCGATCAGCCGGCCCTCGCCGCCCGACCACGGCACGATGCGCACGCGGGCGTTGGCGTCGACGCGCTCGGCCACGGCCACGCCCTGCTCAAGGAGCGAGGCGTCGTCGATCGCGGCATCCGTACGGTGCGGCACGAGCTCCCGCCAGCGCCCGGGTTCGGCGAGCTCTGCATCGCTCGCCACGGCGATGCGGAAGTTGCGCGCGTTGAGGTTCGTGCGAATGAGCCAGGTCCCGTTGAGCCGATCGGCGTAGTGACGCACGCCAGCCGTGCGCGGCAGCGCCACGCGTGGCGCATCCGCTGGGTTGGCCAGCGGCACGGTGCGCAGTTCGTTGGTGTCGTAGCCCTCCATCTGGATCCGAAGCAGCGTGCGGCAGCGCGAGGCGTCGATCGAGGTGAAGAGGGTCTGGTCGGGTTCCTGATAGACGATCGTGTCGCTGGCGGGATCGGTGCCAAGAACATGGCGGCAGACCGGCCCGCTTTGCAGGAGCACGGGATCCTGTCGCATGTAGAAGATGCTGCGTCCGTCGGCGGCCCAGACCACCGACTCCAGCGTGCCTCTGATGCGATCGGGAAGGTCCTTGCCGGTCGACAGGTCGCGCATGCGCAGCTCGTGACCGCGGCGCCCGACGGTGTCCTCGGTCCAGGCGACGAGCGAACCATCGTGGCTCACTTCGACATCGCCCACACGGAAGTACGCGTGGCCCTTCGCGAGCTCATTGCCGTCGAGCATCACCTGCCCGGCGCCATCGTCGCGCGAGCGCATCCATCGCTGCTGCTCGTCGCCCGGCGAGAACGCGGTCCATGTCCACCATCCGTGATCGAATTGGCGCGGGGTCGAGTCGTCCTCGGCGATGCGCGCGCGAGACTCGCTGGCGAGTCGCGCCTGGAGCGGGGCCAGCCGCGCGAGCATGGCGCTGGTAAAGGCCTGCTCGGCCCGGAGGTAGCTCATCACCTCGTCGCTCTTGCGCTCGGGATGGTCGTCGCGGAGCCAGTAATACTCATCGCGGCGCTCGCCGTGCGGGCTCTTGACGACGGTCACGCGCTCGATGGCCACAGGGGGCGCGAGGGCCGCAACCATGCGTTGATCCGTCTCGACAGGTCCGGTACAGGCGCTTAAGCCGACAAGACAGCCCAAAAGGGCCGGCGGCACTCTGCCGAGGCTGCAGTTCATGATTGCAGCGTACGCGAGGCGATGCAGGTCGGCCAACCGGGCTGTGGCAGCCGATGTCCGGGCAATTTCGGGATCGTCACTTCCCCGTTGGGATTTCAGACCTATGGTTCGAAGTCCCCCTCCCTCTAACCAAAGGCATCAAGATGTTCCGTTCGATCACCGTCGCTTGCGCTACATGCGCCCTGTGCAGCCCATCATTCGCCGCCATCAATGGCTTCACCGAGTCGTTCTCGGAAGGTGCAGCAAATTGGCGCAACTTCAATGGCACGGCCACGCTTGCTTGGTCTGCCGGTGGCGGCCCGGCCGATGATGCGTTCGTGAGCGGTCAGTTCAACCTGTCCAGCACCACCGTGGGCGGATTCCCGCCGACGGTCATGCGCGCGGCTGCCAGCTACGGTTCCTCGAACGGCGGCTATGTGGGTAACTGGATCAACGAGGGTGTGACCAGCGTTGGATTCTGGTTCCGACACGACCTTTCACAGTCCATCGCCATCACCGGGCGTTTCGCGACGCCAAACAACTCACCGGGGGCGTCGGTTGTTTCCAGCGCGCTGGTGGCCTCGAATACCTGGACCTTCGTCAGTTTCAATGTGGCGCAAGGCAGCAGCGACATCATCTCGCTCGGTGGCGGCACCTACTCCGCGATCTTCTCGAACATCGGCAACATCCAGCTGGGCTTCCAGGTACCCGCCGCGCTCGCTGGCCAGAACATCACCGGCACCTTCAGCATGACCGATTTCACGCTCACGCCTGCACCAGGCGCGCTCGCGCTGCTGGCGGCTGGCGGGCTGGTGCGCGGCCGTCGGCGCTGAACAAAGGAGCTTTAGGGCGGAATGAGGGCATGCCCCGCCAAGCTCCCTTGGGGGACCCCTGTCAGCCCCTTGCGCCCCACGCGGTTTCAAATCACTCCGGATTGTGTTGGGCGAATTGACCCACGGGCTACATTGGTCATCATTCGGTCTGCGACAGACTCCCAACGGCCTCCCCCATCCGATCCAGACCAGATCAAGAGCAAGAAAGCGGCACATCCATGAACATCGCAATCACGAGCGCTGGCAGCCTCCTTGCTCCAAGCCTTCTTGTCTGTGCCGTGATGGCCACACCACCCGCAGGGCGCCAGGACGAACCTGAGTTCAAGTCGACCCTGACCCGCGTACGCGAGGGCGGCACGCCGTTCGATCCCAGCCAGAAGCTTGAGCCCTACGCGATCAGGCGCGCGACCGACGGCGGGCTCGCCGGCGAGGTTGGCTCCGCGCTCATCAGCTCGGTGCCCGAGTACGGGCCGACCCGCGGCGTGCTCTACCAGTACGGCAACAGCTGGAACTCGGTCGTCACGGCGCTCGTGTCGAGCCTGACTGCTGGCACCGTGAACGACGAGATCGCCTATGTCGTCGTCGCCAACCAGACGACTGCGAACAGCGCGACCACGGCCTTCA
>Ga0194126_10009005_pt1 | contig 13412 bp, 8 predicted proteins | sample TA2KigC150mmetaG_FD_148641 | JGI IMG/M metagenome (GOLD analysis project Ga0194126, IMG submission 148641) | Freshwater microbial communities from Lake Tanganyika, Tanzania - TA2015035 Kigoma Deep Cast 150m | ecosystem: Environmental > Aquatic > Freshwater > Lake | place: Tanzania: Lake...
CGCGGGCTACACCCGGTATACGGAAAAAAGATTATACGGAACGAGTGTCATTCAGCCCGATTACGGCGCCTCCTGGGGAGTCCGGATCGACGAGACCTTTTCCCTCAGCGGCAGGGAATTGACGGCCCTGGAGATCTCGAAAGCGAATGTGACGAAAAACAGACACGATCTGACGGCAGTCCGCGAGGAGTATCTGCTCAGAAACGTCGCCGCAGCCTATTACAATGCCCTCATGGCCCGCAAGAGCCTCGAGATCGCCGACGCGAACCTCGAGCGGCTCGTCAAGTACAGAAACGCGGCGGAAGCGAGACTGAAGATCGGCGAAGTGACCCGGACCGTGCTTCTGCGGGCCGAAGGGGAACTTTCGGGAGCGAAATCCGACCGTCTCCAGGCCCAAAACGCCCTCGAGCTGGCACTGGCGGTTCTGGCGAGCAACTGCGGTATCAGAGATCCCCTGACACTCCGGGAGACTGCCTCGGATCAGCGGGACCCCCCGCCCCTCGACGTCTTGCAGGAACGGGCCTATTCGGTGCGGGCGGATCTGAAGAGCCTCGAGGTCCAAAGGCAGATCGCCGCGGATCAGATCAAAGTCACCGATGGGGCCTTCTGGCCCAACCTTTCCCTTTTCGGCGGCTATACCGGGGCCGACCAGAACCCGGCGCCGACAAGCCTGAACCGGGAGAGTATTTACATAGGTGCGGCCCTGAGCTTCCCCTTCTTCGAGGGAGGGCTGCGGAAGGCCGAGGTGCAGGAGGCTAAGGCCCGCGAACGCCAGGCTGTGCTTCTATATGAAGACCTGAAGAAGGCGGTCGAGATCGAGGTCCGGACCGCGTACCTGGATCTGGTGACGCAGAAGGGGACCCTCCAGTTCCTCAACGATCAGTTCACCTTTGCCAGTGATAACTACCGTGCCGTGACGCGGCAGTTCGAATTCGGTCTTTCCAGCAGCCTGGATGTTCTCGATGCCAACACCCTACTGGTATCGGCGGAAAGGAGGGTGGCATCGGCGGTATACAATTACCGGCTTGCCCTCCTCAGGATGAAAAAAGCGACAGGGACGCTGCTGCACAATGAATCATGACCTGTCGAAGGATGATCGCGCAATATGCCTAAACGGGTAAGGATAGCTGATTTATCTTAAAGGAGTTTTGCATGTCGAGACAAACGTCGTCTTTAACGGGGGGGATAAGAGCGGCCCGGGGAAGCGCCGGGCCTGGTGCAGCCGTCATGTTGGTCCTGTTATGCGCCGCGGTGGCTGCCGGCGTCGGGTGCCAGAAACAGGAGCAGAAGGCAGCGAAGGAGCGGGTTGTCAACGTCCGGGTCTGGACGGCGGAAACGCGCTCCCTGAGGCCCTTCGTGGAGTCGATCGGGACCCTCAATCCTTACGAGGTGGTCAATGTCAGCTCGGAGCTCGACGGGATTCTCCAGTCCATCCGGGTGGACGAAGGTTCTTCCGTGACCCGCGGTCAACTCATTGCCGAGATCAAGGATATCGATTACAGTCTCGCCGTGGAACAGGCGGGGGCAGTCGTAAGACAGGCGGAGGCTGCCCTGGCCAACGCAAAGCAGGAACACCAGCGAAAGGAGGCCCTCTACCGGGAGGAACTGGTCACGAAGCAGCAGTTCGATGATATCGTCGCGCGCCTTGCCCTGACGCAAGGGGATGTGGCGCGGGCGAGGGCCGGTCTGGAGATGGCAACGGAAAAAATGACCAAGACCAAGATCAATGCCCCGATGGCAGGCAGCATAAAAGAAAAGAAGGTCACGGCGGGGGACTATATCCGCAACGGGACATTCCTCGTCTCGATCATCCGGATCGATCTTCTCAAACTGACATTTACCGTGCCCGAGAAGGACGTGGGAAGCCTCCGTGCGGGTCAGGACGTTTCATTCACGGTGGATGCCTTCCCCGGGCGCGAGTTTCGCGGCCAGGTGAAGACGATCTATCCCCACCTGGAGGAGAAGACCCGCTCCCTTCTGGTCGAGGCGCAGGTCGCGAACCATGATGGAAGACTCAAACCGGGCTTTTTCGCCCGCGTGACGCTCTACACCGGATCGGCAAAAGGTACCGTCGTTGTGCCGATCACCGCGCTTCTTTACGACGGCGCCACCACCAAGCTCTTCGTCGCCGAGGGGGATCGGGCAAAGGAGCGGAAGGTCCGTGTCGGACAAAAATACGGGGAATTCATGGAAATCGTCGAAGGCCTCAAGGCGAATGAGATGATCGTGACCGTGGGACAGAACAATCTGATGGAAGGGGTGCTTCTCAATGTGGCTCGCTGATACCTCGGTCAAACGGCCGGTTTTCGCCACCATGGCCATCATGGCCCTGGTGGTCCTGGGCGCCGTCAGTTATCCGGAGATCGGCGTCGATCTCTTCCCCAAGGTGGATTTTCCTCTCGTGACGATCTCCACGAACCTCAATGGGGCAAGCCCCGAGGTGATCGACGTCGACATCACCGACAGGATCGAGGGGGCGGTCAACACGATCAACGGCGTCAAGACGATTACGTCGAGCAGCACCGAAGGGTCTTCCCGGATTACCGTGGAGTTCGTCCTCGAACGGAACATCGATCTTGCCGTCCAGGATGTCCGGGAGAAGGTCGCCCTGATCCGGAACAAGCTTCCCAAGGACATCGACGAACCCCGGATCGCCAAGGTGGACCCGGATGCGACGGCGGTCATGTGGCTCAATCTGGCGGGGCAGAAAACGGTACGGGAGCTTTCCACCTACGTGGACGAGGTCCTCAAGGAGAGGCTCCAGCGGATCAACGGCGTCGGCGACATCCAGTTATTCGGCCTTCAATTGCGCCAGGTCCGCGTCTGGCTCGACTCGGGCAAACTCCAGGCCTACGGGATTTCCGCGAACGACGTCATGGGCGCCCTCCAGCGGCAGAACATCGAGTTGCCGGGAGGGCGGATCGAGAGCCTCTCCAAGGAGTACACGATCAAGGTCAAGGGGGAGTTCCTCAACGTGACCGATTTCAGCGACCTGGTCATCGCCTACGACAAGGGCGCCCCTATCCGCCTCCGGAATGTCGGAAAAGTGGAGGACGGGATGGAGGAGCGGCGCACCATCGCCCGCTTCAACGGCATCCCGGCCGTGACGATGGGCGTTCAGAAGCAGTCCGGGACGAACACCGTCGCCGTCGTCGACGCGGTCAAGGAGGAGATCGAAAAGATCAACAAGACCCTCCCGCCGGGGATGACGCTGAACATCGCCATCGACCAGTCCGTCTTTATCCGGCGCTCCATCGCGGAGGTGCAGAAACACCTGATCCTGGGATCGCTCTTCGCGGTTCTGGCCGTCTTCATCTTCCTCGGCAACGTCCGGACGACGCTGATCAGCGCGGTGGCACTGCCGATCTCGATCATTGCCACCTTCGCCCTGATCCGGGCCTTCGGATTCACCTTCAACAACATGACGATGCTCGCGCTGACCCTCTCCGTGGGCCTGCTGATCGACGACGCCATCATCGTCATCGAAAACATCTACCGCCATGTCGAGGAGGGGATGGCCCCGCGCGAAGCGGCCAGCTTTGCCACCACCGAGATCGGCCTGGCGGTCATGGCGACCACCTTTGCCATCGTGGCGATCTTTCTCCCCGTTGCCTTCATGAAGGGGATGATCGGCCGCTTTTTTCTCCAGTTCGCCCTGACCGTCGTCTTCTCGATCCTCGTCTCGCTGCTGGTGTCGTTTACGCTGACGCCGATGATGGCCTCGATCTTCCTGAGGCCCGCCGTGGTCAAGCGGAGAGGCGCTGAAGGAGCGCCGGCATCCGTCAAATTGTGGCAGCGACCGGGAAAATGGTTTGACCGGGGCTACAAAAAAATGGAAGGGGGCTACCGCCATATCCTGGCCTTTTCCCTGAATCACCGGGTGATGATGCTGGTCGGGGCCCTTCTCCTGTTTGCCGGCAGCCTCTATGTCACAAAATACCTGGGGAAGGAATTTACCCCGCCGGAGGACCAGGGGCAGTTCATTGTGCGCCTTGAGGCGCCGATAGACTATTCGGTGGAAAAGGCCGACGAGCTCTTCCGGCCGGCGGAGGAGCTCGTGAGAAGCATGCCCGAGGTCCGGGCGGTCTTATATCGGCTGGGCATCGGGGGTTCGATCAACCGGGCGATCCTGATGACCGCCCTCATCCCGAAGAGCGAACGGAAGAAGTCCCAGATGGACCTGAAAAAAGAGATCCGCGAGAAACTGCGAAAATATCCCGGTCTGAAGGTGTCGGCGGAGGACTTTTCCATGATCGGCGGCGGCCAGCGGCAGGTGCCGATCCAGTACAGCGTCCGGGGGCCGGATCTCGCGGCGATACAGGAATATGCGCGTCAGATCGCCGGCAACTTCTCAAGGATACCGGGGATTGTGGACGTCGACACCTCCCTCGAGATGGGAAAACCCGAACTCAAGGTCTACATCGACCGCGACAAGGCTGCAGACCTCGGTGTGGACGTGGCGACCATCGCCCAGGCGATCAACCTCCTCATGAGCGGGGAGACCGAGGTGACCAAGTACAAGGATGAGACCCGGGGGAAGCGTTACGACCTGCGGATCCGCCTCAACCCCGAAGAGCGGCGGGATCCCGATGACCTGACCAGACTCTACGTCCGGTCGCGCGACGGGCGGCTGGTCGAGCTCCGCAATCTCGTCCGGATCCAGGAGGGAGGGGGACCGAGCGTGATCAACCGCGAGGATCGGCAGCGGGCGATCACCCTTTTTGCAAGCCTCGAGGGGGTGCCCCTGGGTGCGGCGATGGAAGGCCTCAACGCCATCGCGGCCAGGATTCTGCCCCCCGACTATCTGCCTAAATACCGGGGACAGGCCGATACGATGGCGGAATCCTTTGGATACCTGCTGTTCGCCATCCTCCTCGGGGTGGTCATGGCCTATATGGTCCTCGCGGCGCAGTTCGAGAGCTTCGTCCACCCCTTCACCGTGCTTCTGTCCATGCCGCTCTCGTTCATCGGGGCCTTCGGGGCGCTGCTCGTGACGGGAAACACGATCAGCATCTTCAGTTTCATCGGCCTCATCCTCCTGATGGGACTCGTCAAGAAAAACGCGATCCTCCTGGTCGATTACACCAACGTTCTGCGCGAACGGGGCATACCCCGGAGAGAGGCGATCCTCGAAGCCGGACCGGTCCGGCTTCGTCCGATCCTGATGACGACCTTTGCGATGGTCTTCGGGATGTTTCCGGTCGCCTTCGGCATGGGAGAGGGGGCGGAAACCCGGGCCCCCATGGGAATCGCGGTCATCGGCGGCCTCCTGACGTCGCTTTTTCTGACGCTGGTGGTCGTGCCGGCCGCCTATGATCTCTTCGACGACTTCCAGGGGTTGTTCAGGAGAGGGAAAAAAAAGGATAGAAAGGCAGAAGCGACATCTGTATCTCCGACGGGCAAAGCGCCCCATCGATGAGGGAAGGGAGCTTTGGAACTCACGTTTACATGATTTCCAGGCTGTACAGAGATCTCGAGAAGGAGGTGCGAACCATGAAAATGTTTCTGATCATCTACGGCGAGGCGGCGGATGAATATGTGATCGCCGCCCTCAAGGAGGCCGGGATCCGGGCGTACACGAAGATGGTGGAGGCCCGGGGGGAGGGGACGGAAACCGAACCGAAGCTGGGAACCCACTTCTGGCCCGGAAAGAACAACGTCCTGCTGATGGCCGTGGCAGACGAGCAGATATCCAGGATCAGCGAGCGAATCAGAACACTCAAACAGGATCACCCCCGCGCCGGTGTTCGGAGCTTTCTCCTGCCCATGGAAGAGTCACTTTAACACACGATCCTTTCTCCGGAAGAAACCATATGAACCACCACCTGCATCACGTCCACCTCTTTGCATCGGACCTCGATAAGAGCATCGCGTTTTATCGCGATTTTTTTGAAGGGGAAGTGGTTTTGGATATGGTGCTTGCCGGGGCAAGAAACGTGTTCATGAAAGTGGGGAACGGGAGGATCCATTTTTACGATCAACCCCCCCGTTTTTCGGGGAGGGCGAGCATACACCATTTCGGAATTCAAACCGACGATATCGAAGGCGTCGTTGAAAAGATGGGTCGGCGGGGGGTTGTGTTTAAAAAAGGCATCACCGATGCCGGGTTCTGGAAATACATCATGGTTCCGGCCCCGGACGATATCCTCATCGAATTGTTCGAGGTCGATAAAAACAATATTCCCGCTGCGTTTCAGAGCTATTTTGAGAGGGTAAAGACAAAATGAGTCACACCGAAAGCCGCTGGGCTGCGAAAGACCTGGAGCGGATCTCCGCCGAGGGGCTCAACGTCGAGGAGGTGGAAAGGCAGTTGGCGCTCTTTCGGCGGGGGATCTCCCCGGTCCGCCTGAACCGTCCCTGCCGCGCCGGTGACGGGATCGTTGTCCTGGGAGCAGCGGAAGAGGGGGACATGCTCCGGGTATACGAAGAGGCGCTTCGGACCAGGCGGGTCATCAAATTTGTTCCGGCCTCCGGCGCGGCGAGCCGTATGTTCAAGGACTGGTACCGATACCTGGGCGAAGGAGGGATATCGAAGCGCCTGGAGGACGCCTTTATTTCCGATCTGAGACGGCATTGCTTCTTTGCCGACCTGCGGGCCGCAGTCGCCTCGCATCGGCTGGATCTGGATGAGCTGATCGAGAAACGGGAGAGCGCAAGGATTTTGAAGTACATCTTGACGGAAGAGGGGTTGAATTACGGGCGTCTCCCCAAGGCGCTCCTGAAATTCCACGCCTATCCCGAGGGAAACCGGACCGCCCTGGAGGAACATCTGGTCGAGGCGGCGTTCTACGCACGGGACGGGCGGAACCTTTCCCGTCTCCACTTTACCGTCTCCAGCGAACATCAAGATGCTGTCCGCGGGCATCTACAGGAGGTGATCGGCGCATACGAATCCCTTCTGAAAACGGTCTTCGAAGTCGGCCTTTCCATCCAGTCGACGGGGACAAACACCCTCGCCGTCGATGCTCAGAATCGGCCGTTTCGGAATGAGGGGGGTGAGATGGTCTTCCGCCCTGGAGGTCACGGTTCACTCCTTGCCAACCTCAACGCCCTCGAGGCGGACATCGTCTTCTTGAAGAATATCGACAATTGCGTCCCGGATCGTTTGAAGCCGGAAACCGTCCGCTGGAAGAAGATCCTGGCCGGTTATCTGATCACGCTTCAGGAGGGGATGTTCGCTCGGCTTCGCCTTCTTTCCGCAAGAGATGCCGGTGACGCGGACATCGCAGAGGTCGGCCGGTTCTGCACGAGCAAGCTCGATCTCGTGATGCCTACGGGTTTTTTGGAGCGGTCCGCGGCGGAGCGGCGCTCGATTCTGTTCGAAAAGCTCAACCGGCCGCTTCGGGTCTGCGGTGTCGTGAAAAATGAGGGCGAACCGGGAGGAGGCCCATTCTGGGTCGAACATGCAAACGGTATGGGCGCCGCCGCGTCGCTCCAGATCGTTGAGGAGGCGCAGATCGACCGCAACGATTCAGGGCAGCGAAGGGCATGGGAATCTTCCGCATACTTCAACCCTGTAGATCTCGTCTGCGGCGTCCGCGATTACCTGGGGAAACCCTTCGATCTCACCCGGTTCGTCGATCCGGAGTGGTCGACCATATCCCGGAAGTCGGAGGAGGGGAGGGAGCTCCTGGCGCTGGAGCGGCCCGGACTCTGGAACGGGTCGATGGCCTTCTGGAACACCCTCTTTGTCGAGGTGCCCCTGATTACCTTCAACCCGGTGAAGACCATCGCGGATCTCCTCCGGCCGCAGCACCTTCCTGAATAACCAACGACGAGGGGCGAAGCTATAGTGATCGATCCGAGAGGCCTTGGAATGTCGGATCCCGGAAGCGCGCATTGGAGATTTTTCGGGGCACCTTGCCTCCGCAGCGCAGCGCCCGCAAAGACGACTGTGTGAGCGCTTCAGCGCGAGTTTCGTCTTTGCAGCGAAGCGAGGAGTTGCAGGGTCGAAAAATGTCCAGCGCGCGGAGGGAACCGATGTTCCAAGGTCTCCCTGCCTTTCACGAAGCCGTCAGGTATTTTGCGATGCGACCGCCGATTAAACCGTTGAGAAATGCCTGGACCTCCGGCGACATGTCGAAATCGAACAGATGAAGGGGTTCACCGCCCGGCGTCACCCGTATGGCCGGAAAGGTCGCGGTAAGACGCGGGCGTTCACCGTCCTCTGGAATCCGGAAAGAGAAACGGCCGAAGGAAACGGGGATCCGGAGCGCCTGAAGCAACTCCGCAATGAGAGGTTTTCCCGATGCGCCCTCTCCGATCTGGACCACCTCCGCTCCGCCCTCCTTGAGGATACGGATGAACTGTTCGGGGAGCCTCTTGGCGTGGATGACAAACCGCTTCCCCTCTCGCCGGAGGAGAAGATCGGCCGTGATGGAAAGATTAAATCCGTCGCGCGCTTGATCGAAGAGGACCAGCTCGGTGCCGGTGACGGCTGTTTCTCCGAGTGTTTGCAGAAGCCGCTCAGCCAGGGCGATCCCTTTGAGTCCCGTCAGGTCGGCGGTCATCGGCATCGCTCTGGATATCGAAGGTCCGGTCACCGCTCGATTGCCCGAAATTTCCGTCGCTATCAGGCCGTTCTTCTCTAGAAAAGCACGAACCTCCCCGGGCAGAGGTGTTTCGTTGTTCCCGATGAGAAACAATCCCAGACGATAAGGTGCCCCGGCCATTGCCTTCTTCGTGATGGTCCAGTCGGGAAAGACCCGAATCTCCGGCGTGGTAAGCAAGACGAGAGGTTCCGTGACCTCGCGCATTTCGTAGTTCCGGGAACGGCGGATGATTCCCCGCAGGCCGGTGAGGCCGTCGCCGAGCTCCTCTCGGTGGACAAAGAGGTAATTCGGCCAGGACCGGCCGATCAGTGCCTTGATCTCCTCCGACAGGCGGTTTCCGAAGTCGAGCAGGAACGTCGTCCCTTCGTCCAGCTCGACCACGGGGATCAGCGAACAGTCGATCGTGATCTGGGTCGCCTCCTTGAGGGGAATGAAGTAATTTCCCTTGGCGATGAGCGTGCCGTTCATCCGGCCGACAACCGGCCGGATCAACCCGAGAACGTGCTCTACGCTCGGCGGTGTCTTCACCGTTTTCTCGGGAAGGGCGCTCTCCGGGGGAGGCGCCGCGGGTGAAGACGGCTCCGCTGCCGGGGCACTCTCCTGCCCTTTATGCTTGTATACCGTCGGCGGAATATCGCTTTTTTTGCGGTCGTCGCTCGGAGATTCGGAAAGCCGAGGGGTTTCCCGGACCGGAAGAACGATTCTTTGCCCGGGATAGATCCGGTTCAAATCCTTGATCTCAGGGTTCAACCGACGGATCAGATCGTAGGGGATCCGTTTCTTTTGCTCCCCCCGCTGCTTCCGGAGAATGCCCGCAAGAGTGTCCCCCTTTTGTACAACGTAAACGGTCGTCTTGCCGGGGTCGGCGGTCATCTGAAAGACAAGGCTGGCGCTGTCTTCGCGGGCCTCGAGCGGGACGTAAAACAATAAGGCCAGGAGAAGGCTTGTGAGGGTGATGCCGGCTGCGCGGAGGATTCGATGTTTCATCAGCGGCCGCTCCCGAAGTTGTCCCGGAGGAGCTCCCTGGCGATGATCATCCGGCGGACCTCCGCAGTGCCTGCGCCGATATCCCAGAGCTTCTGGTCCAGGTAGTGACGGGAAACCGCATATTCCGGGCAGTAGCCGTAGCCGCCGTGGATCTGGATGGCGTCCGCGGCGATCTTCGTTCCCATCTCGCCGCAGAAAAGCAGGGCGGCGGCCGCCTTGCGGTCCAGATCCGTTCCTTTTCCGCCGACCTTGTTCGTCAGCGAGTCGCAGTAGGCCGCGGCGCTGTAAGCCATCCATTTCGAGGCCATGTATCCCGTGTACATATCGGCCAGCTTTCCCTGGATGAACTGGAAGGAGGCGATCGGTTTTCCGAACTGGATCCTCTCCCGGGCGTAGCGGAGGCTCAGTTCCAGGCACGCCCGCTGCGAACCGAGGCAGCAGCCGCTCAGGGTGATCCGTTCGGTGCACAGGCCGTTGGTCAGGATCGCCCCGCCCCGGTTCAGGCCTCCAATGAGGTTTTCCTCGGGCAGTTCCATGTCCTCGAAGGTCATCAGGGCCGTCGGCGAACACCGCATACCCCATTTCTTGATCTTTTCCCTGTGAAAACCCTTCATGCCGTCGGTGAGGAAATAGAAGGCGGAGATCCCGTGCGCCCCGCGGGTCGGGCTCGTCTTTGCGTAGAAGAGCATGAAGTCGGCGACGGTTCCGTTGGTGATGAAGGTCTTGCTCCCGTTGATCCTGTAGCGGTCTCCGACCTTTTCGGCGCGGGTCGTCATTCCCATCGCATCGGAGCCGGAATTGGGTTCGGTGATCCCGAGGCAGCCGATCAACTCTCCCCTGCAGGCCCGCGGAAGGATGTCCGCTTTCTGCTCCTCCGAAGCGTTCCGGCGGAAGTTGTCGAAACAGAGCGTCTGGCTGGCGCCCACGGTCATAGCCAGGGCGTTGCTTACCCGTCCGATGGTTTCATAGATGAGGAGGGTCTCTACATAACCGAGCCCCGTGCCGCCGTACTCTTCCTCGAAGACGATACCGTTGACGCCCAGTTTGCCCAGCTCCCGGAAGAGATCGGGGGGCATCTCGTCCTTCTCGTAGAGCTCCTCCATCTGCGGCTCCAGCCAGTCGGATGCCCAGCGCCAGACGCTCTCTTCAATCAGTTTCTGTTCCATCGTAAATTCGAAATCAAGCGACATGGTGATGTCCTTTCTACTGGAGATCTGGGGACAGATTTCAAATCTGTCCCCGTGCTCGCGACTCCGGGTCATCCAGCGTCTGTCCCAGACTCGACCATTTGTCCGAGACGTAGGCGATCCTCCCCGTTTTCCAGGCATACCGGTCCCGTCGCCACTCCTCGAACCGGTCTTCGTCGATGAGCGTCATGACCCTGCCGATGCAATGCTGGGCGCAGCTCGGCACGCCGCCTCCTTCCCTGCGTTCGTTGCAGAGGGTGCACTTGACGGGGATTCCCGATCCCCCGTCCGACTCGATCGCCCCGAACGGGCAGGCCTCGACGCAGAGACCGCAGCCGTTGCAAGACGCCTTCCTAATCTGGATCGTTCCGTCCGCAACCCTGGCAATCGCCTCGACCGGGCAAACCGCCTGGCACGCGGGCCGCTCGCAGTGCTGGCACAGGGTCGGGATGAAGTCCCGGTGCAGGCGGCCGCCGATCGATCTCGCCCCTGTCTCCATGACCTTCATGGGGCGGGGTCCCGTTCCCAGGCCGAGCTCCTGTTTGCATGCCACCTCGCAGGTCCTGCATCCCCAGCACCGATCCAGGTCGATCACCATCACAATCCTCGAACTCATTGGAGCGTACCCCCCTGCGGATCGCCGTCCTCCGCGGCGCCTTTCCTCAGCCGGCAGCGAATACCCCGCATCGGCACCGAACCGATCCCTTCGGCAAACCGGTTCCAGGGGATCACCCGGTTGATGTTGGCCCTGCCCTCCCATCCCGGGGTGGCTTGAACGACGTCGGGGTGTAATCCGAGGGTGATCACGGCGAAGAGCGTGGCGCTGCCCGTGCCGGTCTCGATGGTGACCGGATCCCCCTCCCCGATGTCTAGCCGGGCGGCGGTGTCGGGGTGGATGAGAACCCCCGGCCGGGGATGAATCTCCCGGAGAAGCGGATTTTGGCGATTCTCCGTGTGCCGGTAGACCGGCAGTCTCCACCCCGTGGTGAGGATGAAGGGGTACCGCTTCGCCTGATCCTCGGAGGCTGGGCTTTCGAAGGGTGACCTGTAAGCGGGCAGGGGGGCGCAGCGGTTCTTTTCCAGGAGCGAAGAATAGAGCTCCACCTTCCCCGAGGGGGTGTTGAAGCCGTTTTTCTCGAACTGCCTGTAGACGAAGGGCGCGTGAATCCGTTTTTGTTCCTTGAATTCGCGAAACGTCAATCCGGTGGGTTTGATGAGCTGATCGTAGAGCTCCCCGGCATCGTTCCAGAAATGGTCCGCAAGTCCCAGTTTCCTTGCCAGAGCGCAGACGATATCCACGTCGGAACGGGCCTCGGCGAGCTCCACGGCCTTCTGCTGGGCGATGGTATAGGTCGGGCAGACCTGGAAGGATGAGATCAGGTTGTCCCTCTCAAGCCATGACGAGGCCGGCAGAACGATATCGGCCCTCTGCGCCGTCGGGGTCATGAAGAGATCGCAGACGGCAATGAATTCCAGTCTTCGCATCGCCTCCTCCACCCGGGGGGTGTTGGAATAGCTGATCAGGGCGTTGCTCCCGAAAATCAACGCCGCCTTCACCGGATAGGGGGCGTCCGTGGCGATGGTTTCCCATAGGGTCGGCATGTGCGCGGTCGGCACCGGGCAGAGCGTGTCGCAGAGCAGCGGAAAGGTGTCGAATCCCCTCCGTAGGGGGATCTTCTCAGGGGGAAGAAGATCGTACCCGATAAAGGCGTGGGTGTTCTGGCTTGTTTCGCCGCGCTGGGAGACCGTCACGTTCCCTCCGGGGATGCCGATATTCCCCGTCACGGCCGCCAGGATCGAAACCGCGCGGCATGCCTGGATCGAATCGTGGATCGTGTCCAGCGAGACGCAGCGGTAGATCGCGGAGGGGTTGGCGGTTGCATACGTCCTTGCCGCTTGAACGATGAGCGCGGCGGGGACCCCGGTGATCGACTCGCCCCATTCGGGGGTGTTCCCGCCGACGTGCTCCTGCAAAAGGTCGAATCCTACGGTCCAATCCCCGATGAACTCCTTGTCGACCAACCCATCACGGATGATGGTGTGGAGCATCGTGAGGGCAAGCGCCGTATCGGTGCCCGGTCTCAACTGGAGCCAGAGATCGGCCTTGGCCGCCGTCTCCGAGAAATAGGGGTCGACGGCGATCAGAGCCGCCCCCCGCTGCCGCGCGTCCATGATCTGCGAAGCGAAATAGGGCCAGGTAGAGGCGGGGTTGGTTCCCCAGACGAGCACGCAGCGTGTGTGCTCGAAATCGGGGACTTCGGTGTAGGTGGCCCCAAAGGTCACACTGTTGTCGACGAGCCGCGGCCAGAGACACTGGGCCCATCCGGCGGCGCCGTGATTCACCGCTCCGAAAGCGTTGGCCAGACGGCTGTATACCCGGGACCACCCCCGCATCGTACCCTGTAGAAAGGCGACCGCCTCGGGGCCGTCTTCTCGCCGATAGTCGAGCAGTTTTTCGGCGATGCTGCTCAGGGCTTCCTCCCAGGAGATCCGCTCCCACTTTCCTTCCCCCCGCTCCCCCGCCCGCTTCAAGGGATACCGGAGGCGGCCGGGATTATAGACGAGGTCACGCGCGGCAAGCCCTTTGGCGCAGAGTACTCCCCGTGAAATCGGGGATTCGGGATCCCCCTCCACCCTGAGGATGTTGCCTGCTTCCTCGTCGAGAAAGACAAGGACCTCGCAGCAC
>Ga0194126_10009007_pt1 | contig 13408 bp, 6 predicted proteins | sample TA2KigC150mmetaG_FD_148641 | JGI IMG/M metagenome (GOLD analysis project Ga0194126, IMG submission 148641) | Freshwater microbial communities from Lake Tanganyika, Tanzania - TA2015035 Kigoma Deep Cast 150m | ecosystem: Environmental > Aquatic > Freshwater > Lake | place: Tanzania: Lake...
CGGGGGCCGTGACCCGGACCTCGAAAGAGGTGAAATCCCGGGCCGTCTTGTTCTTCAGCAAGAACTGGAGCTTGAGCGGGCCGGGGATGACCGGGAGGATGTCCTGGAAGGCGAACCGTCTCCTCTCGTTGGCCTTGTACTGCTCGGGCGTCATCCGCAGGGGGATCTCCTCGGTCCTCTCGAACACGGCCGCCCCCCGGGCGTCTTCGACCCTCAGGACGAGCTCGAAGCTGGCGTAGACCGAGCCGCCCTGCTGGCTGAAGTTCATCTTCTCGGGCTCGATGGACCAGTGGAGGAAGGTCTGGCCGCCCTCCCGGAAAAGCTTGACCTGATGGGCGCTGTCGAAGTAGCGGTCCAGATAGTCGGTTTCCACGACATCCTTGAAAGCCAGGTAGTTGCGGGCGTAGCCGTCCGCGTATTTCCTTTCCGGGAGCCTCCTGACCGAGGCGATGATGGTTTCGGACGAGAAGGATTCCGTCCCGACGGGCGCTTCTCCGGGCAGGTAGCTCAGGGTCGCGCTGGCCAGCTCGCCGCTGACCTGCTGGACGGTCTTGTAGGCGCCGGCGCGGTTCGCCGAGCCGCTATATTGGGAGGGCACGACAAGCCTCTCCGGGCCCTCGGCCCCGGGATAATAGAGGCGGAAATCGCCGACCCCCTGGGGCTGGTAGAAGATGAGGTAGAAATACCCGGGCAGGCCGTATTCGGGCTCGCCTTTATAGAACCAGAGCTCCAGGGGCCAGATCTGGGATTGCGTCGTGTATTGATACCGCTCGAGGGGCGGCCCCAGGAGCACGTAGTGGAAACCGCGGTCGCTCTGACTGCCCCGCCCGTGCGAGCCGATCCCGAAGTAGGTGTCGGCGAACCGGATCCGCTCGTAGTACTCCTTCCGGAACTCGTTCTCCGAGGTGTCGGGGGACGGGTCCCGGCTCTTCCAGAAGAAGCGGATGAACGTCTCCCGCTCCTGCGGGGTGGCCAGCTTCATGAAGACCTCGCGCTCGACGCGGGTGATGATCGGGCCGACGTCCTCCAGCCAGAGCTTATGTTCGGGAAGGAGCGCCGGGACCTTTTGGCCCGGATATCCGGTCATGGCCAGGAGAGCGATCCCCAAAGCCAAGGCGGCGGCCGCCGCCGGCGTTCCTCGCCTCTCGGTCTTCATCGAATCTACGATAGCACACGCCTGTTGAAGATTCAAACGCCCGGCGGGGAGGCAAAAAAAATCGCTTGATTAAATCCGGAATTTTGGATTAAATTCAAAATATTGGGATTGCCGCCTCACCTGAGATGAGCGGATGTTGTTGATTTTATTATTGAAAAGCGGCCATTCATCTTGGCACCTAAATTGCATAGTCAAAGGGATATGAGATTATCCACTGAGGAGGTGAGAATCGAAAAGGGCCTGATCCAACAAGCGTCACACGCGATCATTTCAGTCAACCAACAAAGGAGGAATGTATGAAAAGAAAGTTCGTTATCCTACTGGCCGTCGCCCTCCTGTGCGCGCCCCTGGCCTTCACCCAATCCAGGGAGACCGGGGCCATCCGGGGCTTCGTCCTCGACGAACAGAACACCCCGCTGCCCGGCGTCAACGTCTCGGTGACCGGCACGACCCTGATGGGCGTGCGCTCGGTCGTCACCGACGCCAACGGCGAGTTCCGGTTCCCGGCCCTGCCGCCCGGGACCTATGAGCTCAAGGCCGAGCTCGCGGGCTTCGGCGCGCTCGTCCAGCCGAACGTCCGCCTGACCTCGACGACCATCCTGACCCTGGACCTGGTCATGAAGCCGTCCGCGCTCTCGGAGGAGATCACGGTCATCGCCCAGTCCCCGACCGTCGACGTCAAGTCCACGGAGACGGCCTCGGTCACCCTGACCAGCGAGATCCTCAGGAACATGCCGTACAACCAGTTCACGGCCGACATCGTCAACATGGCCCCCGGTGTCAACAACAACGTCGCCTACGGCGCCTCGGCCAACACCGGGATCGCCTACACCATGGACGGCGTCAACGTCGCCGACCCCGAAGGCGGCTCGGCCTGGGTCTTCTCGGACCACAACATCATCGAGGAGGCCAAGATCATGGGCATCGGCCTGCCGGCCGAGTACGGGAACTTCACCGGCGTCATCTTCAACCTGGTGACCAAGTCCGGCGGCAACGAGTTCTCGGGCCACTTCGAGTTCAACTTCCAGGGCTACAGGGACGACTCCGCGTTCTGGCAGGCGACCAACAACCAGGCCTATCTGGAGGACTTCCCCAGCCTGACCTCGCCGACCAGCAAGCTGATGGACATCAACGGCCACCTCGGCGGCCCGATCGTCAGGGACAAGCTCTGGTTCTACACCGGGGCCCAGTTCTACCGGACCCAGAACCGGCCTTCCGGGTTCCCCGAGGACGTCGACTACAAGCAGCCGCGCTTCTTCTTCAAGCTGACCTCCCAGATGACCCCGACCCTCAACATGAGCGCCGCGTTCCAGACGACGGCCTATCAGGGCCAGAACCGCGGCGCCAGCTCGACGACCTCCCCCGAGGCCTGTGTCACGCAGGACTCGCCCGACTGGCTGGTCAGCTTCAACCTGACCAAGATCCTCAGCCCGAAGACCTTCTTCGACATCAAGACCAACTACTTCGAAGGCCGCTACTATCTCGATCCCGAGGTCGGGTTTGACGTCTACTCGCGCTTCGACCTCAACGACAACATGCTTTACGACAGCGCCGGCTATTTCTACTACGCCGACCGGGCCCGGTTCGGGACCAACGTCAGCATGACCCACTACGCCGAGGATTTTCTGGCCGGCTCCCACGACTTCAAGTTCGGCGCCGAGTTCGAGCGGTCCATGGCCCGCAGCCGCTTCGGCTACACGGGCACGGGCGGAGATCTCGGCGACAATATCAATTATATCGACTACTTCAGCTACGGCTACACGGGCCCCTATCTCGCCTACCAGTACGAGGGCTACGACACGAACACGCGGTACACCCGGACCGAGCTTTTCGTGCAGGACTCCTGGCAGATCGGAAAGCGCCTGAACCTCAGCCTCGGGGTCCGCTACAGCATGAACTGGGGCGACGTCAAGGGAATCAGCGGCTCCGTCTTCAAGACCAGCCGGCTGGCCCCGCGCGTCGGCTTCACCTTCGACATCCTGGGCGACAAGTCGACCATCCTCAAGGCCCACTACGGCCACTACACCGAGGCCATGCTGACCGCCTATCACGAGAAGATGAACCCGCTCGCCAACTTCAAGGACTACATCGGGTATTACTACGACCAGTATGATGAGGACTGGTACGAGATGTTCCGTATCTCGGCCCCTGCCTACACGATGGACCCCGACATCAGGCACCCCTACATGGCCCAGTGGACGGTCGGCATCGAGAGGGAGCTGTTCAAGGACACCTCCTTCGGCGTCACCTACATCAACCGGGAGTGGAAAGACCTCATCGGCCGCTACGACCGGGCCGGCGTGTATACCCCGCGCACCTTCTACAACTCCTACCTCGACGAGACCTTCACGGTCTATGAGCGGACCCTGGCCACGCTGGAGACCTACGACTACTTCATCACCAACCTCGAGAAGAGCGCCGATTATCCGAACATCCTGACGGACGTCTACCGCAAGTACGAGGGCGTCGAGTTCCTGTTCAACAAGCGCTTCTCCCACCGCTGGCAGCTGCTGGCCTCCTACGTCTACTCCAAGGCCACCGGGACCCGCGACAACAGCTTCGGCGGCGACATCGGCTGGGGCGCCAACCCGAGCGACCCGAACAACTACATCAACACCGAAGGCAACCTGACCAACGACCCCACCCACATGATCAAGCTCCAGGGCACCTACGTCCTGCCCTTCGACATCAACTTCAACGCCTACTTCCGGGCCATCACGGGCAACGCCTGGACAACGCGCATCCGGACGGCCCGGTACAACCAGGGCCGTATCACGTTCCTCGCCGAACCGCGAGGCGAATACCACTATCCCATGCAGAAGATCCTCGACTTGAGACTGGAGAAGATCTTCACCCTGGCCGGCAAGTACCGCCTCGGGCTGATGGCCGACGTGTTCAACGTCTTCAACGCCGACACCATCACTTCCTGGGGCACGCGCATCGGCTACGACTGGATCCCCGGCGACACCCCCTCCACCGAAGGCCACTCTCTCTACGGCATCGTCCGGCCGCGCCAGACGCGCGTCGGGATCCGGCTCGTCTTCTAGACCCACCTCGCTCTCCGCACACGCTCGAGGGCGGCGGGATGTCCCGCCGCCCTCTTTTTTTATGTTCTTCTCCCGTTTCCGGGAACCCCCGGCGATATGCTAGAATTGGAATATGTCCCGCAAGAAGAATGCCCGTCTCCTCACCGGAGCCGTTCTGCTCCTGGCCCTTCTCGCCGCGCTGTTCCTTCTCGCACCCCGCAAGGCCGATTTCGGCCGCCTCAAGGCCCGCGACGACTATAACGTCATCCTCATCACCGTCGACACCCTGCGGGCCGACCGCATCGGCTGCTACGGCTTCGACCGGATCGAGACCCCGACCATGGACCTGTTCGCGGCCCGGGGCGTCAAGTTCGAGCGGGCCTACGGGCCGACGCCTCTGACCCTGCCTTCCCACACCTCGCTGATGACCGGCACTCTCCCGGCCCACCACGGCGTCCGCGACAACGGCGGCTTCGTCGTCCCCGCCGAGCTCGCGACCCTGGCCGAGCTCTACAAGGCCAAGGGATACGCCACGGCGGCCTTCGTCGCCGCCTACGTCCTCGATTCGAAGTGGGGGCTCGACCGGGGCTTCGACCACTATTTCGACCAGTTCGACCTCAGCCGCTTCGAGAGGATCTCCCTGGGCTCGGTCCAGCGGCCGGCCAACGAGGTCCTCGACGAGGCCCTGCCTTGGATCGAGGCCCACAAGGACCGGCCGTTCTTCACCTGGATCCATCTCTACGACCCTCATACGCCTTACGAGCCCCCGCCGGAATTCGCCGCCAGGTACCCGAACAACCCCTATCTCGGGGAGATCGCCTACACCGACAGCCAGCTCGGGCGGCTCTGGGACTTCCTGGCCGGCCACGGCCTCACGGACGACCTGTTCCTGGTCTTCGCCTCCGACCACGGAGAAAGCCTGGGCGAGCACGAGGAGAGCACCCACGGCTTCTTTGTCTATGAAGCGGCCATCCACGTCCCGCTCATCTTCGTCACGCCCTTCGACCGGCTCCAGGGCGTGTCCACGGCCCAAGTGTCGGGCCTGGTCGACGTCCTGCCGACGCTCTGCGAGATGTCGGGCCTGGCCGTCCCAAAAGACGTCCAGGGGCGGAGCCTCGTCCCGGCCTTCTTCAAGCCGAAAAAGACGGTCCGCGCCCTGGCCTACGCCGAGAGCTTCTACCCGCGCTTCCACTTCGGCTGGTCCGAGCTCAAGAGCGTCCAGGACGGCCGCTGGAAGCTGATCATGGCCCCCGTTCCGGAGCTCTACGACCTCCGGGCCGACCCCGGCGAACAGAAGAATCTCGTGTACCTCGAAAGGAAGGTCTTCGACGACCTGAGCGCCGAGGCCGAGCGGTTCATCGAGAAGGCCGGCCTGAACGCCATCGAGGTCGATCTCACCAAGATCGACGAGGACACCAGGGAAAAGCTGGCCGCCCTCGGCTACATCGGCTCCTTCACCGACCTGTCCCGCGACGAGGGCCGGGCGCTGGCCAACCCCAAGGACAAGATCGGCGTTTTCAACGAGCTGTCGCGGGCCAGGGAACTGGGCATGAGCGGCAACGCCGAAGAAGGCGCCCGCATCATCCGCGGGATCATCGAACAGGACCCGGACATCGCCAGCGCCCACTTCTCCCTGGGCAACATCTACTTCAAGCAGAGGAAATTCCCGGAGGCCGTCGAGGCGTTCAAGAGCTCCCTCGAGCTCAAGCCCGACGACTCCTTCACGGTCATCAACGTCGCCAACGCCTACCTCTCCATGGGACGGTTCGAGGAAGGCGAGGCCTTCGTCCTCGAATACCTGGGGAAGGGGTTCTCGGACCCCCAGCTCTACCATCTCCTCGGGAACATGAACGTCAGCAGGAAGAACTACGATAAAGCCGCCGGGTATTTCGAGGAATCCCTGTCCCGGAACCGCGACTCGGCGGGCTCGCACAACGCCCTGGCCGCCATCTACATCATCAAGGACGACCTGGGCCGGGCCGAGGAGCACGTCCGGTCGGCCCTGGCCCTCAACCCCAAGCTGACCAGCGTCCACTACAACCAGGCCCAGATCTTCGAAGCCCGGGGAGACCTGCGGGCGGCCGCCGAAGCCTACAGCGAGGAGCTGGCCTCGTCGCCCCGGCACTTCAAGGCCCTCTTCAACCTGGCCCGCGTCTACCGGAAGATGGGCCGCACGGACGACGAACGGACGACCCTGCAGGCGGCCCTCGAGGCCGAGCCGGAGTTCCCCCTGACCTATTTCTATCTGGCCCGCATCCGGCTCAACCAGGGGGAGGGATACGAGGACGCGGTGGCCCTGGTCAAGAAGGGCATCGAGCTCAAGCCAGACAAGACCGACCTCGCGCTGGGGTATTTCCTGCTGGCCGACCTCTACAACCGCCTGGGCGACGGCCGGCTGTCCATGGATTACGCCCGGCGGGGACAGGCCCTGGCGGCCGAGACATCCGGGCGGCGCTGAGCGGCGCCGGCTATCTCAGCCGGGCCTTCAGCCGTTCGATCTCGGCCCGGGCGCCGCGCTTCCCGGCCTCGTCGTCGTTCCCCGGAAAGGCCAGGAAGCGCTCCAAGGCCCCGATGGCCTCCTCGGGGCGCCCGGTCTCGCGGTAGGCGACGGCCACGTTGAACAGGGCGGCAGGCGTGGGCTCCAGCGCCAGGGCCCGGTCCAGGTTCTCGATGGCCCCGGCGAAATCCCCGGTCATCCCCAGGGCGATCCCCAGGTTCTGCGCCAGCCCGGCTTCGGACGGGTAATCGCGGACCAGCCCCCGGAAGAGCTCTATGGACTCGGCGACCCGCCCTCCCGTCGCCAGGCTTCGGGCCAGGCTGACCCGGAGGAACTTGTTCTCCGGCTCGACCTCCAGGGCCCGTTCCATGTAGGCCCTGGCCTCCGCGTCGCGGCCGGCCGATTCGAGGATGACCGCGCACACCGTCAGGGCGTCGAAGTGAACGGGGTTGGTCGCGAGCACCAGGCGCATGGCTTCCAGGGCCTCGCCCGGGCGGCCCGTGACGAGATAGGTGTGACCCAGCCGGGAGAGGATGACGTCCGAATCGGGGACGGCGTCGGCGCCCTGTTTCAGGGTTTCGATGGCCGCGTCGAACTTTTTCCGCCGGGCCTGGGCCAGGGCCAGGTTGACATAGCTCGCCGCGACACCGGGGTAGAGCTCGAGCAGCTCGCCGTAGACCCGCTCGGCCCCGGCGAAGTCGCCCTCGAATTCGTGGTGCTGGGCCTGCTGGAAGAGCCGCAGCTCGCCGACCTTGTCCTTGGGATCGGGATAGTCCGCGCCCGGGCCCTTGTCCCCGCCGAACTGGATATAGCCAAGGGACCGGAGCCGCTCCTGGTCCTCGGAGGTCATCGAGCGGCCGCCGGGGGCCTGCCCGCCGGCGCTGCGCAGGACGGCCTCGAGCCGGCCCTTCATGTCCGCCGCCCGCCGCGGCTCCGAGGCGGCCAGGTCGGCGGTTTCGCCGGGGTCGGCCCGGAGGTCGTAGAGCTCGGGGCGCGGCGCCTGGATGTATTTCCACCGGCCGGAGAGAAGGCCGGTGAGCTCGGACCAGCCGTGGTTCTCCCGCGGATAGAAAGACTCGATGTAGGCGTCGAGCGGGGCCATGGACGGGCGCCGGATGCGAGGGACGAGGCTCGTGCCGTCGATCCCCGTAGCGGCCGGCGCCTCGACGAGGTCGAGGACGGTGGGCATGACGTCGATGAGCCGGGCCCGGGAAGGGACGACCGTGCCGGCCGGCAGGCGGTCCCCGGCCCAGAAGATGAGAGGCACGCGGACCGTCGACTCATAGACGAAGACGCCGTGACCGGACTCCCCCTTCTCGCCGAGGGCCTCGCCGTGGTCGCCGGCGGCCACGACGAGTGTCCGGTCGAGAAGGCCCTTGTCCTTCAGGAGCCCGAGGACCTCGCCCACGTGATGGTCCATGTAGGCGATCTCGCCGTCGTAGGGACGCGAGGAGAACTCGCGCCGAAAGGCCGGCGGGGGATCGTAGGGCAGATGGGGGTCGAAGAAGTGGACCCAGGCGAAGAACCGCTCCCCTCCCCGGCTCTCGAGCCAGGAGGCGAAGGCGGTCGAGACCCGCTCGGCCCGCCGCTCGGAATTGAGGGCCTTGAAGGGCGAATCCTCCTGGAACGTGTCGTCGTAGACGTCGAACCCCCGGTCCAGGCCGAACCGGGAATCCACGGAGAACGAGGCCGTGAAGGCCGCGGTCGCGTACCCCCGGCGCCTGAGGGCCTCGGCCAGGGTCAGGGGCTCGGGACCGAGGACGTAGGTCCCGTTGTTGTGGACCCCGTGGTTGAACGGGTAGAGGCCGGTGAAGAGCGAGGCGTGGGAGGGAAGGGTCATCGGGACCTGGCAGTAGGCGTCGGCGAAGAGGACCCCGGACCGGGCCAGCTCGTCGAGATGCGGCGTGCGGCCGTCGGCGTACCCGTAGCATCCCAGCCGGTCGGCGCGGGTCGTGTCCAGGGTGATGAGCAGGACGTTCATGCCCTCGTCGCGGACGACGGGATGGCCCCCGTTGCGCAGCAGGAGGAAGGCGGCCGCGGCGACCGCCGCGAGGAGGAGCGCCGCGGCAAGGACGCGCGGGCGCCGGCCGCGTTGGCGCGTCGCCGGACCTTCGGCCCTGTCCGCGACAGGCGCTTCGCCGGCCGCCGCCGGCCGGACTTCGGACCGCGGCTTAGCCGGTCTCCGTCCGCGCTTTTTCTTGGCCATGTGGGCCACATCATTATATCCGTTCGCGCCGAAAATGTCTTTTCCCGGGAGCGGGCGAAAAGGCTTGCTTTCATCTCCCGCATTCCTTACACTGGACCTTCCACCATGAGGTTCATCGCCGACCTTCACATACATTCGAAGTTCTCGCGGGCCACGTCGCGGGACATGGTCATCGATTCCCTGGCCCGCTGGGGCCGGGCCAAGGGCCTGTCGCTTCTCGCGACCGGGGACTTCACCCACCCCGAATGGCTGTTCCTGATGAAGGAGAAGCTCGAGCCGGCAGGGAACGGCTTTCTCCGCCTGAGGAGCGAGACCCAGGCGCCCGAGTCATCCCCGCTCCGGGGGCTGCCCTTTTCGCCGGACGACGTCGCCTTCGTCCTGTCGACGGAGCTGAGCTTCATCTATTCCAAGGGCGGCAAGGTCCGCAAGATCCACGTCATGCTCCTGGCCCCGGACTTCGAATCCGTGGAGCGCGTCAACGGCCGGCTCCAGGCCGTCGGCAACCTGGGCTCGGACGGGCGGCCCATCCTGGGGATGGACGTCCGTCTGTTCTGCCGGATGGTGGCCGAGACCTGCCCGCGGTGCGTCGTCATCCCCTCGCACATCTGGACGCCCTGGTTCTCGCTGTTCGGGGCCAACTCGGGGTTCGATTCGATCGAGGAGTGCTTCGAGGACATGACCCCGTTCATCTTCGCCCTGGAAACGGGCCTGTCGTCGGACCCGGCCATGAACCGCCGCCTCTCGGCCCTCGACCGCTACGCCCTGATCTCCAATTCCGACGCCCACTCCCCGTCCAAGCTCGGGCGGGAAGCCAACGTCTTCGACACGGAATTCAGCTACCGGGGCCTGGTCGACGCCCTGCGGACGAACGACCCCGCGAAGTTCCTGGAGACCATCGAGTTCTTCCCCGAGGAGGGCAAGTACCACTTCGACGGGCACCGCAAGTGCGGCGTCGCCTGCTCGCCCCGGGAGAGCATGAAGACCGGCGACCTCTGCCCGAAGTGCGGCAAGCGCCTGACCATCGGGGTCCTTCACCGGGTCGAGGAGCTGGCCGACCGGCCGGACGGAGCGGAACGGCCGGGCGTGGTCCCGTTCCGCAGCCTCATCCCCCTCAATGAGGTCATCGCCGAAGCCCTGGGCAGGACGCCCGAGTGCCAGGCCGTTTGGGACCTCTACCTCAAGCTCGTCCGCGAGTTCGGGACCGAGTTCAGGGTCCTGACCGAGGTCCCCGTGGCCGACCTGCGCCGGGTGGCGCCCGAGACGGTCGGCGAGGGCCTCGACCGGATGAGGAAGGGCCGGGTCCGGATCGACCCCGGCCACGACGGCGAATTCGGGAGGATCCGCCTCTTCGACGACGAGGCCCCGGCCGGCGGCTGCGACACCCAGCTCCCGCTCTTCTGAACTGAGGGTCTCCGTGGCCCGTGTGTCGAGCGCGAGCCGCCGAGTCCGGTCCCCTCGAAGGCGCCCGGAATCACCGCAGCGACCGAGGACGATCCCCGAGGCTTTCTTGACAAGCGCGGACCCGCCACCTATATTAGAGTCGGTAGAAAACCACATGGCGATCGAAATGAAGGTCAAGGGGCTGGTCGTGGACCCGATCTCCAAGATGCCTATCGTCGTCCTCGAGAACCCCCGGGACGAGCGGATCCTGCCCATCTGGATCGGGGTGTTCGAGGCCAACGCCATCGCCCTGACCATCGAGAACGTGCCCACCCCGCGCCCCATGACCCACGACCTCCTCAAGAGCTTCCTGGACAAGCTCGAGATCGCCATCGAGAAGATCGTCGTCAACGACGTCCGCAACAACACCTTCTACGCCCTGATCCACTGCCGCCGGGCCGGGCAGGAGATGGTCGTCGACTCCCGGCCCTCCGACGCCATCGCCCTGGCCCTGCGCATGAGCTCGCCCATCTTCGTCGAGGAAGAGGTCGTCCGCAAGGCCAACGGCCTGAAGTTCGACGAGGGCGGGGAGTCCTCCGAAAGGCTCCTGAAATGGCTCGAGACCCTGGGCCCTGAGGATTTCGGCCGCTACAAGATGTGATCAGGTCCGCAGCCGGAAGAGACCGGCCGCTCCCGCCGACCCGAAGATGAGGTTGGCCCCCCAGGCCGCGAGAAAGGGAGGCAGGACCTCGGCGTAACCCAGGCTCCGGAAAACGGCGAACGTCCCCCAGTACGCCATGGCGATGACGACGCTCAGGCCGACGCCGACCAGGGCCCCTTTCCTGCCCATGGAGAAAGCGAAGGGAACGGCCAGGAAAGCCATGATCAGGCTGACGAACGGGAGGGCCGTCTTCTGCCCGAGCTCCACCCTGAGGCGCGTCGCCCGGAATCCCATGCCGCGGACCTCGGCGACGTACCGTTTGAGCTCTCCCAGGGTCATCTGCAGCGGCTCCCGGCGGGCCTTGAGAAAGGTCGTCTTCTCCTCGCCGGCCGGGATCTTCCCGCTTTCGCGCCGCGAGAAGGCGGCGGCCTCCGTGCCGGAATAGTCCCGGGACCAGCCACCCTGGAACAGGAAATCCCCGTTCGAAAGGGCCGCCTTCTCGGCGAACGTCCTGCGCTCCAGGGACCAGCGGCCGAGGTCGAGGTCATAGACGGTCAGGCGGCTGACGGCGGAGCCGGCCGGATCGAAATAATCGTAGTGATAGATCCGGTCCCCGTCCCGGCCCAGGATCCAATGCCGGTTGATGTAGCTGTAGCTTCGCGGCGGCAGGTCGGTGATCCGGCTCCAGGCCTCCTCGGCCCTGGCGTGGGCGGCCGGCACGATCCTCTCCTGGACCAGGAAGGCCGCCCCGCTCGCGACGGCGGCCAGGGCCAGCGTCGGAAGGGTCAGCCGCCGGAGGCTGACGCCGCAGGCCAGGGCGGCCGTCGTCTCGTTGGACTTGGCCATGAGGCCGAGGGCGAGAAGGGTCATCGCCAGGACCGAGACCGGAAGGATGAAGGCCAGGAATTCGGGGATCTTGAACCCGACGTAGCCGGCGAGGAGCCCGATGGGTTTGCCGCGCCGCAAGAGCTCGTCCAGGCGCTCGAAGAACAGCGCCAGGACCGTCGCCCCGAGCAGCCCTGAAAAAGCGAGCCCCAGGACGGCCAGGGATCTGCGGGCGACGTAGCGGTCGAGGACGTTGGGGAAAGGCAGGGACGGGAAGCGGGACGCCCGGCCGGGCCTCGGCCGGTCCCGCGTGCCGGGCGCCGGGGGGCGTTTCTCAGGCTTCGCCAAGAGGCGGAGCAGGCGGGGCCGGACCGGCCGCTCCCGGTCGGAGCGGAGGAAGAGAGCCAGGCCCGCGGCCGCCAGGACGAGATCGGGGCCCCACATGCCGAGCAACGGGCTGATCTTGCCGTCCGCGGCCAGCTTCTCCCCGGCCGTGAGCAGGACATAGAAAAGCAGGATGATGACCATGCTCAGCGAGTAGCCCCCGGTCCGCCCGACGCGGCCGGTGCGGACGCCCAACGGCAGGCCGAGGAGGACGAAGATGAGGCAAACGAAGGGCAGCGAGAATTTCTTGTGGATCTCGATGGCGTGGAAGGTCGTCTCGCGCCGGGCCTGGGGGCCTTCGGCGGTCCGCAGCTCCCTCAGGCCGCGGACGAGCTCCCCGATATCCTTTTCCCGGACCCGCTTCTCGCTCGAAATGGAGGCGAACAGGCTCTCGACGGGAATGTCCTCCTCGAGCCGTTCGAACGAGGTCACGCTGTCCTTGCCGGGCTCGGCCGGAGAGCCCGTATAGAGGACCCCGTCGGAGAGCTCCAGGACGGCCCGCTTCTTCTCGGGGAACAGGACGATCCTCCCCCGGCGGGCCATGACGACCCTCGGGGAGAGCGGATCCCTGCCGATATGAGCGAAGACATCCTCCCAGGCCCCCGTCCGGTCGACGTCGCGGACCAGGAAGACCATGTCCGGGATGGTCTCGTTGAACTCCAGAGGATGGACCTTGAGCCGGACCCGGGCCAGGACGGAGTCGGTCATGGCTTGGACCCACTGATGGTTGGCCCGGGGGGCGAGATAGAGGGCCAGGAGGGACGTCACGAGCCAGCCGCAAAGACCGAACAGGAGGACGGGCCGGGCGAGGCGCCGCGGGCCGATGCCCAGTGTCTGGAAGGCGACGACCTCGGAGTCGGCGGCCAGGCGGGACAGGCCGCCGAGGATCCCGGTCAGGACGGCCATCGGCACGGCAAAGGCCAGGATGGAAGGCAGCAGCAGGGCGAGGACGCGCAGGGCATCTCCGGCGGGCACACCCTTGTCGATGAACAGCTCGGCCAGCAGGAGGACCTGGTTCATGAGCAGGACGAAGACGAGCAGGAGCAGCCCGACGAGGAACGGCGGGACCATCTCGCGAAAGACATAGCGGTCGACGGTCTTCAGCATGCGCCCCAACTATAAAACAAGAAAGGGTCAAATCTCCACTTATTAAATATTTGCCATGCTTCCAACCCGGCGTCGAGAATATTTAATAAGTGGAGATTTGACCCCTTCTTGAATAAAAAAAAAGCCCCGGGCGCGAGGCGCCCGGGGCTTCCGCTTCGTTGTCAGC
>Ga0194126_10009008_pt1 | contig 13407 bp, 18 predicted proteins | sample TA2KigC150mmetaG_FD_148641 | JGI IMG/M metagenome (GOLD analysis project Ga0194126, IMG submission 148641) | Freshwater microbial communities from Lake Tanganyika, Tanzania - TA2015035 Kigoma Deep Cast 150m | ecosystem: Environmental > Aquatic > Freshwater > Lake | place: Tanzania: Lake...
GCCTTCCAGCTTGGCGTCTACGTAGGGTCCTTTTTTAATTGAACGAGCCATATTGAGTTTCGTATTTCCTTGGGGGTTCTGAAGTCTTACTTAGCTAGTTTTTTACCATCACGGCGCTGCAGGATGAACTTATCCGTGCCCTTACCCTTAGTACGCGTCTTCTCGCCCTTGGCGTACTTACCGGTGCGACTGCGTGGATGGCCACCGGAGGCTTTGCCTTCACCACCACCCATCGGATGGTCGACAGGGTTCATAGCGACACCACGGTTGCGGGGACGGATTCCTTTCCAGCGGTTGCGGCCTGCCTTACCCATGCTCTGCAGGTTGTGATCTGAATTGGAGATCACGCCTACAGATGCATAGCAATTGATCAGAATCTTACGGAGTTCACCTGAAGGCATCTTCAGCACAGCGTATTTCTCTTCTTTGTTGGTCAGTTGTGCAGAGGAGCCCGCGCTGCGGGCGATCTTACCGCCCTGGCCAGGCTGCATTTCAATATTGTGGACATTGGTACCCAGGGGCATATTCCGCAACATAAGCGCATTTCCAATCTCGGGGGCAACGGCATCACCGCTGACGACAGTAGCTCCCACCACCAGCCCCTGCGGGGCAAGGATATAGCGCTTCTCCCCATCTGTGTAGTTAAGAAGTGCGATGAAGGCCGTGCGGTTGGGGTCATACTCAATGGAGGCGACCTTTGCCTCAATGCCATGCTTGTCGCGCTTGAAGTCGATGACACGATAGAGCTTGCGATGCCCGCCACCGATATAACGCATGGCACGACGGCCCTGGAAGTTCCGGCCTCCTGAGCCTTTCACCCGCTCTACCAGCGACTTTTCAGGGGCATCAGCTGTCACCTCGGCGTAGGCGTTCCCAATCCTCCAGCGGGTGCCGGCTGTGATGGGTTTAAATTTCTTCAGTGCCATAATCTTTTATTTTGACCTGCGAAGCATTTGCTCCTAATCAGATGTTTGAATAGAGATCGATGCTTTCACCTTCCGCCAGTTTCACCAACGCTTTTTTATAGCCAGGCTTGCGCCCAGAGATGACCCCTGCCTTGGTCATGCGCGACTTGCTCTTAGAAGGTGCCGTGAGCGTACGGACCTCTGCAACGTTTACCCCATAGAAAGTCTCTATGGCTTTTTTTATCTCCAGCTTGTTGGCTTTACGGTCCACCCGGAAAGAGTAAACCCCACGCTGCTCCTGCAGAGCGTTGGATTTTTCCGAGAGGATGGGTTTGATGAGTATGTCAGCGAGTTTCATGTCTGTTCTGTTGTATCAGTTCTATTCCTGCTCAGGCAGCCTCCTCTTCGATGAACAATGCGGCAGCTGATTCGGTGAATACCAGCACGTCGGCATTCATGATGTCGTATGTATTCACATCCGATAATATGGTCGGCAGGACGGATGGGATATTTCGGGCACTTGCATACACGGTATCCAATACTTCCGCCGTCACATATAGGGCTTTCTTGTCTAATACGGACAATGCCTTCAGCATCGCGGCAAAAGTCTTGGTACGGGGTGCGTCCATAGACATATCCTCGACCACCACGATGGCTTGCTCCCGTGCCTTTTGGCTCAGGGCACTCATCTTTGCCAGGTCTTTCACCTTGCGGTTGAGCTTAATGCCATAACCATGGGGCTTAGGGCCGAAAATGGTTCCACCACCCTTGTAGAGTGGATTGCGGATGTTACCCTTACGTGAGCCCCCCGTGCCTTTTTGACGGTGCAGCTTCCGGCTGGCACCATGTACCTCGGCACGAGTCTTTACTTTATGCGTCCCCTGGTGCTGAGCTGCCAGGTACTGCTTTACGGCCAACCAGATGGCATGCTCGTTAGGCTCGATGCCAAAGATGTCATCAGGCAATTCGACGGACCTTCCGGTCTTTCCGCCACTGGTGTTCAATACGTCTGCTTGCATGGAGTACCTGTTGGAGATTATTTCTGGATGAGAACTATCGATCCATTGTGCCCTGGTACGGACCCTTCGACCAGGATGTAATTGCGCTCCGGCATCAGTTTGACGACCTTTAGGTTGCGTGCTTTGACACGGTCAGCCCCCATACGGCCCGCCATTCGCACGCCCTTGAAGACCCTGGATGCGTCGGATGAGTTGCCGATGGAGCCTGGCGCCCGCTGGCGGTCGTGCTGGCCGTGCGACTGCTCACCCACCCCACTGAAGCCATGCCGACGTACCACCCCCTGGAAGCCTTTGCCCTTAGAGGTACCGACTACATCGACCTTTTCACCTTCGGAGAAAATATCTAAGGTGATGGCTTCTCCCAGGGATTTGGCAGGCGAAAAATCACGAAATTCACGAAGGACTTTCTTTGGAGAAGAGGATGACTTTGAAAAATGACCTTTCTCAGAACGATTGCTGTGCTTCTCTCTCTTGTCTTCAAATGCTATCTGTAGGGCTGTATATCCGTCTGTTTCTGCTGTTTTTACCTGAGTGACCACGCAAGGCCCTGCTTCGATGATGGTACAAGCCAATTGGTTGCCGTCTGTACCGAAGACGCTGGTCATCCCAATTTTCCTGCCGATGATTCCTTTCATGACATTTACTATTTTACCCCTTTTGGTCATCGGGACAGCGGGTGGATGACCTCCCGTCTTCAATCCCAGTTTGCCATCGGACTTATCCCTGAATCCTTCTAATGGAGGGAAGTGCCGGCGGTAAACAAACCTCGAAGGGCTTGTTCATATTTGAGGTCCCCGTAGGAACTTCTATTTTTATTTATCTACCCGATCCCCTGCGCGAGAACCGAGACCGGTCAACTGGTAGTAACTACCATAGACCGTACATGGTCAAGCCTTTATCTCCACATCCACCCCGCTAGGCAGGTCGAGCTTGCTTAGGGCATCTACCGTGCGGGAAGAGGAGGTGTATATATCTAGCAGCCTTTTGTGCATGCTGAGCTGGAATTGCTCCCTTGCTTTTTTATTCACATGCGGCGACCGCAGTACAGTAAAAATTTTCTTCCTGGTGGGCAGAGGGATCGGACCTGTGACAACGGCACCCGTACTACGAACAGTCTTCACGATTTTCTCGGCCGACTTGTCCACTAGACTGTGGTCGTAAGACTGCAGTTTGATTCGGATTCGTTGGGACATAAAATTTTACACCATTCAATGGGAGTGCAAAGGTAGGGACCAAAGGCATATAAGCCAAGGAAAACTTGTTTTTTTTTACCGGCTGGCCTTAAAGACCAAAGGGCACCGGAGGGGGGCCTTTGGGGAAATTTAGCCTTGCAAGGGGCTCAGCCATTCTGTCGTCCTTTCACCTTGGCGATCACCTCTTCGGCGATATTATTCGGGGCAGGCGAGTAATGTGAGAATTCCATGGTGGACGTCGCGCGGCCTGAGGAAAGCGAGCGAAGCTGGGTGACGTAGCCGAACATCTCGCTCAGAGGGACTTTAGCTTTGATTACCTGGGCGCCTGCGCGGCTGTCCATTCCTTCGAGCATTCCGCGGCGACGGTTTAAGTCGCCAGTGACATCACCCATGTACTGCTCGGGCGTGATGACTTCAACTTTCATAATCGGCTCCAGCAGCACGGGCTTTGCCTTGCGAGCAGCCTCCCGGAAGCCAGCTTTGGCACAGAGTTCGAATGACATGGAATCAGAGTCCACCGCATGGAAGCTGCCATCGAACACACGGATCTTCATATGCTCCACCGGGTAATTGGCCAGCACGCCGTTAGACATAGAGTTCTCAAACCCTTTCTGGATGGCCGGGACGAACTCGCGGGGAATGGACCCACCGAAAATATCGTTCACAAACTGCATTTGCTTGCCGGGGTTTTCCTTGAGCCATTCTTCATCGGCAGGGCCTAGATCGAACTGGATGTCTGCAAACTTGCCTCGGCCGCCGGTCTGCTTCTTGAGCGTCTCCCGGTGTTGGACAGTGGCATGAAAGGCCTCTTTATACGCCACCATGGGCGCGCCCTGATTTACTTCCACTTTGAATTCACGGCGCATGCGGTCAACGATGATCTCGAGATGCAATTCGCCCATGCCGCTGAGTATGGTCTGCCCTGTCTCCTCGTCGGTCTTGACTCGGAGTGTGGGATCTTCCTCAACCAGTTTGGCGATGGACATACCCATCCTGTCGACGTCGGCCTGTGCCTTTGGCTCGACGGCCACCGAGATCACTGGCTCCGGGATGAACATATTTTCGAGAACTATCGGATTGTTCTCGTCGCAGAGCGTATCTCCGGTTTTGATTTCTTTGAAACCTACTGCCGCACCGATGTCCCCAGCCTCAATCATCTCGATGGGGTTCTGCTTGTTGGCATGCATCTGCATGATCCGACTGATGCGCTCATTCTTTCCGCTACGGACATTGAGGACATAAGAACCTGCATCCAACTTGCCACTGTAGCAGCGGAAGAAGGCGAGTCGGCCTACAAATGGATCTGTCATGATCTTGAAGGCCAGGGCAGCAAAAGGCTCCTTGGAATCGGGTCTACGGGAAATCTCGTCGCCAGTGTCGGGATGGATGCCTCGAATGGCCTCGATGTCGAGGGGGCTGGGCAGGTATCTCACCACACAGTCCAATGTAGTCTGCACGCCTTTGTTCTTAAAGGAGGAACCACAGAGCATGGGAACGATGGTCATATCGATCGTCGCCTTCCGGATGGCTTCGTGGATCTCCTCTTCGCTGATGGATTCGGGATCTTCGAAAAACTTCTCCATGAGGGTGTCGTCGTATTCCGCCACCGCCTCGATGAGCTGACCGCGCCAATAGTCGACCTCCTCCCGCATATCCTCGGGGATGGCAACAATGTCGTAGGTCATTCCTTGGGTGGTGTCGTTCCAAATGATCCCTTTCATGGAGACCAGGTCTACAATCCCACGGAAGTGATCTTCCGCACCGATGGGCAACTGCAATGGTACAGACTTAGCCCCTAGCATCTCTCGTACTTGCTTGACCACATTCAGGAAATCAGCACCGGCTCGGTCCATTTTGTTGACAAAACCCAGTCGGGGCACTTTGTACCGATTGGCCTGGCGCCAAACCGTCTCAGACTGTGGCTCGACACCGTCTACTGCAGAGAAAAGTGCCACAAGTCCGTCGAGTACGCGCATGGAACGCTCCACCTCCACGGTGAAGTCAACGTGGCCAGGCGTGTCGATGATGTTAAACTTATACTTCTTGGTGTCCGGGATGGCCTGTCCCTGAGCGGTGGGAAAATTCCAATAACAGGTGACAGCTGCAGAAGTGATGGTAATGCCTCGCTCCTTTTCCTGCTCCATCCAGTCGGTCGTAGCAGCCCCGTCATGGACCTCTCCGATCTTATGCGACATTCCAGTGTAATACAAAATGCGCTCCGTAGTCGTTGTCTTGCCAGCGTCGATGTGTGCAGCAATACCGAAGTTCCGTTGAAATTTCAAGTCAGCCATGCCTATTTCATTATTGGTATGTCATGAAAATATTACGTCTCCAGCTAGTGCAAGACGCATCATCCTAAGGACACAGGGCACAATTGTATGATGATGCACAACCAGTGTTGAGAGGATGATGTTTTGACTTTTTACGGGCGCAAAGGTATGTATTAATACGAAAAGATTAGAAAAGCCGATTCTGTGAGCGCCCGACAGAAAAAAGCCGGACATATGCCCGGCTCCTTATTGATTTTATACATTGCATTATACCCGGAAGTGGGCAAACGCCTTATTGGCCTCTGCCATCCGATGGGTATCTTCTTTCTTTTTAAAGGCGCCGCCTTCTCCCTTACTTGCAGCCACAATCTCATTAGCAAGTTTGTCAGCCATGCTCCTGCCATTGCGCTCCCGGGCAAATCGGATCAGCCACTTGATGCTGAGCGAAGTTTTACGGTCAGCGCGAACCTCCGTGGGGATCTGGAAGGTAGCTCCACCGATGCGGCGGCTCCTAACTTCCACGCCGGGCGTCACATTGGCAAGCGCCTTACGCCATACTTCGTATCCATTCTCCCCTGTCTGCTTGGCAACCTTATCGATTGCATCGTAGAAGATGGTCAGGGAGGCACCTTTTTTACCTTGCCACATCAAATTATTGACAAAACGACTCACCAAGGTGTCGTTAAACCTTGGATCTGGGGCGAGTGGAAGTTTCTTGGCTCTGGCTTTTCTCATGTCTCAGAAATTACTGGGATGGATCATTTTTTACCTGCTGGCTTGGCAGCTCCCTTCTTGTCCCGCTTGGTGCCGTACTTGGAACGGCTCTTCTTGCGATCCTTGACACCGGCCGTGTCGAGACTGCCACGGACAATGTGGTAACGAACGCCTGGAAGATCCTTAACCCGTCCACCTCTAATTAGTACAATGGAATGCTCCTGAAGATTATGGCCTTCGCCGGGAATATAGGCGATAACTTCAACCTTATTAGTCAGGCGAACCTTGGCGACTTTCCGTAGGGCAGAATTTGGCTTTTTGGGGGTGGTAGTGTACACACGCGTGCAGACACCCCGGCGCTGAGGGCAGGACTCTAAGGCACGCGACTTGCTCTTGGCGCGAATTATTTCCCGACCCTTCCTAACAAGTTGCTGTATCGTTGGCATTCGACCTATTTTATTAGGACGGCAAAGGTACAGTGTCTATGCCATGTCTCAAAATGTTTTTTATGTCCCGCCTGCCACCTGCGCCCTGGGAGAACCGCTGAAGCAGAACCTTGTTCAGAGGATTGGCGCCCCCCAATCGGTAATGGAATGGAACGAGCGGTTAGGGATCGAGGTTCGGTTGCCTGATTATTTGACAATAATGCTGGTTTACATACGTTTATGAATCTAAACACCCTCGAATGCACCCCAAAACAAGATGTTCGCTCCAAGTGGGCTCTCCAAGGAGTGCAATGTGTAGCATCGTGTCATAAAAAGTCCCATATGTACCATCGCATCAAGTCTTATCTCAAAGACCGACTTTCGAACCAGCAAAGAAATAAGCTGAGGAAAACAGTGGCAAAGCTTTTTGCTCCATTTTATAGTGACAACCTGACCATCTTAGCCGACCTCTTCGGAACAGATAAAACAAATGGGCATTGGTATACACCGCACTACATGACTCATCTGAGCCGTTTCAAAAACAAGCAGATCAATCTATTGGAAATTGGCGTCGGCGGAGAAGAAAGACCTTTGGTGGGAGGCCACTCGCTCCGTATGTGGAAGAGCTACTTCCCAGAGGGGAAAATCTATTCAATTGACATTTACGACAAATCTGCCCTCCAAGAGGATCGGATCAAAATTTACAGAGGTAGCCAGGTGGACAAGCCATTTCTGGAGGGCATTATAGCCGAGGTAGGTGCGTTCGATGTCATCATCGATGACGGAAGCCATCACAACGAACACATCATAGAGTCCTTTAAAATCCTGTTCCCACATCTGAAAGATGGGGGGGTCTATGTGGTTGAAGACATTCAGACATCCTATTGGGAAGACCATGGAGGAGATAGTCTCAACCTGAACAACCCCAACACTGCCATGAATTTTTTTAAGGGGCTAACGGACTGCTTAAACCATCAGGAGATCACCCACGAACAATACCAGGAAACATATTTTGATAAAAAAATCATCTCGATACATTTCTATCACAACATGGTATTCATCTACAAGGGCGATAATAATGAACCCTCCAATCGTGTGAGAAATCACCAGAGATTAAATTCAAAGGCTTCATCTTCTTAGGTACAGCGAATACCCAAGGATTTTCTCAGACGGGCATCATCCAGCCGTGCGTGTCGGCTATCTGCCCCTGCTGAATGCCCTTGAGTGTGGTGCGCAGGCGATGCGCCAGGCTGAACGCATTCACATCGAAAATCATGGAGTGCTCTTGGTAAGATAGTTCCCGGATCATTGAGACGCTGGCGGCCGTGCCAGCACCGAAGACCTCCTTCAGCTGACCTCGGGTGTAGGCATCTGCGAGTTCATCCATCGATACCCGGCACTCCTCTACCTGCACCCCCCAGTCACGCAGCAAAGTGATGAGGCTAGAGCGGGTCACCCCAGGAAGGATGGTGCCTTCCTCTAGGCTCGGCGTCACGATCCTGTCATCGATGCGGAAGAAGACATTCATCATGCCGATCTCTTGTACATATTTGTGCTCCACCGGATCTGTCCATAGCACCTGGTCAAAGCCTTTAGCCCGGGCCAAGGCTGTGGCATGCATCGAAGCTCCATAGTTTCCAGCCGCCTTGGCAAAGCCAATGCCGCCGGCCACTGCACGCACATAGTGGCTTTCGACAAAAATGCGCTGCGGCTCCAGAAAAAACGGTCCGGAGGGCGAGAGAATAATCATGAAACGATACGTCTCGGCTGGGCGGACACCGATGTATGAATCCGTCGCAAACATAAAAGGCCGAATATAGAGTGTGTGATCTGGGTAATCAGGCATCCAGCCAGCATCCAGCCGGATGAGTTCCAGGAGCCCTTCGATGAATAGCTCCTCTGATACCTCCGGCATTTCCATCCGCGCGGCAGACCGCTGAAACCGGCGTAAATTTTCTAAAGGACGAAAAATGGAAATGCCCCCACCCGGTACTCTGAAAGCTTTCATGCCTTCGAAGATCGCCTGCCCATAATGCAGGGTAGATATAGATGGATCGACCTCAAACGGTCCGTACGGTATAATCTCAGGGCTCTGCCAGGCGCCATCGCGAAAATCAGCCACGAGCATGTGGTCAGAAAAAATCTTCCCGAAGGGTAAGTTTTCCAAGGTGATAGAATCAAGCCTGGACTCCTCGATCTTTTGCACAACAGGTCGCATACGTTGTACCATCAAGCCTATTTGATAGTAAAGAAACGAAAAAATATAGACCTCCTGTAGCACATACCTTCAAAAGAGTAGACCTCCACCTCCTTGATAATAGGGCGGCTGTTGCTTCTCGTCCGCCAAAATGACATATTCAGTCTTAATCAATTTATTTACCCGGTCGCTACCATGATTACTATTTCGCGCACTTATACTGTCTTGAATGAGAAAATATTTGACCCTATAGAAGATGTCAGGCCATTGGTTATTTCATTAAGCAAAAACAGATAATTGTCTAGTTTTCATTCACTCAAAAAACTGATAATCTAGCTACTACCAGCAAATGAAGAAATCGTTTCACAATAGTGAGTAAGCCATTTCAATGAATAAACTTGAAGAGATCTGCAAATTGAAAGTACCTGCTGGTGTAAAAAAGTCACCCTTATCGAAACACCATGGGGCAATCACTCAAAAGTCAGTATCCGACTTAAAAACTTATATCTTAGATGATGGCCGCAAGATTTAGCTGAAAAGAAGCAATATAAAAGAGACTTGATCACCCATAGCTACCGCATCCTTTTAACGTTGATATCCGAAACCAGAAATTTGCTGACCTTTACTGTCAAAATATGTCTAAGCGGGGTACGGCAACATCTACACCTCTTCCTGGAAGGCTGTTATCACTACTATATCAAGATGCCATTGTACAACCCACCCTGCATGCCGGGACAGCCAGCCAGGCTGACAGTCTCGGTGGGTACTCCAAACGCATCCTGATCCTGGTCTGTCAGCCAGAGGCAGCCGTCATCCAGGAGGCCTCCCTCTCCTTCCTTCTAAATATCCTTCACGCCTGCCGGCTGGGCATGCCTGATGTCAGACTAATCAACCTGGCCCATATGGCTGACAAAGACCATCAGGAACTCTCCCGGGTACATACGCCCCGGATCGTACTGATCTTTGGCGCTGCTTCTCAAGAGATCGGTCTGCCTATGCGGTTTCCGGACTACCAGGTACAGGAATTCGAAGGCATCCGATACCTCACCGCGCCACCGCTGGATCAACTCGAAAGAGATATGCCCAGCAAAAAACTCCTCTGGGTCGCCCTTAAAAAGGTTTTTCCCTTATGAGTAGTCCTACCCAAACCCTCGTCTTCGCTACAAGGAACCCCCATAAGGCAGCAGAAGTGCGTGCCCTGCTAAAAGGTCGGTTCCACATCCTGACTCTGCCGGAAGCGGGCATAAACGAAGAGATCCCCGAACCCTTTCCGACGCTGGAGGAAAACGCTTTAGCCAAGACAGACTTCCTTTTCCAACGTCTGGGGTGTGATTGTTTTAGCGAGGACACAGGATTGGAAGTAAACGCCCTGGGTGGTGAGCCCGGTGTTCGCTCTGCCAGATACGCCGGGGAGCCCCCCCAAGATGCAGCTAATCAGCAACGACTGTTGGAGCGCATGCAGGGGGTCACTACAAGAGAGGCCCGCTTCAGGACCGTATTCAGCCTCTGCCTTCAAGGCAAGTCGCATTGCTTTGAAGGCATCTGTGAAGGACGGATCGCCGAATACCCGGCCGGCAAGCAAGGCTTCGGATACGACCCTGTTTTTATTCCGACCGGGGCCGGACAAACATTCGCAGAAATGGGGATGGAAGCCAAGAACCACTTCAGCCATCGGCGAAAAGCCCTGGACGCCATGCTCCATTTCCTGGGTGAAGGGATCTGACGAAAGAACTGCCAAAAAGTTTAGCCCGCATACAACCATTCTCCGCCAAAAAACGACATTATACAGGGATGTCCGCTTCAGATACCGACATCATACAGGGATGCCTTGCCAACGATATACGGATGCAGGAGGCTTTGTATCAGAAATATGCCGCACGGATGTATGCAGTATGTCTTCGGTATGCCGGGAACGCTGAAGGGGCGCAAGATATCTTACAGGAGGGTTTTGTAAAGGTGTTCCGCAACCTGTCGAAATTCAGGGCGGATGGGTCTTTCGAGGGATGGATGCGACGAATCTTTGTAAATACCGCCATCGAACACCACCGCAGGCGGCACCCCCTTGCGGACCCCTTCAGCGAGCGGGAGGAACAAATAGAAGAAGGCAGCTGGAATGCCCTCGACAAACTAGCCTTGGAAGATTTGATGAAAATGATCCAGTCGCTCCCTGAAGGTTACCGGACCGTCTTCAACCTCTATACCGTGGAGGGCTACTCGCACCAAGAGATCGGCGAGATGCTGGGCATCCAGGAAGGCACCAGCAAGTCGCAGTTCGCAAGAGCCAGGAAAGCCCTGCTGGAGAGGATAAAGGGCCATGTCTGAAAAAAGTCTATCCATGGAATGGCAGAAAAAACTCTACGAGCAGGAAATGAGTCCCCCGGCTGACCTATGGCCTTCTCTGGCCAAACAATACAGCAGGAAACAGGGAAGGCTGACCTCCCGGCTCCAGGAAGCCGAGGCAGCCCCACCCTCCCATGTTTGGCTGCAGATTGCAAAGTCGTTGCCGGCAGCAGCTGACCGCCAGCCTGGCATCCTCCGCAGCCTCTACCGGTATTCCATCCCCGCCGCCGCTGCCCTGTTGGGTCTCCTCTTGTTGAAATATGCCATGCTGGAGGGTCGTTTCTTTTCTCCTGCCACCACCTCCCTGCAGCGTCTGAGGATACCACTTCGAACCGGACAACCCATCGCTCCGGCCCCGAAACCCTTGCAAGAACCCGCTGCGCGTACAGCCCACCCCTTCTCCCTGCACGACGCCAAACCCCAGCATAGTAGGGTGCTTGCCCGCGAGGCTCTCTCGTATCCAGGATCCAACTATGTGGAGGTATGCGACGTTCGGCAGGAAGTATGCCGCCGCATCAACTATAAGCTGGAATATATGGCCGCCTGCCTGCCTGCTCAGGGCGCTTCCTCCTACCCCATAGCCTGCCGACGCGAGCTGCTGACATGGTTGGAACAAATAGACAAAAGCAACTACATCCCAGCACCCGGACATTTATTCGACATCGTCGAGCTGGTATCCTTGCTGAGCAGCGAATAATAAGACCGGAAAATCATTTGGCATTCCAGATGCGCCAGCTCTCTTCCGCCTGAATGACGAGCATATCGGATCCGTTGTGGGTGGTGGCCCCTCGCAGCAACCCTTCCTGCAGGAACTTGGTGACGGGGGGGTTGTAGACCAGATCGAAGAGATAGTGAGCCGCCGTCAGCAAGTCGTAAGGAATGGGAGGCGCCTCCTCTATGGCTGGGGAAGTTCCCAAGGGGGTGGTGTTGATGAGCAAGGTATGGGACGACAGGATGGTGTCATCCAGGTCCTGATAAGTGAGCATAGATGAGTTTGGGGAAGGCCTCCTGCTGACATATCGATAGGCAATCCCTTTTTTCCGCAGCACATACGCAACGGCCTTGGAGGCTCCGCCTGTCCCAAGGATGAGTGCCTGACGGTGAGAAGGCTGCAGACCCGCCTGTAGTGATTGCTCAAAGCCAACCACGTCTGTATTGTGGCCAAAAAGTCCCGCGGGAGTCCGACGGATACAGTTACAGGCTCCACAGTCCCGGACTACTTCAGACATGTCATCCAGGAAAGGAATGACTTTCTCTTTGTAAGGTATGGTCACATTCAGGCCTTCCAGGTCTGGGTGCATGTCCAAAAGAGAGGGAAACTGCGAGATATCCTCGAGGGGAAAGAGGTCGTAGATGCAGTCTGAGATGCCTTCTGTGGCAAACTTGGCCGTGAAATACCGCTGCGAAAAAGAATGCCCGAGCGGAAGGCCGATCAGGGCAAACCGCCTCACGATGGGTCATTTTGAAGGAAAAGGTGGAAAGTATCGCCCCGCAGTCCCAGCCGCATCGTCTCCAGCGGGATGACCTCGGAATGGGCGATGTTGCCAAGGTTGACGTTGCAGCCGAGCAACTCGATGAAGTAGAGTTGCTGGGCTTTCTGGGGTGCTTCCCAGAGGATGCGTTCTCCGGGGATCTTGGTGAGGATCTCCTGGACAAGGCCCTCTCTGACTTCTCCGGAGCCACGGTAAATGCCGACATTGCCGGCTTCCCTTGCCTCTGCAATGACATAGGTCGCACCGGCCGAGAGTTCAGCCTGCATCAGCTCTATCCACTTGTAGGGGGGGATGATATGGGCGGCATCCTTGCTGCCCACCTCGCTAAGGACTGTCCCATGCTTGGTCAGGCGTTCTATATACCCACATTTTTCAGCATGTGGAATGGTAATGGATCCATCGCTGACCTCCATATGCCGGAGGCCGTAGTCGCGGCAGATGGCTATGTAATCGTCAAACTGATTGCGGATCAGGAAGGCCTCAAAAAGCGTCCCTCCGAAATAGACGGGGATGTCATGAGATAAGTAGAGTTCGATCTTGGCCTTCAGGTCGGGGGTGACGAAGGAAGTGCCAAAGCCAAGCTTTAAGATGTCGACATGCAGGCGGGCGACGGGCATGAAATGGCGGGCCTCTTCCAGGCTCAAGCCCTTGTCCATGACCATGGTAATGCCGTCGGTGCGGGGTTTCGTATGCCTATCCGGGATCTGTGAAAGGTGAAAATTCATCGGTGAATGTTCCAGAGATGCTAAGATAAGAATCAACGACGAACCTCACTTAAGGATACCTCAACGCTTCTTGGGGCGGCGATGGCGGGCGATGGCCTCTGCCACCTGTGGGTGCTGGACCACGGA